>Ga0194048_10002007_pt1 | contig 10132 bp, 20 predicted proteins | sample JunL225m_MetaG_FD_161685 | JGI IMG/M metagenome (GOLD analysis project Ga0194048, IMG submission 161685) | Anoxic zone freshwater microbial communities from boreal shield lake in IISD Experimental Lakes Area, Ontario, Canada - Jun2016-L222-5m | ecosystem: Environmental > Aquatic > Freshwater >... | reverse complement strand
TCACGACACTTAGCCATTAGCCTAATGAGACTGATCGGACAACGGCCACCGAGATACGATCATGTTTGCAGGCCTTCTGTGTTTTTCAACCAGGATTTTCGTGCCCTCGTCTTTGCCTGGCAACACAAATAAGGGGCTCTTCGGCAAGATTACCCGTTCTGATCACAATGACAACATTATTTCCACTACCAACCATATTGGAATACCCCTCCTTAGTCTCAGCGCCCACCACGGCGTCAGGGCGCAGAGTATAATCGCAAGCATGAGGCCCCCTTCCCAAGAATGACCTCATTTATTACTTTGACTCCACCTTACTTAGTCCCGAGTTCGGGGCCTAATACTTTCGATTAAGCGCCGGGAACCTGCCACCGTGGCAGGCTTGATACAAAGGAGGCCAATATGGCTGGAAGTGGAACTAACATCGTAATCATCACGGGCAATCTCACCAAAGATCCCGTGTTGCCGTACAAAGACGACGACACTGAAAATGCTAGATGGCTGAAAAACTCAGAAGACCGCAAGCCATGTCGCATTTCGATAGCCGTCGACCGACCAGTGGCTAAAGGCAAAGATGCCGTAACGGACTACTTCGACGTTGCTCTCTTCGGCGCACTAGCCAGGACAGCCGCAACGTACCTCAAGAAAGGCCGATTGGTCCTTGTCGAGGGCGCATTGAGGTTGTCAACCTGGGAAGTCACGGGCTTTGAACTGGTGGATGGAAAAGAAACACAAACGACGTCCAGGCGACAAAAGATTGAAATCGTCGCCCGGTCCTTCAGCATGCTGGACAAGAAGCCAGCCACACCGCAAGAAGAAGTACCAGATGAAGCCTACAACGACTAACTAAACCCAAGCCGACAAGGGGCTGTCTTCGGGCGGCCCCTTTGTCGTGTTCACCGTCTGAAATACAAGTGTGACTTAATCGTTACAACAACTCAAGCAAAGTGGCAAGACTCAACTGCAAGTTCGTAACAAACAATATGCGCATTTAGAAGCATTTTATCGCCCACCGCACCAAAACGTCCGTCGATTTCGGGCAAAACATAAGCCTGAATAATGTAATTTTATGAACATAAATCAAATTCATCTGTCTAATAAATGGGCAATTGGCTACGTCCTTCGTTCGTAACATACTGTGGGGCAATCAATTGTACTCTATAGCGCATGTTATTTCGTCCAGGGACAAGGCCACGTCCACGCACCGCAGTAAAGTCGGAGAAGTTATTGCGTCAGGCAACCAACCACTGCTCACGCAACTCAACAAGCGCAAAACCTAAAAATAACTTATCACTAATACAAATAATATAACCCAACTCACCAATGCGAAAGTTTTTTTTAGCCAACTTGACAGCGGCACGGCTATGAGTTGCATTGCCCGAGTACACAGAGTACAAAAAAACAATAAACCTTAACACTAACGAAAGGACATACCAATGAACAGCGGAAACAACAAATTACCAGATGAAACAGAAAACAAAGACGGACCGTGGGGCGAATACTCCGATTGGGACGAACTTTATGTAACAACCTTCTATATAAAAGCCGAAACCACAAAACAGAAAGGAGACATAGAATGATTATCGAAGGCGAGAACCTAGAAAAGTTCCGGCACCTTGTCGCATGGCAGGGACTATGTATGGAAACACGACACCGACTCAGTAGTTATGGCGGAGCAAATTGCTACGCATGGGTCAAACAAGCCACCGGACTAACCGGCAACCGTAAAACACTGTTGCCCAAATACGCTGCGTGGCTCATAGAACAAGGAGTCATAGAACCAAATGATCGTGACTTCATCGAATTAACAAACAACTCACAACCAAAGAAAGGTAACTAATAATGAACATCGGAAAAGCAATCAAGTTGCAACGGGTATTAATGGAGATGAGCCGACGCCAACTCGCAAGTCGAGCAAGCATCAGTTACATAACATTGTCCAATTGCGAAAACGAAAAGACAAACCCAAGCCTCAAACTGCTCATGCGAGTAAGTGCGGCCTTAAACATCAAACTATCAGAACTCATCTCGCTCGCCGAGAGAGTCTAACAACCAAGAAAGGTAACTATAATGACTATCTATAACGTACCAGACACAATAACATGTTACTCATGTGCGGCGGCAGTAACACGCACCCGACAAGTCCATTACTGGGGAGGTGAACACGACACATGCATCGAATGTATAACTAACAGAGCATTCACTTGCTACGCCTGCCAAGAAAATTACAGCACAGCGTCTTTTACGGCAATCGAAGGCGACGGATACTTGTACTGCCCAGACTGCGCAAGCGATCAGTTAGAGACTTGCCCAGGCTGTGACTACTACGAGGATAACTGCCATTGCGGTTCATCGTCCATACATAGTTATTCATACAAGCCAAACCCAATTTTTCATGGCGACAATTTGTTGCAAATGGGAATTGAACTGGAAACAGAATGGACCCCAGACGGAGCGTTTTCGAGAGATTACGATACCGTTGCGTCCAAGGCCAACCGGCTTGGCCAAGAGAATCTATACCTTAAATCAGATGGCAGTCTGTCGTACGGATTTGAAATCGTATCTCATCCTAGAGACCTCCAATCCTGGAGAACATTCAGCGACCAGTTCGGTGAATTGCTACTGGAACTGAGTGACATGGGCATGAGGGCTTGGGGACATAATAGTTGCGGCTTGCATGTTCATGTTTCGAGGGCTGGCTTCAAATCACAAGCGCACCAAGCAAGGTTCTCCATGCTGTTTGCGCAAAACCAACAAGCCTGGATAAAGGTAGCGAAACGTAGTAGTGGATACGCTTCCTTCCCATCATTCCGGAACGGTGGAGTGATACATAAAGTCAAGTTCCCGGGCATGGCTGGTCATAGTGATGCTATCAACTTAGGTAACACTCACACTATTGAAGTTCGGATCTTTCGACCTTCACTGGCCATAGGTCGTGTACTAGCAGCGCTCGAATTTGTCCACGCCGCAGTTGAATACACACGACACAGGAACGTAGCAGACACAACGATTGACCTCTCCTGGGGACAATTCGGACGCTACATTATCCAAAATGATTACCCTCACGCCGAGAGAGTCTTGGCTGGAGGACGTTTCAACCTACGAGGAAACTCAGAAAGCGAAGGTAACTAGCATGTGTGTCATTGTAGCAGTGCTCGGATCAGGAGCACCCGAAAAAGCAGACCTTACAAGAGGCTGTATCAACAATCCAGATGGGTTCGGATGGGGAATCGTAACTTGTTACGATAACGCCTGGGACACAATATGGGGCAAAACCATGTCAGCAAAAGAGGCAATTAACGACTACCTCTCAGCCCTGGAAGAACATGGAGACCACGTTCAAGCATCAGCCTTCCACGCAAGAATTGCGACACACGGAAAAGTTGAAAAAAAGAACTGTCACCCATTTCCAATCAACGGCGACCCTCAAAACCTACTATTCCACAACGGAATACTACCCATAGAATCCAAGGATGGTAGGTCTGACACAGCAATCTTTGCCGAGGACATCATGCCTAGATTCGGGGCTCCATCAAGCCTGGAAGAAGACGTGGTACTCGACATGGTTAGCGAGTGGGCTACTGGATCTAAGTTTGTTATCCTATCCAGTGACCCAGAAGTCATGTGGCCGCTAACAATCGTGAACGAGGACGAGGGATTCTGGGAAGGAGACATTTGGTACTCAAACACGTCCTGCCAGCAAAAAAGGTATTCGTACCCCAAATTCACGGCAAGTACCACGAGCACCAAAGTCTTTACCGACAATGGAAGCATATACATACCTACACCCAAAAAGGAGACAATCACAAACACCATATGTGACAACTGCAAAGCGGTAATCCCGATCCTCGCAGAAATCTGTGACATGTGTTGGTCCTGTGTAGAATGTAGTGGCACGGTTGGAACTTCGTGCCTGTGCTACGACCCAGAAACGATCCAATCAAGCAGCGGTGCTTGGGATCTGGAGATGTTCTAATGAACTTCAATCGCTGGGTAACCATGTCGTTCAGATATGGAATCCGCTGGGCAATCATAATGGCACTTGTGGCATTAGCGTTTTGTCCAGAAGCGCTACCACACTGTGTGGCTAGTGGCTTTCTAGCGGGTGTGGCAATTGCTACAATCTGGGAAGTATCCAGAATCCAATACTAAACAACTAAAAAAGGGGACGGTGCGGGCTAACCAGGCTCGTTACCGTCCCCTTTTTTTACCGCCGTGTCTCAAGACGAAATACAGACAAACCGGAATCTGCCGAGCCGGCCCACTCTACAATCGTTCGACGATTCGCATCTAGAAGCATTCTTCCCGCTCCGCACCAAGCGGCTTTTCAAGAATTTTCTACGCAGCAAGCCGTAAATTTTTTGTTTAGATTGCCGCATGAGCGAAAGTATTGCATAACATAGGCAAAACTGTGGTATAGTTCCAACACCGTTCACCTCTCTCTCGACGGGCAGAGAGCCCCCGCAAGGGGGTTTTTCTGCATCTAAGCAAGCCCCGACTTCATAGTATCAATAATTTCTTTTAAGATTGCCGTTTGATTCGCTGCTGCAGTCCACTCGGGGACATCATCCCAGTTCGGAGGATCTATGCCCTTCATTGCTAAATCCCAAATATCTTTATCAAACATTTCTCTAAACACATCATCATGGTTTTTCATATTTATCCTTTCGTAATAAAGGTTGGCCGGAGTCCTTTGAGGTGGAAACTAAGGAATCTCTTTCTCATTAACGCCAAAGCCCGGCGCAGGCACTCCATCTCCCGAGAAAGGTTTCGGGCTAGGCCAACCAAACTTATTAATCCTCTAATATTTCTATAAAAGTTTTTAATGTCATAACCACATAGGAGTCGGCAGCACCTTTTCCTCGCCGCTTTGCAATCACTACTCCAAATTTTGCCTTAGCATTTTCACGTTCTTTTTCTGCCTCGCCTATCCAACCGGCAAGATTAAGTGTTTTATGATTTTTTAATTCCATTACAAGGCCAGGTATGCCCGTCAAATCGCCTTTGTCAAACTGCTGACCGGCCAGCCCCCGTCGCTCTACAAAAGGAAAGCCATTTTCATTAAAGTATTTTGCAACATCTCGCTCATACTGCGATCCCTTGGCTTTCGCTGGGTTGGTCATTGCCTTCGCCTTCTCTTAGCCGGTATGTTGTGAATCTTAATCCATCTCCACACCGTCCGTTGCTCTACTTCAAAGCCAAGTTCTTGAAGGTTTTTTGCAATCGTTGGAGTTCCGTAACCCTTTTGGCTATGCCACTCCATTAACATCTCTTTTAATTTTCCATCCATTTGTTTATCAATGTGTTCCCATAAAGTAATCATGCTGGTTGGTCCTCAAACAGTTCGTAAATCGGTGTTAAATACTTAGCGGGGACCCTAACCCTCCAGTTGTCTCCGTTGTAGGAGTTGCCAAGGGGCCACAGTTGTTGAGCATAGCCGCCGCCAAGAAGCCGAACCCGTGTTTCTGTCCTTGATTCTCCACAGGATTCACAGTCACAGTCTTTTAATACAGCCTCGGTCCAAAGGACCAATCTGTTTGCATCGTAATCCTTGCGGTCTACCGGCATACCTTTGGCTCCGTTAACTAAGCGTCTCCACTTAAATTCTAAATTTAAATCACCAAGTTTTGCGTCACCCATGTTTTTGTAACGCCAATGGTCTTTGGCATTCCACACGTCAGGCGCAACATCCTCTGCCCCAAGCAAGTTCTTTGCCCCAATTTCAGCGGCAGCGGCATGCACTTGAGCAAGCGTGTTGTCTTTCATAAGTGATTCAGTTTTATAACTCTTCCTATCATTTTTATTCTTATTCGCTTGGTGTCTGCCTTTACCTATTTCCCAGGCTCTATCTGTCTCCTCGTCAGTTAACGTAATCCGCCATGAAAATCTTTGAAGAAATGTTAAATCCCTCATTAATTTGGGCCTTGATACGAATCCCAATCGAAATTGTCTTCGTCTAATTGATCGAAGTCAGGCTCATCGTTTTCATATGAGTGACAACTACAGTCGCACATCTCGCAATGACAAGGTGGCATATCGTTTGGTAGTCCTTGATGGTTACATGCTATTCCTGGTCCCGCCAAACGCTCGGGTTCGATCTGGCTTTCACACGGGCAGTTTTCGCACCCGTCGTAACAAGGTGATCCTGGCGAACTTGTGTTGCCTCGGCAATCTTCACAATAATGTCCCATTATTTTTTTCTCCTACAAGTTAAGCAAGCCTTGTGGCCTGCGGCGTCTAATTCAATTTTGTGTTTAATACATACAAGTTTCATTTGTTTAGGTTTACTTAAAGAATTCTTTGGACATGGGTGGCTCATTTCGCTGGCTAAGGCCTTGACTTCAACACCACATGCTTCGCATTGAAAAAGTCTCATCACCACGGCGCACATCCATTCTGATCCGGTATGGGGATTCCATATGCCGCTCGGAATCTCTCGGCCACGGCGATCTGTGCTTCCACGGAAACGTCGCTCGTGCCGCCAAAGGCTTGCCAATTTTGCGCCGTGAGTCCCAAACTATTTGGGTAAACGCTTCCCAGCACAACCCAACCTCCTGACTCGCATTGGGCTACCCTTGACCAAGCCTCTGTTAGGTCCGCAGGAGGCGCTGTAAGGGCCTCTACGGGCATTGGCGTAGGTGGAGCAGTCGTAGTTGTTGTTGGTGGAACGGTGGTAGTCGTAGTGGGGGCCAGGGTCGTGACTACCGGAGCCGACTTCCCCTGGGTACTAGGAGGGTGGGTCGCAGGCTTTTGCGAACACCCCCCAGCCATCAACCCTATAGCAACCATTCCAATAACAAAGATGCGTTTTAACATTATTTCACCCGCCCCATTCTTTCGGTGACGGTTTGAATAATGCGTTTTTCCGCAATCTCTATTGACCTTGCGCTACCTATGGTGATTAATCCAACGCCTGAAACCCGCCAGGAAATATGTCCGTCCTGCCGAATCCCGATAGTTGCATCGCATTCGCCAACTTTGTATTTCTTTGAGTAGTAATAAACTCCAGTTTTCTGTTTGCTAAACCCCGACTCCTCGGCGTCAACAACAATGTTCTTCATCTTGCTCATGTCTCTCTCTCTTTCGTTAGTAAGAACCGCTAAAACGGTTCCTCTCCACTTGCCCAACCCTCGGTTACGGAACCAAAGGCCTCTTCTATTTTAGCAACCTGGGGTTGTCCGCCATCTGGATTGGCCTGTAAAGCCTTTCTAGCGGCGTTAAACCCTGCGCCTAACTGCTTTTCCGATAGGTCCCCATACTTGGAACCCTTATTTACCAAGTCAGCAAGGAAAGTATTGGTTGGATCAGCCATAGCGCCTGACTTAATCGTTTCCCAACGATCATCACTCTCTACTTTTTTCTTTGGTGAAGTAGATCTAATTTGATCTTTAACTTCTGATACCCGATGAGGGGCAGGAGTGTTGTCTTGACTTTGGGTGTTCACCTTGGACATTTCCTCACGGCTAGGGCGAGTCTCGGCGGTGCTTGAGTACTTCCAGTTCACCAATGCTCGACCAATGGCTGAGGTTTCAGCGTTCTCCAATGGAGAGGTTTCGTTTGGGCCTCGGTCAGCAAAGTGTTCCTCGGCAAGTCCGGTGGACACGGGGCGATCATCGTCCTTGTGAGCAAAGATTGACGCAAGAACAACAAATTGCTTCGTCCCGCCCTCCTTGCCGTAAGAGTTCAACCACTCGGTAGCGATGCGTCCGTCAGGGTGATCCTGCCAAAAGCGGGTGATCCGTGAGGCTACGGTTTCGTAGTTGCTCAGATCAAAGTGTGCCATTATGCTATCTCCTTTATTTCAACAGGCACTCGGCCTGGTCCATCTTTTATACAGTGTGATTTCATAGAGCAGTACGAACACTGCCAATACCGGGGGTTCTCTGGGTCAAGGTAAACCTCTTCCCCGCCATCCCCAATAGCAATCCTCTCAGAAAAGAATCCATCTTCAAGGTCTTCAAGTACACCCATCTGACGCACAACTTCTCCATCAGCCAATGGCTCCCATATTTCTTTGGGTATAATCCATTCGCTAATAAATCGCTCTACTTCGCTAAGGCCAGTACGCTCTGCCAGTTGGCGACTAACGGATTCAAGGGCAACGTGCCCAATGATTACCGTGTCGCATTCATTTGCTTTGGCGTTCAAAGACGCTTGCAAAATGGCAGAATAGCGAGGGCCAGTGGGATTTGAAATTCCCTTGTTGGTTATCCCAATTGATTTTTTGTACGCCGTCCCGCCCATGCTCTTCAGTTCATACTGAACAAGGCCTAAGTCCTGTGTGGGAATCAAACCATCGGTGTGACCCGACGATGTAACCAAGTGAGAAGGAACTTCAAATAATGCTTCAGGATATTTGCGGCTAATAGCCCCCTGAACCATTTCATGAATCTCGGTACCCAATCCCGTAACAAAGGTTGAAGGCTTATCAAACTCCTCACCCTCGTACGCCTGCGAAGCGTAACAAAGGTATCTAGTACATTTGCCCGCATCGCTGTAACGGAATGGGGTGTCAAACGCTTGAGGCTTTTTCCCCTTCTTCCTATTTTCTTCTTGCCACTCTTCAATAAAAAGATTACTGAATCGAGGCTCTATTGGCTGGACCCATGAATCAACCGTCATTTGGACCAACCCAAGCGGTTTCCTTGTAAAGACGATTCAATTCTTCGTCCTTCGCAAGGTTGTCTTTGTACAGTACGTTGTACTTCCCGGACAAAACCACCAGTTGTTCGCCAACCTTTTGGAGCGTCGTACTTATGACTTCCAATCGCTGACCCAACTCTGTGATCTTATTAATGGCCCTCTGTTCAGGGTCAATATAAGTGGATGGATGTTCCATTTTTACCTCTCTCTGGTATTGCTGAGTTTCCCCAGCGACACCTAACCTAGACCGTCATAGTCCCCGTGTCAAGTCATTCTTTTTGTGGTTGCAGACACGATGGCGGTATTCGGCAGTAATTTTCTGCAATTTCTCAGTGGTCAGGTACTCGATATGGTACTCCTGGCCGAGCAGCCCTTCGCATTGGGAGCAAAAGAAGGCTACGTCTGTCATGGTGATTCCTATTCTGTTGAAGGGGCAAATACTTTCGGTGTGTATTCCGACAATCTTTTCCCTTCATACCTCCGACACAGGAAGTCCAGGCTGACCATCATCGGGTCGTATGAGCCAGACTCTACCTGATGTTTGACGATGATGCCTCGCCAATATGCTTGCTGCGGTCCTAAGTAATCTTCATCGTGTAAATAGCAGGCCCCAGCCACCAATCCATTCTGTTGTTGTCCCGCCACATATCGGATTCCATACAGCAAAGTTTGCTGGTGACCGTGAGTGAAAGAGTGTCCAATGGTCTTGAGTCGAGACTCAATCATTCCACCGATGGGTCGCCCATTCATCAGGTTCACGAAGTAGTGGGAGTACCCCACGCCGTCTAGCCAAACGATATGTCTGAAACGATGTACTTCCCAGCCCGAGCGTTCATAATCCAGGTCGTCGGTGGAGATAGTGCCATCGAGTTTGGAGTCAAGTGATATGGCTCGGTTGATCCGATCTTCGTGATTTCCCAATAGGATGTGTCGCTCTGGTAACCACCGTCGTTCCTTGTACTGCTTACGAATACGGTTGTACTCCACCATTGGTTCATTGAGAATTTTCCATCCATAGTTCGCTGCCTCAATATCTGCTTTATACCTACGGCCTTCCATTTCTTTTTTACCTACGTCATAGGAAGAAAGGCTCGGCATATCAGCGTGGTCGCCTAGGTGAATGATCTTGACATTAGGCTTACCGGCCCAGTTGTCCACGATGTACTGCCCTATCCATTTTAGATGATCGAGCGGGACCCCTGGTTTTACTTGGGTATCGGGGATGACAATGTGGGTTTGGAGTTCCTGCTTCTTCATGGCAGTTGGCCCTTCGGTTGCGTAATCCAGGCTAACTCGGCTGGAGTGATCTGGAAGGGATCGCTAGGACACATCCAACCGCCATGCTCCCAACTCCTAGCCACAAGTGCTGAGCAGATGAGAGCGTTACCCCGTCTGCGAAAGTCAAAGGCAACGATCTTCGGGGTGAGCAGGGTGAGGGCGATGGAGCAGATGGTGGCTACGGAATATTTGACACCGTTCTGGCGAAGCGCAT
>Ga0194048_10002006_pt1 | contig 10137 bp, 10 predicted proteins | sample JunL225m_MetaG_FD_161685 | JGI IMG/M metagenome (GOLD analysis project Ga0194048, IMG submission 161685) | Anoxic zone freshwater microbial communities from boreal shield lake in IISD Experimental Lakes Area, Ontario, Canada - Jun2016-L222-5m | ecosystem: Environmental > Aquatic > Freshwater >... | reverse complement strand
CTTCATATCAACTAGTTTTGTTGGCTGATTTACGTTAATTCCCATTCCATCTTTTGCCTTTTTAACCAGTGGAATCCATTCATCAGGATTAATTCCAGAATTAGATAGAAGAATCCTAAATGGTTGTTCGAGTGCGTTTTTAAGAATTTGAGCTCCTGTTGCATGCGCATCATCCGCAGATGTTTTAATTGTACCCGCAAGATTGATAAGAGTTACGCCACCGCCAGCAACAATTCCTTCGTCTAATGCTGCTTTTACGGACGCAACTGCATCATCTACTCTAAATTTCTTCTCTTCAATTTCAGTCTCAGTAGCTCCGCCTACTTTTATGACCGCAACTTTACCTGCAAGAGCTGCTTTTCTCTTTTTTAGGCTTTCTTTATCAAATTCACTAGTTGCAGCTGTAATCTGAGCATTTATCTGCTTTAATCTATCATTTTGAGCATTTTTAGATCCGGCTCCCTCAATAATCGTGGTGTCGTCCTTTGTAACAATTACTTTTCTAGCAGTTCCAAGCATGTCTATTTCTGTAGACTCAAAACTGTGTCCCTGCTCTTCAGAAATAAGTGTCGCTCCTGTGAGTATTGCTATATCGGTCAAGACTTCTCTTCTTCGATCGCCAAAATCAGGAGCTTTAATGGCAACAGTATTGAATACACCCTTAAGTCTATTAAGTACCAATGTTCCTAGTGCCTCCCCTTCAACATCCTCGGCAATAATTACAAGTTCTTTTTTACCAGCTTGAGCTAGCTTTTCAAGTATTGGCAATAACTCGGATACTGAAGCGATTTTTTTATCAGTAATAAGTATTGATGCTTTCTCGTAAACTGCTTCCATTCGAGCAGTATCTGTAACCATATATGGGCTAATAAAGCCGCGTGAAAACGTGAAGCCTTCAACAACTTCACTCTCAAGATTAAGCCCCTGGCCTTCTTCGACGGTAATAACACTGTCCTTGCCTACCTTATCTATAACATCTGCAATTAATTTACCTATCTCTTCATCGCCTGCAGAAATTGTAGCAACCTCGGCTACTCGACTCTTTTTGCCACTAATTGATTCACTCATTGTACCTAGCTTTTTAATAACATCACTTGCAGCTGCTTCTAGTCCCTTGCGAAGTTGCATCGGATTATGTCCAGCAGCAATTAACTTATTTGCTTCGTTTAGAATGTTGTATGTTAGAACCGTTACAGTGGTTGTACCATCACCAGCTACATCGTTCATTTTGTTCGCAGCTTGCTTAATTAATTCTGCTCCGACTTTTTGACCCAAGGTCTCATCGTCAACTTCTGGAATATCTACTCCCTTAGCAACTGTCACACCATCATGAGTTACCGTTGGACCACCATAACTCTTACTAATAATTACATTTCGTCCTTTTGGGCCCATTGTCGTCTTAACTGCATCATAAAGTATCTGAGCTCCGGCTAATACTCTTCTTCTTGCATCTTCATCATAAAAAACTTTTTTTGCCATCTTGAAATATACTCCTAATTTATTGGTTTACGGTTGCTATAATGTCTTCTTCTTTAACTAATAAGTACTCTTCTCCAGATATCTTAAGCTCGGTTGAGCTATAGCCTTTGTGGATTATGCGATCACCCTTCACTACATTTTTAACATCCTTACCAATAGATAAGACAACTGCTATTTGAGATTTTTGAGCTGAATTTTCTGGTAGATAAATTCCAGAGAGAGTCTTTGTTGCAGGCTCTTCATTTTGAGCTACAACATAGTCTGCAAGTGGTTGAATTTTCGTTTTCATTTAGTGTTAGCCTCCTTATTAGTTATTGGCGCTAGCACTTTAATAGTGAGAGTGCCAGCCATGAGTTTTAATGATAATAAAATACACAAGTCCCGTCAACATTATTGTTTGAGCAATGGTATTTTATTTGATAACATTAATCTCAATGACGAAAAAAATACTCATGTGTTCTCCAGATTATTTCGACATAGAGTATGAGATTAACCCTTGGATGAGTACTAAAAATCAGGTTCAAAGCGTCGAAGCTATGGACCAATGGAAAAAGCTATACGATATTTACGTAAATAAGCTTGGCTGGGAAGTAAAACTTATAGATCCTATTGAAAAACTACCAGACATGGTTTTCACGGCAAATGGTGCGTTAGTTATTAACGGCAAAGTAGCTCTGCCCACCTTTCGGGCACCTGATCGACAGCCAGAAACAAAACTTTTTAGGAAGTGGTTTGAAGACAATGGTTATACTGAATTTCTTGAGCCTAAATATGACTTTGAAGGTGAAGGAGATGCACTCCTTTGGAACGACACCTTATTTGCTGGTTTCCCATGGAGAAGTGATCAAGCTTGTCACAATGAGCTAAGAGATTTTTTTGGAATCAAGCTAGTCTCCTTACAGCTTGCAGATGCTAGATTTTATCATCTTGACACCTGCTTAACCATAGTCGATGAGGAAACTGTCGCAATTTGGCCAGGTGCTTTCACCGAAAAGAGCATCAAAAGAATACATGAAATAGTTCCAAATGTTATAGTAGCTAGCGATGAAGATACGCTGGCTTATGGGCTTAACGCAATGAGCGATGGCAAAAATATAGTTTTATCAGAAAAAGCCTATGGTTTAATAGAAAAATACGGGCAAAAAGGAATGAATGTTTTTACTGTTCCTGTAAGTGAATATCAGAAGAGTGGTGGTGGTGTTAAATGCCTAACTCTTGAGCTAAGAGACTGATTTAATATATTCTTTATTGAGAGCATTATCGAAACTTAAAATCTCATTTTTTTCAATAACAGATCTGGCTAATAGGTAGCAATCTGCAAAATCAAGTTTAGTAATTTTTATGTACTGATTAGTTTTTGAAATAATTAATTCGTTTTCAAATTTAAATTCGATTGTTCTAATTAATAGATTAATAGCCTCGAAAACCTGAGCCCTATTTTTACCAAGACCTATAAGTACATAAACAATTTCCGCCACTATTACATCCGTTACCATCAAAGTTGACGGCTTTGATTTATTGACTATTTTCTCAGCTTTGCGCTGAGTTCATTGTGGTCGCCTAAAAGCCACCTTAAAACAATATTAGTGTCGACTATTTTCATATTTTTGAGCCAAATATTTTCCTATATTTTTATCATTTTTAGAAAAATCATCATTACTTGATTCAGATTTTAGAAGTTTTCTTACATCGTCAAGACTTTTTGGTCTAGTAATTACAATGTCGTCATTATCGTTAAGATAAATCGATGCTCTACCTGTTTTATCAAGATTTAATTTTTTCCTAAATTCAAGAGGAATCGTTATTTGCCCCTTACTGGTAATACTGCGAGTGTAGGTCATGCTACCATCTTGACAAAGTAAGTCTTAAGTGTAAAGTTATTACTTTAATAATTTCTTGAGTTGTTTATGTGATACTTCAATTTCATTCCAAGGATGTTCGCCGTCAGCTCTTTCTATTGTTTTCTCATGGCCCTTACCGAGCAGTAAAACTAGGTCATCCTTGTCTTTTGCTAATAGAAACGAGTGTTTTATGGCTTTTGTTCGATCAAGAATTAAGAACATGTCTTTGTCTTTATGTTTGCCTGACTTCTCTGCCCCTTCAGCAATTTGGTTGAGGATTGTATTGCCATCTATATCTCTATCATCTTCTTCGGTTAGCACTACAAAGTCTGCATATTTACCGGCTATTTCACCCTGGATAGCACGCTTTGCCTCGTCTCTTCTACCGGCCGAACCAAACATCACTATAAACTTACCCTCTACGACTGGTCGCAGTTCAGATAATAATTTTTCAAAACTGTCGGGGGTATGGGCATAATCTACTATTACTGAAAATTTCTGTCCCTCATCGATTTTAGTCATACGCCCTTCAACACTCTCGAGAGCTGCTATTCCCTGCTCTATTTGGTTACTATTAAGGCCGAGTAACACTCCAACACCGACAACTGCTAATGAGTTATAGACATTGAACATTCCGCTAAGATTGCATTTTATCTTATAATCTACACCCTTAAGGCTAGCTATATAGCTCACCCCATCAGCTGAAAGTTTTATATTCTTGGCTTTAATGTCCCCCTCTTTAACTCCGTAGGTTAAAGGGTGTGCAACAGCGTCGGAAAAATATTTAGCGCTATCATCATCCGCATTAATAACCCCAGCCCTAAGGCCATTCGAATTTTTGTTGGTCCATTCAAACATTTTTACCTTAGCGCTCCGGTAGTTTTCAAAAGTACCATGGTAATCTAAATGCTCATGAGTAATGTTTGTCATTACGGATAGGTAATACTTTACGCCCCAAACTCTGTTTTGTGCCATTGCCTGCGAAGTAGTTTCAAGAACTAGATATTCTATTCCAGCCTTATTGAGCTCTTTAAGTCTTCGCATGAACTTCGGAACCGGAAGGCTCGTCATGTGTTCCATCTGCGAATTAATATCAAGTCCCGCACCGTAAGCCACTGTAGTATTTAGTCCTACCTTAAAGCCTGCTTCATGTAACATTCTATGAATTAAAAAGGTCGTGGTGGTCTTTCCATTAGTACCTGTTACGCCAATAACTTTTAGCTTCCGAGCAGGAAAACCATAAAGAATGTTGAATATTACGGCTTCAAGTAAATGGCCAAATGGCTCAACTTTATGAAATATCCCTGTTGGTATGAACATTTTTACAAATTTTCTAAAACTCATAGCTATAAGTATACTATTTAAAGTAATGAAAATACTCGGAATTGAATCAAGTTGTGACGAAACAGCAGCATCAATAGTTGAAGACGGCTATAAAATGCTTAGTAATGTTGTTGCTACAAGCATGCATGAGCACGCCAAGTACGGAGGTATTGTCCCAGAAATTGCAGCACGTTCTCACATTGAATCAATAATTCCAGTAATCGATGAGGCGATGAAGCAAGCTAATGTTGGTTGGAAAGAGCTCGATGGGATTGCTGTAACTTATGGAGCTGGTCTGGGTGGCAGCCTGCTAGTTGGAGTCGAAACCGCGAAGACACTAGCGATTACCAAGAACCTACCCCTATACGCAGCCAATCATGTTGAGGGTCATGTCTATGCAAACTTCATAACCGAGTCAAACCTTGATGGATACAAGCTACCAGATAAACAACCAGACTTCCCCCTTCTAGCTTTAATTGTCTCTGGAGGTCATTCACAACTTGTTTTCTTCGAAAATCACTTTAAATATAAACTACTTGGCCAAACTACAGATGATGCAGTTGGAGAAGCCTTCGATAAGGTAGCCAAACTTCTAGGACTCCCCTACCCTGGCGGTCCCAATATTGAGATAGCCGCAGCGAATGGTGATCCAGATAAATACAAACTTCCTAAAGCCAGACTATCAAACAAATACGACTTTAGTTTCTCTGGCCTAAAAACAGCCGTTTTAAGGCTCGCTCAAGCTGAAGTTGGTAAATCATATGACTTCCCTTCTTTTGAGCTCTCAGCCCTACTCAGTGAGGCTCAGAAGGCAGATATTGCAGCCAGTTTCCTTAAGACTTCAATCGAAACACTCGTAGATAAAACTGTTATGGCCGAAAATGAATATAATCCTAAGACAATTTTAATTGCTGGTGGTGTCGCAGCAAATTCTGAGCTAAGGCTTCAGCTTACCAAAAGACTTCACGCGGAACTACAATATCCAGACATAAAACTGTGTACAGATAATGGTGCCATGATAGCCACATTGGGCTGTTTTATGGCTATGAATAATATCACCCCTGTTGACCCCTATAAGCTACAGATAAATCCTAATCTGTCGATGTAAATATTTCACGTGAACCTCCGATGTGGTCAAATCCCTTATCTGATGTTATTATTTACTAAATGGATCTACCTAAAGCCTATAACCCTAAAGAACACGAGCAAGACATCTATTCTTTATGGGAGAATAGTAACGCATTCAAGCCAAGTGGAACAGGGAAGCCATTCTCAATGGTTTTTCCGCCTCCGAACGCTAATGGAAACCTCCATATTGGACACGCATTTACAATGGGTATTCAAGATATATCTGCAAGATATCACAGGCTAATTGGTTGTGATGTCTTGTTCGTTCCCGGTACTGATCACGCAGGATTCGAAACTCAGGTAGTATTCGAACGACAGCTCGAGAAAGAAGGCAAGAGTCGCTTCGATTTCAGCAGGGAAGAGCTCTATTCTCAAATCTGGGATTTTGTTGCAGCAAACAAGAATAATGTAGAAAACCAGCTTAAACAACTGGGCGCTAGTTTTGACTGGTCAAGCCATGTTTTTAGCTTAGATAAAAAAGTTGTAGATTCGGCCTATAAAAGATTTAAAAAGATGTGGGACGATGGACTTATTTACAGAGGTGAAAGACTAGTTAATTATTGTACGTTTCATGGTACTGGTTTTGCAGACTATGAAGTTGAGTTTAAAGAAGAGCAGGGACATCTTTGGTATATTAAATATCCAATCACCGGAACAGATAAATATTTAGTAGTCGCAACAACAAGACCCGAAACAATGCTCGGTGATACGGCAGTAGCTGTTAATCCAACCGACAAAAGATATCTAGATTATATTGGCAAAACGGTGACTCTACCGATAACCAACAGGGAAGTGCCGGTCATAGCAGATGATTTTGTCGATACTAAATTTGGAACAGGGGCAGTCAAAATAACTCCAGCCCACGACCCCAATGACTACGAAGCAGCCCAGAGACACTCACTACCATTCATGTCTGTTATAGATTTCAATGGAAAAATAACTCATGAGATGCCTGAAAAATATACAGGCAAAGATGTTATCGAAGCCAGAAAAGAAATCGTTAGTGACCTAAGTAGTCAGGGATTCCTAGAAAAAACCGAAGACTATAAGCATAGCGTTGGGCACTGCTATAAGTGTAAAACTACTATTCAGCCGCTCTTAAAAGAACAGTGGTTTATAGACATGAAGCCTCTCGCTAAGAAAGCAATAGAAGCACTTGAAGACAGGGAGATTAAATTTTATCCCGACTCAAAGAGAGTTCAGCTCATAAACTACCTGAAACAACTTAGGGATTGGAATATAAGCCGTCAAATTTCTTGGGGAATCCCAATTCCAGCATTTGTAAATGAAGATAATCCCGATGATTGGATTTTCGACGAAAGGGTAGAGCAAGAACTTATTGAGGTAAATAATAAAACATATAGGCGAGATACTGATGTATTTGATACCTGGTTCTCAAGTAGCTCATGGCCATTTGTTGCGACAGACTATCCAAATTCTGAAACTTTTAAAAAATTCTACCCGCTAAGCCTTATGGATACTGGTGGAGAAATACTATTTCCGTGGGTAAGCCGAATGATTATGCTCGGCCTTTATGAAACTGGTGAGATTCCGTTTAAAGATGTCTATATTCACGGATATGTTATGGCAGAGGATGGCGCCAAGATGAGCAAAAGCCTCGGCAATGTAATCAACCCGATTGATGTAGTTAATGAATATGGTTCAGACGCCCTTCGAATGGGCATGATTTCCGGACGTGTTCCTGGAGTAAACAGGGGATACGACCACAGAAAAGTTGAAGATGCTAGAAACTTCTGTAATAAACTTTGGAACATAGCCAGGTTTTCACAGGAAAAGATGAATAGCTCTAAAGGCAAAAAGCCAGTACCTGAAACAATGGCCGATCACTGGATAATAGGTAAGCTTAGTGACCTTCAAAATAACTTAGCTAAAGACATGGAAAAATATGGTTTTGCTGAAGGCTATGAGAGGCTCTACCACTTCATTTGGGATGATTTAGCTGATTGGTACATTGAAGCCTCAAAAAGCCGCTCAAATGACTCCATTTTGGCTTATACGCTAATAAGTAGCCTTAAGTTGCTTCACCCTTATGCGCCTTTTGTTACAGAAGCTATTTGGCAGTCCCTTAAACCAGCTAACGAATCAGAACTGCTTATAAGCGCTAAATTAGAAGACATAATACCTTCGGATAAAAAATTAGCGGCTAAATTCGATAAGCTAAAAAATACAGTTATCGAGATTAGAAATATTTCTAACACCCTGAAACTAAACAAGCCCAGCTTAACAATGACCAAATTGAGTGAAGTGGATCAGGAAGAAATTGATCTGATCAAGAAACTTGCAAATCTGTCAGATATTAAGGAAGTTAAAACAGGGAAGGGCATCAAATTAACTTCTTCCGAAATGGCTGCCTGGATTGACGTAGACAAATCAGTTATTGATCAATATCTAGACGAGGTTAAAGACAAAGTTAAACAACGTGAAACACAGGCGGAAAATTTAAGAGCTAGACTATCCAATAAGTCATATATCGAAAAAGCACCTAAAAAACTTATTGAAGATACCAAGAAAAACCTCAAAGAGATTGAGGAAGAAATAGCAGCACTCAAAGAAGAAGCTACTAGATTTTAGATTAAGCGGGCTCTAAAAGATTTCTTATTCTAGAAGCCGAATCCCCACTCGAATAGTCGTCGAACCACGAAACATGCCAGCCTAGCTTTTCAGCCGCCATTAGGTTTGCCCTTGAGTCATCTATAGACAATATTTCTTTGGCGTCACACTTGGCAGCTTTTTCTGCAGCATGATATATTTCAATTTCGGGTTTGATGTGGCCAATCTTAGAGGAATCAATAATGGCATCGTATTTGAGGTCGGGGATAATATTTCTTGCAATTAACTCATCCAGAAAACCGGGCATAGAGTTTGTTAGGAGTCCAACCTTGTAATGGGTTGAAGCCCATGTGATCAAATCATAGCTATCAGATATTGGTTCAATAGCGTTAAAGTAATATTCCTTCCAGTCTATATCCTTTATCTCTAGTAGCTCCGATAGCTTCTTATTAAAGTCCTCAAGTGGCATCTCACCCCTGCAAATCTGGTCGTTATAGTGCCAGAACAATGATTCAATTAAGTCGGAGGGTTTACCACTCATATGAGCCAGTTCCGTGAATGCTCGATTGAAAAAATGCACAAGACAGCCATTAACATCGAAATATATAAATCTAAGTCCGGACTTAGATTTTTTCATATGCCTTATTCGGCTAGTATCTCCACTAACAAGCGCGTCTAAATCAATTCCAATTGTATCGGCAATTTTTTGTATTGTAAAAATAGAAGGTGACTTTATAGCACCTCGCTCTATCTTAGCAAGCGTAGAGTAACTGAGGCCAGACTTGTGACACAGTTCTTGCTGCGTAAGCCCTGCATTTTGACGTGCCTTCTGAAGACGTGCTCCCAACCCTTTCTCATCCATAGCCTAATATTACCAGTCAATCGATAAAAAATAAAGTATAGGATAATGTGGTTTTATAGATAAAAGGGGATGTTGCTTCTAAAGTAATTTTATATTAATGAACTGCTTATATTTCTGGGCTAAGTTTTTGTCTAGAGTAACAAAGAGTTCCGAACCATTCAGTACAGCACATGCCACCTGTAAAGCATCTTCAAAATCATTATCCTGACAATTAGCTATTGCCCAGTTTATCTCGCCAACACCCAGTTCGGTGTATTTAAGGAGAGCTAATTGTCTAGTTAGGGCTTTAATAGGGTAGCCTTCTTTTGTCCCAAAATATGTATACAAATGAGCGCTCAGTGGAGAAACTATAGATTCTTTTTGAACATATGTATCGGCGATTTCTGTCTTAGGACGACCAGGAAGTAGTACTTCAAGTAAAACGTTTGCGTCAAGAAAGACACTCATCGATTAACAGGAGCCTTAAATTTAATATCATCATCAAGCAACTCATGATATAACTCCTTGGTGCTTTTATTGGAATCAAAAACTGAAAATTGCTTGCTTTCCCGGAGTTTTCGCACTTCTCTAGAAAAGTTTTTCATGGCTTGATTACTTCCTGGAATCGAAGATTCATCCAGAATATCTGGCTGTATAGTAAAGGCGGGCTTAGAGCGGTAGGTAACTTTTATAGATTCACCAAGTCCAACCCTCTTAACGATCTGATCGAGATTATCTCTTAAATCTTTAGCTGATATTGTATTCATAGTTAAAGTTTAACTTGAAGTTAAACTATTGTCAATAATATTTAGTGTTGTCTTTAGATTCATGGCGGAGAGGGAGGGATTCGAACCCTCGATACCGTTTCCGATATACTGCTTTTCGAGAGCAGCGCCTTCAACCACTCGGCCACCTCTCCATAGTCTAATATTGTAACAATAATTTCTATATATA
>Ga0194048_10002003_pt1 | contig 10139 bp, 10 predicted proteins | sample JunL225m_MetaG_FD_161685 | JGI IMG/M metagenome (GOLD analysis project Ga0194048, IMG submission 161685) | Anoxic zone freshwater microbial communities from boreal shield lake in IISD Experimental Lakes Area, Ontario, Canada - Jun2016-L222-5m | ecosystem: Environmental > Aquatic > Freshwater >... | reverse complement strand
TCGTTTTACCTTTAAAATTAAGTTTTAACTTCGAAGCAACACTCTCAATTTTTAGTCCACCACGTCCAACATAATCTGAATCATTCATTTTGATTGGCCGATCTACTTAACTCTTTCTAAGTAACTGCCATTCTTAGTATCAACTTTTATAATGTCACCATTTTTAACAAATGCTGGAACCTTTATTATTTTTCCGGTTTCAAGAGTTGCATCTTTTAGAACATTACTCGTTGTATCACCCTTAACTACGTTCTCAGTATATGTGACTTCTAAGGGAACATTCTTAGGTAGCTCAACATCTATAACCTGATCGTTGAAGAATTGCGCAATAACTTTATCGCCTTCTTTTAAATAACCAGACTGCTCTTCTAGACTATCTGCTGGAATCTCAAATTGATCATAGTTGTCTAGGTTCATGAAATAATATTTAGCTCCGTCGTTATACAGATACTGAACTGACATACTGCTAACATCAGCACTACTTATGGATTCATTACCTTTGAATGTTTTTTCTAGGACTCGTCCATCTATTAAACTTTTAATCCGTACGCTAACAATTGAGCCGCCCCGACCAACAACTTTTTGGGAATACTCAACAACCCGATAAGGTATATTATCGAGTTGAAAAATTGTTCCTTTTTTTAGGTCAGTTATACTAAGAGCCATTGTTTTGACCCTATTTAGTTATTTGCTACAAATGGTAGTAGTGCAAGGTGACGAGCTCTTTTAATTGCTCGAGATAGTTGTCTCTGTTGACTTTCAGTAAGTCCAGTCTTTTTTCGAGTTTCAATTGAACCATAGATATCTACAAATCTCTGAAGATTTTTGTAGTCCTTATAGTCAAAATATGTTGAATCTGTTTGCTGCTTAAATATCTTTGCCATTATTTTTCTCCTTAAAACGGTATATCATCTAAATTAATTGGTTCATCTCCCACATCGTCTATCACAACACTGTCATCTTTGGTGCTTTTCTTTGGGGCTGGTTTTGAAGGTTCGCTTTTATCGGATGGAGCGTCTCCACTATCGGCACCACGTCCATCAAGAAATGTTACGTCATTTGCTAGAACTTCAACTTTGCTTCTTTTAGCACCGTCTTGTTCCCAGCTACGACTTTGAAGCTTTCCTTGTACCAAAACTCTTCTTCCTTTAGTTACATATTGAGCAACTCTCTCGCCAAGATTACTCCAGGCAACTACATCTACGTAGTCTGTTGCTTCTTTCCATTCACCGCTTGCATCTTTATAGCTTCGGTTAAGAGCTAAGCTAAAACTACAAACAGACTGACCATTTGGTGTTTGTCTAAGTTCTGGATCCCTAGTTAGGTTTCCCATTAGTGTTACTTGATTAAGACTTCTTGCCATAGTTATATTCTCCTCTTAATCCTTATTATACATCCAAGTCAGTTTCTTCTGCCTTTTTTTTCTCACCAGGATTAATTCGAGCTGCTTGCTTAGCTTTTTGCTCAGCTTGAAGAGCATCTGCTTTAGCAATCTTCTTAAGATCGGGTCGAACAATAATAAATCTTAAAACTTCTTCTGTAATATTTAAGATCTTTTCAATCTTAATTACATTCAAAGCTGGTATTTCTAGAGTATAGAAAAGATAAATAGCATGATCGTGCTTCTTGATATTGTAGGCTAATTTCTTTTTACCCCAATTATCTAACTTGCCAATCTTTGCGCCGTTATCTTTAAATATTTTTTCTACTTTATTTGTAGCTTTTTCTAAATCTACTTCTAGACCTGGATCTATTAATAGTCCAATTTCGTATTGATTCATTTAAGAAATCTCCTTCTGGTTATAGCCTATGTACCAAATTGTCATAAGCCGAGTTAATAATATCCCTATTATATCTTAATCACCCCTGTTGGTCAAGCTTCGTCTTGGCCGTTGATAGTCTGTTCGGTAATTTCCTCTGGAGATACTTCATTTCCAAAGACTTCGTCCATGCTACCTATAAGGACTTCTCTAGGTCTAGATCCGTCTGCAGGACCAACTATACCCTGCTCTTCCATGGTCTCAATTAATCTTGCAGCACGTCCATAACCAATCCTAAGTCGTCTTTGAAGGAGACTTGTGCTTGCCTTCTTTCCTTCAATAACAACCCTAATAGCGTCCTTCCACATCTCATCATCGGCATCATTAGCACCATAATCTGCAACTACTCCGCCCTTACCATTAAGCTGTACTGGCTGACTAATAATTTCATCATCATACTGAGGAGGTCTTTGGCCTCTAATAAAGTCTGTGACTTTTGCGGTTTCTTCACCCGATATGAAGGCTGCTTGCACACGCTTTGGCTTTGGCATATCTGACGTCAGGAATAACATATCTCCCTGTCCAAGAAGCTTCTCGGCACCCATCTGATCAATAATTGTTCGGCTATCAATTTGTGAAGCAACAGTGAAAGCAATTCTTGCAGGCACGTTGGCTTTAATTAATCCCGTTATAACATCAACAGAAGGCCTCTGAGTGGCTAGAACTAAGTGAATGCCTACTGCTCTGGCTTTTTGAGCTAACCTTACAATCAAGGACTCTACGTCCCTTGCAGCCATCATCATAAGGTCTGCTAGCTCATCTATAACAATCACTATATATGGCATACCTTCTTCTTTTTTAAGATCATTATATTCACCAATATTTCTACAACCAACGCCAGCTAGCGCCTTAAGTCGTCTCTCCATCTCTGCGACTGACCATTTAAGAGCACTAATACACTTTTCGGGCTCATTAATAACAGGCGTAAGTAAGTGCGGAATATTATTATATGGAGCTAGTTCTACCTGCTTTGGGTCAACGAGGATTAGCTTGAGATCACTCGGACTATTGTGGTAAAGCAAGCTTGTTAGGATATCGTTAATCATAACTGACTTACCTGATCCAGTTTGTCCAGCAACTAATAGGTGAGGCATTTTAGCAAGATCGTATACAACTGGCGCACCAGTAATGTCCCTACCTATAATCATGCCTAGTGGGCTCGTAAGTTCCTGCCATTCTCTTGCCTTCAACATTGAGCTGACTCGAACAATAGCTGGCTTAATATTTGGCACCTCAACTCCAACAGCTTTTTTACCAGGGATTGGTGCTTCAATACGAATTGAATGAGCAGCTAAATCTAGGGCTAAGTTTGTTTCTAGGTTTACGATCTTTGTAAGCTTAACTCCAGTTGATGGTTTAAGAGTAAACTGAGTAACTCTTGGACCAACATTGGCGCCCTCCATCTCAACTTGAATATTGAAGTTAGCTAGTGTATTTTGAATAGTTTGTGCATTGCCAGCAACATCACCCGCATCGGCCTTATCTTGTTTTTGATCAAGTAACGTAATTGGTGGGAACTTCCACTCCGGATCTCTTGATGTGGTTAATGCTTGCTGGTTATCGTTAGGGTTTACCTTTTGTGCGGCATTCTTGAAAGAAGATAGTCTAGGTTTGCCTGTGCTGTTCTCTAGTGGCACTCCTTCATTTAACTTAAATCCAGGATTGGCCTTAAGAGCAGTTAGGTCGCTATCAGGGTCTTTTTCTTTTGTTTTTAGAAGATCGCCAAGTTTCATGACAACTTTAGGTGAAACTCCAAAAGCAAAAAATATAGACAGAATTGTTAGAATAAGGAAAACAAGTGAAGCTGGTGTTTTAGTAACAGCTATTAAGCTCGCATTGCCAATGACCTTGCCTAAGTTACCGCCATGGCCGCCAACCCAAACGCCATTCACATTACTGATTCCAAGAATATAAAACCAAGAAGACATAGAAACAACCGAAATTGTTATACTAACCAATCTAGCTAGTGGAATTTTATTATCTTCAGTCATGAACTTAATTACTCCACAGTAAATAAGAGCTACTGGTAAGTAATATGCAGCCCAGCCAAGAGTCCAATATGTACCATGGAAAAGTGCATTAGGTAGTGGTCCGCCGCCGCCAAATCCGCCTAGCAATATAAAGAGAGCTAGTATCATTAGTACTACTGCTCCAGCTAAAGGCCAAAATGATGACCCTTCTGCTAAATTCTTCTTTTTTGCCCTATTTTGTTTTTTCTTTTTTGCCATGTTGGATTATTATATCATTTATTTTATCTGTTAATAACAATTTTTAGTATTTATTTTTACTTAATTGCTAGTGCTATTATATAAACAAAATACGAACTTGTCAATGCTTATGCTAATTTACGCCTTGAATTTCAATATTTTCAGTAAATTTAGGAGATATTACTACCTCAGCTCCAGCTTTTTCATTATCCATAAATACAATTATTCCGCTAATCTCTGAATCATAATTACTTACAAGGTCCATAATATTGGCATTATCTATAGATGATTTTAGTGAGCTATTCGGTGAATCACCGATACTTTCTTTAAGCGTTTTTTCAACTAATTTAATATCTTCACGACTGAACATAAGGAATTTTCCTGATGCTTTTGTGTCATGAGAAAATGAATCTCCGTTTGCTAAAGATTGTTCAAGTCCTGTAAGCGTTTCGCCGTCAACTTTTCCTAATCTAAAATAGGTTCCCCGTCCAAACTTACCAGAATAGTCTGGAACTTGAGATTCACTAAACTTATCTATTTTAGAGCTTGAGATATGAGTCATACCATCAATAACAGCACCTTCTAAAATGGTCGCCCTATCTTCAATAAATGAGGTTTCTTTAAAATCTTGAGTCTTCTCAATTTTAGAACCATCAAATCCAATAAGAGTATTTGTTGCTGATGAAGTTTCACCCGCCAATGCAAAGCTACCTAAATCTTTTATCGATAAATTATTTTTTAAATCTATTTGTTTTTCTGTTGGGTTACGACTTAGTAAGGTTCCCCTTAATTTTTCGCTCATAAATATACATTAGCATATTAAGACGAATAAAGCAATAGACTAGCCTCTGGCGTCTTGGTTCAAAAGTTGTTCTCGAAGCTTGGCGAATCTCTTTTGTTGTTCAGCTGCAATCTCTTCAGAAGATTTTGTTTGACCATTGGCATGATTCTTTTGTATATCGCCTTTTGCGCCTATTACGTTGACTACTGGTATAACAATTGGGCTTTTGCCAGTGTGTTCAAATAAGAAGTGCGTAATAAAGTCTTTAAGCTCAACCTTGAAACGATCAAGCTCAACTCGCTTAAATCTTTGAACGGCTGCTCTTCGAAGCTCTTGTCGAAGATTATTCATGAGATCCTCATTGTCTCGCATATATATAAAGCCACGAGATATTATATCTGGGCTTGTAAGTAGATTTCCATTCTTCTTATCGACTGTTAAAACAACCGCCACAAGACCTTCTTCTGCAAGCATTAGTCTGTCTTTTATAACAATACTAGATACAAGTGATCCAGTCTGATCTACAAGCATAGTTCCATGAGGAACATCCCCACCAGTTACCATTTTATCTTTAGTAAAGTTAATAGTCTTACCGTTCATAATGTGAGTCGTGTTGGCTCTTGGAAAGCCTCTTTCGATAGCTGCTTCATTATGATACTTCTGAGCAGTATATGTGCCGTAAATAGGAACTAAGAATTTAGGCTTAGTCATTTCAACCATATCCATGTATTCATCTATAGAGCAATGGCCACTAACGTGTAGTGGACCACAACCATCAACTTCATGAGTTGTATGTCTCTTAACAAATACACCTTTCATATTAAGTTCATCAACCATCTTGGCGATTAGCTTATCATTACCTGATTCAGGAATTGGAGTAGAGCTTAGAACTACTGTGTCGTTAGCTTTTAGCTTAACGTACTTATGATCACCAATACTCATTCTCTGTAGGGCTGAGTTAGGCTCTCCCTGGCTACCGGTACAAACCACTATCACTTCGTGATCTTTCATGTTGTTTACGTTTGCAATTGGCACGAATGTACCTTTAGGGATTTTGATCATTCCTAGTTTAACGGCAACTTCAAGAGTTCCCATCATACTTCGACCATCCATCGCAATCTTTCGGTTGTGACGTACGGCTGCATTAACAAGCATCTGGATTCTATTTATATTACTTGAGAATACGGCTACAAATACTCTTCCTGGAGCACTTCCGAATAGATCATTATATGTAGGCTCAATAGTGCTCTCACTTGGCGTACGTCCAGGTCGATCGGCACATAGGCACTCATTAAGTAGAGCAAGAACTCCCTCGTCACCTAGTTGCTTTAGTCTGTCAGTATCTGATCGTTCATGATCAAGTGGATTTGGGTCAAGTCTATAGTCGCCAGTACAGATTATTCTACCTACTGGAGTATCAACTACTACACACGTACTTCCTGGGATTGAGTGAGTTATTCGAACTAACTCTAAGAAGAATGGACCAACCTTTAGTCTTTCATGGGTTTCTTCATTCATTACAACTGTACGCAGCTCGAAACCTTCAGGCATTGGTTGTCCGAAGTTTTCAAAGTGTTTAGCAATCATTCCAATAGTAAACTTAGATCCATAAATTGGAGCTGGTACTTTTGGTACTATATGAGGAAGTCCTCCGATGTGATCAAGGTGACCGTGAGTGATTACATAGGCTCTGACCTTATGTTTTATTGATTCTAGGTAAGCTATGTCACAAATGGCATAGTTGATTCCAGGTAGATCAATTCCAAGTTCATTACCGCAGTCTATGACGACTGCATCATTTAAGTATTCAAGAACTATCATGTTCTTTGATCCACCGGCATCCATTCCGCCTAGTGCTATAAGTTTAAGTGTTGGACTATCGTCAATGACATTCGCCCTTCCCTTATCTTCATTATTTGATGATGCATATTGGTTTATAATCCTCTGTGCGTCATCCTGGTTTCTCCTTTGAGCTCTTATTGCGGCTCCTCTGGAAGCACCTCTGCTATTATTTTTTTTATCGTTTGGCATATTTTTCCTTTCTAAGATATATATGATTTGATATTTTTTATTGACTAATTAATTCTGGAATTTTCTGAAAATCATCTATTAACGTTTGTCGCATCGAGCCGTTATATAATGCTGCGGCTGGATGATACAAAGGTAAATATGTAATTCCGTCTACTACTTCTGGGGATCCATGAACTTCAGAAATTTTTCTCTTTGGCAAAAAGCAATTCATGCTATGTCGTCCAAGGGTAATTACAATTTTTGGCGATATAATTTCTAGTTGCTTCTTCAGGTATGGCAGAAAAGCTTGTTTTTCTAGTTCGCTCGGATCTCTATTCTTTGGTGGTCTATATTTAACGATGTTAGTTATATATATGTCCGATCTTCGAAGTCCAATAATACTAAGTAGTTCATCTAATAGTTTACCTGAAGCTCCGACAAAAGGCTTGCCGGATTCATCTTCTTTCTTTCCTGGCGCTTCGCCTATAAAAACAAGATCGGCATCGGAATTACCCATTCCGAAAACTAATTGGGTTGCTTGACTCTCAAGCTCTGGGCAAATTTTATCATTTAAAATACTAGTTTTAAGATTTTCCAGAAGCAGATCTTTACTATTTTTAGTCATTATAAATTATTTTTTAATTGGTTGAAAAACTCTAATCAATCTATTGATTGAAAATATTAGAAGTATTAATGTTCCGCCATACTCCCACCAGCTGGCAGTATCAAGCGCTCTAGATGCTAAGGCGTAGGTTAAACCAAATCCTATTAAACTCCCACCCAGATTTATAAGTCTTAACTTCGTAAGGTTTTGCTTAGCCTTCACTCTTTTGCCAACCTATTTCCCTTCTTTTTTTATTGCCTTTATGCTGAGTTGCAGTCTTCCTCGGTCATCAATTGAAACTAATTTAACATCAACATGATCGCCTTCGCTTACAAAGTCACTTGGCTTATTGATTCTCTCATCGCTCATTTCACTAACATGAACAAGTCCTTCTCGGCCTGGTAGAATTTCGACAAATGCACCAAAGTCTAATACGCTAACGACTCTGCAGTCTGTATAAACTCGGCCAACTTCTGGATCTTCTGTAAGGTTATTTATCCAAGCAATAGCTCCATCTATGGATTTCTTATCTGGACTAGCAATGAAAACAGTGCCGTCATCTTTGATGTCAATTTCGGCTCCAGTTTCAGCAATAATCTTATTAATCATTTCTCCACCCTTGCCGATTACTTCTCGGATTTTTTCAGGATTAATTTTTATTGACTCAACTTGAGGAGCATACTTACTTAGTTCTTTTCGAGGTCTTGCTAGGGTCTTAAGCATAATTTCTAAGATATGTGCTCGTCCAGCAGTACCCTGATTAATAGCCTTAGCTAGAATATCAATACTAAGTCCATGAACTTTCATGTCCATCTGTAAGGCATTAATTCCTTTAGCAGTTCCGGCAACCTTAAAGTCCATATCGCCCGCGAAGTCTTCAGCGTCGGCTATATCACTTAGGACTGCTATGTTATCGCCATCCATCATAAGACCCATGGCAATACCGCTAACAGGAGCCTTAAGAGGAACTCCAGCATCCATAAGTGCTAAACAACTAGAACATGTAGCTGCCATTGATGTACTACCATGCTGACTCATAATTTCGGTTACCGACCTTATTACATAAGGAAATGCTTCTTCGGAAGGAATAACTGGAAGTAGGGCTCGTTCAGCTAATGCGCTATGTCCAATTTCTCGACGACCAGGACTTCCAAGTCTTCGAACCTCTCCAACTGTATAGCCTGGAGCATTGTAGTGATGAAGGTATCTTTTCTCTGTACTCTTCTCCATAGTGTCAATCATTTGAGCATAACTAAGTGGTGCCAATGTGACTATATTTAGTCCTTGAGTCATTCCCCGAGTAAACAAACTTGAACCATGAGCTCTTGGTAGTAAACCAACCTCTGAACTAATTGGGCGAATTTCGGTTAGCTTTCTTCCGTCAGGTCGTTCTTTGTCCTCTAGGATACCTTTTCTGACATCCTTGTTAATAGCATTTCCAAAAGCTTCAGAATATGATCCCTTATTCTCAGCAAATAGCTCATCACCATCAGCTTCCTTAAAGTTTTCCATCATTGCAGCTTTAATTTCAGCTAGTTTCACAATTCTGCTTGGGTAATCAATTCGGACCTTAGCGCCAAGCTTATCTTTTAAGAATTTATCAACTTTCTCTTGAATTTCACTGGCAATACTAATTACTGAATAGTCCATTGGAACTACTCCGACTTTCTTTATTAGTTCATCCTGAAGCTTAATAGCAGGTTGGATTGCTTTGTGTGCAAACTCTAAGGCTTTTATTACTTCATCTTCAGTGATTTCGTTAGCACCAGCCTCAACCATTGTGATTGCCTTGCCGGTACCAGCAACTACTAGGTCCAAATCACCCTTCTCGAGCTGTTCTAGACTTGGTAGTGCCATTAGCTTGCCATTTACTCTTCCAACTCTTACGCCGGCTATAGGGCCATCAAATGGAGCTCCAGTAAGGCAAAGAGCTGTGGAGATAGCAATCATTGCAATTGAATCGGGTCTAAAGTCAGGATCTGTAGATAAAACTGTTGCTATTGCCTGGACTTCATTCCTATAACCCTTAGGCCATAATGGTCTAATAGGTCGGTCAATTAATCGACCAATTAGAATCGCATCATCACTAGGACGACCTTCTCGCTTAATAAAACGACTGCCACTGATTTTACCAGAAGCATACATCTTCTCTTCGTATTCAATACTAAGTGGGAAGTAATCCATTCCTGACATAGTCTCAGGGCTGACCATAGCTGTTCCAAGAACAACTGTATCTCCGTATCTAACAATAACTGAACTAGTACTTCTAAAACCAACTCGGTTAATTTCCATACTTAGGGTTCTTCCACAGAACTCTGTTTCGACTTTTATTATATCTTTATTAAATGGGTTGATGGTTTGGGTCATCATTTACCTTTCTGGTTGCTATGGCAATATTCTTTTTTGCGAATAAGGTGCAAATATATACTTTAAATTAACTTGTGCAGTCTTTTAGTTTAAGTAATATATCTGATCTCTATCCGCAAAAGTTCCGTCATAGCTTAGTTTATTAAAATGCACAAGCTATGTTTCTCTTCAAAAAAGAGACTCAAAGTTTAGGCACTATTTGCGAAGTCCGACTTTTTGGATAAGTGCTAGGTATGCTTGGCTATCTTTCTCAGCAAGATACTTAAGTAGTCTTCTTCTTCGACCTACCATTTGTAGTAAGGCTCTTCGGGCTGAAAAATCTTTCTTAGAAATCTTTAGGTGCTCAGTTA
>Ga0194048_10002001_pt1 | contig 10145 bp, 10 predicted proteins | sample JunL225m_MetaG_FD_161685 | JGI IMG/M metagenome (GOLD analysis project Ga0194048, IMG submission 161685) | Anoxic zone freshwater microbial communities from boreal shield lake in IISD Experimental Lakes Area, Ontario, Canada - Jun2016-L222-5m | ecosystem: Environmental > Aquatic > Freshwater >... | reverse complement strand
CAATCCCTTGGAAATCAAGCAACGGTTGAAATGGTCGCCGTTATAGCTACTTACAACATGGTTTCTCGATTTTTAATCGCCACAGGAATAGCGCCTGAAAACACAAACCATTAATTGAAATTTCCTTGTACCAAGTAAAGATATTTTCATCGATTCAAGAAATTTCAAGTAGTGCTTGGAATGGTCTGCTATCACATCCGGATGCATCACCCTTTATTCGGTATGAATATTTATCGGCGATGGAGCAAAGTGGGAGTGCTTGTACCAATACAGGTTGGACTCCCTGCCACTTTACTGTTTGGGATGATTCTAGCAATCAATTAGTTGCTGCCATGCCCCTCTACTTAAAAACACACTCTTATGGAGAATATGTGTTTGACTGGGCATGGGCTAATGCCTATAAAGAACATGGACTTAACTATTATCCAAAATTACTGAGTGCAATCCCGTTTACACCAGTACCAGGATCACGAATATTAGGTAATGATGTAAAAGCTAAAGCTCAGTTAATACAAGCTATAAAAGTCTTTGCCCAAGAAGAAAAAATATCTGGCATCCATGTTTTATTTCCGCAGGAAGAAGATGAACCCCTCTTTTTAGAACAGGGCTTTTTAAGAAGAGAGTCTATTCAATTTCATTGGCAAAATCAATCCATTGAACATCCCGGACAGTTTTTAATTGATTTCGATGAATTCGTATATACACTGAATAAGAAACGACGCAACAATATTCTTCGTGAAAGACAGTCGGTCATCGAGGCAGGGGTTAGCTTTATTCATATTCCTGGGGAGAGTATGACTGAACAAGATTGGGACTTTTTTTATGAGTGCTATGCCGCGAACTATTTCAATCATGGTAACTCCCCCTATTTAAGCAGAGAGTTTTTCACGCAGATAGGAGCAGAAATGCCCCGTTATCTTCACCTGATTTTTGCTATTCAAGATGGGCAAAGAGTGGCCAGTTCAATGATTTTTAGAAATCGTGATCAACACCAAGAACGCGCCTATGGACGATATTGGGGGGCAACACGTTTCATTAAAAACTTACATTTTGAGACTGCCTATTATCAAAATATCGAATTTTGTATTGGGCAAAGAATAAGAGTCTTTGAAGGAGGCGCTCAAGGAGAGCACAAAATCCATAGGGGGCTTATTCCAGTGAACCTCTACTCGATGCACTATCTGCTTGATGAGCGCTTTTATGATGCCGTAAACCAATTTTTAAAACGCGAGGGTATGTCCATGTATCGTTATATCGACGAATTATCTGAACATCACCCCATTAAACAAACAACTAACTAATTAACCTTTGTGGACGTTTTCAGTCAGGTAATTAAAAATCAATTGCTCGACTTCATATAAATTACTTGGATTTTGGCGATTGATATAAGCTTCACACTCACTTTTATTGCCAAATTGGTCGAATGCATTAGAAATAATTTTGATAAATTTACTCATTGTAGAGCTCCAGTTAGGGTTAACACTTAGGTATTATCCCTCACATATCAAAACTTTGCACGACTACGCTTCGGTTGATGACTAGATCAACTATATAAATATCTAAATCATTGTTTTATATGTATTTTTTTAATAGACGGCTATTTTTGGGTAAATTAGCAGCCAAAAATTCCATCTGATCAGCCAAAATATTTCGGCCTTTGAGGATCATGTCCTCATATAAACTCGGGATATAGGGTGCATAAATCAGTGACATACCCGCCTTTTCAGGTGATCGATTGCCTTTTTTCTGATTACATTGCCGACAAGAGATTACTAAATTCATCCAAGAGTAATCTCCACCACGACTAGCCGGCGTAATGTGCTCTGCCTCTGCATCACCTTCAGAAACTTTATCAGCACAATAGGCGCAAACACCTTGGTCACGTCGGTATAACTTACTTTTAGTAATAGCCGGCGTGACATCAAATAGATTAATTCGGGATGAGCCTTTAGTGGCAATGATGGAGTGCAGCTCAATGATAGACTGTTTGCCAGATTGACGGGAAACCCCTCCCCGCATCACCGCAATTGGTTTACCTAAAGTCCAAGCTATACTTCCTTCTGCATAGTGCTTAGTAGCTTCCTCAGCATTTACCCAACTTTGAGGGACACCACCAACGTCTAGCTTCAATATATGGAGCACGTTTTCCTCAGTTTCATTTCATACATAAAATTCAACTACCTAATACATAGTAATCAATTTTTAATGACAATGCATAAAAGATTCGAAAGTGTGGCGTCCTTACAATTAGCGACCGCCTATTTTGAGCTCTTTGAAAACCTTTTGATGTTCTCTTGGTAAACAACGCCAATATTGTTCAACCGCCTCAACTTGACCGCCTAAAGCTGCAGCAGCCTCCCAGCCCCAACGTGGTTTATATAAGAATGCTCTTGCAAATGCCACTAAGTCAGCTTGACCACTGGCAATGATTTCTTCTGCCTGTTGAGGTTCTGTAATCATCCCAACCGCAATCGTAGGTATCCCAGTCTGTGCTTTTACGATTTTCGCAAATGGAACTTGATAACTTGGCCCCACAGGTATTTTTTGAGTTGAGGCAACACCGCCACTCGAGACATGCATGAAAGAGATCTGACTCTCTTTTAATCGATTTGAAAAAATAACTGTTTCTTCTGGTGTAAATCCACCCTCCACCCAATCTGAGGCAGATACACGCACACCAAGCACGCCATCATATACCGCTCGAACCGCTGCCACCACCTCTAACGGAAAGCGCATTCTATTTTCTAAAGAGCCTCCATATTCATCGGTACGGTGATTGGCGACTGGGGATAAGAATTGATGTAGTAAATAGCCATGGGCACCATGGAGCTCAATAAAATCAACGCCTGCACGTTGCGCTCTTTGCGCAGAGGTAGCAAAAGCATTTTTGATGAGTTCTAAGCCAGCTTTATCGAGGGCTAAAGGTGGGTGCTCATGCGGTAGATGAGGAACATCTGATGGTCCTACTGTTTGCCAACCATCAGGCTCAGTTGGCGCAATCGATGCCCCACTTTGTGATGGTATATGACTTGACGCTTTTCTTCCTGCGTGGGCCAACTGAATACCTACAATGGCTTTTGGTGATAATGCCCTAGCTCTTGATATGCGATCTTGAATGGCGGCCTCACAAGCATCATTCCAAATACCTAAACAACGGGGTGTAATACGACCATTTTCTGTCACTGCAGTTGCTTCAATAATAAATGCGGCAGCACCACTATTGAGTAAATTCGTCCAGTGAGTAAGGTGCCAATCGTTGGCAACTCCTGCAATTGCAGAGTACTGACACATCGGAGCTACGACCATACGGTTGGGTAAGGTAATTCCGCCATTAGGCGCGGGCAGATGATACGAAGAAAATAATTGGCTCATATTTGTGTATATTTATATTAAAAGAACATTTATTGTATATCGTTGAAGTAATACTCTCATGCGTTTTCAAATGAAAAAGGATAGAATAAGTCATGAAATTACAATTACCATCTATAAAAAGCTCTGAAATTACGCCAAAGAATATTTTTGAGAGTCGGCGTGAAATTTTAAAAATGGCAGCTACAGGCGCTCTTGGTCTTGAGATGAGCTCTTGGTTTTCTAGAGAAGCATTGGCGCAAACCAAATTAAATGTTAAACAAAATCCTGCTTACACTTTAATGGACAAGCAAACCTCCTACAAGGATGTGATTAGCTATAACAATTTTTACGAATTTGGTACAGATAAATCTGATCCGATTGCTTATGCTTCATCTTTGGTCACTAGGCCTTGGAAAATAAGCGTTGAGGGATTGGTTGGTAAGCCAAAGGTTTTTGATATCGATGATTTACTCAAACTCATGCCTCTAGAAGAACGTGTCTACCGGATGCGTTGTGTAGAGGGTTGGTCCATGGTCATACCTTGGGTTGGTTATTCCCTATCTCATCTTCTTAAACAGGTCGAACCACTTGGCTCTGCCAAATTTATTGAGTTCACTTCTTTGGCCGATAAAAAACAAATGCGGGGTCTCTCGAGTGATGTTATCCAATGGCCTTACGTTGAGGGATTGCGTCTTGATGAAGCCAATCATCCATTAACCCTCTTAACTCTTGGCTTATATGGTGAAGCACTCCCCAATCAAAATGGCGCACCGATTCGCATCGTTTCGCCTTGGAAATATGGCTTTAAAAGCGCTAAATCCATCGTCAAAATAAAGCTTGTTGAAAAACAACCTACCACTAGTTGGTTTTTAGCAAATCCAAGTGAATATGGTTTTTATTCCAACGTAAATCCAGAGGTAGATCATCCGCGCTGGTCGCAAGCATCTGAGCGACGTCTAAGTGATGATAAGGGTTTCTTTTCACCTAAAATAAAAACCCTTAAATTTAACGGCTATGGCGATCAAGTGGCCTCTTTATATGCCGGCATGGACCTTAAAAAATTCTATTAACAACTTCGGTAAGCCGATAGTATTTTTACTGGCCTTATCGCCATTCATGCGCTTGGTTTGGTTTGGTTGGCAGGGTTCTTTAACTGCTAATCCTATCGAGTTCATCACCCGCTTTACTGGTACTTGGGCGATTGTCATGCTTTGCCTGACCTTGGCGATTACCCCTCTTCGCATCACCACTGGGTGGAATAGCCTGCAAAAATATAGGCGCATGCTTGGTTTGTTTTGTTTTTTTTATGCCCTGTTACATTTTTTAACCTGGGTCCTTCTTGATCAACAACTTGATCTAGATGCGATTTATCAGGACTTTTTCAAAAGAACCTATATCACCTTTGGTATTGTGGCTTTTATTTGCTTGATTCCTCTAGCGATGACTTCAACCAAGGGGATGCAAAAAAAATTAGGTCGCAATTGGTCGCGTCTGCACACGCTCGTTTACCCTATCGCGATCTTAGTAGTTCTCCATTACTACATTCATAAAGCCGCTAAACAGGACTTTGGTGAGGCCCGAATCTATATTATTATTCTTGGGGCACTCCTTACTTGGCGCTTTACACGCTGGCTTTTGAGGAAATTTTCTTAAGACACTTGTCAGTTTAATGTCAATTTAATGGCACATAGTAGATTCGGGATTAAAATAATCTGATATTTATGAATTCTTTTTCTCCTCCCTATACGCCCTATTCTAGAAGTGTTATAAACCTTCAAGAAAAAGGCTATGCTCTGCTTCGCAGCGAAGATTTTTTTTCGGTAAGCGAACACTCCTTATCTGACTGGCAAAACTTATCTTTGTCTTGGAATGATCTTGATGAAGATCTGTATCTTAAAGATGGTGGTAAGTACCGGAAACGTAAACACGCCAGTGTCATTGTCACAGACAAGTCTATCGAAACACCTGAGTATCGCCCTCATTTTCAGCCCATTTCCTATAACGCACTGCATGGTGGGATGAACCGCACTTTTTCTCCTTGTGATGAAGCCTTTTTGAAGCATCCTGCCATGTACGATTTGTTGATTCAATTAGGGGATCTTTTTTCTCAAGTGCTAATTAAACAACAACCTAATTTAAGTCCTTGGTTTGTCGAGGTTCATCAATTTCGCATTGATACCGCTCACGGCATTGGACGACCCACTCCTGAGGGCGCTCATCGTGATGGCGTTCATTTTGTTGCCGTTCTATTAGTCGATCGCAAATCAGTGACAGGTGGTGAATCGAGAGTTTTTGATGCTCAAGGCCCTCACGGTCAACGCTTTACCTTAGAAAATCCATGGACTTTACTATTGCTTGATGATACGAAAGTTTTACATGAAACTACTCCTATTCAACCACTCGACCGTAATCACCCAGAAAACTCCTGGCGTGACACTCTTGTTTTAACGTATCGTCAAGAAGGCTTTTTACAGGCCAATGCGTAATCATGTCCTATAACTCTACACCGTGGTTTGGCTACACGTTTGTATCGATTTTTATTGCCTGTATTATTCACGTTGTATTTGGTTTTATATTAGGTTTTTCTGTTGACGAGGCACACTACGCCTTATATGGGCTTTATTTAGATTGGAGCTACTTCGATCACCCTCCTTTAGTTGGCTGGATCCAAGCGATACCTGTTCATCTTCACTTAACTGATGGTTGGATTAGGTTCATCCCTGAATTTTTATGGCTAGCGGGCGTTCTGCTATCCATGCGCATTGCCTCAGTTCTTTTAGAAAGACATCGATCTTCCTTTCCTTACCTCAAGGAAGGGGCCGTTATGTTTTGGACGGCTTTAATCGCCATCTTAGCCCCCTTACTCCACGTCCTAGGGGTTGGACTTTTACCTGATACTCTGCTTTTATTTTTAGTGCCTTGTATGATGCTCATCACCTTAGCTTTGGATGAACAATTACACAATCGTCATCCGCAAGATCTTGGATTGTGGATGATGCTAGGACTCATTCTTGGTTTAGCTGGCTTATCAAAATACACGGCGGTTTTTTTTGCTCTTTGTGTACCTATTTGCCTCATCACATGGCATGGCTTTTCTATTTTTCGTCGTCCTGGCTTGTATGTTTGTCTGTTCATCGCTGGGTTATTGATTTCTCCAGTCATTTATTGGAACTATCAACATGAGTGGATTTCGTTTATCTATCAGTTCGGACATGGCACAGGCGGCTCGTGGAAGTTTAAACATGTTCTAAGCTTCTTACTCAATCAATTCGTTTGTTACGGACTACTCATCCCCATGGGAATGATGTGGAGATTTAGGCGCTATAGCCCAGGACCTAAAATCTTACTTATTTTCTTTTTCCTACCGTTTATTCTTTTCGCCTATTTGTCTGGCGGAGGCGGTAGTCTTCCCCACTGGACTGCCCCAGCCTGGTTAGCGCTCGCCCCAATTGCTGGTATTGGACTTGCACAGGCCTGGGACGCTGGCCGTCGTTTCTGGATTAGCACCATCGCTTTCATTCAATTATCGATATGTATTCTTGGTTTTATCCTTTTATTTTTCGGGGGTATCCCAAGCATCAGTATGTTTGATCAATTAGGTAAAAAAAATCCTATCGCAGATTTGTATGGCTGGAAACAAGCAGGTATTCACCTGCAAGAACTTGCCTCACAAAATGATGTGACACAGATTGCTGTGCAAAATTGGACTTTAGCTAGTCGAGCAGCCTGGTATGCCAAACCACTGCAAGTTTTTGTGCTTGATGAGCGCGTAGATCAATTCGACTTATGGTCCGGCCCATTACCTATAGGTAGCTCTGCTTTAGTTTTAAATTGGTCGCAAATGTCATTTGTAGAACCTGTCTCAGATGGTGCTTTTGAATCTTGTGAAAAACTTGATTCTCAAGTGGTTCATCGTTTGGGTCGTGATATCTCGCAGTTTGACTTTTTGTTATGTAAGAATTGGCAAGGTCGGCCATCTCCAGTTAGAACACCTTAATTATTTTCATGTCCCAAGTACCTTCTTCTCATGAAGTAAAGATTAGTTTTTGGAAGCGTTATGGCTTAATCATTCGTTTATTGGTTTCTGCTATTTTGCTTGCCCGTGCATTCGCGTCCATTGATTGGCTCAAAATTGAAAATGCGATTCCTATCATCGATCCGAAGTGGCTTTTACTCTCCTTAAGTCTACTATGGTTAAGCAACACCCTGTCAGGTGCGCGTTGGGGTCACATCATGAGTCATGCGGGATTTCAGAAAAAATCCCTGGCGTATATCCGCTTATATTTTGCGGGTGGTCTTATCAATCAAGGATTGCCAACCACTCTCGGTGGTGATAGCTATAGAGCTATTACTGCTCATCAACAATTACAAGTAAACGCTCATACCAACATCAAACTTCCGATGAGTTTTTTTGGGGTTTTACTTGATCGCTCACTAGGCTTTGCTGGTAATAGTATTTTAGGTGCTATCGGACTCGCGCTGGGTGGCGCTGTGTTAAGTCCTTGGGTTCCACAGTTGGGTATTGTTTTATTGATCATCATGCTGCTTGGAGCTTTGCTCATTGCGTACTTACTTTATCTGCCTTCAACCCAGAATCTTTTTCTCAAAATGATGCACGGCTTAAAAGTGCAGCAGGCTCTAGAGCCAACGAAAACCGCCTGGGGATTTCCCAACGTGTGGTGGCAAATTTTGTTAGCAACTGTTATACATTTTTCAACCTTAGCCGCTTTTTGGGCTTGCTTAAAAGCATGTCATGTAGAAGCGCCTATTGAAGCTTTATTAATCGGTATTCCGGCTGTGGGCTTACTCATGTTATTACCCATTAGCATTTCGGGATGGGGACTGCGTGAAACCTCTCTCGCGAGCATGCTTGCCCTTTGGGGGCTTGATCCTAGCCTCGTGATTTTGAGCTCTTTGTTGTATGGGATAACGATTTTAATTACTTTTTTACCAGGATTACCCCGAATCATACAAAAGGGATAATTGACCTGTCATAATAGAGTCCATGACTATACGTGTAGACACGATGCGACGCATCGATCACCTTGCTGGCGTTCCTCTGTGTGCCTTTCTTACTCCAATCGTATATCTCTATGATTGGTTGATGGGTATTTTCCAGACACCTTCCAAGCGTCCCGAAAAAGTTCTTTTTATTGAGCTCTCTGAAATGGGCAGCGCTATCTTGGTAGATCCTGCCATGCGTGAGACGATTGCACGTGGCGCGCAAATTTATTTTTTAATTTTTAAAAGTAATAAAGCTAGTCTTGAACTTTTACAAACCGTTCCCAACGCGAATATTTTGACAATCGATGCGAGTGGTTTATTGTCTTTAATCACAACGACGATTCAAGCTCTTATTCAGATGCATCGTATTGGTATTGATACTGTTATCGATTTAGAGTTATTTTCAAGATTTACCGCTTTGTTGACGGGTTGCTCTGGGGCAAAAAGGCGTGTTGGCTATCATATTTTTCATGGTGAGGGTTTATGGCGTGGTGATCTACTCACACACAAGGTGCATTACAACCCTCACATTCATATTGCAAAGAATTTTTTATCTTTGGTCCATGCGGCTTTTTCTACGGAATCTGAACTGCCCTTTAGTAAAGTCGCCATCGCCGATCAAGAAATTCATTTGGCACAAGCAGTGGTTAGTGATGAACAAAAACAGCAGATTGCCAGCCGGATTGAGGGTGTGATTCAAGGTCAAATGACGAGTCTGCCGGCTACCGTCATTTTAATTAACCCCAATGCTAGCGATTTATTACCGCAACGTCGCTGGGCTCCGGAGCGCTTTGCTGAACTCATTCAAGCAGCATCCAAAGTATGGCCTGAAGCTATATTTCTCGTTACAGGATCCCCTGAAGAAAAAAACTATGCTGCAAGGGTTATCGAGATGGCGCAGGTGCCTTATGCATTTAATTTTGCAGGTATGGTCAAATTTAATGAGCTTCCTGCGCTATACCATCTTGCGCACGTAATGGTCACTAATGATTCTGGTCCTGGCCACTTTTCTTCTGTGACTCCCCTACCTACAATTGTTTTATTTGGTCCAGAAACGCCTGCCTTGTATGGATCTCTAGGAAAATCAATTCCTATTTTTGCGGGTCTTGCCTGCTCTCCTTGCGTCTCTGCGGCGAACCACCGTAAAACACCCTGTACAAACAATCTTTGTATGCAAGCCATTACCGTCCCGCAGGTCATCTCTGCGATGAAAAAATGGCTAGGGCCTCAATAAATGAGCCAAGAGCCCAAGTACTCTTCATTTTTTCCCTTGTGGATGTATGTATTACCGATATGGCCGTTGATCATTTATTGTGTTGATGTCTATTACGACAAAGATCAATATTGGTTTTTGAGTATGAATCATCTCAGTAGTCAATTACCAGATCAGCTTTGGACAAACTTGTCCCTATTTGGCAACGGCTGGTCAATTTTTGCGATTGCTTTTCCGCTATTGATTTTTCACAGAAAACCTTTATACGCGGCAGTCATTTCAGGTTTTTTTGCGGGTATTTTCTCGCATATCGCAAAAGCTATCTTCGATACAAGCCGGCCTGCGGGTGTTCTTGATCACAACTTGTTTCATATTATCGAACAGCCACTCACACACTCGGCAATGCCTTCTGGGCATACGATGACTGCCTTTAGTATTGCCACGGCTATTTATTTCAGTATTCCTCCTCTCAAACGAGGTCCTTGGAGTTTCGTATTTTTTATTGCCATGGCAGCGGGCATTTCTCGCATTGCTGTTGGCGCACATTGGCCGGAAGATGTTTTAGTTGGAAGTAGTC
>Ga0194048_10001998_pt1 | contig 10151 bp, 7 predicted proteins | sample JunL225m_MetaG_FD_161685 | JGI IMG/M metagenome (GOLD analysis project Ga0194048, IMG submission 161685) | Anoxic zone freshwater microbial communities from boreal shield lake in IISD Experimental Lakes Area, Ontario, Canada - Jun2016-L222-5m | ecosystem: Environmental > Aquatic > Freshwater >... | reverse complement strand
ATCTTATATAATCTCCCACATCAAGAATTTGTGTAAAATCTTGAGAGTAATCCGTAATTATTTTTGTGCCTTTGAATAGATTTATACTTGGCAGATCACTTTCCGGACTTGGAATAATTGAATAATCATTGTTATTTTCAGGATCATTGTAGAAGCTGTAAATATCTGCTGTTGGTTTACCTCTGTATCCACCACCTCCACCTGTGGTACCATCCAATGACACAAGAGAAATTGGATATACATTTAATGATTCAAATGTGGAAATGGAACTAATTGTATTGGAATAAATTACATTAATATTTGAATGATATCCATCAAAATCACTAACAGTTAGTGATGATACATTCATAACACGAAAAGTTGACATATCCAATAATGATATGTTTGCTTTTGCTTCTTGACCTAATGGAGCATTTTCAAAACCACCGTAAAAATCAATTAACGAAGAATTTAAGTTGATCGTAGGATCTCTAAAACCAAAACCACTATTGATCACAATAATATCAGTAAGTCCACCTTTTGTAGTGTCACCAACATAAGCTAAAGCGCCAATAGGATTATCGGATGTTGGATTCAAACCACCAACAATAGTTACTGGATCTCCAGCGTAACCCAAATCGGCATCATATCCATTGTAATACGATCCTCTATTTTTAGGATCAATTTTAATTTCAGATAAAGAACCGATCAATCGCCCAGAAACATTAACATCAAGTCCAGTATCTGCATCAGTATATGTTGCTGTAATAATTTCGCCTGTAGTGAACAATCTTTGGATGTTGGAAATGAAAAGTTCTGTGTAACTAATACCCAACTGTCTATCCACTGAACGAACAACTTTTTCAACTATTGCAGTGGATTTAGTTGTTTGTCCAATAATCATACACTTTTCAATATTGAAAATGTTATTATCATTAGTATCAATACGTAATGCTAATGGCAATACCCATTTACCATCCGATGCTTTTAAAATATCATCTTTTGGATAATATATTTCAATATTTTCGTTGAACAACGCTCTGAACAAAAATTTAACTGCGTCTTGTGTACCGTTCGCACGATAGAACTGTGCAACAAGTTTCAAGAATAATTTTTTATCAGCTACAATTTCTTTTGGGAAATATGGAGCTAAATCATTTTTCAATTTGTCTATGTAAAAATCATCAGCGGTATCCAAATCAATAGAATTTCTTAGAGCATCAATTTCATATGAAACTTGATTATTTGTTTCCAACCATTCATAATATTTCTCTAAGAAAGTTATGAACGTAGGATAATCATCCCTAACGAAATTAGGTAGCTGATTCTTTACAAGTGAGGATGTAAGAAGTTTTTCCATTAAATTATATGTGTCTTAATACTGATACTTGTTGGATCGGCGGCATCAAAAACCAGCATCTTATTCAATTTTGATTGGATAACATTTATAGTTGGTATCATGTGAACTGTGATATCACCAAAGTCATTATTAATTGCACTTGGAGCAAAATCATTGATGTATATTTTGCCTAATGTATAATCAATTATTCCACATACACCGGCATTTTTATTTTTGTTGACGATAAATTTTGTACTTTGACTACTAATTTCATCCGTCTTATAGTATGCAATTCTGATTTGTCCATAACGACCTTCAAGAACTGCATCACCTTCTGCTAGTAAACCACCTCCACCTACAATACGAATTGCGGCTGCGGTATATCCAATACCTGGCGTCAATACTTCAATACTGGAAAGTTTGCCATTCACAATATTTGCAACTGCGGTAGCACCTGTACCATCACCAACAATCTCAATTGCTGGTGTGGATGTGTAATTATATCCACGATTTACTACTGTAATGGATTGAATACCAGAAAATGATGATGGAATTTCTTCAAAGAAACATTGTCTTGAAATTCCAGTTTCATCATTAATAGTAAAGTCTGGTGTTGAATAGAAGTTATCGTTTGTTGTGCCCTTACTCAAGGGAAATCCATAATCTAGAACATAACTATCGGAAGTATTCAAGACAGGTCTAAACTTTTTGCCCACAAACAAATTGATTTCGTTTGAAATGATTGCTTTGTTTGATGCATCAATTGCAGATTCTAATCCAGAGTATTTAAAATATGTATTAAATTTGTTCAAGTTAGTGCTACAATAATTACTAATTAGTGTTGTAAGTGCAGTTTTCAGCTCGGTATCTGTTTGATTTGTTTTACTCTTGTCATAAAAAACATCCGATCTAACCTTTAAATAGTTATAATCAATATCAATAATTTCTGGTGTCACGGTCAATATGCTCATAGGTTTCAAAATGTTTTGTTTCACATATTCTTTTTCAGTCAGCGTGATTTCAAAACCCAACTTAGGTTTAGCCGAAACAAATACTTTACCGTAAACTGGCGGATCATTTTCTTCTCCACCCCAAACGTTTACTGCTTCAAACGATGGATATTTTTGTTGAATCAAACGGATGTAATCGTTCTTAGTTACTGCACGATTCTGTGATAGTAATCCTAATGGTGCACCATACTTGATTTCATCTACAGTTTCACGTACAGCACCACCGGCAGCGGGTGCAACAGAAGTGACTGTGATGTTGCTATAACCACCAATCAGAGTTGTTGCACTGAAATTATTAGCTTTGTTTGCAACAGTTGAATTGGTTAACAAATAATTTGTGGTAATAACTGCACCATCAGCCAAGGCTTTACCTATAACACCATCACCAAAATAGATTTGGTATTGCATGTTATTTGTTTCTTGTAAGAAATAAATTTCGGATGTTGCAGTTACTTCTAGCGCATTTGTTGCCAACAAATATGTTGTGGTATCAGTATTTTGAGGCGTATCACGTACATAAACATCTAACTTATCTGTGTAAATGTTTGAGTCAGGAATAGTGAAAATACTTTTTGGATTTGATGAAGAATCATATGCAAAATCATATGAAACAAATTTACCTTCATAAATTATTACATCATTGAATGTGAAACTTGTTCCAACTTTAGATGCTGTATATGATTCCATCGTAACAAATGTGTACGATTGATTATCAATCTGATTTGATAAGAATGAATACCCTTTAGGAATAGTTAGTGATCCTGCGTCAATGGATCCAGTCTCAATAGTAACCGTAACTACTGCTCTTGGAGCAATTGCTGATCGTGGAGTATATCCTAAAGACTTGGCGTGCGATACAACAGAATTTCTCAAGACTGCGGATTCCATAAACGACTCATTTGCCACCATGTTTAAATAGTATGCATTGTAATGAGTATTGTATGCTAGAACATCCAGGAGAATGTTCATGCCCGAACCCTCAAAATCATAGTCCTGAAACTCGTTCTGTTGTTTCATGAAGGTTTTTAAGTTAGTTTTGATTTGATCAAAATCTAACTCGGTTACGTTTAGACGGTCAGCCATTTTATCTCGCTCGTTCTAAAAAGAATTGTATTGTTACTGGTGTTGTTTGATTTACAATGTAGAATCGCATATCCACAGAAAAAGAATTGTTTTCAAAATCTGGTTTTACACTAATTGTTTCTATGCCAACTCTTGGCTCAAAGTTCTGAATTGTTTGTAAAATTTCACGCTTAATCGCAATAGCCGTGATGTTGTCCATGTTATCAAAAAGCAATTTTTGCACATTGCATCCAACGCTAGGCTGGAATGGGCGCTCATAGTGATTCGTTAGAATCAAATTCTTAATAGAATTGATTACTGCCATAGCATCAACATTCTTGTTGATATCTTTTTTGATGGGATGCACAGTAAAATTCAGGTCTAAGTCCGAATATTTTCGTGTGACGTTTGCGGTAATTGTTGCCATCTGTTATTTATTAGCCATTTGCCAGGTTATTTACCAGAGTGTCTGTTCCAATGAAATTATTTACAAGATATGTTTGGGTGTTTCCAAGATGATCAAATCTGGTAATATTCATATAATCATTAACCACTTGCACAGATTTTTCATAAAAATTCCAGTCGTGTGTTCGTCTGGTAGCAATCATCGTATTTGCCGTTGTAATATGTGTAATCAACTGATTGACTTGGGTTGGAGTGTACAGGCATTCGGTGGGTGATGATGCGGTATTTAAAGCGACCATATCATTATAAATTATTGCACTATTGGATTGTAATTCATCTCCAATAAAAAGACTTGTAAATGAACCCAACATAGGAGTACTGTTGGCAACATCATCCGTTGCATTGGTAATTCTCAATATTTGTTGACCCACAGAAACTGCCAAATCATAATTAGGAATTGATGAACTATTTGTAGACACAACTCCCAATCCCGAAATATTGTCGGTGTGATTCTTAAAATTGGTTAATTCAATAATAAGATTTGAACATGCGGTGGATAATGCAATTGCTTCTGTTGGTGCATTAGTAAAAATTGAAACTATTAATGGTTCTACACCAGTTGTTCCATCCGCAATTTCTTTAATCAATGTTGCATTCGCCGCAATTGATGCACAAATAGTCGCATGTGGATTTTGGAAATATCTATCTTTGGATGTTGTGCCAGCAGCCAAATCACTTTCTTGCCAAGATTTCATTACAACAGGCGATGCATTCATTGTTTTTAAAGCCGCTGGCGTCAGATACTGTGCATCACCAAATGCATTAGTATCAAAATTAAATCCTAGTCTGCCAAATACACTACTCATAATATCTCCGTTAAATGTATCATATTTATCACATCAGTGGAATAGGTGGTCCAGTGATGCCCTTAGGTGACATGTGAGTATGCATATCATAAATTTGACGAATTAGCTCCATCGGACCTTTAACGTCATTGACAATAACGCCATTAATTATTGGTGCATTAACACTAACTGTACCTGTGATTACACCAGGAAGATCGGCCGATGGAAATCCTGCTGATATTCCACCGAGTGTAGAAATGCCAGCAAAAGGATTCAATGAACCCACAACACCAGCGTGAATGCCTGTTCCTGCGGTAACTGATCCAAGAGATGACACAGATTTACCAGAAATACTACCAGAAACATCCATGTTAGAGCGAACATCAACTGTGTTTCCAGCACGAATAGTATATGTGCCTGCGACAAGTCCACCCACGTTAATTGCAATATCATCACCGGATGTTTGTTTAATTTTCTTTTTAACTAACTGTTCATAGTTACCTTGAATTTCTTGATAGTAATTACCTTCAATACGTTCAATTTTATCACCCTTAACGTTTACTACACAATCACCTTCAATAGTGATACTACAAATACCTTTAATCTTGACATAATTATTGTTAGCAATGATTTCATAATTGTCACCAACAATTTTATTAACACGTGTGCCGTCAGGCTGTAATTCCGTAAATGTACCTGTTCTATGTTGAGTACGAATGCGTTCCGCACCGGGTGTATCATCCCACTCTTGAAAGTGTCCAGATTCTGTCTGAATTACATTGTTATATGGATACTTTGACGCATATGCAGATTCGGGTTCTGTCCATCCATATGTGCTTGGGTCCGTTGCCATTATACTAATGCTCCTGTATATGTCGTTTTATCATGCTCTGTAGAATCTGGAAATAAACCTGTAATCAATTTTTTTGCTTCCGCTGAAGTCAGTGGTTTAGTTGGATTAGTTAGTGCGCCAAGAACTTTTGCTGGCGCCGCATATAATTTAGCACCGTTCACCAACAACGATTTTGATGCTGTCATTGCTTCCTTAACGGCATCAGTAATTTCTGAAAATTGATTGGATTCACCACCAGCACCAGAAAAATCAGAAATGATTAATCTTAATCCTTCAGCCAATTCAGCATATGCCTGTGACAAACAATCTTTAAACATTGCCAAAAGTTTTTCGGGTAAACTCAAAATGTATTGTATCAATTGATTTATCTTCTGTACATATGTAGTGAACACATCAATGAAATCATTTATTTCGGATAACATATCTGCTATGCGTTTAATCTGTTGTGCTAATGCTCTAATCTGAGCAGCGATAGAAGATGCGCCGGGTGATGGAGCTAAAGCATCCAATACCAATTCAATGGCTGCACGAATCGTTTCAGCAATTTGTCCAGTACCAATTCTAGCCGCAGCCATGTTTGCTCTAACATACATTGAAAAATCACATACATGTTCTTTATTTGCATTTGCAATATCAATACCAGTTTTATCAATAATCTCAATAGCTAGACGAGGAAAACTTGGTAATCCAGCAGTATCAGTAACAACGCCTTCAGGAGTAACTGGACCAGTATTCACTTCACTATATGGTCTAGTATCTTGGAATCCATACGGAGATTTTTCACTTAATTTAACTTGAAGTAACAGAATGTTATCTTTCAGATCGGTAACAATTTTTCTCTGGGCTTCAATTTGTTTAGGTGAATATGATGTAGATAATTGTGATAGTTCGTATTTTGCTGCAAGTAATTGTGCTTCTAAATCTGCAATTATAATCTTTTGTTTATCCAGCGATAATGCAATAGATGATTTAGCATAACTTGTAGCAACATCAAATTGTGCTTGAACTCTATCACGGATTATTTTAGCATCAGTAAGTTTATTTTCAAGAATAACAATATCAGCATTCTTTTGGGTTATCTTTTGTTTCTGTGAAGCATCAACTTGACCAGCCAACATAGCATCTAGTTTTTGCTGTTCAACAACTAATTGTGCTTCAAGTGCAGCTAATACATCAGTTGCACCGTTTGGGGTTTTAGCTGTCTTCGCAACAACACCTGGAATTAAGCCGGTCACCAAAGGCGATTGTCCCGCATTTCCATCCAAGAAGTAACCATGAACCCATTCACCTTCTTTAGGTAAAGAGAAAATTCTTGGTGCGTTAATTGAAACTGAAATCTGTGCCCAAGGTAATTTTTCTGTTGGTAATTTATTAGTGTCTTCGTCATGCCAGCCAATAATACGAATACGCAAGCGCCCAAGTTTCAGTGGATCATCTCTGGCTTCAACTACACCAACGAACCAGACGTAGCCATTTTTACCTGCAAAATCTTGTGAATCACTCATTTTTATGTTCCATAATTGGTTGAATCTGTAGCAACCTCTAAAATTGTTTCGTGCTTATCATAACGGATTATGTGTCTAACACTTAGAATCATATACTTACCCATTAAAGATTTATCACCATCTTTTTCTTTATCAGTCTCATTAAACTGATTTGGAAAGTCTGCATCAACCAATATTCCCGCCATCAATTTGAAATTACCTGGCATCACAATACGAATTCTTTTCTGTAATAGATTGGCAAAAATTGATTTTCTTTGTAAAATATAATTGTGTGAATCGTCAATAATGTTAGCAGATTCAGAATCATTTTCTTTCAAATATGCATTGTTTGCTCTATCTAACTGAAATGGATACAGAGTTATTCTGGAGTCATACATTTCAGTAGCTGGCGTATTTTCTTTGTTGTAAATTTTTGTATTCATACCATTTGAGTTGGCATGAGATGATAACTTATAAACATCATCAAAATTTAATTTGGTAGTTTGTATTGTTCTAGTTAGTGTATCAAATCCAATAAACGTTCCTGCATATACACCAGATGCAATGTTTTCGGCTGAATTGAATTGTGATAGAATTTTAAAATCACGGGCACCATACATATCATACTCAATAAGTTCGCCTATGTTTTTCACACCAAATGTAATTTTATATTGACTTGAATTGGACATTATCCAAGATACAGGCATAAAATTATATCCAAGTCTTGTTTGCCAGAATAGGAAATCTGGAACACCTTCATTACTACTTGCACGTTTTGTTATAAATTCAATCGCTTCAATTGGCGACAGATTAGGAATTGTAATTGTGTGAATTCCTTTTGTTTCATAAATGTTTGCAACGTCACCCAATAAATCACCAATTAGAAGATATTCTCTTAAAATTTGACGAACGATATCGGTATATGTTCCTGTGTAAGTTTTGCGAATCTTTTTCTGTTGTGATAGTAAAAATTCTTCAGCCACAAAATGTAGTGTGTAGATTTCTGAGTTCTGTGTTAACTGTGCTCGGTTTGTCTTTTTGTAAATAACAAATGTTTTATTATAAACAGGAGATAAATTCGTATCATCACTATCCACATCTTTGGTAATCTCAATAAGGACACGTTCGCTTCCATCAAAATTGATTTTGGACGCTAAACCAATAGCATCACGAATCACAATATTTCCAGACGAACAAGGAAACATAACATTTTCAAAAATGTTTATTTCATCAAAAATTTCTTTGATACCTACTTTAACTCCGCCAGGAAGAATTAAAGTCAGTTGTTTTATGTCTGCTTGTGTTGATTGTTGAATTGACATTATTTAAAGACGTTTCTGAATTCTTCATCTACGATAGGAAGATATTGTGGATTCAATATCTTAATTAATCTCTTATTTTCGTTAGTATCAATCTCATGTTCATAATATGTTTTAGCTTCGCCCTTAATAGATATGGTAATAACATTATCATCATCTAATGTATACGATTGACTTGTTGTTACCAAGTCTCCATATGTATTGGCATCAATTTGAGTTGTTGTTATGAATTTATCTTCTGTCAATGGATTAGTTTGTGTTTCAATTTTATAATAAGCATAGTAATTCTGTTGCGCCCATTCTAAACCAGTCTGTCCAGGTCCAGCATTATCCAGATACTTCTTATCAATAATGTTTACCAAACTTCTTTGTTCTATTGGCCAATCAAGTAATGGATTAAACATATCATTCATCGCTAAGATGACCCAATGTTTCTCAGAGTCGCCATAAATTTTATGTGCAAGCATTTCTGGTGTTTCACCATCAGTTACAGAGTACTGATAATAAAGTGAAGTATTGTTTTTGAAATCTTCAGCAAAGCTAAATTTTGAAGTTAAGTTTGTGATAGTATCCAACGATGTTACATTATCTTGCAAACTATAAATCGTTTGTGGAAAATATTTAAAATACTTTGACATTATTCATACCAATCCATAGATGTGTTATCATACAATGTATCCATCGCAGTTCCACCACCAAATATTCTTCCACTACCCTTTATAAAATGATCTTTGGTCATAATCTCAGTTTCTCTAAACTGTAGACCCAAACGAATGGCAACCGGCATACCAGTTTTACCTGTTTTAGGAATAAATTCACCGGGAACTTCATATGTTGAAAACCCATTAGGTGCATAATCAAGATCAATAGTTTCAAGGACGCAAGTTGAAATTGCAGGTATGTTTGGATTCTCCACACCATTGTAATAGAATTTGATATCAAATTCTGATGGTGGTACCAAGAAGAATGATGTAAACTCTTTGCGTATTTCGGGTGCTTGATGATATTTTAATTTCTGTAAGATTGTTTGCACCTCTTGCGCTTCTTTTTCTGAGCGAGGATAAAACATAAAATCAAATCTGAAATTTCTAAATTCTGGTGATTGATACAGCAATTCAAGCATCGGATTTTGTGCTAGACCGAAGGAACTAGCAAATGCAATTTTGCCAAAATCACCCAATTTATTGGTTGCGTATTGTGCGAAGAATGGTGATAAGTTACTTAAAACTTTTTTGGCTTGTTCTTTTGTATCACTTGATCCTTTTAAGCCATCAGCTATTGACGAACCTACTCCAGCTAGTCCAGCGGCCAAACTTCCACCCATACTTGGTTGACTGTAGTGCTGTGAATGAGTAAAATTTAATGTGTCTGGCATGTATAGAGCAATAGTTTCGGAGGTTCTTTTAATTGTTCTAACACCATTAGTCCCAGTCATGCCAGTGACAAATTTATCAACACCTCCTCCAGAAAATTCATCAATTTTATTAACAACTCCATTAACAATTCCAACTGCTTTCTGTGCCAGTTCTCCAGATGTATCGACTTTAGATTTTGCTGTGTCTAATGTATTTTTCACATCAGACTGAAATGTTGGAGTTCTCAGATCAATTCTATTTTGGATGATTGTAGGATTATCTCCAGTCTGTGCAAACAATCCTGGATCTCTTGTGTGTTCTTGTTCATTGATATGAATTACCATATAGTGACCTTTATCCATTGAACCAACATCTAGTGGATAACGATAAATATTAGTATTATACTTGCCATCATTTTTTGTGCCAGATACATATGCTTGAGAATCATATCCACCAGCTCTACCCGATGAATTTATATTAATGCCAGTGAGATTGAAAAG
>Ga0194048_10001997_pt1 | contig 10152 bp, 12 predicted proteins | sample JunL225m_MetaG_FD_161685 | JGI IMG/M metagenome (GOLD analysis project Ga0194048, IMG submission 161685) | Anoxic zone freshwater microbial communities from boreal shield lake in IISD Experimental Lakes Area, Ontario, Canada - Jun2016-L222-5m | ecosystem: Environmental > Aquatic > Freshwater >... | reverse complement strand
ATGATGTCGTATTGGAACTGGTGCACCATTTCGTGCGCCATCACATGTTCGACTTCGGCAAGATCGCTGCCAAAGAAGAACATGTTGCGCTGATGCATGGCGTCGGTCACGCCGCCGGTACCTTCGCCGAGGTCGCCAGTCACGTTGTTCTGTGCGAAATCTCCGCGCGAGGCGAAGACCACAATCGGCTTGCGTTCCTTGAACGTGTAGCCCATCAGGCGCGACAAGCGGGCGTAGGAGCGTTCCGCCATCCGTGCGGCGATCTTTGCCCCTTCGGCCATCCCTTGGTAGTAGTGGACGTCGAAGTGCTCAGTCTTGTAGATCCGCCACTCGAACACTTGGAACTGGACTTGGTTTTGGCCGAAGTACCCCTGCGCGCGCGCACTGCGCGGGGAGGCCGTGGTGGCGATGGCCCCCGCGAGGAGCAGGGCAAGGCACGCCAGCGGGCGGCGGATGATAGCAATCCAGCGACGGGACATCAGCGAACCCCCTCTCAGGGTGTCACGGCGAGTTCGGGAGCATCGCCCCAGAGTCGCTCAAGTTGGTAATACGACCGCATGGACGGGTGGAACACGTGCACCACAAAATTCAGAAAGTCGAGCAGGACCCATTTGCCTTCTTCCAACCCTTCGACCGAGACGACACTCACACCATCGCGTTCGAGCGTTTCGACCACATGCCGCGCCACGGCGCGCACATGGGTGTTGGAGGTCCCCGACGCGACGATAAAATAGTCCGTCATGTCGGTGACACCGTGAAGATCGAGCAGGACAACGTCGTCGGCTTTGGAATTGAGGCACGTTGTCGCGGCTTGCCGCGCACGAACGAGCCCATTCGCTTTTCCTGATGACACAGCACTCATAACGCGGGAACGCTGAAGGACCCTATTCGGGTTGTAGGACGGCCGCGTTCGAATGTTCCGTGAGCGCGGCTCGGCCGCCGCGTCCTGTGGGAGGGGGGCGGCGGGGCTTCTGGAAAACAATAACGCCCCGCAGAGCGGGGCGTCAGTGAAGCGGGGCGTAACACCCCGACTTGGCACAACTGGAGGCTGCTTACGAGGCCTTGATGATCCAGACCTTGATCTCGGGCTTGACGTCCGCGTGGAGCCGGACCGCCACCTTGTACACGCCGAGTGCGCGAATCGGTTCCTGCAGGTCGATCATCCGCTTCTCGATTTCGGGGAACCCCTGCGCTTCCAGCTGGTGCTGGATGTCCGCCGAGGTGACCGAGCCGAAGAGCTTGCCGTCTTCGCCCACGCGGGCGGAGAAGGTGAGCGAGACCTGCTCGAGCCGGTTCGCATATTCCTGAGCCGTCGCGACGCGGGCGCTTTCCGCCGCTTCGAGGCGCTCCTTTTCCTGAGCAATGCGCTTCTTGTTGCCCGGGGTCGCCTCATAGGCGGCGCCGCGTGGCAGCAGGAAGTTGCGCGCGTAGCCCGCCGAGACCTTCACGATGTCGCCCGGGTGTCCGAGCTTGTCGACTGCCTGCCGCAGAATGACTTCCATGGGACCCTCTCTCAAACGTTAGGATTTCTGCCCGGCGCGGTTGCGCCAGTCCAGCCACGTATCACCCACACCCAACCCAAGCGCCAGCGGGCCAACCAAGTACCAAAAGAAGGCCGCGAACAGCGTGAGCAGGATCGTCACGATCTTTCCAGGGGCGAGAATCCAGACCAACACTCCGAATCCGCGCGCCGCATACAACGCACCAAAAAACAGCAACAGATTGTACCCCAGCAACTGCAGTGGGGCGAACCCCGGGAGGAGGACCAACAACAACCCGGCGATGAATCCCCACACCCACTGATCGTTGAACCGAAAGGCTCTGACCCGAAGCAAGGGCGGACCAATCCGCACCCGCGCGAGCCGATGGTACAGCGCCCAGGCTAACGCCAAGGCAATCAACGACTCGAGGGCCAGCATCGCGGGGTAGAGCTGCCCCCCGCGTCGTGCAAGGATCGGCAACTGCCGTTCCCCGTCCTGCATAATCGTCATCCACTCCGGATTCGCCGCCATGAAATCCTTCATCTCCGGCGAGCCCTGCGACGCGTGCCAGTTCTGAATCGTTTCCGTTGCACGCCGATCGAACGCACCCGTGATCGCTTGAGTCAGACGCGGCGCCCCGTCGGGGACCGCGAAGGCCACACTGCCAGCGAGCGCCAGCGTCACGCCAATCGCTCCGACCGCCCGCGGCAGGAACGGCCGTGGTGCATCGGGTGATGGGAAGAGCGCACTGGCACCGAACGCGGCCGCCACGAACAGCGACCACCCCGCCGCCAGCATCTCGATCCGGTCGACTCCCGACGCCATCAGCGGGAGCATGACAGACACCGCAACCGCCACCCAGAGGAGCATGAGGCCGAGGCGCCCTCCCCGCATCCATCCGACAATGGTGCAGACGGCGAACGCCGGCACCAGCAGCAGAAGCATGTTCTCCACCGGAAGTAGCAGGCGGAGCGGGGAAATCGGGACGATGAGAAACAGCACCAACACCAACGTGACACGGCCCCACCCACGCTCGCGCACGGTTTCGTGCGCTGCCTCGTCCGGGAGATCCCGGCGAGCGGCCCCGTCCTCCATCACAGCACCAGCCTTACGGCTGGCCGCCCCGCATGTACGGCAACAGCGCGAGGTAACGGGCCTTCTTGATGGCCCGCGCCAACTGGCGCTGGTGACGGGCGTCGACGCCGCTCAACCGGCTCGGCAGGATCTTGCCGTTCTCGGTGATGAAGCGGGCGAGGAAACGCTCGTCCTTATAGTCCACGAAGCGGATACCGGCTTCGGTAATCGGGCATGACTTTCTCTGGCGGCGCATGAGCTAATCCTCGTCGTCGTCGTCATCGTCGCCGCGGGCGCGGGCGGCGAGCTGCTCTTCTGTCATCGGCGGTGCGCCGAGCTCGTGCTCGTCGACCGAGATGAGCCAACGGACCACACTGTCGTCGAGCTTGAGCGAACGCTCGAACTCGGGCAGGGCAGTCGGGTCGCACTCAAACTTTGCGACGATGTAATAGCCCGACTCCTTGGAGCCGATCTTATAGGCGAGCTGGCGACGGCCCCAAAGATTCAGGGCAATCTCACCCGTCGCTCCGAGGAGCGCGTGGTGCTTGGTCATTTTTTCGCTGATGGCGGCGTCTTCGAGTGAAGAATCGAAGATATACACCGCCTCGTAGGCACGAAGCACTGTGGGCAATCCTCCCTTTGGTCTGTAACGCCCGTCGCGGGTTGCCGGCGCGGCGGGAGAGTGATCCGAGGCCCTCGGGTGAGGGCCGGATCGTGATAGATGAACTACAACAGCCCTTAAACGTACCCGCGCTGCGGGGCGGAGTCAACCACCACACAGCGCGAGAACCCTACAAGGCGCCACGGCACGGTCCATCCCTGCCATGGCGCGCGTTGACCTAGACGTTGAAGCGGAACAGCAGGACGTCGCCGTCCTGCACCACGTACTCCTTGCCCTCAGAACGGACCGCGCCCTTCTCACGGGCGCCCTTCCACCCTTCGTGCGTCACAAAATCGGCGTACGACACCGTCTCGGCGCGAATGAAGCCCCGCTCAAAGTCGGTGTGAATGACCCCCGCCGCCTTCGGGCCGGTGTCGCCGCGATGAATGGTCCAGGCGCGCACCTCTTTCTCACCGGCGGTGAAGTAGGTCTGGAGGCCGAGCAGGTGATAGCCCGCGCGGATCAGGCGGTCCAAGCCGGCGGACTCGAGTCCGATCGAGGCCAGGAAGTCCGCGCGATCCTCGGGAGCCAGTTCGGCAAGTTCCGCCTCGATACGCGCCGAGAACGGCACCACCTCGGCCTGTTCGTTCGAGCCTGCAATCGCGGCGCGAAGCGCGGTCAGGTACTTCCCCTCGTCGCCGGCGAGCTCGGCGTCGGTCACATTCGCCGCGTAGAGCACCGGTTTCACCGTGAGTAACTGCAGCGGCTGGAGCAGCGCCTTGTCTTCGGCAGTAAGGTCGACGTGCCAGAGCGCCTTGCCTTCGGCAAGGGCGGCATGCGCCTTTTCGAGCGTGGGGAGTTCGCTGGTCGCTTCTTTGTCGCCGGTGCGTGCGGCGCGCTTCGACTTGTCGAGGCGCTTCTCCACCGCACCGAGATCGGCGAGGGCGAGTTCAAACTCGATCACTTCGCGATCGCGCGCCGGATCGACGCCGCCCATCACGTGGGTCACGTCGGGGTCATCAAAGCAGCGCACGACGTGAACAATCGCGTCGCACTCTCGGATATTCGCGAGAAACTTATTGCCGAGTCCTTCGCCGTCGGCGGCACCCTTCACGAGCCCGGCGATGTCGACGAACTGCACGGCCGCGGGCAGCGTGCGTTCAGGATGCACGATCTCGGCGAGCGTGTCGAGGCGCTGGTCCGGGACATTGACCATGCCGACATTGGGCTCGACGGTGCAGAACGGATAGTTCGCCGCATCGGCCTTGGCGGCCGTCAGGGCATTGAACAGCGTGGACTTGCCGACATTCGGCAGACCAACGATGCCGAGCTTCAGCATTGCGTAGGGATCAGGAGGTGGAGCGGGTCGACCCGCGCCGATGGCGCAGGGGGGAACGTGCGAAATCTATACGGATTACCGGGCAGCGGTCACGGCGTCTCGCCGGCGGGCTTTCCCGGGAATCGGTTCATCGTCGGCGCCATCCCTTCGCGGAGCCAGAGTTCAACGCCCTCGACCAAGGTCGGGAAGAGGGCGCGAATCTCGTCTGCTTCGATCTTGCCAATCTTGCCCAGCACGTAGTCGCGCAGCACGCCAATCTGTCGCTCGGCTTCTGCGGGGCCGACGCCGATGCGCAAACGCCCGTACTCCTGCGTGCGCATGTGTTGCTCGATGCTCTTGAGCCCGTTGTGGCCACCCGCCGAGCCTTTGGCGCGGAAGCGGAAGCGCCCGACCGGCAGGGCGACTTCGTCGACGACGATGAGCAGGTCGGAACTGGCCGACCAGAACGGGCGGCGTAGGTAGTGGTGCAGCGCTTCGCCGCTGAGGTTCATGAACGTCTGCGGCTTGACGAGTCGCACTTTGATGTTGCCGACCAGCCCACTGGCGACATGGGCCTGGCCGTCTTTTTTCCATCCATCGAAACGCCAAACGTCGGCTAGCAGGTCGATGACCCACCAGCCGACGTTGTGCCGGGTGTCGGCATATTCGCGCCCCGGGTTGCCGAGGCCGACGATGACCTTCACTGCTCAGGCCGCGCGCAACGCGGAGCGTACTGCAGCGCGTACTGCGGCGCGCGCGGCATGGGAGATTACTTCTTCTCCGCGGCGGCGGCGTCTTCGTCTGCCTTGGCCTTGCGGATGAGCTCCGGTTCGGCGGCGGCAGCGGCTTCGGCCGCAGTCGGCTCGGCGGACGTCTTCGGAATCGCGACCAAGCAGATCGTGTCGTCGCCATCGGTGATGACGTCGACGCCAGCAGGAATCGGAATGTCGCGGACGTGGTACGAATGACCGACGGCGAGGTGCGCGACGTTCATCTCGAGATGGTTCGGGATGTTGGCCGGGTCGCAGGCGATCATGACTTCGCGCATCACTTCTTCGAGGATGCCGCCGCCTTCACGCACGCCAGTCGCCGTGCCCACGAAGATGAGGGGGACCTTCATGGTCACCTTTTCGCCGGCCACCAGCTCCTGGAAGTCCACGTGCTGGATGAAGCGCTTGAACGAATGGCGCTGGATCTCGCGGATCAGCGTCTTGGCGGTGGTGCCGTTCTCGAAGGTGAGCTCGAACACGGTCGTCTTGTAGGCGACCTTCTCGAGGAGACGCTCGAAGGTGTGGTTGTGGAGGGTGAGCGACTGCGGCTCACGGCCATGGCCGTAGATCACGGCGGGAATTTCACCACCCGCGCGGAGCTTGCGAGCGGCGCCCTTGCCGACCGAGGAGCGAAACTTGGCGCTGACATTCGTTGTAGCCATGCGAAACCGAATCCTGCGAAAGCGTGAATGAGGGAGTGTGCGCTACGGGGGTGCCCGGTCAACAAAGTCCGGCCCGGCGTCGCACGGGAGCTCCAGAGGTGCTGCGGTGGTACGGTGCTGCGGTGGTACGGTCCTGCGGTGGTGCGGTGGGGCTTACTGCTCGAACAACGAACTCACGCTTTGATCGGCGTGGGTGAAGCGAATCGCCTTGGCCAGCAGCTCGCCGACCGAGAGGATTTTGAGCGTTGGGAACTGCCGTTCTTCCGGGATATAGATGCTGTTCGTGACCGCCACTTCCGTGATCGGTGCATCGGCCAACCGCTGTCTCGCCGGCCCAGACAGCAAGGCGTGCGTTGCGCACACATAGATGTCCTTGGCTCCCAACTTTTTCAGGGCGCGCGCCGCTTCGCTCACGGTGCCCGCTGTATCGATCATGTCATCGGGGATCAGCACGTCCATCCCCTCGACTTCTCCAACCACGTTCACGACTTCGGCCACATTGGCCGTCGGGCGGCGCTTGTCGATGATCGCGAGGCTGCCATTGAGTCGCTTGGCAAAGCCGCGGGCCATCTTGGCGCTTCCGACGTCTGGTGCCACCACGACCAGGTTCGTCAGGTTCTTTTTGCGATAGTGCGCGGTGAACACCGGTGCAGCGTAGAGGTGATCGACCGGAATATCAAAGAACCCTTGCAGCTGATGCTGGTGGAAGTCGAGTCCGAGGACCCGATCCGCCCCGGCGCGCATGATCATGTTGGCCATGAGCTTGGCACCGATGGCCACACGCGGCTGGTCCTTGCGGTCCTGTCGCGCATAGCCGTAGTAGGGCAGCACCACCGTGATTCTCGCCGCCGAAGCCCGTCGCACCGCGTCCACGAGGAGCAAGAGCTCCAACGTGTTTTCGGCCGGCGGGTTCGTCGGTTGCACAATGAAAACATCCGCACCGCGGATGTTTTCGTCGATGCGGACGAACACCTCACCATCGGCAAATCGATTGACGGTGGCCTTGCAGAGATCAACACCGAGGTGGCTCGCAATGGATTCTGCGAGCGCCCGATTCCCGGTCCCCGTAAGGACCCGAAACCCATGCATTGGTACCGACAAGCCGTCCATGATTTGCCGTAGCCTTGAAAGCTAGAAGATTTCAGCCCCTCGGGCAACGCCGATGGGCTTCCTGCAGACCAACATGCCAATTGCCCCCGGTGGATTCGAACCACCATTCGCGGCTCCAAAGGCCGCTGTCCTGCCATTGGACGAGAGGGCACTGTGTGACAGCCCTACAAACTTAGGCGATCACCTCGATTGGGGCTACTTCTCGGACCGTTTTTGTCAGAACTCGTGCCGCGGGGGCTGCAGCAACAGCCCGTTTGGCGGCGGCCGGGTCGGAAAAGGTGCCAAACAGGGTGGAGCCAGAGCCTGTCATACGCGCGATCTCGGCGCCGGCCTGCTCCAGGGCCTCGCGGCGCTGCACGAGCGAGGGGTGTCGCGCGAAAACCGGGGCCTCGAGGTCGTTCTGTGCCTCACGCTGAACGGCGTCCCATGTTGGCGGAGAGGGGAGCAGCGCCGGCGCCCCGCTGTACGGTCGCCCGTCGCGATCAGCTGCGAACCACCCAAAGGCGTCCTTGCTCGACACGGCAAATCCCGGCAGTTCGAGCACCACCGCGCGCGCCTCGAGTGGAAGCAGCGGGGTGAGGAGAGCTCCGGTGCCCGTGCCCAGTGCGGTGGTGTGCCCCAACAGCAGGAAGGGCACGTCGGCGCCGAGTTGCCCGCCCAGCGTCAGGAGGGCGCTCGGCATAAGTGGCGCTGGGGCGAGCGCGTTGAGGGCGCGGAGTACGGCCGCCGCATCAGCGCTCCCTCCGCCCATGCCGCCGCCGATCGGAATGTGCTTCTCAATGGCGATCTCGAAACCGGTGTCCCAGCCGGTCGCCTCGCAGAACGCCACCGCGGCGCGCCAGCCGAGGTTGTGTTCCGCGGGGCCAGCTGCTGGCGCATCGCAATCCAGAGCGCGGCCGTGGACGCCCACGCGTACGGTAACGCTGTCGGAGAGCGCGACCAGTTGAAAGAGCGTATGCAGCGCGTGGTAGCCGTTCTCGGTGCGTCCAGTGATGCGGAGCGAGAGGTTCAGCTTGGCGTGCGCGGCGACACGTGCGACCGTCCCTCGAGCGCTCACGGGGCTTTGGCTCCGCCGCCGCTAAAGTCGGAGAGGCGCAGGTTCAACCGCGTGAGGTACCACGCCCCGATCACCGTGATCGGAATGTACGACAGGATATGAAAGCCCAGTCCGAAGCTCACGGCCTGCGTCTCGCTTACGCCGTAGAGTCCGAGTCCGACCTTTGCGGCGGCCTCAAAGAAACCGAAGAACCCAGGCGACGAGGGAATCGCCACGCCAATCGCGATGATCCCTTGCAGAAAGAGCGCCGCGGTGAGCGGTGCTTCGATCCCGAGGGCGCGGAAGCCGAGCCAGAAGGCGAAGGCGTTGCAGAGCCAGTGGAGCAGGGCCCAGAAGAAGACTTCGGCGACCAGCCGCGGGCTGCGCAACACGCCGAGCCCAGAGGCGAATCCCTCAAGGAGCGGACGAATGCGCGCGGCGAGCGTGGGCGCGAGACGCCCCGCGGTGGCGTCGTAGGTGGCGAAGATCGTCTGTGGCGCAAAGACCATGGTCGCCAGTACGACGAGGACTGCCGTGAGGAACAGTGCGGCGTAGCGCATCGAGTGGGCGACGCCCGCGGCGGCTGGCGAATCGTGCGGGAAGCGCGGGTCGAAGGTCGCGACGATCATCAGCAGCAGCACAATCACGCCGTCAAAGAGGCGGTCGACGGCGAGCGAGGCGAAGGCGGCGGTAAACTTGACCGTTGGTTCGGAGCGGGAGAGCACGAAGGGGCGCGCGAACTCCCCGGCGCGTCCTGGCGCCACGTTGTTCATCATCATCCCGACGGCGGTGGCCTGCCAGAGCGAGGCGAACGGCAGTCGGCCGGCAACCGGTTCGAGCAGGGCGGCCCAGCGGCGGGCGCGCAGCGGGAAGATCGCCGTCGCGGTGATTGTGCAGGCGATCCAGAGCGCGAGGTTCGATGCGGCGAGCACGGACCAGACCTTTGCGAGGTCGACCCCGTGCAACGTCCACCAGAGTGCCCCGGCGCTGAGGGCGAAGCCCAGCGCGCCGCGCCAGCCGAATTTCACAGGCTACTCCGTGGTCGCGAGATGCAGCAGGTCGCGCAGCTCACCGAAGCGCTCGCGATCGAGCACCGTGCCGCGCTCAGCTGCCTGATCGGCGAGGGCAATCGCGCGCGCGAGTGCAACGGGACCGCGATACAGCAGCGACTCGATCGGGACCCGCTCTTCGTCGGAGGCGTGCGTCACGGGCGCCATACCAGAGAGCCCGGCGATGCCCGCACCCAGCAGCGCGTCGAGGTCGTTTCCCGTGGGCATCGGTGCATCAGCGCTCATGTCGGCTCCTGTTGAAGAACGGGGCGTGGTCCCCTTCGACGAAGAGAACGCACAACCCCTGCGTCAGGCAACGCGTGAGGTAACGCGTGAGGTAACGTGTCAACGGCGCGCCGCATCCATCACTCGGCGCATCTCGCGCACCGCTTGGGCGATCCCCGTGAACATGGCCATGCTCACGATCGTGTGTCCGATGTTGAGCTCTTCGATCTCGGGGATGGCGGCGACTGGCGCGACATTGCGCACGGTGAGGCCGTGCCCGGCGTGCACTTTGAGTCCGAGCGCGACGGCCTGGCGCGCACCAGTGCGCAACGCGGCGAGCGGGCGCTGGTCGTGCGGGTGGTGCGCGTAGGTGCCGGTGTGCAGTTCAATCGCCTGGGCACCCAGCCACGCGGAGCGCTCAATGATCATGGGCACCGGGTCAACAAAGAGCGCCGTGCGGATTCCCGCGGCGCTGAGTCGGGCGATCGCGGGTTGCAGCTTGTCGCTCGCCTTGGTCACGTCGAGCCCGCCTTCCGTCGTCACCTCGGCGCGCTTCTCCGGCACGAGGGTGACCTGCGCCGGCCGCAACCGTTCGGCAATCAGGAGCATCTCCTCGGTGCAGGCCATCTCGAGGTTGAACGGGGTCCGGCAGCGGACCGCCAGTTGCTCGATGTCGGCGTCCTGCATGTGCCGCCGATCTTCCCGCAGGTGCGCCGTAATGCCGTCCGCGCCGGCCGCTTCGCATGCCAAGGCGGCTGCGACGGGGTCGGGTTCATCGGTCTGTCGCGCCTGCCGGACGGTGGCGACGTGGTCGACATTAATGCAG
>Ga0194048_10001995_pt1 | contig 10159 bp, 2 predicted proteins | sample JunL225m_MetaG_FD_161685 | JGI IMG/M metagenome (GOLD analysis project Ga0194048, IMG submission 161685) | Anoxic zone freshwater microbial communities from boreal shield lake in IISD Experimental Lakes Area, Ontario, Canada - Jun2016-L222-5m | ecosystem: Environmental > Aquatic > Freshwater >... | reverse complement strand
GCATTCAGATTGCCATCGGTATAATTCGATAGCGGACGGTATAGGATTGCCTTTCCATCGTTTTCCAACAGCAAGTCGTAAGCCAAATCGCCCGGCTCCCGCCCCTGTCGAGCCGCCATCGCAGCGATACTGTCGTCGGGCGACGGTTCGTAATTCGGTGGATCGTTAAGCGGAAAGATACGATCCCATCGCGACACTCGTCGCTCTAGCACCTTGTCGTCAATCGTTTCGGTCAAGATGCGCGCGCGCACGGCCGGATCACGCAACGACTTTACTCGTTCCGCATGCGACAAGCCAGCCAAAGCTGTGTAGCTTGGACGGCCAAAAAACGGATTTTGGGAAATCTCGAAGCCAAGCAGAATGCCTGTCGCCCGCGTTAGAACTTGGCCAAGCATGCCGACACCGGCGGCGTTGGCTTCGGCGATCCAGCCAGTAATACGACGCCATTCGTCCGGTTTGGCATCTCGTTGCAGGATAGTGATGGCCATTTTGCGACGGGACGCCGCGGTAATCCGGCGGAGCATAGCGAACTCGGCCTCCGGATCGTCGAAATCGGAAATCACCTGAAGCCAGCCGGCGCCCAACGCGCCCAATGCGTTCCCGATCGTAGCAAGTTCCGCTTCCTCGGCCTGCAACGTAGGGATTAATTCTCCGCGCTTGGTCTTATGGTTGATGGTGCGGGAGGTCGAGAAACCGAGCGCACCGGCTTGAATACCCTCGACGGCGAGGCGCGCCATGGCATCGCTGTCGGCTTGCGTCGCAGGTTCGCGGGCCAAGCCTCGGGTACCCATGACATACACCCGCAGGGCCGCGTGCGGCACTTGCGTGGCAACATCGATATCGAAAGGCCGAGCGTCCAGCGCATCCAGGTATTCGGGAAACGACTGCCAGTTCCATGGTAACCCCTCGGTCAGCACGACTTCGGGGATGTCCTCGACCCCTTCCATCAACTTCACCAACATGTCGCGCTGGCCGGGTTTGCACGGGGCGAAGCCTACACCGCAATTGCCGATCAACGTCGTAGTGACGCCGTTCCAGGACGATGGGGTAATCCGGCTGCTCCAGGTCGCCTGCGCATCGTAGTGGGAGTGAGGATCGATAAAGCCGGGGGTGACGATCTTACCGCTAGCGTCGATCTCCTCGGTGCCACGCGGAAGATTCTTGCCAATCGCGGTAATTTTGCCGTCGGTCACTGCAACGTCGGCTTCGAACGCAGCGCCCCCGGTACCATCGATCACGGTGCCATGGCGGATGACGAGGTCATGCATAAAAAGAACCCTCCGATTGGGACGGAGGGTGCCGGGAATATACGCGGATCGCAAGCCAGGGGGGGAATCGACTCCCCCCCGGCTCGATCGATTACTCTGCGGCTTCGATGCGCGGCTGCGCATACTCGAGATTGCGCGCATCCCGACCGGCAGCGATGGCACGCAGACGGTTCATGACGGCACCCGTGCCCGCCGGGATCAATCGCCCAACGATCACGTTTTCTTTAAGACCCGTCAGGCTGTCGCTCTTGCCGGCTGTCGCCGCTTCGGTCAGCACACGGGTGGTTTCCTGGAACGACGCTGCGGAAATGAACGAATTGGTTTGCAGCGAGGCCTTGGTGATGCCCTGAAGCACCGGCATGGCAACCGCCGGACGTTCGTCCTTCATCAGCTTACTATTGGTCTGATCGAATTCGGTACGATCCACTTGCTCCCCGGTCAGGAAGGTCGTGTCGCCCGGATCGGTGATTTCGACCTTCTGCAACATCTGGCGCACGATAACTTCGATATGCTTATCGTTGATCTTCACACCTTGCAGACGATAGACGTCCTGAATTTCGTTGACCAAGTAATCGGCCAACACTTCCACGCCCATCACCTTCAAAATATCGTGCGGCACGCGCGGGCCATCGACCAAGGGATCGCCGCGCCGCACGAAATCGCCTTCCTGCACCGAAACGTGTTTGCCCTTCGGGATCAGATACTCGGTCTCTTCGCCTGTTTCGTCGTTCTTGACGATAACGCGGCGTTTCGCCTTGTAATCCTTACCGAATTCCACGCGGCCGTCGCATTCGGCGATGACAGCATGATCCTTGGGCCGCCGCGCTTCGAAGAGTTCCGCAACGCGCGGCAGACCGCCGGTGATGTCGCGGGTCTTACTGCCTTCGCGCGGAATGCGGGCCATGACGTCGCCTGCCGCGACCTGTGCGCCGTTATCCACCGAAAGGATGGAGTCCGGAGCCAGGAAGTAACGAGCGTCGGTGTTGTTCGGCAACCGGATTACATCGCCGTTCGAGTCTTTCAATTGCAAGCGCGGCCGCAGATCGACGCCTTTCGCGGCTTGCTTGTAATCGACGACGACCTTCGACGTTAGCCCGGTGACTTCGTCCATCCGTTCGACCAATGTCACGCCTTCGATCAGATCGAGATATTCGACCTGCCCGTCGCGTTCCGTAATGATCGGCAGGGTGTACGGATCCCATTCGGCCAGCTTCTGATTACGGGTCACGGTCGCACCGTCGTCGCACAGCAAGCGAGCACCGTAGGGCACCCGGAAGCGGGCGCGTTCCCGGCCTTTATCATCCACCAGCACGATTTCGCAATTACGGCTCATGACGACTGTGCCGCCCTGGCTATTCATAACGACGACGCGATTATTGATGGTGATCGTGCCTTCGTGGCTCGCTTCCACGGCAGAGACTTCGGCGCCGCGCTGGGCCGCACCACCGATATGGAAGGTACGCATGGTCAGCTGAGTGCCGGGTTCGCCGATCGACTGCGCCGCGATAACGCCGACGGCTTCGCCGATATTCACCGTAGTGCCACGCGCCAGATCGCGACCGTAGCAGTGGCCGCAGACGCCGATACGCGCTTCGCAGGTCAGTACAGAGCGGATTTTGATCGACTCCACACCGGCAACGTCGATTTTATCGGCCTCGATTTCCTCGATCAGGGTGTTAGCCGGCACCAAAATAGCGCCGCCAGTCGGATCGAGCACGTCTTCGGCCGTGGTGCGGCCCAACACACGTTCGGACAAGGACGAAACGACCTCACCGCCGTCCATGACGGCTTTCACCGTCAGACCGCGATCGGTGCCGCAATCTTCCTCGACGATGATGCAATCCTGCGCCACGTCGACCAAACGGCGGGTCAGGTAACCGGAATTCGCAGTCTTCAATGCGGTATCCGCGAGGCCCTTACGGGCGCCGTGGGTCGAGTTGAAGTATTCGAGGACGGACAGACCTTCCTTGAAGTTCGCGATAATCGGCTGCTCGATGATTTCGCCGGACGGCTTGGCCATCAGGCCGCGCATGCCCGCGAGCTGACGCATTTGGGCCGGCGACCCACGCGCGCCGGAATGCGACATCATCCACACCGAGTTGGTGGGAACGCCAATTTCCTGCTTGCTGATCTCTTTCATCATCGCGGTGGCGACTTCGTCGGTGCAACGCGACCAAGCATCGACGACCTTGTTGTAGCGCTCGCCAGCGGTGATCAGACCGTCCTGGTATTGTTGTTCGAACTCTTTGACTTCGTTCTGAGTACGATGGATCAGCGGACCTTTTTCGACCGGAATGATCAGATCGTCCTTACCGAACGACAGACCTGCCTTGCACGCCTGCGCGAACCCGAGACCCATCATCCGATCGGCGAAAATCACGCACTCTTTCTGACCGCAATGGCGATAGACCATGTCGATCACGTCGGAGACGTTCTTTTTCGTCAATTGGCGGTTGATCAGGTCGAACGGCACGTTCGGGTGCTTCGGCAGGATTTGCGCGATCATCATCCGGCCGGGGGTCGTTACGACCACCGGGGTGACCGGGTTGCCGCCGGCATCCACCGTCTCGAAGCGCGCGCGAATCTTGTCGTGCAGGGTAACTTGCTTCGAATACAGTGCGTGCTCGATCTCGCCCATCGTTCCGAACGCCGGGGTGGTTTCGACCTCGGTCACGCGGAATGCCGGAGTTTCCAACGACAAATAATACAACCCGAGAATGATATCCTGCGACGGCACGATGATCGGCTTGCCGTTGGACGGCGATAGGATGTTATTGGTCGACATCATCAGAACGCGGGCTTCGAGCTGCGCTTCCAGCGAGAGCGGCACATGCACCGCCATCTGATCGCCGTCGAAATCGGCATTGAACGCGGTGCAAACCAGGGGGTGTAGCTGGATAGCCTTGCCTTCGATCAATACCGGCTCGAACGCCTGAATGCCGAGGCGGTGCAAGGTCGGTGCGCGATTCAGCATCACCGGATGCTCGCGGATGACTTCCTCAAGGATGTCCCAAACTTCCGGCCGTTCCTTTTCCACCATCCGCTTGGCAGCTTTGATGGTCGTAGCGTGGCCGTATTTTTCCAGCTTCGAATAAATGAACGGCTTGAACAGCTCGAGCGCCATCTTCTTCGGCAGGCCGCACTGATGCAGCTTCAGCTCCGGACCGACCACGATGACCGAACGGCCGGAATAATCGACGCGCTTGCCGAGCAAGTTTTGGCGGAAACGGCCTTGCTTGCCTTTCAGCATGTCGGAAAGCGACTTCAAGGGACGCTTGTTGGCACCCGTAATGGCGCGACCGCGACGGCCGTTGTCGAACAGTGCATCGACGGATTCCTGCAACATGCGCTTTTCGTTACGCACGATGATGTCCGGCGCGCGCAGCTCGATCAGCCGCTTAAGTCGGTTGTTGCGGTTGATGACGCGGCGATACAGATCGTTCAGATCGGAGGTCGCGAAACGACCGCCATCGAGGGGCACCAGCGGGCGCAGTTCCGGCGGGATGACCGGCACGACGTCCAGGATCATCCAGCCCGGCTGGCAACCCGATTCGCTGAAAGCTTCGATCAGCTTCAAGCGCTTCACGAGCTTCTTGCGCTTGGCTTCGGACGTGGTTTCTTTCAGATCGGCACGCAGCTTAACCTTTTCGGCGTCCGCATCGATCCGATGCAGCACCTTCTTGATCGCCTCGGCGCCGATACCGACTTCGAACTGATCCTCGCCGAATTCGTCCTGCTTGGACAGCAATTGGTCTTCGGTCAGCAACTGCAACATCTTGAGGTCGGTGGTGCCGGGTTCCAGCACCACATAGCTCTCGAAATACAGGATCTTTTCGAGATCTTTCAGCGTCAGATCGACCATCAGGCCGATGCGCGACGGCAGCGACTTCAAGAACCAGATATGTGCCACGGGGGACGCAAGTTCGATGTGGCCCATGCGCTCGCGCCGCACCTTGGCCAAGGTGACCTCGACGCCGCATTTTTCGCAGATGATGCCGCGGAATTTCATGCGCTTGTACTTACCGCACAGGCACTCATAGTCCTTGATCGGCCCGAAGATGCGGGCACAGAACAACCCATCCCGCTCCGGCTTGAAGGTGCGGTAGTTGATCGTCTCTGGCTTGCGAATCTCACCGTACGACCAGGACCGAATTTGCTCCGGGCTGGCGATCTGGATCTTGATATTGTCGAAAGTCATCGCCTGGCCGGTTTGGCCGAGGATTTTCATCAGCTCATTCATGCGTCTGACATCCTATCTCTTTTGATCGAGGAATCCGGGAGGCCGATCAGGCCGCCCGATTGTCCAAATCGACATTCAAACCAAGCGACTTCAGCTCTTTCACCAGCACGTTGAAGCTCTCGGGGATGCCGGCTTCGAAGTTGTCCTGCTCGCGCACGATCGCTTCGTAGACCTTGGTGCGGCCGGACACGTCGTCCGACTTCACCGTCAGCATTTCCTGCAACGTGTAGGCCGCGCCGTAAGCCTCGAGCGCCCAAACCTCCATCTCGCCGAAGCGCTGTCCACCGAACTGCGCCTTGCCGCCCAAGGGCTGCTGGGTAACCAGCGAGTAAGGCCCGATCGAACGCGCGTGGATTTTGTCGTCCACCAAGTGATGCAGCTTCAACATATAGATGTAGCCGACCGTCACCTTACGCTCGAACGGCTCGCCGGTGCGTCCGTCCGTCAACACCACCTGACCTGAGGTATTCAGGCCGGCACGCGTCAGCATGCCTTCGATGTCCGACATCCGGGCACCATCGAACACGGGGGTCGCGATTGGGATGCCTTTTTTCAGGTTTTCGCACAGTTCGATCAGCGCGGTGTCGTCGAGGTCTTGGATCTGCCGGTCGTAGACCGCATCGCCGTAGATCTCCTTCAACCGTTCGAGCAGTTCGACACGATGACGGCCGGTGCGGCGATAGTTTTCGACCATCTCCCCAACCTGCTTGCCCAGCGTCGCGCACGCCCAACCCAGATGCGTCTCGAGAATCTGCCCCACATTCATGCGCGATGGCACGCCCAAGGGGTTCAACACGATGTCGACATGGGTACCGTCTTCGAGGAACGGCATGTCTTCCACGGGCACAACCCGCGAGCACACGCCCTTGTTGCCGTGACGACCGGCCATCTTATCGCCGGGCTGCAACTTCCGCTTCACCGCGATGAAAACTTTGACCATCTTCATCACGCCGGGCGGCAGTTCGTCGCCGCGCTGCAGCTTCTCTACCTTGGAGTCGAAACGCGCCTGCAACTTGCTGACGGCCGCATCGTATTCCCGCTTGAGAATTTCGATCTCGGTCATCACTGCATCGTCCTGTACGCCGATATTGCGCCAAGCGTTACGCGGATGTTCCGACAACACCGCTTCGTCGATAACCGTGCCGGACTTAATGCCGCGGAACCCGCCGGAAGCCTTCCGACCCAACAGCTTCTCCCGCATCCGGTTCAGGAACGACCGCTCCTGAATGGCCTTCTCGTCGTCGCGATCCTTTGCGAGGCGTTCGATTTCCGACCGCTCGATGGCCATCGCGCGCTCGTCCTTGTCGACGCCGCGGCGGCTGAACACGCGCACATCCACCACCGTACCGGTCACGCCCGGCGGCAGTTTCAGCGAGGTATCGCGCACGTCGGAGGCTTTCTCGCCGAAAATCGCCCGCAGCAGCTTTTCTTCCGGCGTCATCGGGCTTTCGCCCTTCGGCGTCACCTTGCCAACCAAAATGTCGCCCGGGTTCACTTCGGCCCCGATATAGACGATGCCTGCTTCGTCGAGGTTTTTCAGCGCCTCTTCGCCGACATTCGGAATATCCCGGGTGATTTCTTCCTGACCGAGCTTGGTGTCGCGCGCCATCACTTCGAATTCTTCGATGTGGATGGAGGTGAAAACATCGTCGCGCGCAATCCGTTCCGAGATCAGGATCGAATCTTCGAAGTTGTAACCATTCCACGGCATGAACGCGACCAGCACATTCCGACCCAGCGCCAATTCGCCCAACTCGGTGGACGGACCGTCGGCAATAATGTCGCCATCGGCCACCCGGTCGCCGACACGAACCAGCGGACGCTGGTTGATGCAGGTCGATTGATTGGAGCGCATGAACTTGCGAAGACGGTAAATGTCCACGCCCTTAGTCGTGCCGTCTTCCGCCGTCGCCCGCACCACAATGCGCGCGCCGTCGATCTGATCGACGATACCCGGACGCTTTGCCACGATGGTCGCACCGGAGTCGCGGGCAACCGCAGCTTCCATGCCCGTGCCAACCAACGGTGCATCCGCCCGAATCAGCGGCACCGCTTGTCGTTGCATGTTCGAACCCATAAGCGCTCGGTTCGCGTCATCGTTCTCCAGGAACGGGATAAGCGCGGCAGCAACGGAGACCAACTGCTTCGGCGAGACGTCGATCGCGGTCACGTCTTCCGGCTTTACCAGCCGGAAATCGCCCTGCTTACGCACGGACACCAATTCTTCCGTGAACTTACCACTGCCATCCATCGGGGCATCGGCCTGCGCCACGACAAGCTTTTCTTCCTGCATAGCGGAGAGGTACTGGGCCCCCTGCTGCACGATGCCTTCCTTGACCAACATGTACGGTGTCTCGATGAACCCATATTTGTTGACTTTGGCGTATGTAGCCAACGAGTTGATCAGGCCGATATTCGGGCCTTCAGGCGTCTCGATCGGGCAGATGCGACCGTAATGCGTCGGATGCACGTCGCGCACCTCGAACCCGGCGCGCTCGCGGGTCAGACCGCCCGGGCCAAGCGCGGAAAGGCGCCGCTTATGCGTCACTTCCGATAGCGGGTTCGTCTGATCCATGAACTGCGACAACTGGCTCGAGCCGAAAAACTCCCGCACAGCCGCAGCCGCTGGCTTGGCATTGATCAGATCGTGCGGCATCACCGTGTCGATATCGACCGACCCCATGCGCTCACGGATCGCACGCTCCATGCGCAGCAGGCCGATTCGGTACTGGTTTTCCATCAATTCGCCGACCGAACGCACGCGGCGATTGCCGAGGTTGTCGATGTCGTCGATCTGCCCGCGCCCGTCCTTCAAATCGCACAATGTCTTGACGGTATTGAGAAGGTCTTCCTTGCGCAGCACCCGCAGCGAATCCTCGGTCTGCATATTCAAGCGCATGTTCATCTTCACACGACCGACGGCCGACAGATCGTAGCGGTCCATGTCGAAGAACAAGCCACGGAACAGCGCTTCGGCCGTTTCCTGAGTCGGCGGCTCACCGGGACGCATGACGCGATAGATGTCGATCAACGCGTCGTCGCGGTTGGTGTTCTTGTCCACCGCCAGCGTGTTACGGATCCACGGCCCGTTGGACTGGTCGACCGCCAAGGTCGGCAGCCGGGTGATACCGGCGTCTTCCAGCGCCGCGAGGCGGGCTTCCGCCAATTCCTCACCGGCCTCGGCGTAGATTTCGCCGGTATCCATGTTCACCAAATCTTCGGCCACAAAGCGGCCCAATAGATCGGTGCGGCCGACCAGCACTTCCTTCGTGTTTTCCGCAATCTTACGCAGTTGGCGGATGGTCAGCTTGGACTCGGTATCGGCAACGATCTCACCGGTAGCGGCGTCGATCAGCGGTTCCATCAACTTGATACCGCGGAACGCCTCGGGGTCGAACGGGCGCGCCCATCCCTTGGGCGTCCGATCGAAAACCACTTGGCTATAGAAGTGGGTCAGGATTTCTTCCTGATCCATACCGCGGACTTCGCCGAGTTCCAGAACTTCGCCCTTGGCCTGGCGGGCGGCGCGTAACGCTTCGGTGCCGGCGCCTTCCAGCGCGTACAGCAGCGTCGTCACCGGCAGCTTACGCTTGCGGTCGATACGGACGTAGACGATGTCCTTGCTGTCGAATTCGAAATCGAGCCAAGAACCGCGATACGGAATTACGCGAGCAGCGAACAAGTATTTGCCGCTGCTGTGGGTCTTGCCCTTATCGTGGTCGAAGAACACGCCGGGGGAGCGGTGCATCTGCGACACGATCACGCGTTCGGTGCCGTTGATGATGAATGTGCCATTGTCGGTCATCAGGGGCATGTCGCCCATGTAAACCGGTTGCTCTTTAATGTCGCGGATCGAGCGTGCGCCGGTGTCCTCGTCGAGGTCCCATACGATCAAGCGCAAAATAACTTTCAACGGCGCAGCGAACGTCATCCCGCGCTGGATGCATTCCTCGACGTCGTATTTCGGGTCTTCCAATTCGTAATAGACGAACTCGAGCCGGCCACGGCCAGCGAAATCGTCGATCGGGAAGACCGATTTGAACACTTCCTGAAGCCCGGAATGGGTCCGGTTGTCCGGATGGACGTTCATTTGCAGAAACGCTTCGTACGACGAGCGCTGCACGTCGATCAGATTGGGCATCGGTGCCACTTCGGGGATGCGGCCGAAGCTCTTGCGAATGCGCTTGCGCCCGGTAAACGACATCGTGATCGCGTTCATCGATTATCCTGCCTGCTGTCGTCGTGGACCGAAGGGACCTTCGGGTCGTCTGGAATCGGATACGGGGACGGGAATCCAGCGATTCCCGCCCGCGTTCCGGTCATACGGTCCGGCATGCCCGGAGGCTGCCAGACCGGTAGATTGTGGCTAGGGCGCGTTACTTCACCTCCACGGTGGCACCGGCCTCTTCCAACATCTTCTTGAACTTCGCAGCGTCGTCCTTGCTCACGGATTCCTTCACCGGCTTCGGAGCGGCTTCCACCAGGTCCTTGGCTTCCTTCAGGCCGAGGCCCGTGATGGTGCGGACTTCCTTAATCACGTTGATCTTCTTGTCGCCGGCTTTCGCCAAGATCACGGTGAATTCGGTCTGCTCTTCGACCGGGGCAGCGGCAACAGCGGCGACCGGCGCAGCGGCGGCGGCCGGCGCAGCGG
>Ga0194048_10001994_pt1 | contig 10161 bp, 8 predicted proteins | sample JunL225m_MetaG_FD_161685 | JGI IMG/M metagenome (GOLD analysis project Ga0194048, IMG submission 161685) | Anoxic zone freshwater microbial communities from boreal shield lake in IISD Experimental Lakes Area, Ontario, Canada - Jun2016-L222-5m | ecosystem: Environmental > Aquatic > Freshwater >... | reverse complement strand
AAAGGCCCCTTTTTATTTCCAGATGTTTACGGGGCTTGTTCAAGGTGCCGCTCAAGTCGTCAGCCTGAGCTCCCGGGAAAAGGATGGTGCCCGCCTTACCTTGGCGCACCCCCTCCTCGCCTCGGCCAAGCCAGGCGATAGCATCGCCGTCAACGGTTGCTGTCTGACGGTCGTCGACCCCCAAGGTGTTCATGTTTCCTTCGACCTTCTGGCCGAGTCTCTCCGTCTGACCAACCTGGGGGTGCTCACGGCAGGCTCCATCGTGAACATTGAGCCAAGCTTACTGCCGACCGATCGGCTGGGTGGCCACTTTGTCACTGGCCATATTGATGCCAGCGGTCTGATCACGCGCTGGGAAAAAGTCGGGGCTGATTGGCGGCTTGATATTCGTGCTCCGGCCGACTTTTTAAAGTATGTCGTGGCCAAGGGGTGTGTCGCCGTCGACGGCATGTCATTGACGGTCGCCGCGGTCGCAGACGACGTTTTTACGATTTGGATCATCCCGCACACGCTAGAGGTGACTAATCTTGGGTCACGGCAAGCCGGTGACGGGGTGAATCTAGAATCCGATTTGCTCGCCAAGTATGCGGAGAAGCTTCTCCGGAAGTAATCCCTTCAGGATATTGCGACGCCGGAGGTCCGATTCAGACTATTCTCGAGTCGCTGGGCGATAGCCTCGTCGGCTTCGTCTTGATGCGGGGCAGGCTCTTGGACGAATTCCACGTCCACCCGGGAGAATGGCACTGGTAGGGCAAAGTTGTCCCAACTACGCAGTCGCCAGCAACGTTGGTAGTGAATGCCCATGACGACGAAGGGACTGCGGGTGAGTCTGGCTAAAGCAATGGCCCCGGTCTTGAACTTATAGACGGGGCCTTTCGGGCCATCGGGCGTGATGCCAGCATTGTTTCCTTTACGCATGCTGCGCGTCAGGGCGATCAAGGCGGCCGCCCCACGCTTGTTGGAAGAGCCGCGAACTGCGGTCAGGCCCATGACTCTGAAGAATGCCACCAGCCATGCTCCATCTTTACTCGTGCTGATGAGTGCCGTGATGCGTCGGGAAAAATGACGATTAGCGATTAATGACGACGTGAAAAGCTTGTCATGCCAAAGCAGAATGACGACGGAGCCTGCGGTGTCATCAATGTGCCGAACGTTGGAATGGACGCGGAGAGTCGCCAGCCAAAGACGGAGGCCCATGGCGGCAGGCACGACCCAGATCCAGTGATACCAGGGCACCTCGGCGGGGCTGTCGGTCGGTTCTTGGGCGGGGGCGGACACGTGCCTTGTATCGCACCGCCCAGTAAGGAGTTCAAACACTTATGCAGCCAAGCCCAGCGCAAGTCGCACCGTAGGCCGACCCAGCAGGTGTATCAACGGCCTAGCGAAGGCACTGCTTTGTTCGGCGATCCAGCGCTCCACCTCGCAGGGCGTTCGCCAAAGCACGGTATCCACTTCAAACTGAGCCAAGACGGTCGGGAAATCTCCCCGGAGAAGGTACGACCGGACGAACTCATTACCGAGTTCGTGGTGATGCGGGGCGTAGTCGATTTCCTCGAGGAGTGAGGCCGGAATGTGGATGCCGAGCTCCTCGCCTAACTCACGGACTGCTGCCGTCAGATAGTCTTCGCCGCTATCGACGTGACCCGCACAGGAAGAACTGAGGAGTCCTGGGCAATTATCCTTGGCGAAAGAACGTCGCTGCAGGCAAAGCAAGCCATCGCTCCTAAGCCAGAATATGTGGATGGCCCGGTGGATGAGACCACGGCGGTGAATCTCGCCGCGAAAGGCCGCTCCGATGACCTGATCGTGCGCATCGACGATGTCGAAAGTCTCGTCAGGATGCTGGCCGACTTCAGGGTGATTCATCGGCCTAGGTCCATGATGACATTCCACCGCTTGGTCAGTTCGCGGTCATGCTTTTTCCAGTCAGGATCCCATGCTTCCAGCTGACGCCAGAAGCGCTCGGAGTGATCCATGTGCTTTCGATGGGAGAGTTCGTGCAAGATGACGTGGTCATGCAGCATGGGTGGCAGCAATATCAGGCGCCAGTTCAGGGAGAGGGTACCTTCCGTCGAGCAGGAACCCCATCGCGTTGTCTGGTCACGGACGCTGACCTGCTTAACGGTCACGCCTACGCGTTGGCTCAGGCGCTCCACCGCAAGGCTTAATCCGGTCTCAGCGAGACGCCGGATGACTCTCACGGCGACCGTTTCTCGATTGTCGGTGGGGAGAGCGATGGCGACCGTTTCGTTTGCCTGGGAAATACGGGCGGTGCCGCGTGTCCCGACCGTCACCTCAACCTCTAGCAATCGGTCATCCATCGTGATCCAAGGGAACTTTAGAATATGGGAAGTCAGTGAGGGTTGGACGGTACGCGCCTTCGCGAGGACTTTCTCTAGCCAGGGGAGATTATCCCGCAGGAAAGCCAAGGCTGAGGCCTGTGAAGTGTGTTCGGGGTAGGTCAAAATCACCTTGGGTCCGGGGCGGACGGAGAGGCGGACGCGGGTCGTCCGAGTGGAGACTTTGGGCCAGACCTGTAAGGCCCGTCCAGCGGCGTGAATGACGATGGGCGTTTCGGTACTCATGGTCACGCCTTGGGGGCGCGGGACTCAGCTTCGCCGACAACTTGGGCGGTACGGCGCCGCAGAGCCGAGTCAGGGTCGATGCCCGCATCCCGGCATGCCGCGATAAGTTCAAACAACTGTCGGCCAGCGGCTTCTTCGGTGAGGCCGGTCGTGAGTTTGTCTACGGTCGGAATATCGACCGCGAGGTGAGCATCGAGTTGTTTCTTGCGAATCTGTTTCCAAACTTCACGGGCCGTTAGGATTGAGTTCAGGCTCGCCGGCAATTCCTTGAACACTGAAGGAGGCTTGGCGCCTTTCTCTTTTAATTTAATTTGTTCCCACTGGGTGATGACCGCATCTGAACTCCCGAGTTTGACCCCGTCGCCGAAAACGTGCGGATGGCGTCGCACCATTTTCTCGTTCACTTCGCGAGCGACATCATCAAAATTGAACTTACCCGCTTCGCTGGCCATCTGCGCGTGCAGTACGACGTGAAAAAGGAGATCACCGAGTTCTTCCCGGAGGTTTGCGTCATCATTGCGGTCGATGGCTTGTAGAAGTTCCGCAACTTCTTCAACGAGGCAGTCACAAATGGTGCGATGGTTCTGTTCGCGATCCCATGGGCAGCCGTCAGGGGCCCGGAGTCGTGCGGTGGTCTCAATCAGAAGGTCGATGCCGGGCATAACAAGATGCAGGAGGCAGGCGGCGGTGGAGTCAAAACGATTGCCAGAAGCCCCCGGAGCGTTTCCGTAGGCATCTGTGGATAAGCTCACCGAGATTATGGACGCCAAGCGCAGGGAAATCGCCCCCTATGTGCGGGATGTCTCCGATGCCGAACTGACGGCTTTCGCTGGCCTACACCTGACCCCTGGGTTTCGCCAATCGCTCCTCAATCCCGGACGGCTTAGTGTCATTGCGGAGGTCAAAAGAGCCTCACCTAGTGTCGGTCAAATCCGGGATAACGTGGATGCGGTTGCCCAGGCCCGTGCCTATGCCCTCGCCGGTGCCGACTGCCTGTCCGTGCTCACGGAAACCAAATACTTCAAGGGGGTGCTGGCTGATTTGGCTGATGTCACCCACGACCAGGTGGGCGCTGCCCGTCCCCTGCCCTGCATTCGCAAGGATTTCATGGTGCACCCGTATCAGGTTTTGGAAGCCGCTCAAGCCGGTGCCCGCTGCATTCTGATTATAGTGCGTGGCTTGACTGATGTGGAAATTGTGCCGATTCATCGGGCCGCTAAGCTCGCGGGCCTCGATACGCTCTTTGAGGTGCACGACGAGGCGGAGCTTGAACGTGCCATGCATCATTCCCCTGACATGGTGGGCGTTAATAATCGTAATCTTTCGACGATGAACATCGATCTGTCCTTCGCCGAGCGCGTGATGCCACAGATGCCAGCCTCGGTCTTAAAGGTGGCGGAAAGCGGCCTGAAGACTGCCGCAGACGCCGCCCGGATGCGCCAAGCGGGCGCGCAAGCCTTGCTCGTCGGTGAATCACTTATGCGTACCTCTGATGTGAATTCCCTGATGCGCGCCTTCCAAACCGCATGAACGAAGGTCCACTCTCCGCCAATGAGACAAAAGATCTCCTGGCCCGACTCTCTCATATGCCTAAGAAATGGCTCGGGCAGAATTTCCTGATTGATGGTAATATCGTCCGTAAGTCGCTTGAACTGGGTGAGGTCAAGGCTGGTGACACCGTGGTGGAAGTCGGACCTGGTCTCGGCACGCTGACCAGAACCTTGCTGGGGGCCGGGGTGAATCTCTACGCCATCGAGGCCGACCGCACGATGCACTTTCATCTCACGGAGTCACTGTTGCCGCGCTTCCCTCAGACTTTTCACCTCAAGGAGGGGGACGCCGTCGATTTCCCGCGGGCGGGTCTAGAGAGCCCTCCGGATGGATCTTTTAAGGTGGTCGCTAATCTTCCCTATGCGATTTCGACCCCATGGATGGATGGCATCTGTGCCGGCCCACACCCTTCGATGATGGTGCTCATGCTCCAACGCGAAGCCGCCGAACGTCTCACGGCTGAAGTCGGCACGGGTCACTGGTCAGCGGTCACCGCCCAAGTGCACCTCGCTTTCGAGAAGGTCCGGGTTCACCCCGTCCCGGCCCAGTCTTTCAACCCGCCTCCCAAGGTTGATTCATGCCTCTTGGTGCTTCGACGCCGCCCTGATGCCAGGCGTCTGTCGGCCCGGGCACGCGAGGTTGCCCGGATGTTCTTCACGCAACGCCGTAAGCAGGTCGGATCCTCGGCCAAGAATCTCTTTCCGGATGCTCCCGATGTTTCGGCATGGTTGGCGGATTTGCCCCGCTATGGGCTAACCAGCCTGGCTCGCCCCGAAACCATCCCGGCTGAGGCTTGGTTGACCCTCTAAGCCACGCCAAAGGTTGCTTTCCGGGGGAACTCTGCTCCTTATCCCGCCATGTCCGTCAAAGTAGGCCTCGTTTCCCTTGGCTGTGCCAAGAATCTCATCGATTCCGAGATCATGATCGGCCACCTCGCCAAGGCCGGTATGACCATGACCCCTGATGCCTCCGAGGCTGACGTGGTCATCGTTAACACTTGTTCGTTCATTGATGCCTCGAAGCATGAGGCGCTCGAAGCGATTTATGAGATGAGTGATGGCAAGGCGACGGCCCGAAAAAAAGGCCAGAAGCTTATTGTGGCGGGCTGTATGTCGCAACGCTACCAAGGGACCATTCCCACGGTCGAAGGCGCTAAAGGTCGGATTGAGTTACCGAAGGTCGATGCGTTCATCGGCTTAGACCAGGTAACCAACATCGTCCCGGTGATTCATAAGGTCATGGGCGGCGAGGCTGGCATGACGGAGTTTCTCGCCAAAACGACGACGTTTATTCCGGACTTTGACACCCCTCGATTCCGCCTCACTCCCAAGCACTCGGCTTACATCAAGATTGCGGAAGGCTGTAATCACCCCTGCACCTTTTGCATTATCCCGCGTATCCGTGGCCGCCATCGTAGCCGCACGGTGGAGTCCGTCGTCAAGGAGGCCCGCCAGCTCGTCGCCGAAGGCGTGAAGGAAATTAATCTGATCTCTCAGGATACCACCTATTTCGGCATGGATCGCTGGACCGACGCCCGGCCGAATCCGCGCAGTAAGGTGGATTCCACGAAGGGCGAATCCTTGGCTTCACTGCTTCGGGAACTTGATAAGATCGAAGGTGATTTTTGGATTCGTCTTCTTTACACGCATCCCGCGCACTGGAGCGATGAGCTGATTGAGACCATTGGTCAGTCTCAACATGTAGTCCGTTACGTGGACATCCCTTTGCAGCATATCTCCGATCGGATGCTCGGGGCCATGCAGCGCGAGACAGATGGCGCATATATCCGTGACCTGATCAAACGCATGCGCGCCGGAATCCCTGAATTGGTGATTCGCACGACTTTCATCGCCGGCTTCCCTGGTGAGACCGAAGAGGATTTTACGGAACTCTTGGGCTTCCTTTCCGAAACCAAGTTTGATCGCGTGGGCGTCTTCAAGTACTCGAAGGAAGAAGGTACCCGTGGTGCAAAGATGGAAGGCCATCTCTCCGATGAAGTAAAGACGGAGCGCCATGCCCGGGCGATGCTCCTTCTGCAGAAACTTTCCAAAGAACGCGGCGAACGCTTTGTCGGCAAGAAGCTCCGCGTGCTCGTCGAGCGTCCGGGCGTAGCCCGCAGTACCGGAGATGCTATGGAGATCGACGGTGTCGTCCAAGTTCCCAAGAAGCTCTTGGTTGGTGAATTCGCCGAAGTGACCGTTACGGGTGCTTCGGAGTACGACTTGATCGCAAAGTAACTACCCTTCCTGGTCGCGTTCCTGCGAAGCCTCGGAGGCTGCGGCGGAAGCGGGCGAGTCACTGAGACGAATGAGTGCATCGAGCGAGGAGAAGTGTCGTGTCCAGTCGGTCATGTCAGGGATATCGCCGACGACGGTGGAGAAGAGTTCGCGCTTCTCCTGCTTCAGTTCTTCGATGCGTTCCTCGACGGTGCCCGGGGCAATCATGCGGTAAATCAGCACAGGGTTCTTTTGACCGATTCGATGGACGCGGTCGACCGCCTGTGCTTCGACAGCGGGATTCCACCACGGATCCATCAGGAAGACGTATTCCGCGGTATTGAGCGTGATACCCGTGCCGCCAGCCTTGAGTGAGGCGAGGAAGAGGGCCGGACCTTTGGTTTCTTTGAACTGCTCGACCGGGGCGGAACGATCCTTGGTCTCTCCGGTCAGTTCGTAGATGGGCAGATTGGGTAAGTCCCTCGCGAGTGCCGATTTGACGCGTTCAAGAAGTGAGACGAATTGCGAGAAGACCACGGCCTTGGATCCATTGGCCGCGATTTCCGAAAGCTTTGAAACCAAGAGCGTGACCTTGCCGGAGTGCGATGAAGGACAATTAGAGTTGTCAGGCAATAAGCCGGGGTCGCAGCACACTTGGCGTAGACGCATTAATAGGGTGAGGACCGAGGTCGCATCCTTCGAAAGTAAACTCGCAAGCTCTCCCGAGAGTCCGCTGCCTTGGGTCAGATGCTGATAGAGGGCGCGTTGTTCGTGCGTCAGTGGGCAGGGCAAGACGACTTCCATCTTGGGCGGAATGTCTGAAGCAACATGGCGTTTGAGACGGCGCAGAATAAACGGCGAAACTTGGCGGCGGACCTTACCCAAGGCGATTGAAGCATCCCTTAGCATCATGCGCTCAAAGTTGGCGCGTTTGCCAAGTAAGCCCGGCATGAGGAAGCGGAAAATTGTCCACAGATCTGTTGGACGATTTTCGAGGGGGGTGCCGGTAATGGCAATCCGGTGGTCGGCTTGGACAGATACGCAAGTCTGGGTCGTTTTGGATTCCGGATTCTTAATCGCCTGTGCTTCGTCCAGAACCGCGTACCCGAATTGGGTCTTCGGGAGTAGCGAGGCGTGCCGACGGAGTTGAGTGTAGCTAGAAATCCACAGACGCGCCCCAGGGTTCTTGGCGAAGTCGTCTTCGGCGGTGAGCACTGCGGTGCCTGCACTCATCTCTGGGTGGAATCGTTTGATTTCTCCGAGCCAGACGGGAATGACGCTGGCGGGGCAGACGATGATCGAGCGTTCGCCTATTGGTCGGGAGGCCAGCAAGGCGAGCACCTGGACGGTTTTACCTAAGCCCATTTCATCGGCGAGCAATGGATGCGAGCCGAGGTCGCAAAGCCGTCCGAGCCAAGCGACGCCTTTGGCTTGATACGGACGAAGGTGGGCGGGGAGATTGTCTGGTGCGGCCGGCTCATGCAGGAGCTGGTCCTTCCACTCCTTGAGGTCATCATTAAGTTTCAGTGCTCCGACCGCCGCATGGTCGAACAGGGAGAGCAAGAGGTAGCGAGGTACTTCCCCGTCCTTTGCCCGCCAATCTTCTGAAAAGTCGGCTACCGCGGCGTTGTAGGCGACGACCCCCTTCCCTGGCAAGATGACCGGTCGCCCGCCCGCCTTGAGTAGAAGTTTCTGTTCTTCGGCAAGCAGCCGGTGTCCGCCCGCTTTGAGGCGCCAGTTCAGTTTGAAAGATTTACGATCTCCGGCCGATTCGGCCTCGGCATCTACGGCGACTTGTAACTGCTCGTTGCGAAAAATGTTCAAGGCCTCTTCGCCGATGAGTTTGAAGCGCTTGCGCCATTCAGGTAATTCTTCGCGGACGAACCGCTCAATACGGCCGATATTGTCCATCGCCCAGGTGCCTGCGGTCTTGCTGTAGACAAAGCCAGCGCGGTGTGCGACGGTACTGAACCGAAAAAGGGTCTGCCGCTGTTCATCGGAGAGTTCGTCGCCGGGGATAGCCCCGGGTCCAAAACAGTTCCAGGAATGACCCCCGCGGCCACCCCAAGCCGCGGCGGTCTTTAATCCGTCTGAGGTAAGATCAAAGGTTACCTGAAGTTTCAGCGCCGTCCGGGCTCCGCTATCCTTGCGTTCAGGTTCTTTCGGGGCGGACGTTTCCGCGCTCGGAGCGGTGTCGTCGATCGCAGGGATTTCGTCGGCGAGCAATTCTTCTACTTCGTAAATTGAGGCAACGGCGAACGGAGCGCCGTTCTCTTCCTCGGGTAAGGACGTGCGCCACTCGATTTTCCCGTTATTAATTTCAATCACCGCCCGAACCGTCTGCGTTTCCGTTCGGGTGAGTGCCTCGGCATTCTCGACCTTTAACTCAACTTGGCGCACCAAGCCTTCGGTGTAGAGCCGACGTCCTTCGACTAAATCTGGTTCGGAGAATCCGGCTTCCCACTCCTCGGGTAGGGACGCAAACCACCTCTCCAGCGCTTCCGTGGAGTAGGAACGATTAGCCGGTCGCGGGGAAGACATCGACGGAACCGCATTAAACCTCGGCGTTTTTGTCCTTACAATCCCCAAAGTCTGGCTTTTTTTCGACAGCGTCTGGGCTTGTGAACAAGCCGCTAATCGTGCAAGGTTTACGTCCCTTTTACAGGCAAAGAAATGAAACATCTTAGTGTCGGAACTCGATGGAATGCGGATCTGGTTGCCGCCTATCACGAACAGTGGTCCAAGGACCCCTCTTCCGTGGATGCGGAATGGCGTGCTTTCTTCGAGGGCTTTGAGCTAGGCGTGAGCCTTCCGCCCAAGCCAGCTAAAGGCGCGGCTCCGCTTGCCGGGGTGGATGCGGTTGCCCAGTGGAAGGTGCTCGCGGCCATCCAGGCCTATCGTGTCCTCGGTCACCAGCAGTCGCGCATTAATCCGCTTTTCGACCCCGTCCCCCACTTTGAACTCACGGACAAGGCTCTCGGGTTGGACTCCATCCCGGTCGACCGAGTATTTCATACGGGTGATTTTCTCGGCGGCAAGTTGCTCCCCTTGTCGGAAATTATCTCAAAACTGAAGTCGATTTACTGCGGCCCGATTGGCGTTGAGCTTACCCATATCCAGGATGGTGAACGCCGCCGCTGGTTACAGGAGCGCGTGGAATCCTGCGGGCTTCGCCCGTCGTATGATATCGCCGCTCGGCGTCGTTTCCTGCGTTCCATTGTTCAGGCCGAGCAGTTTGAGCGCTTCCTGCACAAGACTTTTGTGGGAGCCAAGCGCTTTTCCGTTGAAGGCGGCGAAGTGCTGCTCGCGGCCCTCGATCAGATTATCGAACGCGCCCCCGCGTCGGGTATTTCTGATATCGTCTTAGGGATGGCCCATCGCGGTCGCCTCAATGTGCTCGTTAACATCTGCGGCAAAAAAGCCGAAGCCTTGTTCGGGGCCTTTTCTGAGAATCATATTCCTGACACCACCCATGGTGATGGTGACGTCAAATATCACCTTGGTTATGCGGGCGCCCGCATGGTCGGCGGTAAGGAGGTCAGCATCACGCTCGCTTATAACCCTAGTCACCTCGAGGCGGTTAATCCTGTCGTCTTGGGTCGCACTCGGGCACTGGTCGATCTTCAAGGGGGCGCGGATCGCTCGAAGGCGCTACCGATTTTGATTCATGGCGACGCGGCTTTTGCCGGCCAGGGCATCGTCATGGAAACCCTTAACCTCGCCGGCCTGAAGGGCTACGGAGTCGGCGGTACGCTCCACCTAGTCAGTAATAATCAAGTCGGCTTCACGACCAATCCGGACGAGGCGCG
>Ga0194048_10001993_pt1 | contig 10163 bp, 11 predicted proteins | sample JunL225m_MetaG_FD_161685 | JGI IMG/M metagenome (GOLD analysis project Ga0194048, IMG submission 161685) | Anoxic zone freshwater microbial communities from boreal shield lake in IISD Experimental Lakes Area, Ontario, Canada - Jun2016-L222-5m | ecosystem: Environmental > Aquatic > Freshwater >... | reverse complement strand
GCCAACAAGGGCACGGTGTGCCGCGTGGGGCTCTGGGGATGGAGCCGGCACCCGAACTACTTCTTTGAATGGTTGATTTGGGTGTCGTTCGCGACTTTTGCGCTCGGTTCGCCCTGGGGATGGCTGGGGATTGGGTGTCCGATCCTGATGCTGTACTTCTTGTTGCGGGTCACCGGGATCCCGGCGACCGAAGCGCACGCGGTGAAGTCGCGCGGGGAGTCGTACCGGCAGTATCAGCGGGAGGTATCGGCGTTTGTGCCGCGGCGGCCGCGGGGGTTGACCATGTGACTAATTTTTTATCACACACGGAGAGCCCCCAATGCGCAGCCGACTCATCAAAATCGGAAACTCCCGCGGTGTCCGCCTCGCCACTCCCATGCTTAAAGAGGCCGGACTAACCGATGCGGTCGAGATCCATGTTCGTGGACGCTCGATCGTCATCACCCCAGGCGCTGTAGTGCGGTCCGGGTGGGCCGAGCATGCCCGGCTCGGTGCGAAGCGCGGCGATGATCGACTGATTGACACACCGCTGCCAGCGGCCTTTACTCGGGAAGAGTGGGCCTGGGACTGAGCTGGCTACACCGCTCGCTCGCTGTGCTGCAAGCGATCATCTCGCAGTGGCAAACTTCTGCAACGCGGTCGCGCCTGTTGCAACGAAATGATGTTGACTCGGCGGCAGAGCCGAGCGTAGGGTTCAACAATGAACCTGCCCGCACAACGTGTGCTGGAATACGCCGTCACCAGCGCACCGTATCGCGTTATGGAACGGCCAGCCGCGTACATCTTCACAGAGTACTTCGAACAGGAAGTACTCCGAAAGCGCCCCTATCTCCGAAAGGAATGGTGTATCCGTGTGCTTCAGAGCCCTGAGCGCGTGGAACAGCAGGACGGTGGCCGCTGGCGCTTCTGGGCGCGAGTTCCGGAACTCGAAGGACGCTATCTTCGGGTGGTGACGCTCGACGACTGGACCACCATCCACAACGCATTCCCCGACCGAGGGTTGGCACGATGAAGCTCAACTACTACGCCGACACGGATTCGCTGTACATCGACCTCGCGGAGCGTCCAAGCGTCGAGAGCCGCGAGATTTCTGAGGGAGTCGTCCTCGACTACGACGGCAACGGCCTACTGGTTGGCATCGACATCGATCACGCGCGCACGAAAGTGAACCTCGAGCGATTGATCCTCAGTCAGTGGCCGGCGCGGGTCGAGACCACACCCGACTAAATCGTATACCCCCCGTCCGCCATGTACACGCCGCCGGTGCAGAACGACGCGGCGTCGGAGCAGAGAAACAACGCCAGCCCGCTAATATCGTCTGGCTCGCCCAGTCGGTTGACCGCCTGCTTGCGCAGTGTGTAGGCGAGAAGCTTGGGGTCGGACCACAGCGCACTCGCGAAGTCGGTCTTGATCAGCCCCGGGCAGATCGCGTTGGCGCGGACCTGATGCTTTCCCCACTCCTTGGCCATCACCTTCGTGAGCGAAATAATCGCCGCCTTGCTCACGGAATAAATACCGAGCCCCGGCTCCGGCGAGACACCACCGATGCTCGAGATGTTGAGCACCGCGCCACCGCCACGCGCGATCATGCTGGGCAGGCAGGCCGAAGCGATTTCGAAGGGCGCCTTGAGGTTCACCCCCATAATCTTGTCGAAGACGTCGCCGGTGCTCTGTTCGACTGGGCCATACGCGGGATTCGCAGCGGCATTGTTCACGAGGATATCGACCCCGCCAAACTGCTCCGTGGCAAAGGCGACAATCCGCGCCGCCTCCCCCGCTCGGCCAACATGCGACGAAAGGCCCGCCGCACGTCCACCCTCGGCGGTAATCAGCGCCACCGTGGCGTCCACCGATTCTTGCTTCCGACTGACCACCACGATCTGCGCGCCCTGCGCCGCAAAGAGACGCGCCATCGATTGGCCGATACCGCGCGTGGCACCGGTAATCACGGCGACCTTGCCGTCGAGAGAGAATTGAGTGGTGGACATAAAAGTGGTGAGCGGGAAGTCCGAGCGCGGAACCGTTAGATTCTGAATGATGCCGTACTTTCCTCGACTTCGCACCTCTCTCGCCCCCGCACTCTGTGCGGCGGCGCTTCTGCTGTCGGCACTCGGCATGTCCGCATGCGGGGCACCAGCGCCCATGCACGGCACCATGCTCAGCGACCCGCAACTGGCCCCACCGCTTGTGCTGACCGGCGCGGATGGCACGCGGTTCGACCTGGCCGCCGAGAAGGGGAAGATCGTGCTGATCTATTTCGGGTACACGCACTGTCCCGATGCCTGCCCGACGATGCTGAGCGACTGGGCCAAGGTCCGTCGCACGATGGGGAAGGACGCCAATGCTGTGCGGTTTGTCTTCGCCACGGTCGATCCCGACCGCGACACGCCAGCAATCGCATCCGCGTATGCGCAGAAGTTTGACGCGGCGATTCTCGGATTCGCGGTTGGGCGTCCGGCCATCGACACGGTCCGTCAGGCCTGGGGCTTTGCGGTGTTTAAGGAATTTCTGCCGAGTATGCCTGCGGGGACGTATGGGGTGATACATCCCGGGCAGGCGTTTGTGGTGTATCCCGATGGCAAACTGACGATGATCTACCCGCCGAACACCAAGCCCGATGACATCGCGGCTGACTTGAAGAGGATCAAGTGATGATGCGTCGTCTCCTGACGATCAGCGTGCTGGCCGCTGCACAGCTCTCGGCGCAGTCGCCGGTGAAGCCCGGATCTCCAAAGCCTACGGCTCCAACGCCTGCGGCTCCAGCCGCACCGGCTGCACTGATTGCCCCGTGCCCCACGAACGACACCGACTGTGTGCCGCCGGCAGTGCAGCGCGAGTTCCGCGGCGTCTGGGTGGCCACCGCGCGCAACACTGATTGGCCCTCCAAGCCGGGACTCCCCACCGCGCAGCAGCAGGACGAGCTGCTCGCGATTATGGATCGCGCGGCCAAGGTCGGGCTGAATGCGGTGATTTTTCAGGTGCGCCCCGAGGGCGATGCGTTCTACGCTGACGGACTCGAGCCCTGGTCGGAGTATCTCACCGGCAAACAGGGGCGCGCGCCGGAGCCTGCGTGGGACCCGCTCGCCTTTGCGGTGCGCGAGGCGCATGCGCGCGGGATGGAGCTGCATGCGTGGTTCAATCCGTATCGCGCCAAAGAGCCCAACATGAAGGGGCCGCTCGCGAAGTCGGCCTTTGCGCGCACACATCCGGCGCTGGTCAAGAAGTACGCCACGCACCTCTGGATGGATCCCGGCGAGCCCGCGGTGCGCAAGCACACGCTGGCGGTCGTCCTCGATGTCGTCAAGCGTTATGACATCGATGGCGTGCACTTGGATGACTATTTCTATCCGTATCCCGAGAAGCGCGCCAATGGCTCCACCGATTTTCCTGATGACGCGAGCTGGAAGCGCTATCAGAAGAAAGGCGGCGAGCTCGCGCGCGACGACTGGCGCCGCGAGAATGTGAATCAACTGGTCGAAGAGCTCTACACCGGGATCAAGAAGACCAAGTCGTGGGTGAAGTTTGGGATCTCGCCCTTTGGCATCTGGCGTCCCGGCAACCCCGAGTCGGTGAAAGGCTTTGACTCGTACGACAAGCTCTATGCCGATTCCAAAAAATGGATCGAGAACGGCTGGGGCGACTATTTCACCCCACAGCTCTACTGGGCGATCGACAAGGAAGGGCAGCGCTACAACGACCTCCTCGGCTGGTGGCAGTCCAAGAACAGCAAGGCGCGTCATCTCTGGCCCGGGAATTACACGAGCAAGGTTGGCGAGGGGGGGAAGAACGAGTGGAAGCGCGGCGAAGTGCTGGCGCAGGTTGCGGCCACGCGCGCGACCCCCGGTGTGACGGGAAATGTGCACTTCTCGATCGAGGTGTTCCTCAAGAACCGCGACAGCATCGCGACGGCGCTCGAGCGAACTGCCTACTCCCAACCTGCCTTGGTGCCCGCTTCACCCTGGCTCGGCGGCTCCGATCTCCCCGCGCCGACGCTCACGGCAAAGAAGCAAAAGGAAGGGGGCACGGTGCTTGTGCCGACGGTGCCGAAGGCGAATGCGAAGGACGTGCGCTGGTGGCTCGTGCAGCAGCAGATTGGCGGGCAGTGGGAGACGCTCGTCCTTGATGGGAGTCTCAAGGAGATCGTGCTGGCGCAGTTACTGCGGAACCCGTTTGTGCACGCGGAGATCGTGGCGGTGAGCGCGGTGGATCGGGTGGGGAAGGCGGGGCCGGCGACTGTGGTGAAGGTCGCCGATTAATCGGACGTTCTACTTCGTGTGCGTGAACAACCAGATCGCACTCGAGAACCCGATCACCGTCACCGACCCGCGGATCCAACTCTGCGGCACCTTCTGCGCCAAGTTCGACCCCGCCCAGCCGCCGACGATGCTCCCCGCCGCCATGGTCGCGGCAATGGGCCAGTCGACCAGCCCCTTCCATATAAACGCGCAAATCGCGACCAAATTAAACGTGATCGCGAAATAGTTCTTGAGCCCGTTCATCTGGTGGATGTTCGTGAGCCCGATCAGGCCGAGTGATGCGAGGATCAGCATGCCCGCGCCGCCACCGAAATAGCCCCCGTAGATCGACACAAAAAAGTGCGAAATCATAAAGCCTAGCGGGGGGCGATGCGAGGCGGGGTTCTCACGCGCCGGGTGCGCCAACGAATAGCGACGGAACGCGGCGAGAATCGGCTTTTGGAGCATGAACACGGTGGTCGCGAACCCCACCAACCAGGGGACGATATGGTCGAACTGCCGCTGCGTGGTGAGGGTCAGCAACACGCCACCCACCAGCCCACCCAAGACACTGGGAATAAAGAAGGCGATCGCGACCGCTTTGGCGCCGCGGAGTTCGTCGCGGTAGCCATACATCGAGGTGAGCGTGCCTGGCCAAAGCGCCACCGTTGAGGTGGCATTGGCCACGAGCGACGGCACCCCGAGCCCCACGAGGGCGGGGAAGGTCAGAAGCGTGCCCCCGCCGGCAATGGAGTTCGCCGCCGCTCCAACGAGCGTGATCAGGGCAATGACAATATGCTGGCTAGGAGAAATCACCCGCTAATTGTAGCACAACGCACAGGGGTTCGACTTCGGGCGTTCCGCGGGCTACCTTCCCAGCGTGAAAAAACTCGCCAAGAATCTCACCGTGCAGGTCCTCTTCGCCGTGACCTGCGGCATTATCCTGGGTGTCCTCGACCCCGAGCTCGGCAAGGCGATGAAGCCTGTGGGCGATACCTTCGTAAAGTTGGTGAAGATGGTGATCGGGCCGATCATCTTCCTGACCATCGTCGTGGGGATCGCCGGCATTGCCGATGTCAAGAAAATCGGCCGTGTGGGCGGCAAAGCCTTCCTGTACTTTGAGGTCGTAAGCACCATCGCGCTGGCGATCGGGCTCACGGTGGTGAACATCACCAAGCCTGGCGTTGGCGTTGATATCAGCGGGATCCCCAAAGGCGACATCACTGCCTACGCCAAGCAGAGCGAGGCGCTGACCTTCAAGGACTTTGTGACGCACATTGTGCCGTCGAGTCCTGTGGATGCGTTCGCGCAGGGCGACGTGCTGCAGATTGTGTTCTTTGCGGTGCTCTTTGGCTTTGCCGCCGTGACGGTCGGGGGCAATGTGAAGCCGCTGACGGACGTTCTCGAGAAGATCCTCGAAGTGATGTTCCGCATGGTCGCCATGATCATGAAGCTCGCCCCACTCGGCGCGTTCGGCGCGATGGCCTATACGATTGGGACGTTCGGGCTCAAAACGCTCTTGCCGTTGCTGCGACTCATGGGCGACGTGTATCTGACGATGTTCCTGTTCATTTTCGTGGTGCTGAACCTGATTATGAAGTTCTATGGGTTCAGCCTCTGGAAGTTCTTGGTGCATATCCGCGAAGAACTCCTGGTGGTCCTCGGCACGAGCAGCTCCGAGGCAGCGCTTCCTGGCATGATGGCGAAGCTCGAGCACTATGGATGCGCGCGAAGCGTGGTCGGGTTGGTGATTCCCACCGGGTACTCGTTCAATCTCGATGGAACGAGCATCTACCTGACGATGGCGACGATATTCTTGGCGCAGGTCTATGGGAAGGATCTTGGCATCGGGGAGCAGCTCGCGATTCTTGGCGTGTTGATGGTGACGTCGAAGGGCGCGGCTGGTGTGACCGGGTCGGGGTTCATTGTATTGGCGAGTACGCTGGCGGCGACGCACACCATTCCTATAGAAGGGGTGGCGATCCTGTTGGGTGTGGATCGTTTTATGAGTGAGGCGCGCGCGATTACCAACCTGATTGGGAATGGCGTCGCGACGTTGGTGATTTCGAAGAGTGAGGGGGCGTTCACGCCGAGGGTGGAGTCGCCGGCGAGATAGGGCCATGATCGCTCCGCCACGATTTCTCGCGCTGTTCGCTGCGCTGTTCGCTGCAATGACGCTGCTACAGCCGCTCGAGCAGCGGCTACGCGCGCAGCAACCGTTGGATGTGGTGGTGCTGGTGGATATGCAGCCGCATATGCGCCCGGCCGATCGCCTGTTCGCCACCAATATGGATGGCAGCCCGCGGGTCAACCGTGCGTCGTTTGTCGCCCGCCTGAACGCGTGCTTGCTGCGCAACGTCTCCGTGCCCGAGAATCTCAAGACCGTCACCCCGACGTCTTGGGCGTTTGCGAATCTTGCGAAGCGCCTGACCGAGCAAAAGCGCGCCGACTTGCTCGACATCGAGAAGACCTATGCCACTGCTGGTGCGAGAAATGCCTACAAGGCGCTGCAGCGTGTTGTTGAGGCGGAGCTGCGGAAGCAGGCCCCGGATCTGCGGGTCAATCTGAGCAACTGTGGCGGTGGTCCGAACGGCCGAACCATTAGCAACACGCTGGGCTACCAAGACTGGGAACACGACGATGTGTACGAGGAGCTGGTGGCCGTGCCTCGCGCCATGTTGCCCTTCATCCAGGATCTGCCGCGGTATGCCAAGGCCACGGCAGGGGCGTATTCAAAATCGTTGTTGATCAGCGTTGATAGCTTGCGAGCGCCGGCACAGGCAATTGTCGCATCCGCGCAGGGAATCGCGGACCTTGACGCACGATATCTGCAGCTGGCCGCGAGTGATGATCGTGCACACGTGGCCGCACTCGTTCGCGCGGCTGGTCGACTTCCGCAGTTCGGTGGTGAGATCGACTACTGCGCCACGCGCGACACCGAGGCTGCGGTCCTGCTCGGCTACCGGTCGTTACAGCTGAGCCTGTTGCCCCCTGCGCTTGTGGAACAGATCAATCGGTCACGCAGTCGCATTAGCTACGGCCGCAACATCACGTTCGAATCACTCAACGATATTTTTGTCGCGATCACCACAGGGAAGCAATCCTGCCAAGTCGTGGTGGGGACGGCGAAGCAGATCGTAGAGTTGCGCGCGTCGCTCACCACCCAGGGTCGCACGGCTCAACTGGCGCAGTATGGCGTGCTGCTGCCGGTGGATAATGTGCGCGATCGGTACGCGCGGGGATTGAATCAGGGCTACGAGAACTTTGCGCAGCTGAGCTTTGCGCGCGCCATTGGCGGAGGGGGGGCGGCGCTTGCGCAGCTGCGCACCTTTGGTGTGCAATCGCTGCCTGACTATCAGCGTGAAGCGGCCGCTATGCAGGCGAGTGGCCATACGCCTGACGTCAGTGTGACGGCCGTGTTGACCTACCTGCAAGATTTGAAGGACAGTCAGCGTGGCGGAGTCACGGTACTGGCGCAGCGTGATGCGCGATTACTGAAGGCGCGCGGTGAACGCGAGGCGCTAGAAACGGCGCGTCGCGAGGCGCGGGCCGCGTACGTGAAACAGTATCCCTACGAGGCGGTGATCTCGTGTGGTATGAACCAGCGTCACCAGTCGTTGATCGCCTGCTTTATGGCGGATGGGCTGACCTCGCATATCGAAATCACCAACGGCAGTGCGTACGCGTTGTATCAGCCGTGGGAGTTTGCCAAGCTAGGCAGTGAGACTGTCGGCGAGGGGTTGGTGATTCCGCTTAGCAACGTGTTCACGTTGGATATGCAGAATGTTGACGAGCGGATGGTGCTGCGCTTAGTGGTGCGCGAGACTGCGACGGGCCGAGTGGTTTATGAAAAGGCGGCGGCGCGCTTTGGCGCGATCCGCTACACCAGCAGTCCCTGATTGGCGCGAGCGGGGCGATAGGAGCGGGCGACCGGCGCCTATTTCTCGCCCCCTATTGACAGTTCCTATGTGAACTGTTATTCTTAGTCCATGAAGACTCCCGCCGACACCATGGACCTGCGAGAACTCGCCGCAAGATCTGGCGTAAGTGTCCGTACTGTAAGGTTTTACCAGCAGCAGTCGTTGCTACACTCCCCGGGCCAGCGCGGCCCAGGCGCCCGATACAGCGCCGCCGACCTCGACCGCCTCCGGCTGATCCGTATGCTCCAGGCGGAGCACCTGCCGCTCGTCGAAATCAAAAAACGTCTCGACGTGATGTCCGATGCCTCGGTTTCCGAAGCCATCGCACTCGGCCAGCTCCCAATTGAACGCAGCTCAGCTGCTGAGTACGCGCGGATGGTGCTGCAGTCCTCGATGGGTGGGCGTGGGCAACAGCACACGGTGCCACCAGATCTCGTGATGGGGCTCTACGCACGCGTGGCCTCGTCGTCGCAACTGTCAGATGCCGATGCGAGCTTCGCAGGAGACCTACAGGAACATGTTGAATCCTCGAGTCTCAGCCTCGGCAATATCGCGATGCGTGATATGGTCGACACTCGCATGGCGGGACAGTCTTGGGTTCGTATGACGCTCGCGCCGAACATCGAACTCAACGTCCGACATCCGCTTTCTAATGAAGAACACCGACTGGTGGAGCGCCTGCTCGCCGCGGTGCACCGTGACCCCAACATGGAGGAACTCCCATGACCTTTCAGGCCCAGACGGACCGACTCTTGGTGCGTGCCAGCGCGAACAGCGTCCGCTACGTGCGCATCCACTTCTCGGCCCCTGCCGCCCCGCCGCGTGCCAAGAAGACTGAGCGGCGCCCGCTCGACCTCGCGCTTGTGATTGACTGCTCGGGTTCCATGGCCGGCGAAAAGCTCCAGCTTGCCAAGGATGCGGCACGCCAGGCGATCCAGCTGCTGACCACGCGTGATCGTGTGGCGTTGATCGCGTACGGTTCCGAAGTACTCCGACTCGCCCCGGCTGCGCCGCTGACGGCCGCGCATCGGAAGCGTCTGCTCAACGCGGTGGATGGGATCACGACGATGGGGTGCACCAATCTGTCGGGCGGTTGGCTCACGGGCTGTGAGGAAGTCGCGACCGAGATGCGTGCGAACTCCATTGCGCGATGCTTGTTGCTCAGCGACGGGCTCGCGAATGAAGGCATTACGGACGTGTCGGCGCTGTGCGAGCACGCGACCGCGCTCCGCGCGCGTGGCGTGATGACGAGCACCTTCGGCATCGGCGACGACTTTGACGAGCGTCTCATGGAAGGTATGGCGCGTGCGGGCGGCGGCAACTTCTACTACGTGCGTGATGCCGAGCAGATTCCGCAGTTCTTGACCGCCGAGTTGGGCGAGGCGCTGGAGGTGGTGGCGCGTAATGTGGAGCTGGTGGTGGATGCCGATGCGGGGCTTGAGGTGAGCTCGCTCGACGGTCGTCGCATCAGCAGCGGCGGGACTCACACGCGGATTGGTCTGGACGACGTGGTGGCGCGCCAGGAGACCGAGCTTGTGTTGCGCGTGCGTTTCCCCAAGATGAAGCGCAATCAGGTGACTGGAATCCGGGTTCGGCTGGAGGACGCGGACGGTGTGCTCGCCGAGGAGCCGGTGGCGGTGAGTTGGACGGCGGCCGGGCATGAAGCCAACGATGGGCAGCCGCGCGAGCTGGTGGTGGACCGTGCGGTGGCGACGCGGTATGCGGCGTCGGCGCGTCGCGAGGCGACCGAGTACAATCGTGCGGGCGATTTGACGTCGGCGCGATCGGCGGTGCGTGGGACGGCGGACCGAATTCGCGAATACGCCGATGGCGACGCGGTGATCATGGCCGTGGTGGCGGAGTTGGAATCGCGGGAGATGGAGCACGAGCGGGTGTGGGATGCCAGCGCCCTGAAGGACGAATCGATGGCGACGTACTCGGTGATGGAATCGAAGCAAGCGACGGGGATGCGGCGGCGGCGGGGTTGAGCGGGCGCCCGCATCAACAG
>Ga0194048_10001992_pt1 | contig 10165 bp, 7 predicted proteins | sample JunL225m_MetaG_FD_161685 | JGI IMG/M metagenome (GOLD analysis project Ga0194048, IMG submission 161685) | Anoxic zone freshwater microbial communities from boreal shield lake in IISD Experimental Lakes Area, Ontario, Canada - Jun2016-L222-5m | ecosystem: Environmental > Aquatic > Freshwater >... | reverse complement strand
GAAGAACCTCGGCGCTTTTGGTGATGGCGGCGCAATCACGACCTCTGACAAGGAGCTCGCGGAGCGCGTACGGATGCTCCGCTTCCATGGCTCTCGTGATCGCGTCAGCTACGAGGAGGTCGGATTTAATTCGAGGCTCGATGAGATTCAGGCTGCCGTGCTCCGCGTGATGCTGCCGCAGCTTCCAGCTTGGGCTGCGCATCGGGTCGCCACCGGCCAGCGCTACGACGAGCTAGGCCTCGGTCAGCTGGTGACGTTGCCGCAGCCAACTACCGCCTCAACGCCGGCCTGGCACCTCTACGTTGTCGCCACCGACAACCCTGATCAGCTTGCAGAGCAGCTCGGCGCCAGCGGCGTCGAGTCGCGCGGCTACTACCGCAGTCCGATTCACGAGCAGCCGTCGATGAGCACTTGGCAGCCTGCGCCAGGATCACTTCCAGGAACCGATCAAGCAGCCCGGCGCCATCTCGCGATCCCAATAAGCGCCACGATCAGCGATCAGCAGATCGACCAGGTCGTCGAAGCTATCCGCGCCGCGCTCGGCTAATGAGGGTCTGGGTCGATCTAACAAATTCGCCGCACGTGCTCGTCTTGGCGCCGGTGATTGAACGGCTGCGAGCGCGCGGCGCCGAGGTTGAGGTGACCGCGCGTGACTTCGCGCAGACGGTCGCGCTCTGCGAACTGCACGGGATCGACGCGACCGTTATCGGCCATCACCGCGGCGGCAAGCTGGCGGCGAAGGCGCGCGGCCTAGTAGATCGTTCGCTTGCCATGCGCAGATGGGCCCGTGGGCGTAACTTCGATCTAGCGATTGGGCACGGCTCAAACGACGTCAACGTTGCCGCCCGGATGCTCGGCGTTCCAGCCGCGACGATGTTCGATTACGAATGGGCAACCGTCCAGCACAACGTCAACTGCCGGCTCGCGCAGGCCGTGGTCGTTCCCGACGCAATCCCGCCAGAGCGGCTAGACCGCTACGGCGCGCGCGGCAAGCTGCGCCGCTACCCGGGACTAAAGGAGGAGTACTACCTCGCCGACTTTGAGCCCGACAGCGCGGTGCTTTCGCTGCTCGGTATCGACAGCGCCGAGCCGCTTGCTGTGGTCCGCACCCCGCCCGCTGTCTCTCTCTACCACCGCTTTGAGAACAGCGCCTTTAGCGAGGTGCTGATTCGCTTGCGCGAGCAGGGCCAGGTCGTGGTGTTGCCGCGGACCGATGAGCAGCGCGCCGAGCTGGCAGCTGCCGGAGGCTTTGTGATCCCCGAAGTAGCCGTCGACGGGCCGTCGCTGGTGGCGCTCGCCGACCTCGTCGTCAGCGCTGGTGGCACGATGAACCGCGAGGCTGTAGCGCTCGGTACGCCGGTGCTGACGACCTTCGAAGGAAAGATCGGCGCTGTCGACGAGAAGTTGATTGCCGATGGTCGAATGGGGCGGCTCGATGACCCGGCCGCCGTAGTGCTCACGCGGCGCTCCGCAGGCGATGACGCAGCGGCCGATGCTGCTCGAGTGCGGCGCGATCCAGAGCTGCTGGTCGAGCTGCTGCTCAGCGCGGCTAACTGAGCTGCGAGCATCCTTGCGCGGCGAGGAAGGGAGAGCGCGTTAGAGCTAGAATCCCGGCCTGATGCGCAGTCGCCTCCACTCGGCGGTTTTCCCGCTCCACCGTCACTCAGTTGCGCAGCTGCTGGTCGACGGAGCGCTCGCCGCACTTGCCTACTTTTTGGCATTCCGCCTCCGTTTTGACCAAGCGGCCGGACCGCCGCCGCGCTACGAGCGCCTCTTTGAGGAGACAGTTCCGTGGGTAGTCGTACTCGCACTCGTGATCTTCCTGCTGCTGCGCACAGAACAGCGCCAGTGGCGCTACGCAACGCAAGGCGATTATCTCGGCGTGCTCCAAGCGGTTGCGCTGCTGACCGTCGCGTTGGCTGGACTGACGGCGCTGCTCCACCCGGTCAGCTACCAGTCGGAAGGAGGCCACATCAATGTTCTCGTCCCAACCGGAGTGCTGGCGCTCTTCTTCCTGCTGATGCTGCTGTTCGTTGGTGGCGTGCGGTTTGTCGCGCGAACCGTCCGTGAGCGACCAATTCGCGGCTTCCGCGCCGACAAGGATGCTCGCCGCGTGCTGATCATCGGCGCCGGCGACGGGGGACGCCTGACGCTGCGTGAGATTCTCCGGAACCCGACGTTGGCGCTCAACCCGGTCGGATTTGTTGACGATGACCCGCTAAAGGCGGGCCTGCGGATTGACGGCGTCAAGGTGCTCGGCGGAACTGAACAGCTGGGGCGGATCCTCGACGAAGCTGAACCCGACGAGATCTTGATCGCGATCCCGTCGGCGCCCGGCACTCTGCGTGGTCTCGTTGTTCGCGCTGGCCGCGATCGCGGTATTCCAGTGCGAACCCTGCCTACCGTCTTCGAACTGCTGCAGGCTGGATCCGGCCATGTTGTCCGTCAGGTCCGTGAGGTTCAGGTTGAAGACATCCTGGGCCGCGAGCCGGTGCGGATGGAGCTCGACCGCGTTGGTAGTTACCTCTCGAAGGAGATCGTGCTGGTGACCGGGGCTGGCGGCTCTATCGGCGCTGAGCTTTGCCGCCAGATCGCGCGCATTGCGCCTCGACGGTTGGTGATTCTCGACCACGCCGAGGACAACCTCTTTGCAATCCAACGCGAGCTGGAAGAGGACCGTCACGTCCACCCTTCATCGCTTACCGCAGTACTGGCGGACTGCAAGGACGAGGGGCGGATGCGCGAGATTTTTGAGCAGCACCGCCCGACATTCGTCTTCCACGCGGCCGCCTACAAGCACGTTGGCCTGATGGAGTCGAACCCGGTAGAGGCGGTTCGCAACAACGCCGTTGCGACGCGGCTCGTCGCTGAGCTGGCCGGCGAGGTTGAGGTTCGCAATTTCGTTCTAGTTTCGACCGACAAGGCGGTAACCCCGGCGACGGTTATGGGGGCCTCGAAGGCGCTCGCCGAATACGCCGTCGAAGAGATGAGCTCGCGCTTCCCGAAGACTAACTACGCCTCGGTGCGCTTCGGCAATGTGCTCGGCTCATCCGGTTCGGTCGTGCCGATCTTCCGCCGCCAGATCGCCCGTGGCGGTCCAGTGACCGTTACCGACGATCGGATGACGCGTTACTTCATGACGATTCCGGAGGCAGTTCAGCTGATCATTCGTTCTGGTTCGATTGGCAAGGGCGGCGAGATCTTCGTGCTTGAGATGGGCGAGCCGGTTTCGATCATTGGGCTGGCCCGCGACATGATTGAGCTCTCAGGTTTGGAACCAGACCGTGACATCGCGATCGAGATAATTGGTCGCCGGCCAGGTGAGAAGCTCCACGAGGAGCTGTTCAATCCGCACGAGCGGCCTCAGCCGACGCCAGCCGAAAAGATCGTTCACGCCTCGCGTACAGCGCGCGATAGCGACGAGATCGCCGGTTGGTTCGCTGAGATTCAGGCGCTGAGCGATAGCGGCGATGCCGCAGCACTCGCGGCCAAAGTGGCGGCCTTCACAGAGGCCGAACACACGCCCGATATAGCCGCAGCAGGCATCGAGCAGCAGTCCAGCGACACCAACGCATAAGATCAAGCGTCGATGACGCTGGTTCAAGCTGCTTTCTCGATCTCTAGTGGGATCGATCACATTGGTGCGCTCGCTGGCTTGGCCGCGGTTGTTGGCGTCGGCGTCCTTGCGGCGCTCTACGCATCGCAGGCGCGCGAGGTTAAGCGGCTGCGCGATTGGGCAGGTCGATCACCCGAGCGCGATGCTGAGGCAGCGGACCGAATCAGTGACGAGGCCGCGCGCCCAGCGCCAGCTACGCCTGCTGCCGCGACTGCCGGGGCAGCAACCGGCGCGGCGGCTACTGCGGCGGGGCGCCCACGTGCGCCGGTCACACCGCCTGCGGCTGCGAAGCCTGGCGCCAAGCCGGTAACCGGCGCTGTGCCAGGCCCATCGTCAACTCCGCCAGGCGGCGCAGTTCCCGGCAAGGCAGCGACAGGCGCAATCCCCGTTACGGGAGCTGCAGCGGCTGCCGCGGCCGCAGCAAAGCCGGTGACGGGGGCAATTCCGACTACGCCTAGCAAGCCAGAAGGGGGCGAGGCAAAGCCAGCAGCAGCGACGCCCGCCGCACCCGCCGCAACGCCGCCGGCTGCGAAGCCGCCCGCCGCACCGCCGGTTCCACCAGCCCCTCCCGCTGCTACCAGCGCCGCTGGCCGCGCAGCGCCACCGCCCGCCCGGCCACGCCCACGCACCGTCGCCCCGGCCCGTAATGCGACCGACGAAGTTACGATCCCGCCAACGCGCCCACCTGCTCCGCGTGCCAGCCGCCCGCCAGCCGATGAGCCGCCGCAAGGTAGTAGACGTTCACTGCTGCTGGTGATCGTCGGTGGTCTCGCGATCATCGTGATCGCCTTCGTCTTGATAACCCAGGTATTCGGCGGCAGCGATTCCAGCACCACTTCGGTCCCAGCAACCAACAGCGTTGGGCCAGCGCCGACGGCGACCGATACGACGACAAGCGCCAGCGGCGGAGCGGTAGATAAGGCTGCAACCCAAGTCGCCGTATTCAATGGCACCACCGGCAGCGGCCTTGCGCGCGCTGCTGCTGACAAGCTTCAGGCCGCAGGGTTCACGAAAGTTGGTCCGGTCACGACGGCGCCCGATCAGACCGCCCAGACTTCGACCGTCTATTACGACACGGGGGCCAAGGCGGCGGGCGACGAGGTTGCCACGACGCTTGGCCTAAGCAGCGCTGCGGTGATGCCGATCGATCAGAACATCCGCGTCCTCGGTCAGAACGCAATCGTTGTCGTAGTGCTCGGCGCCGACCAGGCGCAGTGATCTACCTCGCCAGGCACGGACAGACCGCCTACAACTTGGAGGGGCGCTTTCAGGGCTGGGGCGACGTCCCGCTCGATCAGTTAGGACGCGAGCAGGCCCGCCAGCTTGCCGTCGCGGTGGCTGAGGTTGAGCCGGTGACGCTCGTTTCGAGCAATATCGCTCGCGCGCTCGAGACCGCGACAATCGTCTCCGAGTTAGTCGGGCTGGAGTTGCAGGTTGATCCGCGCTTTGCTGAAACAGAGACCGGCGAGTGGACAGACCGCAGCTTTGCCGACGTCGCCGCCGAGGACCCTGAGGCGTTTGCGGCGTTCGTCGAACTCAAGCCAGACTGGGGTTTCCCGGGAGGTGAGAGCTTTGCCACGCAGGCTGCACGTGTGGCGGCGGGGCTGGACGATTGGCGCGCCCGCAGCGAAACTGGACCGACTGTGATCATCTGCCACGGCAATGTGATCCGCCTTGCGCTGCGTGATGCAGGTAGGGATGGGTCGGAGCGCCCCGACAACGGGAGCATGGTGGCGCTTTGACGCGGCTTGCCCAAGTCTTCTTTGCGCTGCTGGTAATCGCCACCGGCGGAGCCTTCTTTGTCGCCCAGAAACTTAAGACCGCCGCTCCGGTGCTGCTTTCGTTCCGGCTTACGTCGGAGGCGATCTCGCCTAACGGGGACGGGCGCTTTGAGCGTCAGCGGGTTACTTTTCGCCTCAAGCGCAGCGAGCTGATCGACGTTGCCGTCGTTGACGACCGTGGCGACAGCGTTCGCGAGCTGGCATCCGGCGTGCAGCTATCGGCCTACCGCACGATCGCCCCGCTGAGCTGGGATGGCCGTGGCGCGGACGGCAAGGTTGTGCCAGATGGCCGTTATCGGATCAGAGTCACGCTGCGCCGAGAAGGACGCAGCATCGTTGTGCCGCAATCGTTCCGCGTCGACGACACGCCACCGAAGATCAAGGTCGTCTCGATCGGACCAAATGTTGGCCCCGGGCCTGAGTTGCTGCCCCGCGCCGACGGTCAGCCTGCAGAGATCACCCTCAACAGCCCTGCCACCGACGGCCGGATCCTTGTCTTCCGCACCTCGCCGCTACCGACTGAGCAGGTCGCCGAGCTTCCGATTGATCAGGGGTCAAGCCAGGTCAGTTGGGACGGCCGCGCCGCGAACGGTCGCCTGGTTGAGCCCGGCACCTACCTCGTTGTTGCGCAGCGCCGCGATTCGGCCGGCGTCCTCGGCAGCTCTGTCGAGTTAGACGCAAAGGGCCTTCCGGTCACCGTTTACGGTCAGCGACTTACCGGCCGCGGCGGCATAACCGTGCGCCCGATTGCTGCCCAGCCACCGCTGCTCCCTACTACGGCCGGTTCCGCTGCGAGCGTTGCCGTCGACGGCAACGGCAAGCGGTTTAGTTGGACGCTCAGCCAGCTCGGCAAGTCGTCGGCGCGGCGCGGCGCCAGCTCGGCGGCGACCATTCACGTTAAGCCCCCTGGCAAGAGCTCACAGCTCTTCCTCTTCAGGGCCAAGAAGGGCGCGCTCAGTGCCACGGTTCCACTCGCCGTTGACGATTCCCAGTCGCATCCGGTGCTTGTCGTGCTGCCGCTGATTACTTGGCAGGGGCGTAACCCAGTCGACGATGATGGCGATGGCGAGCCAAACCTGCTCACGACCGGCGGTCCGGCAAAACTGGCGCGCGTACTTGGAACGCCACTGCCGGTTCGTTTTGCAGTGCAGGAGAAGCCGATTATGAGCTGGCTCAGCCGCAACCGTTACCGCTATGACCTGACCACCGATTACGGGCTCGCGAGCGGGCGTGGCCCGGCGCTTGCTGGCCACAGTGGCGTCCTGCTGGTAGGTGACACGGTCTGGCTACCGCCTGCTGCTTCGCGCAAGCTGCGGAGCTTCGTGACCGCTGGCGGGACGCTCGTAGAGGCTGGGACCGACTCGCTGCTTCGCTCCGTGACGTTGACTAAGGAGAACAACCTTGTCCAGCCGCTGCCGCCCGCGACGGCCGACGTCTTCGGCAGCACGCTAGAGCCCGCCGCTAGGGGCAACTTTGACGTGACCGCCGGCGTTGATCAGATCGACCTGTTCAAAGGAACGAGCGGACTTTTCAATAACTACGACGCGATCGAAGCAACGAAGGCGGTGCCGAATGGCAAGCCGCTCGCGGCGGCAGTAACGGCCGACGGCGCGCTCACGATCGTCGCCTTCCGCGTCGGTAAAGGCACCGTGATTCGTTACGGGCTGCCGCAACTTCCATCCAGACTGGCAACCGATCCCGATGTGCAGGGACTGATGGCACGCTCATGGCAACTGCTCTCTCGCTAACAATCTGCAGCCTGCTCGCCGGCGCGACACTTGTCGTCCAGTCGGCGACGGCGCGGGCGCGGCTGATGCTCGCGACGCTGATTGTTGCGCCGCTGATTTTGATTGCGCACGTCGCAAATGCCGATCAGCTTGCAGCGCTACGCGATCGCCCGGCTTTGGCTGTCGCGGCACTGATCATCGGCCTCTCGGCGGTCGGCGCGCTGACGATTTTGTTCACCAAGCGACCCGCGGCCTTCCCGATTGCGGTCGTGATCACGCTGCCATTTCGAATCCCGATTGCGGTTGGTGACTCGACCGCCAACCTGCTGCTTGGCCTCTACCTAGTCGTCGCCGCAGGCGCGCTTGCCTGGCTTCTGCCACGGCTACGTGCTGGTGCCACCGAAGAGGGCCCCCAGCCGCGCGCGCTGGAGTGGGTGATCGCCACTGCCCTCGTCCTCTACTCAGTCCAGAGCGCCTACGGGCTCGGCACCGCTCCAGCACTTGAGAACGTCGTCTTCTTCTACGTCCCGTTCGCACTGCTGTTCGTTTTGATCGCGCGTTCGCGCTGGACTGAGAAGCTCGCTGGGCGTACGCTGGCAGTGCTGGTCGGGCTGGCGCTGCTGCTAACGGCAGTCGGCTTCTTCGAGTTTGCAACGCAGCAGATCTTCTTGAACCCGAAGGTGATCGCGTCGAATCAGTTCTCCGATTACTTCCGCGTCAACTCGGTCTTCTTTGACCCCAACATCTTCGGCCGCTTCCTTGTCGTCGTGATCGTTCTGCTCGTCGCCTGGATCTGCTGGCAGAAGCGCAACCGGCAGGTCGCCTTCGGGGCGCTCGCCGTGGCGATTTTGTTCGGTGGGCTGCTGATCACACTCTCGCAGTCGAGCTTCGTTGCCTTGCTAGCCGGGCTGGCCGTAATCGCTGCGCTGCGCTGGAGCATGCGCTGGACAGTCGGCATCATCGTCGCGGCGCTGCTAGTTGGAGGCGTCGCCGCCGTAATCGGCAGCGGCGCGCTCAGTGGTGGGCGAACGGCAGAGCGCGTCACCAGCGGTCGCGCCGCGCTTGTGACCGGTGGCGGCAAGCTATTCGCCGAGCGGCCGCTCCAGGGATGGGGCGCCGGATCATTCGCGCGCCAGTACCGACGTTCCAACGATGTCTCTTACGAGAGTGCCGCATCGGCGTCGCATACGATCCCGGTGACGGTTGCAGCCGAGCAGGGCTTGCTCGGGTTGATTGTCTACCTTGCACTGCTTGCCCTCGGATTCATTCGAGCCCTACGCGCTGCCCGCTCAGCTCCATGGCCCGAGATGCAGGTTGGCGTCGCGGCGGCGTTCACGGCGGTCGTTGTTCATACCTTCATCTACGCGGCATTTCTTGAGGATCCGTTGACATGGGTCCTACTCGGCGTCGCCACCGCGTTGGCTGGCGCGCGCGCTGAGCAAACGGAAGTTGGTGAGCAGCAGTGAGCTTCTCTCGCCGCGAAATCATCGTCCTTGCACTTGCTGCTGTGCTTACGCTCGTCGTATGGGTCGTCGCCGATAGCTACCCCGGCTTCGACACCTACTACCACCTCTTCTGGGGACGCGAGTTGCTCGCCGGCGAGGTTCCATCGATAGACGCATATAAGGCGCCGACGGCTCATCCGCTTTATCTAGTTGTGGCCGCAGTTCTCGGCGCCGTCGTTGGCGACGCCAGCGGTCAGCTGATGGTGCTGCTCGGTGGGCTCTCGCTCGTCGTTTGCGCCTGGGCGATCTGGCGGATCGGCCGCGTCGTCTTCGGCCCGTGGCCGGGGATTATCGCGGCGCTTCTCGTGGCCACCAACCTGACGCTGATCCTCTACGCCGCGCGCGCCTTCGCTGACATGCCATTCCTGGCGCTGGTGTTCGTTGCTGCTGCGCTCGAGGCGGAGCGCAAGCGCCGCGGTGCCTCGGTGATGGTGCTGTTGGCGGCGGCCGGCCTGCTCCGCCCCGAGGCCTGGCTACTGGCGGGTATCTACTGGCTTTGGTGCTGTTGGCCTAAGGATCCCGAGCGCGGGCGACGCAGCCCGCATCTCGGCCTGCTCGCACTGGTTCTGGTCTCACCGCTGCTCTGGTGCCTTTACGACTGGTGGGAGGTCGGCGAACCGCTTTACGCGCTGACAGCGACGAGCAGCCTAGCCGCCGAGCTCGGCCGCCAGCGTGGCATCGCAAAGGTGCCCTCGACCTTCATCGACGCTCTGATCGGTGTACTTCGGATCCCACAGATGATGCTGATCGCTGTCGGCATCGTGATCGAGATCGTCCGTCGCCGCGCGCAGTCCTTCTACCTGCCGCTGGCACTCATCCTCGTTGGCATCGTCACCTTCGTCTGTGTCGGCATCTTTGGGCTCTCGTTGTTGCCTCGCTACTTGACGATTCCGTCGATTACTTTGCTGCTCTTTGGCGGCTATGCGCTAGCTGGATGGGTAGAGCTCGAACACGGCAGCCCGCTGCGCCGTGGCTGGGCGTTGGCAGCGATCATCGTCGCCGTCGCGGGCGCCGCACTGACCGTTCAGCGGGCCGCCACGTTCCACCGCGCTGCCACTGAGATTCGCTACATCACGGCAATCCACAACGATCTTGAGGCGACGCTTGCCGACCCGAAGGTCGTTGCTGGACTCAAATGCGGGCCGCTGAGCCTACCTGGCTTCGGCCTAATGCCTGATGCGCTCTGGATTCGCGACTCGGCCTCAGGTTCGGTTGTGTCGCGCGCCGACGTCTCGCCGACGACCGGCGTTGCCCTCGTCTTCACCGATCCAGCGACGCACGAGCGTTACGGCCGCGCCGACGGCATAGAAATAGACACCGATATCCCGCCGCAAGGCTTCAAGCTGATCGCCAACCACGGGCGAATCGCCGCTTGGGCACGCTGCCGTTAGCTGTCGCGGGCGACGCCGAGCTGTTCGAGTCGTTGCCAGAGCGGCCCGTTCTGGCGCCGCGCTGTTTGCGCGATAGCCCATTCGCGAAGCTCGGAGTCGGGCCGCGTGCGGGCGCCGGCCTGCTCGAGTAACAAGGCGGCAAACT
>Ga0194048_10001991_pt1 | contig 10171 bp, 7 predicted proteins | sample JunL225m_MetaG_FD_161685 | JGI IMG/M metagenome (GOLD analysis project Ga0194048, IMG submission 161685) | Anoxic zone freshwater microbial communities from boreal shield lake in IISD Experimental Lakes Area, Ontario, Canada - Jun2016-L222-5m | ecosystem: Environmental > Aquatic > Freshwater >... | reverse complement strand
CTACTGCTGGATAAACACTGAATGCGAGGTTGTCGGCGTTGTAGAGCTGGCTGGTTGTGGCCAGTGTTGATTCTGCCTGTCCGCATGATGCTGAACCATCCCAGTTTTGGTGACCTGCACCAGCGTTGGAGTTGGTTGGGTCAGCAACGAGCACAATCTTTGTGTATGTCACTGATGAGTCATAGCTACCTGATGTCGGATTAGCGAAATCAAAGGCCAGATTTGACCAGGTGCCAGCAGTACCACTGCTGGTTCCTTGAGCAAAGATGGCGTTGCCATCGGATGCATCAGTCACTTTCAGCTGTACTGGGACACTTGTTCCGCTGTAGGACATGAAGTCCAAAGACATGGTCAGGTGACCATCAGAAAGTACGGTTCCATCGGTACGGTTTTGCAACACAATTCCGGCGAAAGCGGCAGAACTTTGTGGCTTAATAAAGCGCAACACTTTGCCAGACTGTGATCCAGCTGAGGCCGAGCCAATGTTCCAGTTAGGACCAGTTTCCCAGTCCGATCCCGCAACATGGTTTCCATCACCAGTTGGCCAAACATTCCACTGAATGCCACAGAAAGCATCCGTGGTGTAACCACTCGAATCATCCGACTCAAACGTCGTGGTGACCGACTTTGTGTATGCATGTGCCGGAGAAGTAATTCCCACGACCCCAGAAATTCCAAGTGCTAGCGAACTAGCGGCCGTGAGGAGCTTTCGCGCCCACGATGTATTTGCTTTCATGTGTGATCCCTCCACAGAGACTTGTGAGAAGTAACTGGAGGTTTCTAAACGTAGGCACGCCGAAAAACCACAAGTTACATGTCACGTGCGCACACACGTAAGAGCAGGTTATGGGCAGATGAACATTTGTGAAAGCGCTCTCACAAAAATCCTAGTTTCCGTTATGAAAACGTTATTTTCTGAGATTTGGCACACGTGATGTTTAGACACGACACCTTGAATACGCACATTTTTGGGATGAATCGCAGGCTGCGTAGGTGTCTTGTGTGAGCCATGAATACACGATCTGCCCCCAAACGAGCTTGATACAAGTGAAACTGGGCTCACTAAATCGGGGAGTCCAGAATCCTGAACTCCCCGAATCGGTGCGAAATGAGTACTACTTAGCGATTGCCTTAGCCAAGCTTGCCGAGAGTACCGATTGATCAGGTCCTCCGGCACTGTGCACTGTTTCAAGAACGCGCAAATACTTTTTGTTGTACGGCGTTGTCATCGTGGCTTTAATGAGTTTCAGCGGTGATCCTGATGCTGCAACTATTCGCGTGCACGTTTCCGGAATTGTTGTTGAAGCGATAAGCGCCTTGGTTGTGCAGGCATACCAGGTGTATGTGTATGTCACTGCGGGGAATGCTTGCCAAGTGCCAGGCACCACTGTCACAAACTTGTTGGTCTTCGCAGTTCCACTCAGTGTTGGGTTCGTCAAAGGCACGATGTCACCCCAACGCACAACAGTTTGAACAGAAGTGACTGATGAAGGAACTGTTGGATTCGTGAGAGCAGCATCACCAAGTTGTGTTGTCACTCCGTCTGGGTTTGATGCCACGGCGGTTAGTGTTTGAGTTCCATTTGTGCTTCCTGCACTAGGCGCTGCCGCTTTCACGGTGACGTTTCCATCCGCATCCGAAATCAAGTCGACCTTAGAACTTCCTGAGCCTAAGTCAGTAACGCCAGTTTGATCAGCGGCAAAGGAACCACCCGTTTGTGTCACAGTAACTGGGACTCCGGCAAACCCATTTCCGTATCGATCTGCCACTTTGAACGTGACATTTCGGGTCTGTCCAACTGCGCCAACAACGCTGCTTTCTGGTGCTTCAATATTCCGAACCGTAGTGATGCCGCGTTTCGAATATGTTTGTGAAACTTGGTAGCTCTGGTTTCCAACAGAGATGGTGAATGTTGTCGTTCCTTCACGCGTTCCCATAAGTACAAATGATGACGCGTATTGCAATGAAAATGTTTCTACAGCGTTCATTTGCGAAACATCTTTCACTTCGCCAGCTAGTGGCAAGTTGTATTGGTTATGACACACATCCACATTCAGGCCATCGTTACATACACGAACTGCGTAGCCACCGTTCGTAGCGCTGATAGTTACATCTGGCGCATAGAGACTTTGTTTCATTTTGCAGGTCGGTGAGGTTTTCTTCCACGACTTAATGGCACCATTTGATTTGCGCACGGGAACAAAGCAACCTGCATCTGGATTATCGTTCGTGAAATATTCAAATCGCTTTCCTGCTTCAGCAAGTGGCTTAGTGACAGTCACGACGACGTTGTCGTTGGTAGTGGTTCCAGCGATGTCGATTGGAATTGGATCGCCACCATTTGCGACGACAATTCCAGGAGTCAGAGTGGTATTCGGTGTGACGTTGAGTACACCGCGCTTCGTGATCTTAAAACTGAATGACGAGGCTGGAATAGTCATTGAGTTCACGATTTGTGGCCAGAACAAATCGAACGACTCTGGTGATTGGTTCAATGTTGCGTAAAAATCCGCACCCATTCCACAGTTCGTGCGACGCTGCTGAATCTTCGGAAGAAGTTCGTCTTCGCCATTCAGGCCAACATTCGCACAGACTTGGGCAGGCGTATTTGTATTTTGAAGCGAGAAGCTGACGTAGCCATTCGAGTCTGTGTACTTATGGTCATCCATGTTTGTCCATGTACACGCGACCGTTCCACCACCGTTGCAATATTGCGGCGGGTGAATAAAGTCGACTGGGGCACCAACAATTGGTTGTCCCCAGATATCAGTCACGTGGTACGGGATTGTGATTGTGCTACCAGCGAGGTAGGACTTGGAGTACACGCACGCGTATTCTCCGAGCCACGACTTCTTAAATACGCTCCAGTACCACGTTTCATCCATTGCCCATTTGAGGCCACCACACTTGTTGTACGCAGGCGAGTTGTCTTGATTGAGCATGTGAACCTGTGGGAAGTAGCCAGCGTTTTGCCACATCAGGACGATCTGATTTGAACACGTTGCTTCTGTACACGCAGTTTGTGAAGTTCCCTTGTCGTAATTCATCGCTTTGATTGCGATACCGTCATCTTCGCGAAGCCCTGTGTCTGTTGTGGATTCGGGGTCATCACCAGCAGCGGGGTCAGAGTTGACGTCGGTAACTGTGAAAGTAACTTCAGCTTTGCCATATGCATTAGTAGTTGCAGTCACGTGGTAAATCGAGTCAGAGGCTCCAGTCAGCGTTGTGCCATTCGCGGTTGTGATGACGCGATCCTCAGGCACACCACTTGAATCAATTTCGAACTGAACGTTTTTACTCGCACAATCCGCGCGTCGGGCGTTCATAGCTGCATCATTAGGAACTGCGATGTCGTCACCTTGTTGTTTTGTGCAGTCGTAGCGAACTGAAACAGTCCGGGTATCTGTGCGCACCCAAGTGATCTGATGTTGTGATTCGGATGCAGTGAGTTTCGCCTGGGCAAGATTGAATTCACGACGGTCTTGCTGGAATACCCCGTCACCTTCAACGGAGTTAAGTGCGCTCATCCAGTCGTAGGCGCAACTGTCCGCAGCAGCAAGGGCAGCAGTGCACGTGTTATTTGTCGCGGTTGTCGCCACTGCTTTGAGTGTCGGCGCCGGAACCCAGTCAACGGTTGCCATCGATGCGGGAGCACTTGCAAGCCCGCTCACAATGAGTCCAATAGTGGCGATAGCAGTGGAGGCAAAGTGACGCTTCATGACATACCCGTTTCAGTCAGGTGTGACATGAAAAGGAAAGAGAGCATGCTTGAGCAGACCTAGCCTGATCATGCGCACACACGATTTGTCTTAATCTAACCCACCCACAGAAAATCTGCGTGCGAGAAATCTTTAGTGCTTGTACAAAGTTCCGTAGGTTTTCGAGCCAACTTTTACCTTGTAGTACTTCACGTAATCGACCAACATCGTTGTCGATTCGACACTTGGGTCAAGTTCGCCGCCAAGGTTGCCACCCATAGCAACATTGATAATCATGAAGAATTCTTTGTTAAATACCCATTCCCCATTGACTCCAGCACTTGTCGGAGTCAGTGTTTGGTAAAGCTGACCATCAAAGAACCATTGAATTTTGTTTGGCAACCACAGAACTGCATATTTGTGGAACGCATCGGAGACAGGTGCGTCTGCGTAAGCATTCGATGTAGGCCCGTCCCCACCTGAGTAACCCGGTCCATGGATTGTCCCCATGACCGTCATGGGGTCTCGGCCAACGTTTTCCATGATGTCGATTTCGCCGCATTGTGGCCAATCAACACCGTGATGGACGTTTGCGCCGAGTAGCCAGAAGGCTGGCCAGGTGCCGTTACCCGCAGGTGTTTTGATGCGGGCTTCTATGTAGCCATATTTGAATCCAAGCTTTCCAGCGGTGTTGATTTTCCCTGAAAGGTATCCCCACTCAATGTGGTCCTCCCAGCCCAATGGAGCAAGATCGGGATGTAAGTCTGTTCGAGTGGCAGTTACTGCCAAGTTTCCTTGCCCATCGCGAGACAGCATCTCATCGATGTAGTACTCCTTTTCGTTATTGCCCCAACCAGCGCCGCCGCCACTTCCGGACCCGTCGCCTTGATCCGCAGCCCAGTAAGTGGTGCGCGTTTTACCACTCGCCGTTTTTGGACCATCCATCATTTGTTCGGCGTACGTTTCAATAGTTGGAACAGCGGAGGCAGCTTTGCCACTGAAATTTTCAGACCATAACAATTTGGTCTTTGTGAACTTGGGCGAACTCGCTTCGCTGGCGGACATGGTGCCTCCGATGCACACAGTGGTCACGCAGACACCCGCAACGACAAGCCTTGCTACTCGACTAGCTCGCATGATGTCTCCTATGCGTCGACCGTGATGGGAAAATCCCCACTACTTTCTCAAGAAAAGCGCATTTCCGCCTGTTAGAGAATGCCTTACTCGGCGAATTCTCAAACCTGAATGCCGAATCCATTTATAACGACTAGATAACGGAATTGTAGTTTGCGGTTGCGTTTTCTTGTGAAAGCGCTTTCACTATTCCTAATGAAAGCGCTTTCACGCTTTTTGTCAAGTAGGTGGCTCTCACGAGTGGGCGCACAACCACTCTGCGGAGCCACCTCACGACATCCCATGAAAGTGCTTTCATTGATAGCCCGATTTAGGAGACACGCAATGAAGCGCAGAATCGCTCTACTCATTTCAGTCATGGTGGCACTTGGTGCTGGAGTAGCTGCTCCGGCAAATGCAGCACCTGTGACATTGACGGTGTGGTCCTACGGAAACGTATTCCAGACAAAACTTCTCAACGCATACAAGGCAGCGAATCCAACGGTCACGATCAAAATCAAAAAAAGCGACATGGATTCCAACCATCAAAATCTTCGCAATGCATTGCGCACTAACTCAGTGCCTGACATTGCGGCGCTTGAAGTTTCGTACATCGGCGAGTTCCGCAATTACGACGCGTACTTCAAAGATCTCAACACGATGACTCCATCGGCAAGCACAATCAAAAACGACTTCCTTGGCTGGCGCTGGTCGCAAGGTGTTTCACCTGCAGGAAAAGTAATTGGCATTCCGACAGACGTTGGCGGCTTGGCTGTTGCTTATCGTCGTGACTTGTTTGCTGCTGCAGGTTTACCAACGAATCGCACTGATGTCGCGAAGTTGTGGCCGACATGGAGCCAATTTATTCAGACTGGCGTTAACTACAAAAAAGATACGGGCAAAGCTTTTATCGACACTGCAGGAACGGTTTTTGCTGCAGCTTTGAATCAAGGAACCCAGCGTTACTACACATCTGGTGGATCTTTGGTCTACCGGACTAATGGTTCAGTCTCGAGTGCATTCAACGTCGCAGCGCAAGCTGTTACATCTGGTAATGCGCCAGGCAAATACGATGGTGGCATCGGAACTAAGACTGGTCAGTTCTCGAGCGGTTGGGGAACTGGTTTGCAACGCGGAACGTTCGCAGTTGTCCTTGCGCCAGCATGGATGCTCGATTACATCAAGCAACAAGCTCCTCGTACTTCAGGTAAGTGGGATGTGGCCAAAGCTCCAGGTAGCTATGGCAACATCGGAGGAAGCCAGCTAGCGATTCCAAAGAATGCCAAGAACCCACAAGCAGCCTGGGATTTCATTCGCTGGTATTTAGCGCCTGCTCAGCAGCTGACGGTATTCAAGAGCTACGGACAATTCCCGACTATCGAGTCCCTTTATGACAACAGTTCTGTGACTGGTTATAAAGATTCATTCTTTAATAACGCTCCTATTGGTTCCATCTATGTGGCCAGCGTTACCGGTGTCCACAATATTCCAACCGGCAAAAAAGATCGCATTATCGACACAACGTTTGGTCAAGCGATCTCTCGCGTGATGCTCGGTAAACAATCCTCGAGTGCGGCATGGACCCAAGCGTTGGCCGACATTAAGAAATCCATCGGCCAGTAATTTGCGAGTTGACCTGTCCGGATTTATCTGGGCAGGTCACAACCGAAATTCAAAGATGAGGAGGTGAAGAATGTCCACTCAAGCAGTTCCTGGTAAATCCCAAATTAAATTCAAGTCGAGTAATGCACCAATTGATAAGAAGCCACGAAAGAAAATTGCACCTATGCGTCGTCAAGATCGCTGGGGCATGCTTTTTGTTTCACCGTTCTTCATCGTCTTCTTAGCATTTGGTCTCATCCCCATTCTTTTTACGACGTACGTCGCATTCTTTAATTGGGATGCACTTGGCGGCGCGCCTGAATATATTGGCTTCGCCAATTTCAAAGAGTTGTGGTCTGACACATATTTCTGGCAAGCTCTGCGCAACACATTTAGCATCTGGTTTATTTCGACCGTTCCTCAGATGACGTTGGCACTGGGAATTGCCACACTGTTAGCGAATCCCAACCTTCGTGCAAAAGTGTTCTGGCGCACGGTCTTACTTGTGCCAAACATCACCTCGGTGTTGGCCGTCGCGATTGTTTTCCAGCAGCTGTTTGGTTATGACTTCGGAATGATTAACCTCGCGATTACGTGGCTGGGTTATCACCACATCGATTGGGTGGGCAATCAACTTGCCAGCCATATCGCCATCGCCACCATGATTAACTGGCGTTGGTTTGGCTACAACTCACTGATATTTCTCGCATCTATGCAGGCGATCCCGCGCGAGCTGTACGAATCGGCTTCGCTTGATGGCGCGAACCGTTGGCAGCAATTCCGTTACGTCACGATCCCGCAGCTTCGTAACACCATCATCTTCATGATGATTATGGGAACTATTGGTGGACTCCAAGTATTCGCAGAGCCGTTGTTGTATGGCGGCGGCATGACCGGTGGAGACAGTCGACAATTCTCGACGTTAACCCTTTATCTATTTGAGCAAGCGTTCTTCAATCAACGGTATGGATACGGCGCTGTCATTGGTATTGCCATGACAGTCATCATCATTGCGATTTCAGTTTTGAACTATCTCATTGGTCGACGGATTGCAACGGATGGTACGAAATGAGTGGAAAGCATTCCTCGAGTCGTCGGGATGAGAAAAATGAAGAAATCGTGAGCACCGACAACGCAGTAACTGAAGTGAAGCGTCGTCGACGTCGCAAGATATCGCCATTCACGTATGTGGCACTCGGCGTTATGACATTCATTTCTGCGTTTCCGTTTTACTGGATGTTCGTAGTGGCTTCGAATGGTTCGGATGAAATTTCGAAAATTCCACCATCACTCAAACCAGGTACACATTTTCCTCAGATGATGTCGGCAGTTTACGAAGCGGTTCCGTTTAATCGGTCGTTGCTCAATACGTTTATGGTTGCAATCATCATCGCGGTATCTCAAGTGTTCTTCAGTTCACTGGCTGGATTTGCTTTCGCGAAAATGGAATTCCCAGGCAAGAAATGGATGCTCATTTTCGTTGTCGGAACCATGATGTTGCCAAGCCAGCTTGGTGTTATTCCGATGTATATGATGATGAGCAAGTTGAACTGGATTGATAACTTTAAGGCGCTCATCATCCCCGCTCTTGTGAGTGCATTCGGAGTTTTTTGGATGAGACAAGTTATCGATGCACAAATTCCAAATGAACTTTTAGAGGCAGCTCGTATTGACGGTGCGTCGGTCTTTCGCATTTATCGATCCATCATTGTCCCTGTAGTGCGATCAAGTGCCTTTGTTCTCGGACTCTTTTCATTCTTGGCAACGTGGAATGACTTCTTGTGGCCGCTGTTGGTTATGAACTCTCCAGAAAAGTTCACAGTTCAGGTTGCGATTAATCAACTACAGTCAAGTTACGTAATTGATTACGCGCTCAATATGGGTGGCGCCTTTATGGCCACTGCGCCGTTGCTTGTGCTCTTCATTTTTGTTGGAAAGCGACTTGTCGCTGGTGTTATGGATGGAGCCGTGAAGGGCTGATGAAAATATTTCCGGAAGATTTCCTATGGGGATCAGCCACTGCTAGTTACCAAATTGAAGGTGCTGCCACGGAAGATGGCCGTGGTCCAAGCATTTGGGACACATTTAGTAAAACCCCAGGCAAAGTAGTTAATGGCGACACTGGGGATGTTGCATGCGATCACTACCACCGCTTTGCCGATGACATAAAAATAATTAAAGATCTTGGTTTGAACGCTTACCGATTTTCAATTGCATGGCCACGGTTATTCCCGCAAGCTCGTGGGCAACGCAACGAAGCTGGCTTTAAGTTTTATAACGACCTCATTGATGAAATCGTTGCAGCAGGAATTGAACCCATTGTCACGTTGTACCACTGGGATCTCCCGCAATACCTCGAAGACCGTGGCGGTTGGGAAAGTCGCGAAGTTGTTGCAGCATTCAAGGAATACACCCAAGCATGCGTTGAAGCCTTCGGTGATCGCGTTCATACATGGGTGACTTTGAATGAGCCATGGTGCTCGACGTGGCTTGGTTACCAGATTGGCGTGCATGCTCCGGGACGTAAAGATCTCGCGGCATCTGTCGCATCCGCCCATCACACGGCGCTTGCTCATGCTGAGGCAACTCGTGTTATCAAATCAATAGATCCCACTGCGCAGGTCGGTATCACGTTGAACATGACAAACTATGTGATTGATGGCGATACGAGTAATGAAGTCAATGAGCTCAAAGACTTAATGGACGCGCATTTGAATCGCTGGTGGGTTCAAGCATTTCTGACGGGTTCTTATCCAAGCAATGTGGTCAAGGTTTATGGAAAGCTACTCGACGACGTGATGCTTGAAAATGACTCAACACTTTTGCTTGCAGCCCCCGATTTCTTAGGAATCAATTACTACAGTGATTCATTTCTTGCGTTACCTCGGGATGAAGATGGACCTGTGGGAGCAACCGGACCATTCCCATTCGATATTCGCGCGAGCACACAACTTCCTACTCGTTACCTCGATTCGTTAACGGACATGGGTTGGCCAGTTACGCCTGAAGGTCTAGGTGATGTGCTCATTCGAGTGCACAATGATTGGCCCGAGATTCCAAAACTGTATGTTACAGAAAACGGCGCTGCATATGACGAGGGTCCAGACGAAAATGGAAACGTCAACGATCTACGTCGTGTTGATTATTTAACCAATCACTTAACTTCTGTTGCTCGAGCATTAGATTCGGGAGTTCCTGTTGCGGGGTACTTCGCGTGGTCATTGCTAGACAATTTTGAATGGGCCGAAGGTTACGCAAAGAGATTCGGAATCGTATTTATCGATTTCGCAACACAGGAACGCATTCTGAAGCGGAGTGCATTTGAGTACCGACAATTTGCTATCAGTCGCGGAGTAGAGTTGTTCTCACGATTGGTATCGACTTCAGCGTAAGGAGGTAGCGATGACTAGACAGGTCTCCCTGGCAGAAATTGCTGAATCTTCTGGAGTAAGTCCAGCCACAGTTTCGCGCGTTCTTAATGGAGATACCCGAGTCTCACAAGAGCGTGCTGAAGCAGTTCGCCGAGCCGTTGCTGAATTGGGTTACTCCCCAAATCGAGGAGCTCGTTCACTAGCCTCTGGTAAAACCGGTCTTGTTGCAGTCATCATCGACAACAACCTGACTGTTTTCGAAGATCCGTTCTGGGCACTGGTCACAAAAGGTATTAGTGGGAAATTATTGGCGCATGGCGTTCAGTCTTTGCTCATGGTGACTGACCTCGCCAGTTATGACCACACGGTTGCGGCGTCGCTTTCACC
>Ga0194048_10001988_pt1 | contig 10179 bp, 8 predicted proteins | sample JunL225m_MetaG_FD_161685 | JGI IMG/M metagenome (GOLD analysis project Ga0194048, IMG submission 161685) | Anoxic zone freshwater microbial communities from boreal shield lake in IISD Experimental Lakes Area, Ontario, Canada - Jun2016-L222-5m | ecosystem: Environmental > Aquatic > Freshwater >... | reverse complement strand
CTCGAAGACCGTCAACATGCCGGCCTCCTCAACAGTTGAGGACATCGAAGGCGCCTACATCGACGCTTGGCGGCTCGGCATCAAAGCACTTGCGATCTACCGCGACGGCTCAAAGACCGCGCAGGCACTGCGCACCGACGCTCAGGACGAGACCGACGCACCAGACGGGCTCTACACCAAGGCTGACGTTGACGCCCTGCTCGAGCACGCCGTGCTCGAGGCGAAGGGTGACGCAATGCCAGCCCGCCGGAGGATGCCGCGGGAGCGCCAGTCGCTCACGCACAAGTTCTCGATCGGAGGCCACGAGGGCTACATCACCGCTGGCGTCTACGAAGACGGCACAGTCGGCGAGATCTTCCTGACCGACATCGGCAAGGAAGGCTCAACGCTGCGAGGCATGATGAACGCCTTCGCAACCTCAATCTCGATCGCGCTCCAATACGGCGTGCCGCTTGAGAAGCTGGTTGAGAAGTTCAGCTACATGCGCTTTGACCCAGAAGGGATCACCCAGAACCCGGAGATTCCGTTCGCCAAGTCGATGCCCGACTACATCATGCGCTGGCTCGCCTCGCGCTTCCTTGATACTGAGACGCAGGAAGGGCTCGGCATCATGACCGACTCCGTTCGCGCCAAGAAGGCCGGGGAAGAGGCTGCCACGTCGTTTGTGTCAGACACCGCAGGCCCAGCCAACGGAGGCAGCAGCGCACCAGCGCCGCAAGCCTCAGCCGGCGACAGCGAAACAATGCCGGCAGCCTCAGCAATGACCGACACCCCACCGGTAACACCGGCCAAGATGGGCGGCCTTGAACTAGGGCCGGCCTGCAGCCAGTGCGGCGGGATGATGCAGCGGACGGGTGCTTGCTACACGTGCACGTCTTGCGGCAACAACACCGGCTGCGGTTGAGAGACTGATTGACGGCGGATCGCGCCGTCCGTGGTCGGGCACCGTGCTAGCGCACTAACGCCCGCCCACGGTCGTCGCGCTTCGCTCGCCGCTCAGACTCTCAACGAGGTTGATGTAGGCGGTTACCTAGACGGGACGCTCCGCTCGCCGCTTGCTACTCGCCCGGCTCTGAAGACCAGCGCCGCAAGGTTCTCGCCGACAAGTACGTCCTCGGCATCGATCAGCTCGTCTTCCCCGATTTACTGGGAACCTGTGCGTCGGGATGCGCGACACCGGTATGGATCGCTCCTTGAGCGGCCTGCGAGCCGGCGAAGCCGCCACCCGATCCCCGCAGGACGAAGGACAGCAGAACGGCCGCGACGGCACCGAGGAGTGGGCCGGCCGCATAGACCCAGATCGCGGTAAGGTCGCCGCCGACCAGATCGGGTCCGAAGGTTCGTGCGAAGTTCATCGAAGCGCCCGAGAGAGGTGCCGCCCAAAGCCCCGCCAGAGCGATGTAGCCTCCGACGCCGATCGCGCCAACGATCCCGATGTTTTGGGCACCAGAGGCCGTGCCGAGAATCACCGATACCAAGCCGAAGGTAAGAATCGCCTCAGCTCCGAACGCGGCGAGATCGGTGGTGTTCGCGCCCGGGTAGCTGCCGCCGCCAGAGGCCGAAACACCAACCAATGCTTCGAGCAGCAGGGCTGCGACGATCGCGCCGGCGAGCTGGACGATCACGTAGCCGGGAACCCGTCTCCACGGGAAGTCTCTCCTCAGCGCAAAGGCGATCGAGACCCCGGGATTCAGGTGTGCACCCGAGACCTTGCCCATGAACATGATGATCGCCATCACCATCAACCCCGGTGCGACTACTGCGGCGGCAAGACTCACTGTTCCGGGGTATGCCTTGGCGACCATCGCGGCGCCGGCGGCGACGAGAACGAGGAGGAACGTCCCAACGAATTCCGAGATCAGGCGCCTCCACTCCTGCTTTGGATCCCGAAAATCGAACATCTCCTGTTCGACGTCGAGCGCTCTTTCGTCTACGAAATCTCGGAAATCTCTATCGCTATCTCTAGTTGACATTGCGGCTTCACCCTAATTTCGGGATCTCCCATCTTCCACGGGATGTAGGGGTATCCCCACTTCTGCTGCTTGGCGCCGGTGTTGCCGTTTACCGTCGACTGAAGATTCTTGAATCGATTGGCTCAAACGTTTGCTGCCGAACGCTATTCAGCCTCTCAGCCAATTACCCGAGTGGAAAGGTGCTCATGACTGATCAAACGAATGCCAACGCTATGGACCATGTAATTCTGGTCCTCTTCGAGAACCGTTCCCTCGACAACATGCTCGGCCACCTCTACGGCCCGGAAGACGGCAAAGAATTCGAAGGAGTGATCGGCAAGAGCCTGTCGAACCCCGTCCCTGACTGGGCTGAGAATCAGCCTCCCGACGGCAGCGGCATGGTCCAGTACGGCCAGACCGACAACATGGACGCTCCCGACCCCGACTCGGGCGAGGAGTACTTCCACACCAACACTCAGCTGTTCAACGTCCTCGACGAGAAGAACCGGGGCAAGATGGGCAAGGACGTATCAGAGCCTTGGAACGTCCCCAAAAAAGGCGCAAAGCCGACGATGGATGGCTACGTCACCGACTACATCAACTCCTTCATGGGGCAGGTCGGTCGCCAGCCGACCTTCGAGGAGTACTCCCAGATCATGACGGGCTACCGGCCTGACCAGGTTCCCGTACTAAGCGGTCTGGCGCGGGACTTCGGCGTCTTCGATCACTGGTTCTCCGAGGTGCCGTCACAAACCTTCATGAACCGCTCGTTCTGGACCGCCGCGACCTCGTCGGGCTTCGTGATCAACGCACCGTTCTCGAACTTCCTCCACGACAACAACGCCGAGACCCTGTTCGAACGACTTGAAGCGCATGGGAAGACATGGAAGGTCTACGTCATGGAACCGTGCCCGATCTCGTTCACGGGCCTCATCCACATGTCACGTCTGAAGGACAAGTTCGACACTAACTTCCTGCCGTTCAGCCAGTTCGAGGAGGACGCCAAGAACGGCGAGCTGCCGGACTTCTGCCTGATCGAGCCGAACCTCTTCGCCGGCCACGGCGACTACCACCCCGCCGCTGGCAAAAACATGGTGGGGAACAACGTAGACATTCCGCTTGACCCACCGTCCTCGATCTCGGCAGGCGAGGGCTTCCTCAACAAGCTGTTCGACGCCTACCGAGGAATGGACAGCGAAACCGGTTCCAACGTCTACAACACGACGCTGTTCATCGGCTGGGATGAGCCCGGTGGCACTTATGATCACGTCCCTCCGGGTGACGTGCCGCCGCCCGATCCAAAGGCGGGGCCAGGTCAGTGTGGCTTCACGTTCGACCGGTCCGGTTACCGGGTGCCGGCGATCATCGTCTCCCCGTGGGTGGAGTCTGGGTCGGTCTACAACCAGGAGCACCGCCACACCTCAATGATTGCGACGTTGCGCAAGCTGTGGTCGCTCGGTGATCCGTTCACCGGTCGCGATGCGGTTGCGAACCCCTTCGACTACGTGTTCACCCGCGAGACACCGCGTAAGCCGAGCGAGTGGGCAGATATCACTGCGTTGCCCGTGCCGGCGTACCACGTCGACTGGCCCCACACGAATCAGTCACTGAGCACCCTCGGCAAGGCGGTTACGCCGAGTGTTGTAAGCACCCTGAAATCGATGGGCTACGACCTGCCCTCGCAGGTTGACTCGCCGGACTTCATGCTCACGCCGCAGTCCGTGTGGTCGGTGGTCGAGCTGTTCTCCTGGGAACTCTTCCCGACGCTTGCACCTCCGGAAAAGACTCAGGAGTCGGCCAAGGCCGCCCTCAAGGAAGCATTCTCGGAGCCAGCGGCCCAGAAAGCCTGAGCATTAGGCCTGGCCCTCGGCCAGGCCTAAACACCTTCTCTATGAAACCGAAGGTCAGAAGTTGAAATTGCCCCTAGGTGTCTACACGGCATCTCGCTTGAACGCCTCGCGCACGCCCACGCTGATCTCACCCAACACGCGCCCACGGTCGCCGCGCCTCGCTTGCCACTTGGCCTCTCAACGGCGTTTGATTACTTGTGAGGCCGTAAACTCTCGAGCCGGTGAGAGGGTGTGTTGAGAAGCCGCTGGCGATTGGTTGCTCGTGACTCTGGGTGAGAGGGCAGACGCCGCATACCCACGGTCGGTGCTCGTCGTTGAGGATGAGCCGCTCCTTCGAGAGTTGATCGGTTCGGCGCTTGAGGCTCGGGGCTTCGAGGTCGTCGCGGCTGGGTCAGCCTCGGATGCTGTGCGTGCGTTTCGCGCCGTCGATCCCGACGGTGTCGTGATGGACATTGACCTAGGCCCGGGGCCAAACGGGTTCGATCTGGCCGAGCGGTTCGTCGAGGCCGGGACAGGCGTGGCGATCGTCTTCCTCACCAACTTGCCGGATCCCCGCTTTGCGGGCCGTGAGCCGGACACACTGCCGGCCGGAATCGCCTACCTGCGCAAGGGGTCGGTGCACGAAGTCGACATTCTCGCCGAGACGCTCGACGCAGCCATGAGAGGCGACGTAGTCGGTGAGATGCGCCACGACCGTCACGGCGACCGGCCCTTCGCTTCTCTTACGCGCCACCAAGTGGAGGCGCTGCGGCTGGTGTCGCTCGGGCGCACCAACGCCCAGATCGCTGAGCTGCGCGGTACCACAGAAAAAGCCGTGGAGCGAGTCGTGGCGCGGGCGTTCGCTGCCGCCGGGGTGGACACCGAGACTGCAGGAAACAGCCGCGTTGATGCCGCGCGCCGCTTCATCCGGCTCAGCGGGCAACCGCTCCCATTACCTGACGACTCCGGAGCGCAGAAGTGAGCGTTCTCCCGGCGACTCGCACCCCCCTCGAGGGACGAATAGGCGCGGCAAGAGTTGCGCTGGCCCCGCTCGCATCAGCGGCAGTCTTCTCGTGGCCAGTGCTGGCCGCGTACTGCCCGATCGGGGTCTTTATTCAGGCCCCTGCTAGCGCCTCGCTCTTCGGAGGCTCGGCCGCACTTTGGTTTCTCTCCTCAGTAATAGGAATGTTCGTGCTAGCCGCGTGGTTCGCCGCTGCTCGCGCAGCGACGCGCCGCAATGGAGATCCGAGCCCCCTCGCGGTTCTTGTTTCCTATGCATTCGCCTCGGCTGCCCAGGGAATCACGTTCGGATTCGCTTCAGTTCTGCTCGGAGCCGCCGACACTCCCCACATGAGCTTGCGGCTGACGGGTCTCCTCTTTCAAGTTCCGCTACTCGCTGCCGTCGGGTACGCGGTCTCCCGCCACGACGCCCACCGCCGAATCCTCACCCAACTGCAACAGACACGCGATCGGCTCCTCGCAATTGGGGAGACCCTCGATCTGGAACGTGACCGCGTCGAGGCCGATCTCGCTCTCGCCGTCCGCGAATCGTTGGAGCCAGCTGTGGCATCGATGGATGCTTCCCTAGCCGCCGCCGCCGCTGGCGGTGAAAAAGTCGAAGTAATCGGCGCGATCGATGCGCTCGTTGAGCAGCAAGTCCGTCCCCTTGCGCATCAGCTTGTCGCCGGGGCAGGTGAGTCCAGCCCGCTGAACGAGCTCGAGGTTCGCCTACCGGTGCGCGTACCGCTCCCGGGGCGTTTTCGGCTCGGCGACGCAATCAAGCCTGGCTTTGTCGCGGCCGTCGTCATCGTCGGAGCGCTGCCAACTGCCATTCGCGACCTCAGCCCGGCCGAGGTGCCGATCTACCTCGCAACTGTTTCCGCGTTCGCATGGGGCTTATTGACCCTCGCGAAGCGTGTACTGGGCTCCGCTCAAGTTTGGACTGCTCTCGGGATGCCCGTGGTCATTTGTCTTTACGCGGCCACGGGCTCGCTTGCGTACCGGTTCGCAGCGGTGTTGGGGGTAGCAAGACCAGCGGCGATCGCTGCCGCTGCCGCTCTGTTCCTTGGCCTGCTGGGGGCCGCGATCGCTGCTGATCTCCTCGTTCAATCATTTCGTGATCGCAGCGAGGGCGAACTTGCAGTGGAGACAGTCTCTTTGGAGCGGGCCGTGGCTCGAATTAGAAGGCGTGAGCAGCTCGTCCGCCGCCGCTTGGCTTTCGTCGTCCACGGCGCAGTGCAGGGTGCGCTCCACGCGGCTGCGCTCAGACTGACTGAAGCTGACGTAGTTACCGAGCAGCTCGGCCAAGAGATTCGCCGTGACCTCAGCGCCGCCGTCTCGCAGGTGGATGGCCGCATGGAAGCCCCGGGGTCGCTTCGAACGTCGACGACGATCAGTGAACTGTCGGCCGTATGGAACCCGCATCGCCACTTCAGCGCGCGGCTCGGCCCGTCGGTGGAGGAGGCGCTTTCTGGAGACAGCGATGTCGATGAAGCGGTTGTAGAAGTAATGCGCGAAGCGGTCAACAACGCTTTCCGGCACGGAGCCGCCAATACCGTTGAGGTCGAAGTGACGGTTACGGCAAGCAGTTTGTCTGAGAACACCAGCCAGCTCGCGATCTCGGTTCGGGACGATGGGAGTAGCAATTCCGGCGCGAGCGAACCGGGGTTCGGCAGCGTCCTCTTCGATGACCTTTGCCGCAGTTGGGAGTTGGAGAAAGACGGGCGCGGGACGACCTTCCGGGCGTTGATCGCGCTCGGTGCCTAGTTCGATTTGATCGAGCGCTGCACGGGGCGTCGGTTCCCAGTTAACGCGTCGGTGTTGAGGAACGCTTCGCGGGGCTGGTGCTAGAAGGATTCGAGACGGGCTAGGGCTTCGATTGCGTCTTGGTACATGACGTTTTTGATTGTTGATGCGACGTCTCGGTTCTTGCCTGAGAGCGGCTTTGTTCGCTCGATTGCCTTGGGCAGGACCTGATCCTCTGCGGCGAGCTCGTCGACTATTCCCCACTGGAGCGCTTCAGGGGCGCCGAAGCGGTGGCCGCTCAGCATCGCCTTGTGCGCTGCGGCAGGCGTCAACTTCGCTTGGATCAGCTTTGACATTCCGCTCACGAACGGAATGTTGATGTCGACCTCCGGCAGGCAGAAGTAGCCTCGATCCTCGCGCATCACGCGCTCATCGCAGGCCAGCGCCAGCATCGCTCCGCCGGCGAAGGCATGACCGTTGACTGCCGCGATCACCGGCATGGGGAACGCAAGCAACCTCATGTAGAGCGCCTGCAGCCCTTCGACGACCAGTCGCGTGCTCTCCTCGCCAGCCTCCGTCATCCATTCGAGGTCGAGGCCGTTGGAGAAGAACTTGCCCGTGCCCGTCAGCACGACTGCGGCCGCGGTGTCGGACGACTCGACGTTATCGAGCGCCTCCTTGAAAGCGTCCAGCATCGGACCGTTGAAGCGGTTCTCTTCCGCGTTCATCGTCAGTACTACGACGTCACCGCTTTTAGTTGCATCGATCATGCGCGCTCCCTTGGCTTAGTGCTTCTCGCTCGCTAATCATGCCCGAGAGCGCATTTCGGGGTAACTGACGCATTCGCAGCTTGCAGCCGTTAACATTGCGAAATGACTATCCGCATGCGCAAATTGACCATTCCTACGCTGATGATCGCGCTGCTCGCCGCGCTCTCGCTTTCACAGGCTGCCAGTGCCGCTAAGCCGCCACAGAAGCTCTACGTCTCGCTCGGAGACTCCTATGCCGCTGGCTACCAGCCTGGCCTTGGCACCACCCGCAACGGCTTCGTCTACCAGGTGCCAGGCCTCGTTAAGAGCCGCGGATACAACCTTAAAGTCGTCAACTTCGCTTGTGCAGGCGCTACAACGACGTCTTTGCTGCAGCAGGTTGGCTGCGTCAAAGGAGCGCTCGGGCCCGACTCGCGCCCGTACCCGACTGACACTCAGATAGGTGCGGCGACAAAGTTCATCAAGGCCAACCGCAGCAAGATTGCGCTGATCACGGTCTCGATTAGTGGTAACGACGTAACTGCCTGCGCTCGAGGCGCTGCTGACCCAGTCACCTGCGTTGCTGCTGCGACAACTGGAGTGAATACGAACGTTACGGCGGCCGCAAAGGCGCTTCGCGCCGCCGCCGGTCCGAAGGTGAAAATTGTTGGCACGACCTACCCGGACGTGGTGCTTGGTGCATGGGTTAACCCCGGGACCGACGCCGCTAAGAGCCTTGCTGGCCTGTCGATAATCGCATTCAAGTCGCTGATTAACCCGGCCCTAACGAAGGCATATGCCGCCGGTAACGGATCGTTGGTCGATGTGACGGCTGCTACCGGTGCATACGGCAGCATGGACGTCTTCAACACGCTCGCGCCATACGGCTCGATTCCAAAGCCGGTAGCTGACGTCTGCAAGATCAGCTTCTACTGCGATAAGACGGACATCCACCTGACCACGAAGGGCTACGGAATCATCGCCAAGCTCGTCGCAGGCCAGATGCCCAAGCTCAAGTAACAACCCTGCGACCGCTAGGCGCGCTACGGTTTGAGCTGACTTCCAACCTATCCGTAGGAGCTTTGCAATGAACCGTCTGACCGCTGCCCCGTTTCTCTCAATCGCCTGCATCGCTGCCGTTGCTGCGGTGACGCTGCCGGGCTGCGGCAAGCCGGAGTACTGCGCGAAGAAGACAGAGTTCAACAGCTCGGTCACGACGCTGACCAGCGTTTCGCTGACGCCTCCTGATCCGACCGTGATCAACACCGACATCACGAACGTCCAGAACGCTGGCACGGCGATGATTAATGCCGCCCAAAGCGACTTCCCGAACCAGTCAACCGCGCTTGAGAACGCCGTCAACGACGTCGTTGCGACCGGCAAGACGCTATCCACGAGCAAGGACCTCACGGCAACCGGTGTAACGCTCGCCGCGCAGCTGCTGACGCTCAACTCGGCTTGGAACAGCTTCAAGACGGCAACTAACGACGCCTGCAACTAAGAGAACGGGGTTGGGGGTGGCTAGCGCATGAGCCACGCGCTCTCGCTGCTGCTTGAGGGGCTGGGTAACGCCGCGATGATGGGCTGGGAAATCTGGTGGGCGCTGGTCTTGGGCTTTGCGATCTCGGCGATGGTGCAAGCCTGGGCGCCGCATGAACGGATCGAAGCGCTGCTTTCAGGCCCCGGCGCAGCGCCAATTGCCCGTGCCACCGGTTTCGGCGCCGCTTCCTCATCCTGCTCGTACGCGGCGATTGCGATTGCCAAGTCGCTATTCCAGAAAGGGGCGTCATCGGCCGCCTCGCTGGCATTCCAGTTCGCATCGACGAACCTTGTCTGGGAGCTAGGCCTAGTGATCTGGGTGCTGATGGGCTGGCAGTTCACGCTCGCCGAATACCTCGGCGGGGTAGTGATGATCCTGCTGATGTGGGCGATGCTGCGGCTCTTCGTCTCCAAGCAGCTCGAAGAGGAGGCGCGTGAGCATGCACGTGGCGCCGACACCGGCCACGAGCACCACATGGCCGCGACCGACATTCCGCTGCGCGAAAAGCTGACCGACTCGCAGTCATGGTCCGACGTAGCGCACAACTTCCGCGGCGACTGGCAGATGCTTTGGAAGGAGATCGTGATCGGCCTGCTGCTGGCCGGCTACATCGCGCTGCTTGGCGACGACTTCTTCAACGGGCTCTTCCTGACCGGCGCGCCGCCGGTTGTTCAGACGGTCTGGGGGGCAGTCATTGGGCCTGTGATCGCGATGCTCTCGTTCGTCTGCTCTGTAGGCAACATTCCGCTCGCCGCAGTGCTTTGGTCGGGCGGACTCAGCTTCGCCGGCGTGCTGGCGTTCATCTTCGCCGACCTAATCGTACTGCCGATCATCGTCGCCTATCGCAAGTACTACGGCAACGCATATGCGGCTCGAATTGTCGCGCTGATGTTCGTGACGATGGTGCTCGCCGCGCTGATCATCGACGTGTTGTTCGGCGCGGTCGGTTTGATCCCCAGCGTTCGGCCCACGACCAGCGACGTCTTCGGCACGATCAAACTCGACTACAAAGCACTCCTCAACGCGATCGCGCTGGTTGCATTCAGCGCCCTCTGGACCATCACCGCACGGCGAGGCGCGAAGGACCCCGTTTGCGGCATGAGCGTTGATAAGAGCGTGGCACTCACAAGTGAAGTGGACGGCAAGACTTGGTACTTCTGCGGCCCGGGCTGCCAAGCAAAGTTCAACGCTGAATAGCACTTCCCATCTGAACGAAGCTAAGCTAATGTTCAGTTATGGAATCCAACTCAATAACTTCCGTTGCAACGCGGCTTCAGAACATGGACCAGCTGCCTCGGGGGCGCCACTCGCTGTCGCGCGCTGAGGTAACGAGCTCACAGCGGGGCCGGATGCTACGCGCCGTT
>Ga0194048_10001986_pt1 | contig 10191 bp, 8 predicted proteins | sample JunL225m_MetaG_FD_161685 | JGI IMG/M metagenome (GOLD analysis project Ga0194048, IMG submission 161685) | Anoxic zone freshwater microbial communities from boreal shield lake in IISD Experimental Lakes Area, Ontario, Canada - Jun2016-L222-5m | ecosystem: Environmental > Aquatic > Freshwater >... | reverse complement strand
ATCAAACGTGGTGAGGGCGTTGCCGAATTGGGCGGCCTCTACGTGCTCGGTACCGAACGTCACGAGTCGCGCCGCATCGACAATCAGCTCCGCGGCCGCTCTGGTCGTCAGGGCGATCCGGGCGAAACACGTTTCTACCTCTCCGCCGAAGACGAGGTCGTGCGACTTTTCGCGGGCGACCGCATCTACAAAATTCTCGACCGCCTTGGCCCGCCCGAGGGCGAGCCGATCGAGCACAAATTGCTCTCGCGGCAGATCGAAGGTGCCCAGAAGCGCGTCGAGGAGCACAACTTTGAGATCCGCAAGAACGTCCTCAAGTACGACGATGTGCTCAACAAGCAGCGTGAGGTCGTCTACGACCAGCGTCGTGAGGTGCTCGAGGGTGCTGACATCTCCGACCTCGTCCGCGAGTGGATCGACGAGACCGTTGAGGACACTGTCGAGACGCACCTGCAGGGGGAGGGCGACGAGCCTGTTGACCTCAATGCCCTGATTGTTGGCCTACGCGCTATCTATCCCGTCACGTTTACCGCCACAGACCTCGATCCAGTGGAGCAGATCAATCCTGACGACCTGATTGACCGCGCCGTGGCCGATGCGGCAACTGCGTACGAACACAAGGAGCGCGTGATCGCTCAGATCGATCCCGATTTGATGCGCCGCGCAGAACGCTTCTATCTCTTGCAGACGATCGATACGCGTTGGCGTGAGCACCTCGACAACATGGATTACCTGCGCGACGGCATTCATCTGCGCGGTCTCGCCCAGAAGGATCCGGTCGTGGAATACCGCACCGAAGGACACCAGATGTTCGGCGAGATGATGGCGGAGGTACAGCAGGAGGTTGTCGCGGGCCTCTTCCAGTTCGTGATCGAAGTGGATGGTCCAGATGGGCGCGCGGTGATTGATCCGTTCACGATCGAAGAGCACATGGACGAATTGATCGCTCAGCATGAGGACGTCAGCGCCTTCGAGGCACCTGGTACGCCACCCCCAGCAGCACAGCAGCAGACCGCAACCGCTCCAGACCCAGACTCGGCCTGGTCGCGTTCGTCTGATTGGGCGGGTACGGCGACGAGTGGTGGTGCTGTCGAGGAGATCGAGGATCGTTCGTCTCATACGCTCCGTGGCCAGGCGCCGGGAGCAGCGGGACGACGCAAGAAGCCGACGAAGAAGAAACGTCGTGGCTGACGCACCGGAGGTGTTGTCTGTCGACGACCTTGCGGCCGCAGTGGAGGAGCTCAGAGCCCGCCTTGTGTGGGTTCGTGATTACCTTTGACCCGGCTCGCCTTCAGGAGCGGATCAACGAACTCGACACACTGATCGGCGAGCCTGGCTTCTGGGATGACCAAGAGCAGGCCGTCAAGGTTTCGGCTGAGCGGTCGCGTAATGCGCGCAAGGTTGAGCTCTATGAGAGCCTGTCCGCTGACGTCTCTGATGCCAGCGACCTCGTGTTGATGCTCGCGGACGCCCCAGAACTCCTCGACGAGGTCACAACGAGCGTCACGGGGCTCAGTTCGCGCATCGACGAGTTGGAGGAGGGCGCCCTCTTCTCGGGTGAGTACGACGCGGGCCCAGCCGTGGTGACAGTGAGTGCGGGCGCGGGTGGCACAGATGCCATGGACTGGACCGAGATGATTCTACGCATGTACCTGCGCTGGGCCGAACGTCGCGGATTCTCGACGCGACTGCTTGAGGCCTCGCCCGGAGAAGAGGCGGGAATCAAGTCGGTTGCACTGCTCGTCGAGGGAGAGAACGCCTACGGCATCCTCGGTGCCGAAAAGGGCGTTCATCGACTCGTGCGGCTGTCGCCGTTTGATTCGGCGCACCGTCGCCATACGGCGTTCGCGCGCGTTGATGTGACTCCGTGGGTTGATGAAGACGTTGACGTCGAGATTGACGATGGCGATCTCCGGATCGACACCTATCGCGCCTCAGGGGCTGGCGGGCAGCACGTCAACAAGACGGACTCGGCCGTGCGCATCACGCATCTGCCGACGGGCATCGTTGTGCAGTGTCAGAACGAACGCTCCCAGACATCGAATAAACAGACCGCAATGCGGGTCCTCAAGAGTCGCCTGATTGAGCTCGAACTAAAGAATCGTGCAGAGGAACTTGCCAAGGAGCGGGGAATGAGTCAAGACAACTCGTTCGGCAGCCAGATTCGCAGTTATGTCCTTCACCCTTACACGATGGTCAATGACCACCGCACAAACCGCAAAGACGGCAATATCCAAGGGGTTTTGGATGGCGATCTTGATCCGTTTATTCGCGATTTTCTGCTCCGCCGCACCGCCGCTGATGGCGATGCTGTTGCCGAATCGTAATCTGTCGAACCGTCAATCGACTGATAGATTGGGTGCGTTGGCATGCTGAAGCGCGACTCCCCATCTGATGCTCTGACGACGCCGTTCGACGCCGCCGATTCTGGCTACGTGAGCATCGCCGATACCGATTTGCGCAGTGAGCACGAGCTCGAGCGCGAGGCAGAAGAGCGCCGCCGCCGCCGCGCTGAGGCGCTCTCGGAACTCGCGGGCGAGACCAGTGAGTTCCGTCGCCCGTTCGCTCCGCGCAACGAGGCGATGATCCTGCTGGAGAACACGACGATGGTCTATCCGGGCGACGTCGTCGGGCTGGATGATGTGACCCTGCAGATCGACAAGGGCGAGTGGGTTTTCCTCGTGGGACCGTCAGGTTCGGGCAAATCCACGTTTATCAAGTTGCTGCTCAAGGAGATCGACGCAACCAGTGGCAACGTGCAGGTCGGTGGCAAGTCACTGCGTACGCTCAAGGGTTCGCAGGTGCCGAAGTTGCGCCGTAACATTGGCTGCGTCTTCCAAGACTTCAAGCTCCTGCCAACGCGTACCGTTTACGAGAACGTCGCCTACGCACTCGAGGTGCAGGGGCAGCGGCTCGAGGTCATCGAGCGCAAGGTCCCGGAGATCATTGGGCTCGTTGGACTCTCCGACAAGATCGATAAGTTGCCGCACGAACTCTCGGGCGGCCAACAGCAGCGCGTCTCGATCGCCCGTGCCTTCGTCAACCACCCACCGCTGTTGATCTGTGACGAACCGACTGGCAACCTCGACCCCGAGACGTCGATCGGCATCATGCAGCTGCTCTACCGCATCAACCGTGCGGGTACCACGATTTTGATGGCCACCCATGACCGCGAGATGGTCGACAAGATGCGCCGTCGCGTGATCGCGCTCGAAGAGGGTCGTGTTGCGCGCGATGACCGTCGCGGTGGCTACGTCGAAGATGAGGAGCAGCTCTAGTGGAGACCCGCTGGAAATTCTTTGTTATCGAGGCGCTGAAATCGCTGAAGGGCAACTTCGCCACGACGATTGCTGCGGTCGTAACGGTCCTGGTCGTGATGTTTATCGCCGGCATCGGCATTGCACTCGGCTCGTACGTCTACAACTACTCGAACAAGGTCCGTGACGACGTCACGATTCGTGCCTACCTGAAGGACTCGGCGACGCCGAAACAGGTTGCCGATATTCAGCGAACGATCACCGAGACCCCTGGCGTCCAGGACGGCTCGTTGCAGTTCGTCTCCAAGGACGATGCGATTCTGCGCCTGCAAAAGCAGCTTGGCAAGGATTCTGAGTTGCTCAAGCTCACGCTTGGTAATCCCCTTCCGGCCTCGTTCGAATTCAAGGCTGTTGATCCCGATCAGACAGCACGGGTCGCCGCGGCCGTGGCAGGTCTGCCGGGTCTTGATCCACCTCAGGCTGGGTTACCAAACCCCGACTACGGCGCGGGTAAGGCCGATCGGGTCCTCAAGACAGCTGGCACGATCACGATCGTGCTGCTCGGCATGGGCGTCGTACTCGCCATCGCCGCAATCCTCCTGATTGGCAACACGATCCGACTCTCAATCTTTGCGCGCCGTCGCGAGGTCGAGGTGATGAAGCTTGTTGGAGCCACCAACTGGTTTGTGCGGCTCCCCTTCATGATCGAGGGAATGGTCTGTGGCGTAGCGGGCGCGATTCTCGCGTCAATCCTGCTGGCAATTAGTTATCAGACGCTTCTGGCCGATCGAGTTCAGTCGTCGATGAGTGGCAATGGTTCGCCCGAGGCGATCGCCTTTCCGCTGCTCGTCGTGCTGTTGATCCTGACTGGTTTGGTGATTGGCGCGATTGGTTCGGGCCTCACAATGCGTCGCTTCTTGCAGGTCTAACCGCATGCCGATTCGGCAATCTGCCTGTCGGCGCTCTACCCTTTGCGTATGACGGAATCGCAGCTGCCGCGCATGTTGTTCGTTGAGGATGACCCAGTCATCCGTCAAGCGACGAGCGACTACCTGACGCGCAACGGTTTTGAGGTGATTTCAGCCGAGGATGGTGATGCAGGTCTGGTCGCGTGGCAGGAGTCGGATCCCGTGCTGGCGCTGCTTGATGTGATGCTGCCAGGCATGGACGGTGTGGCGCTTTGTCGCGCGATTCGCGCCGAGTCGCAAATTCCCGTGATCCTGATGTCGGCGCGTTCCGATCCGATCGACGTGGTGATGGGGCTTGAGGCAGGCGCCGACGATTACGTTACGAAGCCGTTCGAGCCAGCGGTGTTGGCGGCCCGATTACGTGCAGCCTTACGGCGCGTGACACCAACGGATATCGAGCGCGCACCCTTCGAGCAGATTGGCTCGTTGCTACTCGACCGTGAGGGCTACGCCGTCACTCGTGATGGTGAGCCCTTGGCACTGACACCAACGGAATACCGCCTCCTAGTGGAGTTCATAGATAACGTCGGTATGGCGCTCGACCGAGCGGTACTACTCGAGCGCGTGTGGGGGTACGGCTGGGCGGGAGACACGCGACTCGTCGACGTGCACGTCCAGCGACTGCGCGCCAAGATTGAGGTCGATCCTGCAGCTCCCGAACTCGTACAGACCGTACGTGGCGTTGGCTATAAGTTGGTGCAGCCGAGCGAGGCTACGTGAGCCTGCGAGTCCGGCTCGCTCTCGCAATTGCGATCATCAGTGCCCTCGTTGCCGGGGGGATTAGTATCGCGGTGTATCAGCGCAGCACAACCGATCGTGTCGATCGTGCACGCGAGACGGCGGCGCGACAGGTGCGGACGGCTGCCTCGATCGTGCGTCTACGTCTGCCGGGTGGTGCGACGGTGACACCATCAGGTTCCTACGTGGTGACTCCGGCTGGTGGAGTGGGAGATGCGGCGATTGGCGCAGGGCTGCCCGCGCTGTTGCAGTCGCGGGTCGAGAATGCGCCTGGTCGCGTCTTTACCGAGCCGGTGCTGACGGGGAACGATCCCGCTGTCTACGGGGGTACGCAACTCGCGAGCGCAGGGGCTGTCTACGTACGTCAGTCGTTCGTTGGAGATCAGGAAGAGCTCAGTGCATTGCAAGATGCCCTGATTCGTCTAACGGCCGCAGCCTCAGTGATTGGCGCGATTCTCGGTGTGTTGGTCGCCTCTGCGTTGTCGCGGCGTTTGCGCCGTTCGGCAACGCTCGCCCGTCGCCTGGCGGCCGGCGACCTCGATGCTCGGCTTCATCCGCGGGGTCGAGACGAGATCGCACAACTCGGCCGAGCATTGGACGATATGGCAGAGGCATTGGGCGCCACAATTCGCGAACTCGACGAAGCCGCAGAGCGCGAGCGGAGTTTCTCGGCCGACGTCGCACACGAGTTGCGGACGCCGATCACTGGCCTCGTGGCGGCCTCCTCGTTGCTGGATGACACACCCGAGGCCGTGATGGTTAAGGAACGAGCGCGTGCGCTCGCACACCTTGTCGAGGACCTGCTCGAGGTGATGCGCCTTGACGCGGGTGCAGAGACCGCCATGTCGGATCAATTTGACCTCGTGCGGCTCGTCAGCGACGTGACGCGTGATCGTTTGCCGGAGGCAGAGGTAACGCTGCCCGTCACGCTTCGCGTGCAGTCGGACCCGCGGCGACTGGAGCGCATCCTCGTCAATCTCCTCGAGAACGCCCGTCGCTATGGGAGCGCGCCATTCGTGGTGATTCTCGACCCGGACACGATGACTCTGACCGTTCGGGATAGCGGGAAAGGCTTCGGTGCGTTCCTTGACCGAGCTGCGGATCGCTTTGCGATGGCAGCTGTCGCGCGTGGTGGTGGTTCTGGTCTCGGCCTCGCGATCGCGGAGGGCCAGGCCCGTGTGCTCGGAGGCACGCTTGAACTACACGACGATGACGGTGCGGTTGCGACGCTTCGCCTGCCACCCGAGTCTCGCGTGCCAATCGGTGCGTCCGTGGTGACTGGTGGCGCTGTATGACGCGTCCCCTTGCACTGCTCGTGTTGGCATTGCTCCTCGCGGGTTGTGGTGGCGCCAACAGTGCCGTACGCGACGAGGGCGCTGCCGCGGCGGGTGATCAGGCGGTTGTCTCGCCGGCCACAGCTACCGATGCCGTGACGACACCCGTTACGCCGGCTGCACCGGCGCCTGGTGTGGCCTTTGTCTACCTGTTGCGGTACAACCAGCCAGAGCCGACGCGTCGCAGTGTGCCGGTCGGCATGTCCGTGCCCGAGTCGAGTATTCGCGAGTTGCTAGCCGGCCCATCGCTCGCCGAGGCGACCCTGCATTACTCCACGGCGATTCCCAAGGGCACCCGATTGCTGGACTATTCCGTCTCTGGTCGTGTGGCGGTCGTTGATATCTCCGCGCTGCCCGAGGTTCAGGGAGGCAGCGACTCTGAGGCTCTACTCGCGCTCTATCAGCTCGTCTATACCGAGACCGCGTCGGGTGGGATCGATGCGGTGCAGGTGCGCGTGAATGGGCGTCCCTACGGCCTCAACTCGGTGACGGGCGGGTCGAGTGCTCTAGAACCACCGTTGACGCGTGCCGATCTCAGCTTCGTCGTCGCTGCGGAGACGTTGCCAGGTAGCACCGGCTGTGCGGTAGCAAAGAAGAATGCAGCGGTCTACCGTGGCGCACCGCTGCTGACGTTGATTCGACCCCAGAGTGGAGCGTCCGTAGGGGAGATACTGCAAATCCGAGGCACGCTTCAGAGCAATGGTGGGCCGATCGTGATTCGCCTATTACAGGACGAATTAGAGGTCACGAACCGCATCATCGACGAGAAATGTCGCGGCAGTTTTTCGGCGACGATTCCACTCCCTCGCACGCTCGTTGGAAGCGTTGACGTAGTGGTGATCGCGCCAGGGACGAATGGCGAACCAGCGACGTCAACGCAACAGAGCATCACGGTCACGGGGTAGTGCGCTCGTGACGCGTACGATGTGCGCATGAGCGGCGAGGCCGAACGAACGATTGCGCAGAATCGAAAGGCACGACACGAGTACCACCTCGAGGACAACCTCGAGGTTGGCATCGTGCTGACCGGAAGCGAGATCAAGTCGTTGCGGGCAGGATCCGCCAGTGTCAATGAGGCATACGCCATGATTCGCGGCGGTGAGGTCTGGTTGGTTGGCGCAACCATCGAGCCGTACTCGCAATCAGGCATGCGGAATCACGATCGTCTCCGGGACCGCAAACTGTTGCTGCATAAGCGTGAGATCGAGAAGTTCCGACAGCGCGTCGAACAGAAGGGTTTCACGCTCGTGCCCTTGCGGATCTATCTCAAGAATGGTCGTGCCAAGGTCGAGATTGCGCTCGGGCGCGGCAAGGACACCATCGATAAGCGGGAAACGGTCAAGGCGCGCGAGGCCAAGCGCGACATGGATCGGGCCGTCAAGGAACGAGGCTAATCGTGCGGCGTTCGAGTGTGGGCATTGTGAGTGGGGCGATCGTGATCGCAGGCGTGCTGGTCGCTGGTTTTGTCTCGCTTGGTGGTGCGGATCGATTACGAGCGACCGACACTGCGAGTGCTGCGACGTGTGATCAGCAGGCGCCAGCGAGTTCGCAGGGCACGGTGGCCGAAGCCGAGGCGTCCCAGATTTTGCTGGCGTCACTGCAGTCGGCCGCCTGCACTTTGAAGGTTTCGCGCGAAGACCTCGTGCTCGCGTTAGGGCGCGGCAACGGCCTTGCCGATGCCGCTCAGGCGCTCGGCGTTTCGCCAGCGGATCTCCAGCAGGCAGTGCTCGGTTCGATTACGGAGGCTGTTGATGCAGAGGAGGCAGCCGGAAAGCTGACGCCAACCACGGCACTTGCGGTACGGACGCTGATCGACGTCGTGCCACCAGACCAGCTGCTTGCGGCGGTGCGTGGGGATCAGGGTGCATGTAAGAAGTTGGCCTGGAAGTCGGTTGGTGACCTCAAACAGATTGCGGCGGAGATTGGCGTCAAAACGGGGCTCGGCGCCGCCTGTGCACTCCACGTCTCGCCACTCGAGGCCGTTGCGGCACTGGCCGATCCTCAGGGACTTCGTGGCTTGGCAACGCGGGCCGGGGTGTCGCAGGCCGTGGTTGAGAAGACCGTGCGCACTGCTATGGAGCAGGCGATCAACGATGCCGCAGCCGCCGGCGCCCTCTCAGGCACCGAGGGCACGGTGCTCGCAGCTGCGGCACGGGTTGCGCCGGTCGATCGGATCCTGGCCATTGTGCGTGGCGATGACGACCCGTGCGCCGCGTTCCCGTGGCCTGGCTCGACCAGTCAGGGCGAGACGTTGGCAGGCATTGCCCTGGTGGGTGTTGTTGACGCAGCCTGCCAACTCCACGTGGCGACGTTCGACATGTTCTCGGCTCTCACCAGCCAGGCCGAGTTGGATCAGCTGATCACGAGTTCCGGCAAATCACAGACGGAGATCGAGGACGCGTTGCGTACCGGGCTCAACAAGGGGCTCACAGAAGCGCAGGATGCCGGTGCGATGTCGGGCGTTGAGGCTCTGATCTTGCGTGCGGTGCTTTCGCAGGTTGGCATTCTCGACCTGCTCAAGAACTTCGCCGGCTAGCTCGAGTCGACCAGTCGGCACGGTTCGGCGCCGTTCTGTATCATTGGTCGGGTCCACAGGGGGCGTCATGGTTTCGACGTGGTCGTCTACAGGGACTGGTTGCGAGCCGAGGATGTCGGTTGGCCTCGTAAAAAAATCCGGCAGTATGAACTGCGAAGTCTGATACTGACATCGCTTTCGCCGCCTGATCCTAGGATCACGTGACGAACGTCTTTGAACCCTGGGCCCGTGGGGTGCAAACGGCGTAAAACAACGGGCTTGTTCCCCGGCGGAGTGGTGCGCCGACGGGGGAGACCTTATGCACCTGGCTCGAAAAACGCCGGCCCGCAGAGCCGCTTTCGAGTGAGATTGATCAGCGGGCTACGCTCGTAGACGCCTTTTCCGAGCGGTCGCGGACCCGGGTTCGATTCCCGGCGCCTCCACTCTAGGGCTATACGATCCCCCTCCCTAAAAGGGAGGGGGATGTGCAAACGGGCAGCGACGCACGCAGCGTCAAGGGACGATGCGCCCGGCCTCCAATGAGACCAACTCGTCGACCAGCGCGGGATCGATCGTATCGTGGGAAATCAGCAGCACACCCAAGTTACTCTCGCGGGCTGCTGATAGAAGGTCCTCGAGGAGTGGGCGTGCGGTCTCGCGATCGAGATGGGCGGTAGGTTCGTCAAGGATCAAAAATTGTGCCTCTGTCAGGAGCACGCGTGCGAGCGCGAGGCGCTGACGCTGTCCACCAGAGATGTTGCCGCCGTCCTCTGTGATTGTGGTATCGAGCCCCGCTGGCAGGGAGGTCACCCACGCGAGCGCGCGCACACGAGCGAGCGCCTTGAGTAGGTCGGTGTCGGTGGCAGCTGGGCGACCAATCAAGAGATTCTCGCGAATGCTGGTCGGAAACAGGTGGGCATCCTGACCGGCAAGGCCGATCGCCGCGCGGAGATCATGTTGTCGGAGGAGTCGTAGATCGATGCCATTGACCGCGATCGTCCCACCGGTTGGATCTCGAAAGCGAAGCAGCAGCTGGGCAATCGTCGACTTGCCCGAGCCGCTCGGGCCGACGAGCGCGGTGATGCGACCGGGGTAGAGCTCGAGGTCCGCGCCCGTCAACACCCATGGATCGGCTGGCCGATAGCGAAAGTGAACGCCCGACAGCATGATCTGCTCCAGGGGTCCAAGCTCGACCGGACTGGCGGGGTCCACAATGTTCGGCTCGCGATCGGTAATCTCGGCAATGCGCGTTGCGGCGGTTCGGCAGTGTCCCAGCTGCTCGACAGCGGCCGGCAGTGGGCGCACGGCCTCGAACGATGCCAGTGTGAGGAGCGCCAGCATCGCGAGATACACACCTGGCAGGCGGCCGTCACTGACAG
>Ga0194048_10001985_pt1 | contig 10192 bp, 9 predicted proteins | sample JunL225m_MetaG_FD_161685 | JGI IMG/M metagenome (GOLD analysis project Ga0194048, IMG submission 161685) | Anoxic zone freshwater microbial communities from boreal shield lake in IISD Experimental Lakes Area, Ontario, Canada - Jun2016-L222-5m | ecosystem: Environmental > Aquatic > Freshwater >... | reverse complement strand
GTGTGTTTCCTCGGCTTCGCGGAGCCGGACGATTCGCTGATGGGGGATTTGCGACAGCGCTTCCCCAAGGCCTCGGTTGTGGCAGACGACAAGGCGTTATCGACCTCTATCGCCGCCGTGCTGGATTTTCTGAGAGAGCCGAAGCAAGCGCTAGAGCTACCGTTGGACCTGCGCGGCACCGCGTTTCAACAGCGCGTGTGGCAGACTTTGTGCCAAATTCCCGCCGGGGAGACACGCACCTACGCGCAATTGGCGGAAATGGTCGGTAACCCGAAAGCCATTAGAGCGGTGGCACGGGGATGCGCGACGAATCCGGTGTCGTTGGCAATACCGTGCCACCGGGTTGTCGGCAGCGATGGCGGATTGACCGGGTATCGCTGGGGCTTCCCGCGCAAGCAGGCATTGCTTGCGCGGGAAGCTGCGGCTCAGGCGTAGACGAAGGCGGCGTCATCCAGGTCGGTGGCGGGAATTTCGTCCTTTTCCGCCCAATAATCCTGGTTGTGCATCCATTCCGGCTTATCGCCGCGACGGGGGAGCAAATGCATCCCGCGCAGCATATAGCCGGGGTTGAAGTTGTCGGTGTCGATCCAATCCAGCAACGGCATGTCCTGGTCTTCCGGGCGCAGTGCTACGTTGACCTGACGAGCGTTCTTGCTGCGCATGTGCGTGAGCATCTTGCAGACGAAATCGCCGACCAGATCGGCCCGTAACGTCCAGCTCGCGCGGAAGTAGCCGAACACCCAGACCATGTTTGGCACCCCGGTAAACATCATGCCGCGATAGGTCACGGTGTCGTGGAAATCTAGCGTCTTGCCGTCGATCGAGAAGTCGATGTCGCCGAGCGGGCAAAGATTGAAACCGGTCGCGGTGACAATAATGTCGGCGTCCAGCGTCTGGCCGGATTTCAGTTGCAAACCGGTTTCGGTGAAGGTCTCGATTTCGTCGGTCACGACCGAGGCTTTGCCCGATGCGATGCCTTTGAACAAATCGCCATCGGGAACGAAAGCCATCCGCTGGCGCCACGGCCGGTATGTCGGCGTGAAGTGCGTTGCGACGTCGTAATCCGGGCCGAGTTGGGCGCGCACGCTCGCCAACAATTCGTCGCGGACCTTGTCGGGCTCGGCGAAAGTGCGTTTCGCGAACAGCGACTGGTCGTGGAGGATTTTGCGACGGGTGATCTCGTGAATCCATTCCTCGTCGATTTGTAGTTCCCGCAGCGTTTCCGCGATCTCGATCGCATTGCGGCCGGAGCGGAAATAGGTGGGGGAGCGTTGCAACATCGTGATATGCGCGACATCCGCCGCCATCGCCGGAATAACCGTCGCGGCAGTAGCGCCGGAGCCGATCACGACGACGTTCTTGCCTTTGTAGTCAAGGTCGGTCGGCCAACGCTCGGGATGCGCGATGCGGCCTTCGTAGTTTTCCATGCCCTTCCATTCCGGGGTGTAGCCCTCGGAGTGACGGTAATAGCCCTGGCACATCCATAGAAAATTGCAGGTGAAGCGGAATTGTTCGCCCGTATCGGTGCGTGTCGCCTCGATGGTCCAGAGCGCGTCTTTCGACGACCAAAGCGCACGCGCGATGCGATGTTTGTAGCGAATGTGTTCGGCGAGGTTGTTTTCCTCGATAACATCGCCCATGTATTTAAGGATCTCTTCCGCCGTTGCGATCGGTGCGCCGACCCAAGGCTTGAAGCGATAGCCGAAGGTGTGCAGATCGCTATCGGACCGGATGCCTGGATATTTATGCGTCCACCAAGTGCCTCCGAAAGTTTCCTCGGCTTCCAGCACGACGTAGCTGGTGCCGGGCAACTGGTGGGTCAGGTGGTAGGCCCCGCCGACGCCGGAAATGCCGGCGCCGACGATCAGCACGTCGAAATGTTCGGTTTTTACAACAGCGGTCATATCCATGGTCGTGGTCCTATTCGGCGGCGGCGCGGTTGGCGTTGTGAATGACCTCGTCCATCGCGGGTTTGATATGGCGTTGGAAGGTATCCAGGGTTTCGATGACCACGTCCGCCGGTGTCTGGGCATAATGGTTGATCAGAGTGATATATTCCGCCGGGAAAACGCGCCACTGATTCAGCAACTCGGCGCGCACTTCTTCGACCGTGCCGAACAGGAACAGGCCAGAATTGACCAAGGAGCCCAGGTAGTCGTCGTTTTCCACCTTACGGCGGCCCATGGCGGAGTAGAAATTCTTCCAGATATCCAGATCGTAGTCTTCGATCCGCTGGAGGGCGTCTTCCTTGGTTTTGCCGATCTCGATCCAGCGCACCATGCACTGGTTCTCACCGGGGCCGAACGAACGCCCGTGCTCGGCTGCGGCCTTGCGATAGACTTCGGCCAGAGGGCCGGCCGATTGGATGTTGGTGAAGTAGGTCGGCACGAACCCGTGCTTGCCGGCGAACGCGATCGTTTCGGGGCTGCCCGATCCGGACAGGAACACCGGCGGGTGCGGCTGGGTATACGGCGACGGGGCGACCGACACACGGCGGGTATTGCCTTGCTGGTCGATCTCGCCCGGTGCGCCGAAACGCTGGGTCACGCCGGCCTTGGCCAGCGGCCAGTCGGTGACACCGGTTTCGTAGGGATAGGGCACCTGCCAACGCTTGGTGTTGTGGTCGAAGCTTTCCTGGGTCCAAGCCTTCAGCATGATTTCGACATGGTCTTCGAAAATCTCGCGATTGGCACGATCGTCTTCAAGATCGTTCGCCACCGTCGTCGCGGTGGAATATCCCGCACCTTGCGTCGCGGGGTTGTAGATCGCGGCCGACGGCGATTTCGTCGCTTTGGTTCCGAAATGCTGCCCCAGCACGTTGGTCCAGCGGGATTGATAACCGCGCGCCAGACCGACGAAACTCCGGCCCTTGGCCAAATGGTTGATGACTGCGGTTTCCTCGGCCACCCGGATCGGATTGTGGGTTGCCATGACGTAACCGAGGACGCCGACATTGATGTTCTTCGTCATTGCCGCCCAATAAGCCTGGAGGACACCGGGCGCGGGTGCGACTTCGTAACCTTCCGACCAGAAATGGTGCTCGATGGTGCCGACACCCCAGATGCCCATCTCGTCGGCTGCTTTGACGATCTCCGTCGCGCCATGGATGGCGGCATTGTAAATGTCGCGGTTGCGCCCGATCGGGCGGAGCGCGGCGCGTTCGGCTTCGTCCTTGGCGGGCATGACCGGATAAACGATGGTCATCGGCTTGAGTTCGGGCATGGTGCGCACCTTCATACTGATGAGTTTTTTAAGATACTCATTGGTATGGCAATGTCAAACGGCGATCGCTGTCCGATCGGTCTCCGCTCAGGGCGGCGGGCCACCCCAGAATTCCGGCGGCAGCATGATGATTGCCATGATCGCGATGGAGCCGAACACGGCTGCCCCGAACAGCAGCCAGATCAGAATGATCAGCAGGCGGGATCGCTCTTCGCTTTGCGATGCCCAGTTCTCGATGGCCTTGAACACGCTCGTTACCCTCTACCCGCCGACCGTCCCGTTCTGGGTCGGCACCCTATTATAAGCGCGGTGCCGTCTCCGGCGGGAGTTACTTCGATGAAAGAACTCGCCTAGGCTCGGCTTGTCGGCGCCTGCGCCCGGGCTTCCTCGACCGCGCGGTAGAGATACCACGTCGCGAAGGATCGGTAAGGTGCCCAAGCCTCCCCCAGGGTCGCTAATTCTCGCGGTTTCGGCTGAACATCCAGCCCGTAGAGCATGCGGTAGCCTTCGCGCACCCCAAAATCGTCCACCGGCAAGACGTCGGGGCGGCCGAGGGTGAAGATCAGCAGCATTTCTACCGTCCAACGTCCGACGCCGCGGATACCGATTAGCCGCTCGATCAATTCCGCATCGGTCAGTCGGGTGGCAGCGCGCCGGGTTGGCACCGTGCCATCCACGGTCTTAGCGCAAATGTCGCGCAAAGCGGCGATTTTCGGGCCGGAGAAACCGCAGCCGCGCAACGCAGTTTCGTCCGTGGTCAATACCGCATCGGGGCTGGGAAACGTCTCGCCGGGATAGAGGGCACAAAAACGGCCCAGGATCGCTTCGGCGGCGCGGCCGTGCAGTTGCTGGTGGGCGATTGCGCGCATCAGCGCTTCGTATGGGCCCCGCTGACGCTCGATATTCAGTCGCGGCCGCCCGACACGGCGAATCAATGCGGCGAACAGCGGCTCGGCGCTGAGATGGCGGACAGCATCCTTGGACATGTGCCTGTGTAGGGTATGCACCCGAGCGTGGGCAATCGACGATATTCGGCGCTTGCGGGCGACAGGTGGCTTGCGGTTTAGTTCCGGTGGCGCTGCCGCGCCGGAGATACCCCATGCCAGCGCGCCGCGATTGGGTAACGGACGAACAACAACGGGAGGATGCGACACGCCAGACCGAGGCTTTGGCCGGTGTCGCGATCGTCTTGGTGGTTCTGATTGCAGGATTGTTTCTGGTCCATACCCTCTACGATAAAAGCAAGATCGAGGATTGCTTGATGGCGGGCCGTATGGATTGCGACAAGCTCGCGCGCGGGCATTAGCGCGGGGCGGCATTGACGCGCGGCACGGCCGGGGCGACCGTTCGTGCGGACGGCAAACCTTAGGGAGCAGCGGATGCGAATCGCCGATATGGACTGGCGGGCGGTGGAAGACTGGACGCGTCACGACGACCGTTGCGTGTTGCCGATCGGGAGTACGGAACAACATGCGGGTCTGTCGCTCGCGACCGACGCGATCAATGCCGAGCGGGTGGCGATCGAGGCGGCTGAGCCGTTGGGGATTCCGGTATTTCCGGTTTTGTCGTACGGGCTGACACCCTATTTCTCCGACTTTCCCGGTACAGTGACGTTACGTTTGGCGACCTACGCGGCGTTGCTGCGGGACATCCTCGATAGCCTCAAGCATGCCGGGTTTCGCCGTATTACGATCGTGAACGGCCACGGCGGGAATCAGCCCGCATCGTTGCTGGCGCAGGAATGGATGATGGACAATCCCGATGCGCGGGTACGGTTTCACGATTGGTGGAAAGCGCCGCTGACCTGGGCGGCGGTGCAGCGGACCGACCCTGTCGCGTCTCATGCGAGTTGGATGGAGAATTTTCCCTGGACTCGCCTGCCGGGGAGCGAGCGTAACGACGACAAAAAATCCATGATAGACACCGATCGTATGCGGACGATGGCCCCGTTCGAAGTAAGAATCCTTCTAGAGGACGGCAATTTCGGCGGCCGCTACCAACGCGAGGATGCCGAAATGCTGGAAATATGGAATGTTGCGGTGTCCGAAACGCGCGCGCTGTTGGAGAGCTGGTAGCCTCGTTGGCACCCCCGCTGGCACCTAGAGCCGGGCTCGTATTCGCCCGGTCTATCGGGCCGATTTTATGACCCTGGTAAGTTGGTATTACAGATTTGCAATCTGCGCGTGGCTTGTGTATGCGACTGATAAGATGCGCCGATTCAAGAATAGGTCCGGTTGGGGTCGAGGCTGTAACGCCAGGAAGGTATAGGAAACCATGAGTGCATCGATGTCGCATGCCGACCCGAATCGCCGGATGTCGTCCGATGAGAAGAAAGTCATCCTGGCCTCGTCGTTGGGCACGGTCTTCGAGTGGTACGACTTTTACCTCTACGGTTCGCTCGCCGCGATCATCGGTGCGAAATTCTTCAGCCAATTCCCCGAAGGCACGCGCAACATCTTCGCGCTGCTGGCTTTCGCCGCCGGCTTCTTGGTGCGCCCGTTCGGTGCCTTGGTGTTCGGTCGTCTGGGCGATTTGGTCGGGCGTAAATATACCTTCCTGATCACGATTCTGATCATGGGCTCATCGACCTTCATCGTCGGTGTGCTGCCGACATCCGACCAAATCGGCGTGACAGCGCCGATCATGCTGATCGCGCTGCGCTTGCTGCAAGGTCTGGCGTTGGGTGGCGAGTACGGCGGCGCCGCAACGTATGTCGCCGAACATGCGCCACAGGGACGGCGAGGTTTTTATACGAGCTGGATTCAGACGACCGCGACAATGGGACTATTTATGTCCCTGTTGGTCATTCTGTTCACGCAATCGACCCTCGGGCCGAAAGACTTCGCCGACTGGGGCTGGCGCGTGCCGTTCATTGTGTCGGTGTTATTGTTGGCGATTTCCGTTTGGATCCGCATGCAACTGGCGGAAAGTCCGGCCTTCTTGAAAATGAAAGCGGAAGGCACGCATTCTAAAGCGCCGCTGGGTGAGGCATTCGGCCAGTGGAAAAACGCCAAATGGGCCATTCTCGCGCTGTTCGGCATGGTCGCCGGCCAGGGTGTGGTTTGGTACACTGGCCAATTCTACGCGCTTTTCTTCCTGACCTCGGTGCTGAAAGTCGACGGCTACACCGGCAACTTGTTGGTGGCATGGTCGCTGGCGATCGGCACGGGCGGGTTCATCCTGTTCGGCTGGCTGTCCGACAAGATCGGGCGCAAGCCGATTATTCTGGGTGGCTGCTTGATCGCGGTGCTCAGCTATTTCCCGGTATTCAACATGCTGGCCGAGACCGCCAACCCGGCGCTGTCGAAAGCGCACGAGACGGTGAAAGTCGTCGTCGTGGCCGATCCGCACGATTGCTCGTTCCAGTTCAACCCGGTCGGAACCGCGAAGTTCACGAATACATGCGACGTCGCCAAGGGCGCGCTGGCGCGTGCCTCGGTCGTATATTCCCAGCAAGACGCCGCTGGCGGGACCTCGGCAAGCGTCAAGATCGGCGCCAAGACCCTGGACGTAAAATCGGCGACCTTCGCCAAGGAACTGACGGAAACGTTGACTGCGGTCGGCTATCCCGCAGCGTCCAATCCGTCGGTGGTCAAGATGGCGAACCCGGTCGATATTTTCCGGGCCCAGCCGTTCAAACTGGTCATGATCCTGGCGTTCCTGATGGTGCTGGTGACCATGGTTTATGGTCCGATCGCTGCCGCGCTGGTGGAATTGTTCCCAACCCGAATCCGCTACACCTCGATGTCGCTGCCCTATCATATCGGCAATGGCTGGTTCGGCGGGCTGCTGCCGGCCACCATGTTCGCGATGAACGCGCAGAATGGCAGCATTTTCTTCGGGCTGTGGTATCCGATCGTGATCGCCGGCGCGACGTTCGTCATTGGGTTGCTGTTCCTGCCCGAGACGAAGGATCGCGATATCTACGCGGGCGATTCCTCGATCCATCCGGGCGACAAGATCGTCTCGATCGACCCGATGGCAGTCGACTGAGAGCTGTTGCAGGTCGATGCAAAGGGCCGGGGGGCGGAAGCTCTCCGGCCTTTTGCGTTGTGGGTACCTTGTCCCCGGCGTCGCTGGATGTGTTCCAAATGGAATGGTTGGCCGGGGTATCGGTCCGGGTCATAATGCTTTTGCTCACACGAAGGGTCCTGCCATGCGCCGCCGCACGCTCCTGAAAACGGCCTTAACCGCCCCGTTGGCCACCCCGGCATTGGCCCAGCCCAGCAGGACCGCGACGCTGAAGTTTATCCCGCAGGCCAACTTGACCTCGCTGGACCCGATTTGGACTACCGCCACGGTCACCAATAATCACGGCTATTACGTCTACGACACGCTTTACTCGGCCGGCCCAGACATGCGTCCCCGGCCGCAAATGGCGGCAGGACACGACGTTTCGGCCGATGGGCGGACATGGCGTATTCGACTGCGGGATAATCTGGTTTTCCACGACGGCACCCCAGTGCGCGCCACCGACTGCAACGCGAGCATACAGCGCTGGTGCAAGCGCGACGCGCTTGGCCAGATCATGGACGCCGTGGTGGAAAAGTGGGCAGCGCCCGACGACCGCACGATGGAAATAACACTCTCGCGGCCCTTCCCGATGCTGCTCGATGCACTGGCCAAGCCCGACGCCTCGATCCCATTCGTGATGCCGGAACGTATCGCCAAGACCGACCCGATGAAGGCGTTCACCGAGGTCGTCGGCTCCGGCCCCTATCGTTTCCTGCCCGACGAATACGTGTCCGGCGCCCGCGTCGCCTATGCGCGCCACGACGGCTACGTGCCGCGTTCGGAAAAGCCGGAATGGGCGACCGGCGGTAAGATCGCTTATTTGCCGCGCGTCGAGTGGAACGTCATTCCCGACCCTTCTACCGCCGCCGCCGCGATCCAGCGGGGGGAGGCCGATTGGTGGGAACGGCCCTTTAACGACCTGCTACCGGTGATGCTCAAGGACCCCGGCGTGACCAGCATCATCGCCGATCCATCCGGCCGTAACAGCATCTTGCGCTTCAACACGTTGCACCCGCCGTTCGACAATCCCAAGGTCCGGCGCGCTGTACTGGCTGCCGTCCGGCAGGAGGATTATATGCGCGCCGCTGTCGGCGACGATACCTCGTTATGGCGCACATGCCGGTCGGCATTCCCCTGCGGTACCCCATACGAGTCGGAAGCCCTGGGTATTCGCGCGATGGAGGGCGATATGGACAAGGCCCGCCGGCTCCTTGCTGAATCCGGCTACGCCGGCCAGCGTGTCGTTATCGTCAACCCTACCGATTTTCCGCTGATCGGCCCGCTCGGCCAAGTTACCGCCGATCTGCTGAAGAAGATGGGCATGAACGTCGAGCTGCAAGAATCCGACTGGGGCACCGTGGTGCAACGCCGTGCCTCGCGGGAGGCACCGGACAAAGGCGGTTGGAGCATTTTCCATACCACCGGATCGTCGTCGGGATGGGGCAATCCGGCGGTGGCGCAAGGGTTACGCGGGCAGGGCACGAAAGGCTGGTTCGGTTGGTGGCAAAGCGCGAAGCAGGAAGCCCTGGTGCAAGACTGGCTGGCCGCTGCGGGCGAAGCCGATCAGATCCGAATTGCGCGGGCCATCGGCGATCTGGCGATGGAAGAAGCGCCTACCATTCCGCTTGGACAATACTATATCCGGACCGTATTCCGCTCGAACCTGACGGGAATGCTGCAAGGCCCGTGCCCGGTGCCGTGGAATTTGCGGCGGGTGTGACGCGGGTTACCGGTCCGTCCGCCTCGCATCGTACCGAATGTCGATCATCGTTGTGAGGCCTTTCACCCACGGTTGCCAGCACGCCGCAGACCGAGCGTCCTTTTGCATCGATATGCTGGTGGGGCTGACGCGGTGCTAGGCCCGTGCGCTGCTTCTGCGACTCTGGGACGGGTCCTAGCGCGCGGGGGGGCCGTTCGCACTATACCGAGCGTCTAGGATGCATGCTTTCGCATCATTGTGCATCGATTGTATTTTCGGTTTTTGTACGCGCCTAATCGGTGGCGTTCGAGAGGGAACGAAACATGGAATCAACGGTCAAAGTCGCAGCGATCACGGGTGCGGGGAGCGGCATCGGGCGGGCAACCGCTTTGGCGCTCTATAAAGACGGTTTTTCGGTGGTGCTCGCCGGGCGCCGACAGCACATGCTGGAAGAAACCGCAGCACTCGCGGGCGCGCAGTCGCCTCGTACGATGGTGGTGCCGACCGATGTGTCCGATCCCGCCTCGATCGCGGCATTATTCGCAGCGATACAGAAAACCTATGGCCGTATCGACTTGCTGTTCAACAATGCGGGTATAACCACTCGGAATATTCCGATCGACGATCTGACATTGGAACAATGGTCGAATGTCGTGAACGTCAATCTGACGGGGTCGTTTCTGTGCGCGCAGCACGCATTCCGGATGATGAAGGCGCAGACACCGCGCGGCGGGCGCATCATTAACAATGGATCGGTATCGGCGCATGTGCCCCGGCGCAATTCCGTCCCTTATGCCGCGACTAAGCATGCGATGACGGGACTGACGCGAGCGCTTTCGCTGGATGGGCGAGAATTCGATATCGCCTGCGGCCAGATCGACATCGGCAACGCCGCCACGACCCGGAACGAGGACACGGCGCGCGGTCGCCTCCAGGCCAGCGGCAAGGTGGAAGCGGAAGCTCGTATCGACGTCGCCGACGTCGCGCGGGGTGTGTCCTACATGGCGAGCCTATCGTTGGACGCGAACGTCCAATTCATGACCGTCATGGCAACGAAGATGCCGTATATCGGGCGGGGTTAACCCCCGCTCGCGACATCCTTGAAGCGGCGAAGCAGGTCGATCTGTGCGTCGAGGCCTTCCAACTCGTAAACCGGGTACAGCATTGCGATGCTGGCCCCGAGGCGCCGCCACGCTGCGAGGTCGGCCGCCCAGCCGTCCTGATCGGGGCTGGACGCGCGCAGCCACGCTTCCAAAC
>Ga0194048_10001983_pt1 | contig 10194 bp, 12 predicted proteins | sample JunL225m_MetaG_FD_161685 | JGI IMG/M metagenome (GOLD analysis project Ga0194048, IMG submission 161685) | Anoxic zone freshwater microbial communities from boreal shield lake in IISD Experimental Lakes Area, Ontario, Canada - Jun2016-L222-5m | ecosystem: Environmental > Aquatic > Freshwater >... | reverse complement strand
TCGAACTCGAGACCCTTCACATCCTCGGCGGTGAACAGTGGAATGTGTGAACGCTGCAGATCTTGCACTCGCTCGACAGCCTCAAGCGAATGGTCAGCAAGGCTGGCGGCTATCACTTCGTGTAGCCGACGAGGGGCCACCACGCCAGTGAGCACATGGCGATGCCGCGCGATGAGCACTTCTTGAGCCACCGCCTCGGCGAGTTCTGAGCTGTCGGCTACTCGCATCGTTGGCGACTCACCATCCATGCGCACACTGCGGCTCGCCACTGTGTCGACACCGGTGAACGCGAGCAACAGATTCGCCACCGTGAGCACTTGCTCGGGCACGCGATATCCGATGGTGAGATGCGCAACTTCGTAATCGGTGGCGCCGAGATACTGCGCGACTGCGGGCCAATTCTGTTGCCCGGCCGGAGTGGTGCTCTGGGCCAGGTCGCCAAGAATTGTGAACGACCCTGTAGGGCTGCGACGGCCGATGACACGCAGGCCCACGGCCGACTGGTCTTGCGCTTCGTCAACCACCACATGACCAAACTGAAAGGGCGGCCCGTTGAGCAACGAATGCGTCTCGTCGAGCAGCAACTGATCGGCCGCAGTCCATGGCCTGCTCTTCGAACCCGGCTTGCCAAGTCGCAACAGTTCGCCCTGCTCGTCGGCGGTCAAGATGCCGTCGGCTGCAGCAGCCATCACGGTGTCGACGCTGAACAAGCGCTGCAACACTGTCTTGGGTTGCTGCACCGGCCACGCTGCGGTCAACGCGGCGCGCAGCACCGTTGCCTTCGCCCAAGCGTCTTCCTTATCGGTGCGGCGCATCAGGTCTCGTTGCGCAATCGTCTTCAGTGCATCGCGGCGGCGGTTCAACGGCCGCATCAGGGCCGAGCCACCAAGCGCCGTTTCGATCCATGCCGCGAACTCTTCGGGCTCGATGACCAACGTGCGCGCACCCATCGGAACGCGAACGGCTTCTTTGGGCCCGCGCACACCAGCAATCACTGCACGTTGCAACACGGTGAGCATGCGCGGGTCGCCTTTGAGCCGGCCTGGGTCTTTCGCTGGCGCGTCGCATCGCCGAGGTGCACGGCGGCACCCTCACCGTCGTCGACGTCACCCATGGTGCCGCCTTCCTGCTCACCCTGCCCTCTGCCGAGTCGACCCGTACAGAAATCAGTGCGACAGCAGGGTGACCGCTCGAGCGAGCATGCCGTCGAGTTGGGCATGGGCGCTGAACGCAATGGACTCGCGAGCGGCACGTTGTGCGCTGGCTGTGTCACCGGCGGCGGCCCAGATGTCGGCCTCGCTCAAGTGGATGGCGCCGATCACCGCGGCCCACGTGTCGTTCGCGCTTCGGGCGCGTCGGGCAGCGTCGGTGATCCAGCGAACCGCATCGTCGTGCCGGCCGGCAGCTGAGTGGTGCAGAGCGATCAGACGGGCTGCAGCCCCTTGCCAGCACGGGTCACCCAACTGACACGCTTGCGCGAAGCACTTCTCCAGCGTCGGAAACTGGGCTCCGTCGCCGCCGACCAGTCGAGTCTCTTCGGCCACCGCAATCGGCCACGGCTCGAACGACACCCACCGCAGGTCGCGCGCGATGGCGAGCGATGTGGATGACCACTGCGACGCCTCGTGCATGCGACCGTCCGAGAGGGCCGCCCACGCGCCGATGCCAAGCGCCCAGGCCTCTCGCCGGCGGTCGCCGGCAGAGCGGGCGAGGTCGATCGACCTGTCGAAACGCTCGATCCCTTCGGCGGGTCGGCCCCAGTCGGCGTAGTTGAACCCGTTGATCGCCTCGACACCGGCGAGGAGTGTGGAGTTCCCCTCGGCTGCGCTGGCAGCGAGGGCGAGTCTCCGCTCGGCCTCCGTTCTTCGCCCGGCGAGCGCGTCGACGTATCCGCGTTCGCGCATCGAATTGACGAACAGGTCGCGCTCACCGTGCTGCTCCGCAAGGAGAACGGCACGTTCCAGCAGCACGCTGCCCTCGTCGTCGAAGCCACGCACGCTGTGCACCAGTGCGGTACCGAGCTCGAACACGCTCCTCGCCAGGAGCACGCCGTCACCAGCGCCCTCGGCTTCTTCGGCGGCCCGCCTCAGGCAGTCCAGCCCTGCGTCGACGGCTCCGGCTGCCAGCGCGGCGCTCCCGGCTTCGAGCAGAGCCGTCGCCTGCGAGTGGGCCGAGACCCCGGGAGGGGTGATGGCGACGCCGCGACGCGCCGCGCTGCGCAGTGCGGCCGACGCAGTCACCCCCAGATCACGCTCGAAGCGGGCCTCGACGTCGGCGACCAAGGCCACCGCCGCGTTGGTCGCCCCGGATGCGACGAGCGACTGCACCAACAGGATCTGCGTGCCTTCGTCGTACGGCGCGCGCCGTGCTGCGATGTCGGCCAACCGAAGCGCCACCTGATGATCGCCGCGAGACAACGCAGAAACGACGTGATCGTGCAGGATGGCATCGACGCGGGCGGCGACCTGTTGGCGCGCCACGAGTAGCCAGATCTCGAACTCCGGGCCGCTGGGCGGGTTGATGCCGTCGAGCAACTCTCCCAGCGCGTCGGGGTCGAGCACTCCATCGGCCAAGTAGGCGACATCGACGGTGACGCCGAGGGGCAACTCGCATGACACGGGGTCGCCGGTGAAGAGATCGGCGATGCCGATTGCCTTGCGCAGACTGGCCAGCGTCCACCGCAGACTGCCCAACGGGTCGACAGCATCGGGGAAGAGTTCGGCGCTCAACTCACGCCGGGTCGGCGGACGCTCCGCCAACACGAGCCGCCCCAGCAACGCCCACGGCTTCTGACCGCGCACGTCCATCGGTGTGCCGTCGTCGTCGACGATGCTCGGCCGTCCCAGCAGTCGTACGTGCATTGCTGTCAGCCTCTCACACGGTCGACGTTCATCGACTCAGTCGACCAGACGACCGTGTGCGGCGGCGTGTGCGGCGCTCGCTCACAGCACCCACGGGTATGTACACGCCCTCGATCGACCCTGTGTGGGGCCGACCATCCGGGCCGGTCCCACAACACGAGGAGCCAGCAATGCCCCAGTTCATCATCGAGCGCAACATCGACGGCGCGAGCAACCTGACCCCCGACGAGTTGGCCGACATCGCCGGAGCGTCGAATGCAGTGGTCGACGGTCTCGGTGTGCCGTATCGCTGGGTCACCAGCTACGTGGCCGGCGACAAGATCTACTGCGTCCACGAGACCGACGACGCCGAGACCATCCGTGAGCACGCGCGCCGCGGTGGCTTCCCGGCTGATGTCGTCGTCGCTGTCAGCGCCCAGATCGGTCCGGAAACGGCTCGCTGAGTCTCGGCGGCCGTTGGGCCGTGTGCCGGTCAGTCCCAGCGAAATGTGGCGGCGGCGATGGCGGGCATCGCCACGGCCCAGATGCTGAGCACGATCCAGCTCGTGGCCGGCTGGGTGCCGCTGCGGGCCAGCGTGTCGCGCAGCACGTCGGCCAATGCACCCGACGGCAGGGCGTGGGCGACCTGGCGGATGCCGTTGGGCAGCTTGCTGAACGGGATGACCATGCCGCCCAGCAACAACAGCACCAGGTAGAGACCGTTCTGCGCGGCGAGGTTGATCTCGCCGCGCAGGCGGCCGGCCAAGGTGAGGCCGATGCCGGCGAAGACCCTGTGCTTCCTCACCGACATGGACACCTTCGCCACGTTCAACGAGGCGTATGTGGCGGGTTTCGGCGACAGTCGCCCGGCGCGCAGCACCATCGGCGTGGCATCGCTGCCGGGCCATCTCTACCGAATCGCGGGCGCCAACTTCGATGCGCGGCACGCACAGATCGAGCACCGTTCGCTGTTGCACGCTGCGCTCGCCAAGCGACGGAAGCACGTTGCCGATGTAGTCAAGGAAGACCTTGTTGGGACCCACCACAAGGACGCCATCACGCGCCAACTGGCGGCGGTGTTCGAACAACAAGTACGCGGCGCGGTGCAGGCCAACCGCCGTCTTGCCGGTGCCTGGTCCACCTTGCACGATGAGCGCCTGCTGCATTGGGGCACGGATCACCACGTCTTGCTCGGCCTGAATGGTGGCCACGATCTCGCGCATCGCACCGGTTCGCGCCGCCCCGATCTCGGCAAGCACCGGATCGGGGATACCCGAGGCCGCGCCGAGGGCATCGGGGTCGTCGAGTTGCTCATCGAGATATGCCGTGATCTGGCCGTCAGCCAGCGTGAAACGGCGACGATGCTTCAGGCCCAATGGGTCAATAGACGTGGCCCGGTAGAACGGCGCTGCGATGGGAGCACGCCAGTCGATGACCACCGGATCGTGACGCTGATCTTCGATGTGTCGACGACCGATGTACCAACGGTCGTCGTCTTCGTCGATTCGACCGAAGAAATCCCCCGCACCCGGCGTACGTAGGTCTTGTAACGCCTCTGCGACGGTGACCTCGATGTACTCCTTGGTGATGTCGTCGGCCGAGCTATCGGGGTCGACCCGTTCGAACGCAGCGATCATCTGGTCACGACAGGCGCGCGAGTACTTCAGCTGTTCGAGTTCTTTTTCGAGTTCGGGGAAAAGGATCGGCTCAGCCATGTTGTGGTCCGCAGGGGAAATGTGATGTTAATAGTCCCGCGTGCCTACCCTGCTCGGTTTCCTGACAGAATCGGCCAATGAGATCAACGACACTCGCGGCCGTGCTGATCGTGAGCGTTGCGATAGCGGCCTGCTCAAGCAACGCCACCACCGCGACCAGCTCCGAGAGCAAGGCCACCACCGCGACCGACGTAGCCATCGCCAGCGAGATTTCAGTTGCCACCGACATCGATGGCGTCAAGACGTACGGCCCGCTGCTACAAGAGCATGTCGATACTCCTGTGAGCTACCCACAGTCGCCACCCGTGGGCGGCAGCCACGACCCAAAGTGGCAGAACTGCGGCGTGTACGACACGCCCGTGAAGAACGAAAACGCCGTGCACTCCATGGAGCATGGTGCTGTGTGGCTCACCTACCGGCCTGATCTACCCGCAGATCAAGTGGCGATCGTTCGAGCCTTTGCTCGCAACCACACGCATGTGTTGGTCAGCCCGTACGAAGGCTTGACAGAGGCCGTCGTCGCGAATGCATGGGGCAAGCAACTGCGTCTCGATTCCGTCACCGATGCACGACTCGCTGCGTTTGTTGTCGAGTACGAGCAAGGTCCCCAGACACCCGAACTGGGGGTCACGTGCAGCGGAGCGATCGGCTCGCCAATCGAGTAACGAAACACAGATACGGCGGCGCTGCCCAACGCTTGAGCGCACTGGCCATCGCAGCGCTGTCGGTCGTTGCGTGCACCAACAACTCGAACGACAACCGTGACCAGTCGGCGCATCCCACCGATAGCTCGGCTGAGGTTGGCTTTGCCCGCGATATGTCCGTGCATCACTCGCAAGCCGTAGCGATGGCCGAGGCAATTCGGGACCGCACCACCGACCCAGAGCTCAAGCTTCTCGCCGCCGATATCGCTCTCGGGCAACAGAACCAGATCGGTCGAATGACCGGATGGCTCGACGAATGGGGCTTGCCGATCAGCTCCACAAACACGCCAATGGTCTGGATGGATGACACGACCGATGCGAACTCGCCCGATATGGGTTCCATGGCGATGAACTCGTCGCCGTCCGCTACCGCCGCGTCGATGCCCGGGACGGCCACCCGACCCCAGATTTCAGCCCTCGGCACGCTGCCCATCGATCAGGCAGAGATCTCGTTTCTGCAATTGATGATCGCCCACCATCGCGGTGGCGTGCAGATGGCTGCCGCCATCTTGGCCCGCACCCAACGACCCGACGTGCGCCTCGTCGCCAACAGCATCGTGAAGTCGCAAGGCTCAGAAATAGACCTGATGACACAGATGTTGGCGCGACGCAGCGCTAAGCCCTAGCGTTCGTTCTTGCACACAATGGCATTCAGCCCGCAGGAGGATCCGATGGACGACATCACGCAGACCGTCACCGCAACGCTCGACACCGCTCAGGCCGATACCGCCCACGCCAATTCTCAGCAGTCGTTGATCGTCGAAGAAATGCTCGTCGAAGAGCTGTCCATCGACGGCATGTGCGGCGTCTACTAAGCCATGACCGATTCGAGCCTGCTCGACGCTGCGCTCGAGTTGAATCCTCAGGTAGCCCTGCGCCCCGAGCCATTCGGCGCACTCGCCTACCACTACGGCAATCGTCGGTTGGTGTTTCTCAAACATCTCGACGTCGTTGCCGTTGCCAAGAGTCTTTCGCAACACCCATCGTTAGCCCACACCTTGCAGGCATGCGGCATTGCTCCCGGTCGTTGGCCGAGCTTCGCCACGGCTTTCGAATCATTGAAATCATCGGAGATTGTCCGTGAGCGTTGAAACACTCGTTACCCAACTCAAGAGCGGCCTCGATGCGCCGATCTGTCTGACATGGGAACTCACCTACGCATGCAACCTGCAGTGCGTCCACTGCCTGTCTTCTAGCGGTCAGCGCGATCCGCGCGAACTCACCACCGCCGAAGCCAAGCAAGTGCTCGACGAGCTCCGCGATCTGCAGGTGTTCTACATCAACATCGGCGGTGGCGAACCAATGGTGCGCCGCGACTTCTTCGAGTTGCTCGAGTACTCCATCGGCAACGGCATTGGCGTCAAGTTCTCTACCAACGGCGCATTCATCGACGCCGAAAAGGCACGGCGCCTCGCCGCAATGGATTACCTCGATATCCAGATCAGCCTCGACGGCATCGACGCGGTCACCAACGATGCCGTGCGCGGCCCGGGTAGCTACGAGATGGCTCGGCGGGCAATGGACAACTTGGCCGCCGCAAACTTTGGGCCGTTCAAGATCAGCGTGGTCGTTACCCGCCACAACGTCGATCAACTCGACGAGTTCAAGGCCCTCGCCGATTCGTACGGCGCGCAGCTACGCATCACCCGCCTGCGTCCCAGCGGTCGCGGCGCCGATACCTGGCATGACCTGCACCCAACCAATGCGCAACAACGCCAGATCTATAACTGGCTGATGGCTCATGGCGACAACGTGCTCACCGGCGACTCGTTCTTCCACCTCAATGCGCTGGGCGATGCGCTGCCCGGTCTCAACATGTGCGGCGCTGGCCGAGTCGTTTGCCTCATCGATCCAATCGGCGATGTGTATGCCTGCCCATTCGTCATTCACGACGAGTTCAAGGCCGGCTCGGTTCGCGACGAGGGCGGCTTCAGCCACGTCTGGAAGCAGAGCCCGTTGTTCCTCGAACTGCGCGAGCCACAGTCAGCCGGTGCGTGCTCAAGCTGCGGCAGCTACGACGCGTGTCAGGGTGGCTGCATGGCTGCCAAGTTCTTTACCGGCCTTCCGCTCGATGGCCCAGACCCCGAATGCGTCACCGGCCACGGCGATCAAGCCCTGCAAGGTGTCAACGCTGCGCTCAACCCGAAGCCTGCGATGGACCACAGCAAGCCTGTATCCGTGTCGCTGTCGGCCTCGCGCAAACTCAGCGTTGTCAGCTGAGCTCACGCTCTGAGCCGCCGCAATGATGTTCAATGAAGACGTGTCATTGATCATCGTGCTGCTCGTGCCACTGGCATACCTGTTGGGAATGTTCCCCAGCGCGGCGATGGTGGCGCGGGCCAGCGGCGTCGACATCACCGCTCATGGCTCCGGCAACCCTGGCGCTTCAAACGTCAGCCGTGTTCTCGGCTGGAAACGCGGCGTCCTCGTGTTCGCACTCGACGCAGCCAAAGGCGCCGTCGCAGCCGGTGGCGGTTGGCTCATCGATGGCCGCTTCACGGCATACGTGTGCGTCGCTGCAGCCACGCTCGGGCACATGCTTCCTGTAGCGCGTCGCTTCGGCGGCAAGCGCTTTGCAGGCGGCAAAGGGGTCGCCACCGTCGGCGGCGCCATGTTTGTGCTGCAGCCACTTGTCTCGGTGGTTCTCACTGCGGTGTGGCTCGCTGTCAGCAAGCTCACCAAGAAGGCATCCATTGGCTCGATAGCGATCATCGTGTTGCTGCCCGTCGGCGCAGCCCTCGTTGGCGCACCAGCTTGGGAGATTTGTGCAATCGTCGCCCTCGGCGTGCTCGTGTTGGCGCGTCATATCGAGAACATCAAGCGGCTGATACGGCGCGAAGAACTCGCCCTCGGCAAGAATCAGTAGGCCATGAATCTCCTCGAACCGATCCAGCTCGGACCACGAGCTGCCCAGAACCGCGTGATGTTCGGGCCACACGTCACCAACCTTGCCGACGACTCGCGCACGTTGCCCGAGCGCTGGGTTCGTTACGTTGCGAGGCGCGCCGAAGGTGGCTGCGCGATTGTGGTGGGTGAAGGCGCCAGCGTGCACGAAAGCGACTGGCCCTACGAACGTTCGCCGTTGGCTCAGCGGTGTGGCGCCGGTTGGCAACTCGCTGCTACGGCGTGCCACGACCATGGCTCGCTGTTCATTGCCTCGCTCGATCACGCTGGCGGCCAAGGCTCATCGGCCTACAGCCAACGCGAACTCTGGGCTCCATCGCGGGTGCCCGAGGTCAACAGCCGCGAAGTGCCGAAGTGGATGGAAGCCGACGACATCGCTGCCGTAGTCGCTGGGTTTGGTGCCGCTGCTCAGGTTGCCGCCCAGGCCGATTGCGACGGCGTCGAAATCAACGCCGGGCAACACAGCTTGATCCGACAATTCCTGTCGGGTCTCACCAACCAACGTGGCGACGAATGGGGCACCGACCGCCTGCTCCTTGCGCGCCAAGTCATCGACGCTATACGAGCGGGCCTGGGCGCTGATCGCGTGCTTGGTTTGCGCTTGTCGTGCGACGAGCTTGCACCCTGGGCCGGCATCACTCCCGATGCTGCTCCGTCTCTTGCTGCCCAACTCGCGGCATGCGGGCTCGACTATCTCGTCGTGGTTCGAGGCGCAATCTTCAGCATCGAAAAGACCCGTCCAGACTTTCATGAGCCAACCGGTTTCAACATCGATGTGTGCCGCAGCGTTCGCGATGCCGTGCAGCAGAGCAGCCCTGCGACCAAGGTGATCTTGCAGGGCTCTGTTGTCGATTGGGGCCAAGCCGAATGGGCGTTGGGCGATGGCGTTTGCGATGCCGTCGAGATGACCCGCGCCCAGATTGCCGATCCGTCGTTGGTGAGCAAGCTTGCCAACGATCAGGCAGCTCAGATCCGACCATGTATTCGATGCAACCAAAGCTGTCAGGTACGCGACGCGCGCAACCCGATTGTCAGTTGTGTCGGCGAACCTACCAGCGGCCGCGAGACCGAAGACCCCGATTGGTACCAACGCTCGCGCCACCCGCGCAACGTGGTCGTAGTCGGCGGTGGACCCGCTGGCTTAGAGACGGCCCGAGTCGCTGCCCTGCGCGGACACAGCGTGCGCATTGTCGAACGCTCTGCACGACTCGGCGGCATCGCCAGCGTTGCGGGCCCGGCTCTGCCGCTCGTTGATTGGCTCATTGCCGAGTGCGAGCGCAACGGCGTCTCGATAGAACTCAACACCGCTGCCGATCAGCAACTTGCCTCACGCCCCAACGAGGTCGTTGTGCAAGCCACCGGATCGTTGCCGGGTGTGCGCACATACGCAGTGCACTCATCCGAAATGGTGCTCGACGTGTTGCGCGCCGTCGCCGATCCGTCAGCGTTGCCGAGCGAGGGTCAGATCGTGTTGTTCGATCCCATCGGCGGGCCAATCGCTGTGGCGCTCGCCGAGCAGCTTGGCGAGCGGGCTGTACTGATTACGCAAGACAACATCGCTGGCAACGAACTCAGCCGAACCGGCGATCTGGCTCCAGCCAACGTGCGCCTTGCCCAACGTGGCGTGCACATCGAGCGCCGGTCGCTCCTTCGCGAAGTACATCAAGGACACGTTCTCGTCGAAGACCGATTCACCGCGGAGCGGCGAGACATCTCTTGCGTTGCCGTTGTCGATTGCGGCTTCCGGTTGCCTACCGAGCCCCTGCCCGGTGCACAGCTACAGGCCGGCGATTGCGTGGCGCCACGCACGATGTACGAAGCAATTCTCGAAGGCCGGCGCGCCGCGCTCGCCATCGACAACGTCTAACGCCCGATCGGTTTCCATCCGCCGACCCCAGTTGCCCCCGCCCATCCAGACGGGCAGACGGGGCGTCGGGCAGAATTGCGCCATGACGCAACAAGCAGGCGACGTTCTCGTCGCTCACGAACTGCGCAAAACCTTCAAGAAGGTGGAAGCCGTTCGCGGCATCT
>Ga0194048_10001982_pt1 | contig 10196 bp, 6 predicted proteins | sample JunL225m_MetaG_FD_161685 | JGI IMG/M metagenome (GOLD analysis project Ga0194048, IMG submission 161685) | Anoxic zone freshwater microbial communities from boreal shield lake in IISD Experimental Lakes Area, Ontario, Canada - Jun2016-L222-5m | ecosystem: Environmental > Aquatic > Freshwater >... | reverse complement strand
AGCATAGCGTTTACCTTTTTCACCAGCACATAGCAAGAAAGCACCCATACTCGCAGCCATACCCATACATAAAGTACTCACGTGTGGCTTAATAAATTGCATGGTGTCATAAATCGCTAAGCCTGCAGAAACTGAACCGCCAGGAGAGTTGATGTACAGAGAAATTTCTTTATCTGGATTCTCACTCTCCAGAAATAGCAGCTGTGCAATCACCAAGTTGGCCGTTTGATCATTCACTTCACCAACCAAGAACACAACCCGTTCTCTCAATAAGCGTGAATAAATATCATAGGCGCGCTCACCTCGACCAGAGGTCTCGATCACCATAGGAACCAAACCCAGACCTTGGGGTTCTAAATTCTCAAACTGGAAATGATTCTGGTTCATATCGTTACGCCCTATTAGATCAAGTTAATTTACTAAGTTCTTCAAAGCTAACTGCCTTCTCATTCACTTTAGCAAGTGATGTGAAGTATTTAATCACGTTATCTTCAAGTACCAAATTCTCAATATCCTTGAGGCGGTTTGGGTTGCTATAGAACCAGCGTACCACTTCTTTTGGATCTTCGTAAGTAGCAGCTTGTTCATCAATTTCAGCTTTGATTTGGTCGGCGGTAGCCTTCAAGTTCTGCTGCTTAACGAGATCGCCCAAAATCAAACCAAGGCGCACGCGCTTAGCGGCTTGCTCAGCAAACATTTCGCTTGGAATAGGAGCATCTTTAGCATTAGGAATGCCACGTTGCATGAGATCTTGACGGGCTGACTCAACCAAACGTTCTTGCTCAGAAGCCACTAATGCCTTAGGAACATCTAGTTCACAATTTTTGTCGATTTGATCCATTACTTCATTTTTCAATAAAGAAGTAATGCGGCGCTTTACTTCGCGATCTAAATTCTCTTTTACCTCAGAGCGCATCTTGTCTACGCCGCCTTCAGTAACACCTAATGACAATGCAAAGGCATCATCTACCACTGGTAAATGCGCCCAGTTCACTTGTTTAATAGTGATTGTGAAGTCAGCAGTTTTACCAGCCACATCTTTGCCGTGGTAATCCGCTGGAAAACTTAATGAGAAAGTTTTGCTTTCACCTGCTTTTAAGCCCAGGGTTGCCGCTTCGAATTCTGGCAACATGCGACCTTCGCCTAAAACATATTCAAAGTTTTCTGCTTTGCCACCAGAAAATTCAACGCCATCGATTTTGCCAACAAAATCAATCACAGCTTGATCGCCAGCTTGGGCTGCGGTATTTGCACCGCCATCACCATGTGGACCAACTTCACCACGGGGGTGATAGTGAACTTGTTGCTTACGTAGCACGTCCAATGCACGATCAATCTCGGCATCCGCAATCGTCGTGGTGTACTTAGTGACTTCAGCTTTACTAAAGTCGCCAATTTTGACTTCTGGCAACACTTCAAAGTAAGCATCAAAAACAATCTGTTCTGCATCTAACTCGCTCTTTGGCTCAAGGCGTGGTTGACCAGCCAATACGATGCCCTCTTTTTGGCTCAGCTCAAAAAATAATTCAGAGGCTTTATCAAACTGGATTTCAAAATCCACTTGCATGCCATATTGTTTTTCAACAATATTCTTTGGAACTTTGCCTGGACGAAAGCCAGCCATTTTCATGGTCTTGCCAACCTTAGCCAAACGGGCTTCACGAGCTTTCGCCAAATCGGCACGAGCGAACTCCAAGGTCATTTTGCGGTCTAGTTGACCTAAATTTTCTATCTGCACAGCCATTCTCGTCTCTTAATTGAAGATCAGGGTATATGAAGTCCAAGCCAAGTAGCTAACTTGTGGTGCGAGGAGGGGGACTCGAACCCCCACACCATTTCTGGCGTCAGGACCTAAACCTGGTGCGTCTACCAATTTCGCCATCCTCGCGAATTCCGCAAACGCTACCGAGCTTAAACTTCACTCTAAAGACGCTAATTCTACAATGCTCAGCGTATTTGGAGGATCTTGTGGGGTGGAGCGCTTAAAGGTCTCACCAGTTTAGGTGCCAGAATGAGAGAAAAATAGACCTCAAGATTGAGCTAAAAGTTCACTTTTGCCCCTCCCATGGGGATAACTACTAGGAATTAGGCTTTGTAGAGCAAAGCAACAGCATGCACGGCGACGCCCTCACCTCTTCCCAAATGACCAAGTGACTCATTGGTTTTTGCCTTGAGATTAACGTGGCTAGCAGTTACCCCCAAGTCTTCAGAGATGTTATGGACCATCTCAGGCAGGAAGTCTGCGAGCTTGGGTTTTTGACAGATGATGGTCGCATCTACATTCCCAATCTGAAAACCAGCAGCTTGAACTTTTTGTAATGCAGCCCGCAATAAAATACGGCTATCCATATCTTTATAGCGCGGGTCATTATCTGGAAACAATTGCCCGATATCGTTCAGACCCGCTGCACCAAGCAATGCGTCCGTCAGCGCATGCAATAACACATCCGCATCAGAATGGCCCAATAGGCCCTTTTCATATGGGACATGCACACCACCTAAAATAAGCTTTCGATCGGCCACTAATGCATGAATGTCGTAGCCCTGGCCGATACGAAATTGCGGGATATGCGGAACTGGTGTCATGGTGATGAGTTCTTCTGAAGAATTTTTATAATTACAAACTGCTTGATTTTAGGAGTGCTTGCATTAAATCCCAATCAGCAGGATGCGTCACTTTGAAGTTACGCATTGCACCTTCAATCAACAAAGGTCTTGCACCAACTAACTCCATGGCGCTAGCTTCATCAGTAATATCAGCCTCTAAGCGAATGCCATCTTCAAGTGCATCATGCAGTTTTTTCAAAGGGAACATCTGGGGCGTTTGGGCTTGCCAAAGGTGATTCCGAGAAATGGTCTTCTCAGCATGAGCATAACTACCAGCAACAGCAGAATTGAGATCAGCCAACTTCAAGGTATCGGCAACCGGTAACGCTAGTAGCCCCCCTACATCCGCAGGACTTACTGCATTAATTAATTTGCGAATCAGTTCTGGGGTAATGCCAGGTCGGGCTGCATCATGGACTAATACCCAATCAGACTCAGCAATACCTGATTTCAACATTGCGGCCAAGGTGTTTCTGACAGTTTCCTGACGGGTGGGGCCACCGCTGGGTAAAAAATGCAGTGGTTTATCAGTTTTAGCTAAGCGCTGAAGAATCGGATTATCGATAAACCCGGGATTCACGCTAACCCAAACCGACTGTATTTCGGTGGTTTGGCAAAAAGCCTCAATGGCATAAGCCAGCATCGGCTTACCAGCTAACTCCTGAAACTGCTTGGGTAACTGGCCACCCAAACGAGAACCAGTGCCGGCAGTAGGTAGCAAAGCATGGCATTGAGCAAGTGATTGATTTCCAGAACGCATGTCTGATTCTATAATGAGCGCAGATGGCTGATGTATTAAATCCAGTACCCCCCATACCTGCTCCGCGGGCTGGGCAGCGCTTTACCTTTTCAGGTCTGATTGGCTCTGCAGATGCAGCCTTAATTGCTCAGTCGGCCCTACGCTACCGCGGCAATTTTTCAGTCATGGTAGTTTTTTGTGCACAGGCCCAAGATGCCCAGCGACTTTTAGAAGAAATCCCGGCCTTTGCACCAAAACTGAAGACAAGACTCCTACCTGATTGGGAAATTCTTCCTTATGATCACTTCTCGCCTCACCAAGATCTGGTTTCAGAGCGTTTAGCGACCTTATACGAATTGCTCAATGGCAGCTGTGACATTGTCTTAGTTCCCGTCACTACCGCCCTGCAAAGACTTGGACCTCCTGGATTTTTATCTGGCCATACTTTCTTTTTTAGGCAGGGCGACAGGCTCAACGAAGCGGCTTTAAAACTCCAACTGCAACAGGCTGGCTACGATCCCGTTAGTGCAGTCATGCGCCCAGGTGAATACAGCATCCGTGGTGGCTTAATCGATTTATTTCCAATGGGCTCAAGCCTGCCCTATCGCTTAGATTTATTTGGTGATGAAATTGAGCAAATCCGCTCTTTTGATCCTGATACCCAACGTAGCTTGTACCCCGTTAAAGAAGTGCGCTTGTTACCAGGTCATGAGTTTCCATTTGATGATGCTTCCAGAACGGCGTTTAGGGGTCGTTGGCGTGAAGTCTTCGAAGGTGATCCAACACGTTGCTCAATCTACAAAGACGCCAATCTGGGCATACCAAGCGCTGGTATCGAATCCTATCTCCCACTCTTTTTTGCCGAGTCTTCAAACCTGTTTGATTACTTTCCACGTTCAGGTGATCCAGTATGGTTGTTGAGTGTTGGTGATGTGGAGTTGTCGATACAGAGTTTCTGGAAAGATACCTTGCAGCGGTATGAATTTCTAAAACATGATCTCGATCGGCCGATTCTTCCGCCAAAGGAATTATTTTTAGATGCAGATGAATTTTTTATTCAACTCAAACCCAATGCGCGCTTAGTCCTCAATCGAGACACCAATGAAGCGCCACAGTTCTTGCCAGTGCCTGATATTGCGGTGCATCGGCGTGACGCAGATCCGATCAACCGCTTACGCGCAGTGGTAAAACAAGAAAAAATCCGGGTTCTGGTTTGCAGTGATAGCGCTGGCCGTAAAGAATCCATTCGCCAATTGTTTGAAGAAAGTAATGCTGTTGCTGGTTTAGACGGTAAATCTCTCTTTCAATTGAAACCCGAAGTTTTTGAAAGCATTACCGATTTTGTCAGGAGTGACTCGCTATTTGGCTTGCTTACTGCCCCGCTCTTTAATGGTTTTTCTTGGCCAGCAGAAAATCTATTGGTCATCACAGAGGCAGAATTATTTACCTCAACTGCGCGTCAGCGACGTAAGGGTAAAGCGAGTGAGAGCGCTGATCCTGACATGTTATTTAAAGATCTGTCCGAACTCAAAATTGGCGACCCGGTAGTTCATGCTGAACACGGCATTGGCCGTTATCAAGGATTAGTGCTTCTCAATATTGCGGCACCCAAACTGGCACCGATATTCGAAGAGTTCTTACATCTAGTGTATGCACGTGAGGCAACGCTCTATGTTCCAGTCCAGCAATTACAAATGGTTACTCGCTATGCTGGCTCTGATCCTGACTCTGCGCCATTACATCAACTGGGGTCTGGTCAATGGGATAAAGCCAAGCGTAAAGCTGCACAACAAATTCGGGATACCGCAGCAGAATTATTAGGTCTATATGCTGCTCGTGCAATCCGCAAAGGCCATGCCTTTGAATATTCGAGCCATGACTACGAAGCTTTCGCTGAAAGCTTTGGCTTCGAAGAAACGCCCGATCAAGCCAATGCGATTACAGCAGTCATTGGCGATATGACAAGCGGTACACCAATGGATCGACTGGTCTGTGGCGATGTGGGCTTTGGGAAAACCGAAGTTGCCCTAAGGGCAAGCTTTATCGCTGTGATGGGTGGCAAACAAGTCGCTATTTTGGCACCAACTACCCTGCTAGCTGAGCAACATGTTGCCACCTGGAAAGACCGCTTTGCCGACTGGCCAGTGCGTATCGTTGAGCTCTCGCGCTTTAGAACGACTAAAGAAATCAATACTGCTCTAGAAGCAATCGCTAGTGGCGCTGCGGACATCATTATTGGTACTCACAAGCTTCTCTCTAAGGAAACTCAGTTTGCTAACTTGGGCTTAGTGATTGTTGATGAAGAGCACCGCTTTGGTGTGCGCCAGAAAGATGCCTTGAAAGCGTTGCGTGCTGAAGTCGATATTTTGACCCTGACTGCCACCCCCATCCCGAGAACACTAGGCATGGCAATGGAAGGTTTACGCGAGTTTTCTATCATCGCGACTGCCCCACAAAAACGTTTGGCGATTAAGACCTTTGTGCGCCGTGAAGGTGATGGCGTGATTCGTGAAGCTGTTCTGCGTGAAATCAAACGTGGAGGACAAGTCTATTTCCTTCACAACGAAGTGGAGACAATTGAAAATCGCAAGCATGCCTTGCAAGAACTCATTCCTGAAGCGAGTATCAGTGTTGCTCATGGACAAATGCATGAACGTGAACTGGAATCCGTCATGCGGGAGTTCGTCACCCAACGTACCAACATCTTGCTCTGTACCACGATCATTGAAACCGGTATCGACGTCCCTACAGCCAATACGATCATCATGCATCGTGCAGATAAGTTTGGCTTAGCCCAACTGCATCAACTGCGTGGCCGCGTGGGGCGCTCACATCACCAAGCTTATGCCTATCTTTTAGTGCCTGACCCAGAGGCTTTGAGTAAGCAAGCACAGCTACGCCTCAATGCGATTCAAGCCATGGAAGAGCTTGGCTCTGGCTTCTATTTAGCGATGCATGATTTAGAGATTCGGGGAGCTGGCGAAGTGCTAGGTGACAAGCAGTCTGGTGAAATTCATGAAATTGGCTACCAGCTCTATACCGAGATGCTGAACCGCGCCGTGAAAGCCTTAAAAAGCGGTAAAGAACCAGACCTACTATCCCCCCTGCAAGCAACCACAGATGTCAATTTAGGCGTTCCCGCCCTTCTGCCTGGGGACTATTGCCCAGATGTCCATGAACGACTCTCGCTCTATAAACGCTTTGCCGGCACTAATGACTTTTCAGAACTCATGGGTTTGCGTGAAGAACTAGTAGATCGCTTTGGGGATCTGCCAGATCAGGCTAAATCATTCTATGAAACTCATCGCCTCCGTCTAGAGATGGCAGGCTTTGGGATTAAGAAAATTGATGCTACCCCTGCGTCGATACAAATTCAATTTATCCCAAATCCACCCATTGATCCGATGAAAATCATTCAATTGATTCAGAGCTCAAAACTCATACAACTCAATGGGCAGGATAAATTAAAGGTACTCCCCCCAAAAGAGCGTGATTTTGAAAAACTCGAGCAACGCTTGGATCATATCCGCAAGATACTGAGGAGTCTTAACGAGTCAGCTATGCTTACTAGTGCATAAGCTAACTAATAAGCCACTCAGATTATGATTGACCTATGTCCTCGAACTTAACACTCGTTTCTATATCGTATGACCCCATCCCACAAAGTTTGGGGTTGGCTCTTACCGAGCATGCCAACGTTCTTGGGATCACATTACATTCAAGTAAAGCACTGCTTCCTCAAGGAAAATACTTTTCTGAACGCTGGACAACAGCAACAGCGCTGCTGCCTGAAGCTCGAATTGCCCTGCGTGATATTGCTGCAGATCATGGTGCTGACCTTGCCTTTTTATCTCCAGGATTTAAATCTCAAGACGTTCAAATTCTAGCCATGGATATGGACTCGACCTTAATCAATATCGAATGCATCGATGAGATAGCGGATTTCACTGGCAAGAAAGCTGCTGTTTCCGAAATCACCGCAGCTACGATGCGCGGAGAAATAAAAGACTTCAAAGAAAGTTTACGCCGCCGTGTTGCACTGCTTGCTGGTGTATCCGCCGATGTGCTGGAGTCAGTATATAAAGAACGTCTTCGCCCTAATTCTGGTGCTGCCGAGTTATTGGCGACAGCCAATCAACGCGGTCTTTACACCTTATTGGTTTCTGGTGGATTTACCTTTTTCACTGAGAAACTTCAAAAAGAATTGGGCTTTAAACAAGCCCAAGCCAATACGCTAGAAATTATTAATGGCAAGCTCACTGGCAAAGTTTTAGGCGAGATTGTGGATGGCGCAGCAAAAGCTGCTTACCTAGACGGCGCATGCGCTCTCATGAATTGCCATAAATCGCATGCCATTACCTTTGGCGATGGATCCAATGATCTACCAATGATGCAAGGCTCAGGTATTGCTATCGCCTATCGAGCCAAGCCCATCGTTAAAGAAAAAGCCGACGCGGCTTTTGACCGAGTCGGCTTGGATGCAGCTTTACTGTTGATTGCTTAAGCGCTTACTTGAAATTCTCTTAAGCAATCCGTAGTAACTATTCGATTACAGGCGCTCAAAAATCGTTGCAATCCCCTGACCACCACCAATACACATCGTGACAAGAGCATATTTGCCATTCACACGATGCAGCTCATGAATAGCCTTAGTGGCAATGGCAGCACCAGAGGCACCGATTGGGTGACCCAAAGCAATTGCGCCACCATTCACATTGGTCTTGGCAGGATCTAAACCTAAACCTTTTGTGACCGCTAAAGCTTGCGCAGCAAACGCTTCATTCGATTCAATCACATCCATTTGATCTAAAGTGAGGCCAGCACGCGCTAGGGCCAATTTAGTTGCAGGGATCGGACCTTCACCCATGATGTGATTTGGTACACCAGCAACAGCATAAGAAACTAAACGAGCAATCGGTTTGTGACCCGCTTTTTTAGCAGTTTCAGCATCAGCCAACACAAAGAAGGCAGCACCATCATTAATACCTGATGCATTACCCGCAGTAACGCTACCACCCTCTTTTTTGAAGACTGCTTTCATCTTCGCTAAAGTTTCCATGGTGGTATCTGGTTTGTAATGTTCATCGGTATCAAACACTACTTCACCTTTACGGCTCTTGATTGTGATTGGTACGATTTGAGATTTAAAACGACCCTCTTTAATCGCGTGAGTTGCACGACGATGCGATTCAACTGCTAAAGCATCTTGCTCTTCACGAGTTAATTTCCATTTTTCGACCAAATTTTCAGCGGTAACACCCATATGACCAACACCAAATGGGTCTGTCAACACAGACACCATCAAATCAATCATCTTGGCATCACCCATCCGGGCACCACTGCGCATTGCTGGTGAGCCATACATACCGCGTGACATGACTTCGACGCCACCACCAACACCATAGTCACAGTCACCCAACATAATTTGTTGGGCAGTAGTCACAATCGCTTGCAGGCCTGAACTGCATAAACGGTTCAAAGCCATGGCAACGGATTCCATTGGGAGCCCTGCCTGAATAGAGGCAACTCGAGCTACATAGGCATAGCGATTATCTGTAGGGATGGTATTACCGACAGTAATGTAATTAATCAATGCTGGATCTACTCCAGAGCGGGCAACCGCTTCTTTCATCACAATGCCACCAAGCTCTGAAGGCTCAAAACTACTGAGAGAGCCATTAAAGGTACCAATTGCGGAACGTACTGCACTTAATACAACGACATCACGACTCATATCAATCCCCTTAGCAATGCCCCATTAGGAGCTAAATTATTAATCCAAACCCCATTTTCCTTCGATTCGTCAAGTTTCGGCTATTAGGTCATGCCCTTGGGAGCTCAGCACGGTTACCCGCACAAATTCACCTACCCGATAGCGTTTCGATGGCTTGGTGGGTGGTAAAACCCTAACCAAACCATCAATTTCAGGAGCGTCGCCCACTGTTCGACCAATTCCACCTGACTCATCTAGCCGATCTATCAGGACTTGAATACGTTTACCTACCTTTTTTTCAAGGCGTTTAATTGAGATGGCTTCTGCTTTAGCCATAAAGCGGCCTCTGCGCTCCTCACGAACCGCAGCCGGAACTGGATGCTCTAGCAGATTGGCTGTTGCACCGTTTACTGGTGAATAAGCAAAACAGCCTGCGCGATCAATCTGTGCTTCTTCTAAAAAATTCAAAAGATAGTCAAATTCTTCTTCGGTCTCACCAGGAAAGCCCGCAATAAATGTACTGCGAATCACCAAATCGGGACAAGCTGCTCGCCATGCTTGTATGCGCTCTAGATTCTTCTCGCCACTAGCTGGGCGCTTCATTCTTTTTAAGACGTCTGGATGAGCATGCTGTAAAGGGATATCTAAATAGGGCAAAACGCCGTAACCATATTCAGAAAACTCAGCCATCAGAGGCAAGATGTCATCTACATGGGGATATGGATAAACATAATGCAGTCGCACCCAAGCTTGGTGTTCACGCGCAATTTGATTTAAGGCATTCACCAAATCAAACATCCGCGTCTTAACGGGCTTGCCATCCCAAAAGCCTGTGCGATATTGAATATCAACACCATAGGCACTAGTGTCTTGCGAGACGACTAGCAATTCTTTCACGCCAGATTCAAACAATCTTTTTGCTTCGAGTAACACTTCGCCAATGGGTCTAGATACCAAATCACCACGCATGCTTGGAATAATGCAGAAAGTGCAGCGGTGATTACAACCTTCAGAAATCTTCAAATAGGCATAGTGTTTGGGGGTTAACTTGACGCCAATCGGCGGCAGCAAGTCGGTAAAGGGGTCATGTGGTTTGGGTAGATGCTGGTGAATGGCCTGCATGACCTCGGCCGTTGC
>Ga0194048_10001980_pt1 | contig 10199 bp, 11 predicted proteins | sample JunL225m_MetaG_FD_161685 | JGI IMG/M metagenome (GOLD analysis project Ga0194048, IMG submission 161685) | Anoxic zone freshwater microbial communities from boreal shield lake in IISD Experimental Lakes Area, Ontario, Canada - Jun2016-L222-5m | ecosystem: Environmental > Aquatic > Freshwater >... | reverse complement strand
GATTATTATCATTATAAGATAAATTAATCATAATTTTTTGATTAGATACTGTTTCAGTAAATCTAAAAGATACAGGTACCCAACTATTTTTAGGGTATGCAGAAAAATTAACATATTGACCTTTTACTAATCCTCTAGTTGCAGTTCCACCTGTTATTGTTCCAAAACTACCAGAACCACTTATTCCAAATGTAAAATGTGTTGAATCAAATCCTATGCTAGAGATATATCCTGCATTGTCATAATCAGTTGCTCCAGTACCAGTTCCGCTTACAGTGATATAATCTCCAATAGAAAATCCATGAGCAGTGCCAGTATTATATCTTGGATTCCCACCATTATATGTTGTAGATGAAACACTCTTTGTTGCACCATCTCCATATCCAGCAGAAATATATGTATCAGATGTTGAATGTACATAAAAACTAATAGTAAATCCAGAAGATGCACTAAATGTTGCTGATGAATTTAAATAGGAAGTTCCAGAAAAGTCATAGGAAATAGTTGCATTTCCAACTATTTGAGTAATATAACTTAATGGAAAAGGTGCTGTAGAATCTGTTACTGTAGTTATAGATGCAACGTTTGTTGTTGTCCATCCTGTTAAATCTCTTGTAGATTCTGAAATTAAAGAAACATAGTCTGCATCATCATCCAATGACCAAATTGCTAAAGGATGTTCACTTAAAAGTTTTTCTGCATAAAGATTAGATGTAGTAGGCATATCTACTATTCTATCACATAAGAAAATACCCTGCCAAGTTAATGACAGGGTATCTTTTTAGTGATAACTATTTAATCTTAATTTCACAGTAGTCTGTGGTACAGTAACTTTCGCCAAGTGCCTCTAAGTTTTCTACTCCATCATAAATAGCAGAGAAATCAATTTTTGCTAGTCTTCCAATGTAGTAGTCATATTCATCTTCTGTAATTTCAGAGTATGGTTGCTGTGGATAAACTGTATTTCCCATTGGCAAGAATGAAACTGCCTTTAGTTGTCCTTCATACATATTTAGAACAGATGCAATGTGCTGTTTTTCAGTTGCTGTATCGAATGACAATGTTACAGAAACACCATTGTCTGACCAATACTTTTGAGCGGTAGCAGCAAGGGCTGTCTTTTCAAATAGAGTTACATCCTTCTCTGCTCTCTTCTGTCCCGAAGCAATTGGGAAGTATACTACTGAAGTATTTGCTGAAACTAGGTCTGCTTCAATCTTATACCCTGCCGCTTTGAACAAGTGAAGCATTGGGTCCGTGTTTCCAAAACCAATTGCTCTTAAGTAGAACTTTCCGCCTGGACCCCAGTGAACACCAGGTGTTGCACCCGAAAGGATTGACACAGAACCAGATGGTTTGACTGTGGTTACACGAATTGATTCACGAACACACATCCACTCTGAATACTTATTATCGTAGTAACGAATCTTATTATATCCTTCGTCCATCCACTCACGAGTAGCAGGTAGGCCATGTTCATCAGCAAATGATGCTATACCTGTTAGGGATGTTCCGATTCTACGGTTACGTTGCATAATACCGTTGGTTTGTTGCCAGTGTGTAGGAAGAAGTGTTACAGTCTTTCCATACAAGTAAGCAAACTTAAGAGTACGCAAAAAGTCTTCCTTCGACTCGTGACGGTTTAGATGTACCTCCACAAGGGTACATAATTCATAGGACTCTAGTGGCTGTTCTGCACATGGATTGAAACCCATCACACGATAGTCTTTGCCATCTGCTGGGTCTGCCAATCTACCAAAGTTACGAGCAACGTCAAGCCAAATAAATCCTGGTTCACCATTGTCAACAATGCGGTCTACATACTTTTCGTAATCCATTCCAACCTTTGCTTCGATAGAATTGTTTGACATCCAAGCCCAACCTGGATTCTCTGGGTCATAAGAGTTACGTTCTGGGAAAGCGTCTGCATTCTTTAGGTTCAAAAAGTCTTCGTCTCCATCTACTCCAAGTGCAAGGGTAGCGGAACGTCTGACATTGCCTGAAACAACACAAGTACCAATAAGGTTAATGATATCAACAATGGCACGAGCATCTAAAATATCCCCAACACGCTGAGTAAGTACATGAGCAATTCTTTCGTGCAGTTTGATTAATGGTGCAGGACCAGAGGCTACCCCACCAAATCCCTTAATAGGTGCACCTTCTGGACGAATTTCAGAATAGTCAAACTTCTGGATGCTCTGACCTGCACGAAGATATGAGTTGATTAGCAAACGAGTTGCTTCTACCCATCCTTCACGAGTATCTGGAATATCCCAAATAGCCTCTGCTTCTCCTGGAGAATAAATCTGGAAGTTTTTGTCTTTACCAAGGGTATCAAAGCCAACTCCAATACCGAGCATAAGAGCATCCATAACCCAAGCAAACAACTGACCTGGGTCATTCTTGTCTAGGTCTTTAGTTGACACCATAGCACAATTCTGCAATGCCGCTGAATTACGCTTTTCCATTGTGAGTGGTGTGCCAAATGTCCACATGCCACGACCTGGAGGGGTCCACTTTAAAGTAAACATGCGGTCAAATGCTTCTTGTGCTGACTTCTGTGCCTTATAGTCATTCCATGGGAGACGATTCTCCTTTGCATGGTTTTTCTGGACAGAATACATACCTTCAATAACTCTGCGTACTACTTCGTACCAGCGTTCTTTAGTTCCGTCTTCTTTGACTCGTGAGTAAGTGCGAACAAAGGTAATTTCACCTAATGCGTTGCCACCTGCATCCACGAATCCAAAGGGTGATTCAAGGGTTTTGTACTTTTCGACAAAATCGCTTGGTAGGGTAAATGAGAAAAATTCTGACATAGTGTTTCCACCTTTCCATAACTGTGATGTATAAAGTATACCACAGTTTTAAAAAATGTCAAACACTGTTACTGTGTATTAGATAAATTTTGAATTTGAGCCTCTAATGCTTCAACCTTAGCGACAAGCAAAGAAACTAAATCGTATGCGGCTTTAATACCGTCAGGATTAATATATTCGCCATCTTGCCAGGCTTGCAATAAATCTTTTATCTCATTCATTAGGCAAACGCTCCAACCTGTGTGACAGTTCCATTACCAATAGGAGTAATTTTCAAATATGTTCCACCATTAACAGTAATTGTATTGTTAGCCACTGTTGCTGAAGGTGTAAGAGTTGGATAAAACTTTACTGAACCTGTGCCTGTAACACGCAAAATACCTTTAGCACGATAAAGCGTGTATCTTGAACCAGTAGCAATAGAAGCAGAAACAACCAAAGTATTAGATACAGCAAAACCATAACTTTGCATAGTAGTCGCAGTAATAGCAGAAGTAGTGTTGCTTCCATAATCTAAAATATGGTTAAAAGATGTTACTGGTGAACCCGAAACAGTCGTTGTAGCATAACCTGCAGTAAAGTTACGAGAATCACCAAAATATGCTTGAGTCAAACTAACTGCATACTCAACTTTATAACTAGAACCAGCCAAAAGAGTTATACCAGTAGTTCCACCACCCAAAATAGACTGAGCAGAAGCAGAAACTGAAAAATCAAAAGCATATCCAGCATTAGAAAGTGCATAACAATATGAAGCAACATTTAAGGCTCTACCAGTGGTTGCACTAGGTGTTTGATAAAAAACAGTTCCGTCATACTCATTAGTACCTGCGGTAACAGTCGTAAGATTTGTTCCCGATTGGAATGTTAATGGTGATGCTCCTGTAGTTCCAGCCATCAAGGTTAGGTTGCTTGATAAAGTACCTCCAGTAAAAGATGGTCCTGTAGGTCCTGTTGGACCAGTAGCACCCTGTGGACCTTGTGTTCCTGTTGGTCCTGTCGGACCCTGTGAGCCTTGTGGTCCTGTAGGACCTGTAGAGCCATTAGTTCCATTAATTCCAGTTGCACCTGTAGGTCCTGTTGGACCAGTAACGGTGCTGGCTGCACCTGTAGGTCCTGTAGCACCAGTGGCTCCTGTTGGTCCTGTAGGACCAATACCACCAACTTGAGTAAAAGTAATAATGTCAGTTCCAATAATAATAGACGTATTAGTTCCAGTGCCAACCGAGTTCATCATCCAGGATGTGTTAGCATTAACAGAACCAGTTTCAACCAAAAGAAAGTCACCGTCTTGAATTTGTTCAGAAACACTGTTATTGTAATCTGTTGCACGAGTTAAAATATATGGAACAGATGCAGAGCCTTGGTTTGTTACTAAATAAATACCATTATGTAATTGGTTTATTTGATTTTTAACCAGCAATCTTTCACCAGTATTAAGACTTCCTCCATCAACATTTAAACGCCCATTTGCTGTAGCGGTTAATGTAGCACCAACACCATAGCCACCATCAGCACCAATAGTTCCTGATACATAAGTAGGGTTATCTGAAAGAATTGTTGTAGTTGCTTTATGGGCAGTATCATGTGCGTTAGTATTTCCAGCAGGACCCTGAGCACCAGTAGGACCAGTGCTACCTTGAACACCTTGCGGTCCTGTTGGACCAGTAATACCTTGTGGTCCTGTTGGACCTTGTGGTCCAGTTGGACCAGTAAGACCTTGTGAACCTGTAGGTCCTGTTAGTCCTGTAGGTCCTGTAAGACCAGTTGGACCTGTAACACCTTGTGAACCTGTAGGTCCAGTAATTCCTTGCGAACCAGTAGGACCTTGTGGTCCTGTAGGACCTGTACCACCTGCGGTATTTGTGTATGAAAGACTATTCCATGGATTAGTTCCATCACCAATTTTAAATTTATTTGTATCTGTTTCCCAACCAAGTTCTCCAGCATAAAGAGTAGGATTCAATGCAGTCCATTGAGCCGCTGTTCCTCTCTTATGCTGGATTATAGTTGACATTTTTTAGTTAAAGTCTCCTAGAGAACCTAGTTCCTGATTATAAACAGAAATCATCTGCTCAAGCAAATTAAGATTATTATTAATCTCTGTAAGTGCTTGCTCATTTGGTTCTTCCTGTGTATTTAGAACCTTTAGGTTTAGACTTAGTTGATAAGCCTCTACTGCTAGTTGCTGAACTCTCTGAGTAACTACCGTCTTTCTTTCGTCAACGGTAAGTAATGAATTAAAATCAATAGACATGATTTTGCCACCTTTCGAATGTAGTAAAACAATTATAGCACACATAATATTTGATAAAAAGGGCAAATGGTGGTATAATTTATATACGACACCCTTCAAAAAGGTGTTTTTCCATTAAGGAGGAAACTATGAATAAATATAAAATCATTAGCGTACTTACTGGTGGGGTTTTGCTTTTTAGCATCCCTGGTTGTATTTCAAATCCCGAAAAGGCTCAGGCATTTCCAGATGTTCCAATTGCACATCACAATGTTGTAGACCTTGTTCACACATCTAAACTAAATAAAAATACTATAAAAATGAGACAAACATTGATGAAACTATTTCATCGTGTAAATAAAACCCCATATGTTTTTGCTGGCTCTAGTCCATATGGTTGGGATTGTTCTGGAATGGTTCGATGGACCTATGAACAATTTGGTATTACCTTGCCTCATTCTGCCACCGCACAGGCAAAGGTAGGTAGAAGAGTTTCAAAACCAAAAATTGGTGACATTGTTCTATTTGGATATAAAGGATATAAGAGTTTTTATCATGCAGCAATTTATGTTGGCAAGAATAAAGTAATTAATGCTAATTTTGGTGCAGGAACAACAATTATCGAATCATTAAAAGATTATGCAGGAAGCAGAATTGCTTTTGTCAGAGTTGTAGAAACTATTTAGCAAATACGATAAGTTACAAAAGTATTTGTTGCTGTTTTTCTAGTTCTAAATAAACCAGATGTTCCGATAGCGACTGCTGCGGAACCAATAATGGTATGTCCAGTAGAGGCTACAAGATTTACTGTTGCACCAGTTGTGCTACTTGTATTAATTAGTGACCAATCAAATGCTACGTTTGTTGTAGTTCCAACAGCAATTCCTGTATCAGATAGTGAACCAGTTGGCAATGTAAGATTGATTGCTGCTGAAGGTGCTGACTGAATAATCTTCGTAAGCAATTGGTCAATTGTCAAAGTTGCTGTGCTACTAGATACTGTTGCACTAGGTTGAACCCTGTATTTAATTTTTCCAAAAATAGAATTAATAGCAATATCTGCATCTGTTGATGGGTCTGTGCTAATTCCATAACTTAATAGTCTTAGAGCAACCTGAATATCTGCTGTGTCCGTAAGATTAGGAGTAATTGCAGGGTATGAAGTGGATGAACCAATTGGAGTAGTCATAGGTTAATTATAGCATAGCCTAATCTTCAAATAACTTGAAGTTATGAGGAATAGGGGTTCCAGGTTTAATTACCCTCTTTTTCTCGTCATACGACTTAGACCATTTCCATAGTTTTCTATTAAACTTACTTACAAAGTATAGATTTTCTGGTAGATAGCCCCAAGCATATTCTCCAACAAACATACTCATTGGCTTTTTCTTAAGAACTACCGCCTGTTTTGCATACTTATAGCATTTATGCCATTTTTCTTTTTCAAAATAATATAGGGCTAAATCCATCAATCCTTCCTTTGATTCTGGAAATATTTTATTTGCTTTCTTCAAAAGACGTAAAACCTTTTCTGGATTTGTTGAAATATAACATGAAGCCAAATATCTGTAAAGCGATGATAACTCAAACTGATTTACGCATAAGCCAGATTTAATAAATTCATTTATAACTTTTATACATTCTTCATTTCTTCCAAAACTTTTGAGTTGAAGAATATGATAAATATAATATCTAGCATCATTATATTCTTTATAGGCATATTCAATCATATCGTTATATTGTTCACGAGATTTTTCAGGGTCTGGGTGGTGTGAAACTACCAAGTCTTCGCAAAATTCTTTAGTAAAGGTATCTTTAATTCTTACATCTGGAATAACCACTTCGTGCATAAAGTAGTGCCATCTAAAACCGTGGCGTTTATGAATTCTATTATTAATCATTTTTGTTGCTGGAACAGTCTCTGCTTCATCTCTAAAGTTAATATGGAACATGTAATCAATTTGGTCAGCAGTCATTTTTTCTAGATTTTCACGCCAGCCTTCGGACATGGTTTCATCCATATCCATAGATACACAATAGTCAATATCGTCTGGTAAAAGTGCTAGGGCTGCATTTCTAGAATCATCAAACCTCCAAGGTTTTACTGAAATGTTAAATACTTTTACTCCAAGTTTTTTAGCAATTCTAATAGTTTTATCTGTAGAACCTGTATCTGCTATAAGGATATAGTCTGCATCTTTTACAGACTCATACCATCTTTCAACGTGCTTTTCTTCGTTGAGGGCAACTGTATATACCGCAATTTTCATTGTTCAATCCTTTGTTCGATTCTATTATACATCATTTTGGCTTTTTCATACATCTGCTGAATTGGTTCTCCCCAAGCAGCGTTATCTTTAAATACATCAACAGTGATGTTTTTTACTTCAAATGCTGATTCAAGCCAAGTAATACATTCTTCCCATCTTTCATGCTCTGCATACCATTTAGCAATATAATAGTAAGGCTCACGTCTGTGTGGGGCTGTTTCCAAACATTGCAACAAGTATTCACCAGTTTTTTCGGGTATGATTTCTGAAAGAATCTTATATACACGAGCAGCATCTGGATTACTAAAATTAGGAATATTTAAAACTTTAAGATAGTATTCTTCTGCTTCTTTAAACTGTTTTTCAGCGACCAAGACTTCTGTTAGATATTTATAGTATCTTCCAACATCTGGATTTTCTGCAAGAGCATCTTTAAGTAATTGTAGATATTGACCTCTAGGCTTATCTCTATCTGGTATATGTCTTACTTCAATACCTGGAGAAAATTCATCAATCATTTCAGTTCGGTCTGGAACTATCCCTTCGTGCATTAAAAACTTCCACAGAAATCCATGTCTAGCATGAATACGATTATTTACAAAATCTTCATCATTTCTAAAAACATAAGTAATCTGATTTCCTGTAGTTTGCTCTAGGGCTTCTCGCCAACCTTCTTCAATAACTTCATCCATATCAAGAGATATACACATATCGATATCATCTGGTAGCAATGCTAGGGCTGTATTCCTAGCGGTATCAAATCTCCATGGTTTGATTGAAATATTAAATACGTTGATGCCTAGTGATTTGGCAATCTCAACGGTACGGTCAGTAGACCCTGTATCAGCAATAAGAAGATAGTCAGCATCTTTGACAGAGTTATACCATCTCTCAACATGCTTCTCTTCATTTAGTGCAATTGTATAAACTGCAATTTTCATAACATACTTTCTAAATAATGTTTATAGTTATTTTGCAATCTTTCATTGCTTGGCTCTAACTGTAAAGCAATTTTACCATATTTCTCTGCTTCATCAAAATTTTGTAGTTTATATGATGCAAGTGCTGCCAAGTCATAAGCCATATATCCCCAAGCAAATTCTTCGCATAGATAGTCTAAAGGCTTGTCTTTAATTTCTAAAGCCTTTAAAGAGTAATACAACATTGATTCCCAATTTTCTTTTTTATAATAATATAAAGATAAATCAACGTATGTTTCTCTTCTGGTAGAGTCTTCATCTAGGGATAACATTAAGTATTGCAACGTTATCTGTTCATCACATTGTGCCAAATATCTGTATGCCCTGGCTCTTTCTGCTTTCCATAATGCATTTGGAAGTTTTAGATATCTTTCAAATTCTTGTTTCGCATCTTCTAATAAATTATTAAAGAATAATTCTCTTGCATAATAAAAAGCATTTCTATCGTCATATGGGTCTTCTTTTACAGATAAAGCCAATAACGGCAAATACTGTCCACGAGATTTTGAGTTATCTGGATAATGATGAATTTCTAAATCTACCCAGCCTTGCGTTTCTTCAATTGTTGATGTGGTTAAAACTTCGTGTACTGAATGTTTCCATCTATAATTTTTCCTAGAATGAATTTTATCTCCACCATACTGCAAACCAGGTTTTCCATCTTCGGTCCATGACCATGTATATTTGTATCTTGGTCTTGTCCATTTTTCTTCAAAAGCCTTTTTTAATTCTTGTTTCCAACCTGGTTGCAAGATTTCGTCCATATCAAGAGCGATGCAATAATCTATGTCTTTAGGTATTGCTGATAACGCAGAATTTCTAGCATCATCAAAACGCCAAGGAATAATAGAAATATTAATTACTTGTATTCCCAATTCTTTTGCAATTTTAACTGTATCATCATTAGACCCAGTATCTGCAATTAATAAATAGTCAGCGTCTTTTGCTGATTCATACCATCTTTGAACAAACTGTTCTTCGTTCAAAGCAATAGTGTAAACTGCTACTTTCATTCTCTCTCATTCGTTTATTTTACAAAGTTCCGCCATCAATTGCACCAAGTGAAATTGTTTTATTTACAGAATCATACACTAACGGACTATTTGCTGTCAATAATCCACTTGGTCCAGTAGGACCCTGTATTCCTTGAGCACCAGTAGTACCAATTGGACCACCAAAACCTACTATATTTATTTTTGCAGTATTTGATGTAGATAATACTTTTAAATTTACGTTTTGAGTGGTATCTGGAATAATTTTAAATGTAGTCATTTTACAGACTACTTCCTGTAATATCAGAATATACTACAATGCTTCCAATTACAGGTGTCCACTTTTTAGATGAAATTGTTACCTGTAGGTCAAACTTAAGTTCAGCAACAATATTAGAACTGCCTGTTCCCCATGTTGCACTTGTTGCATTAGGAATGGATACTGTGACATATCCTGTGCCAGATGTAACTGTAAGGGCATACTTAGTTGCTGTTTTAGGGTCGTATGCACTTGCCAAATATGTCCATCCTGTAGTATTCTTGGCGGTAGTGCCATCGTCTTCATACCAATAAAAACTAGAAGATGCATCATCACCACGGACAATAGTCCATTTAATATTTGAAGGTTCTGCACCAATAACAATCGGGGAATCAGAACAAGATGAACAAGACATATAATCATTATACACTATAAATAAAAGAACCAGTGCCTGATGTGGGTATGAGAGAGAGTATCAGACACTGGCTCTATATGATAAATTATATCATTTTGTAGGGATTTTTATTTTCATTTGACAAATCACAAAAAGTGTGATACCCTCTTATCTATAGAGATAAGGGCTATATATTATATATTTATATATTAGTATATATTATAGTTTATATATATTATATTAATA
>Ga0194048_10001978_pt1 | contig 10201 bp, 23 predicted proteins | sample JunL225m_MetaG_FD_161685 | JGI IMG/M metagenome (GOLD analysis project Ga0194048, IMG submission 161685) | Anoxic zone freshwater microbial communities from boreal shield lake in IISD Experimental Lakes Area, Ontario, Canada - Jun2016-L222-5m | ecosystem: Environmental > Aquatic > Freshwater >... | reverse complement strand
GGGCGGATCACCCGAGGGCGGGCTAAAAGCTAGTAGCAAAATTTTCTGACAAAAAAACGTATTTCGCCTACTAGCAAAAATTTCTGACAAAAAAACGTATTTAAGTTGTTGAAGTGTGATAGTGTTTAAGTAGTGGCGAAACGTAGTAACCACTGGGAAGGCAGTTATGGAAAAGACATTTAATGAAGCATTACAAGAAGTGATGGCACAGCAGACACGACTACTTGCACAAATTGCGAGCGGTGTTTATGAAGGCGACACATTCACAACACAGTCAAGCGGTGTTGTTGGTATCGTTAAAGAAGTTGTTGCTAATCCGACTGGCACGTTTCGAGTATGCTTAGACGTGAACGGTGTTGAGCGTTGGACTACATTCAAGAGGAACTACTAAGATGAAGGGCACACCAGGCGAACGCTTTTTTGTTTGGAGTGTTGGCGCTGTATCAATGGCGCTAATGTTCTTTTACACGCAATCACTAATTCCATTCAATGATGTTTCAGTAATTCGTCAATGGATAGAAAGCATTATCCCATCAGTAATCGTAGGCATTGTTGGTATCTATGTTGGATACCTAGCAGTGACCCATAAACGAAGGTAGCAATACCTTCCATTGTGGGGCGGGCTAGTCGAGAGATTACCCCGCCCCCCTTCCCTCTCAGTAAATGGGAAACCCCCGGACAAACCCCCTAGCAGATAGCTGGGGGGTTTTCTGTTTGCTATCTCTGGTAGATCACTAAGAAGCTTTACACAGTGCGCACTTGTTGCGTTTAGTTGTGCTACACTTTTTATGTAGTCGCAAAGTGCGCACTACAGGAAGGTAACAATGAAAGCATTGAAGATAAACACAGACGGTTTCAAGTCACTAGTTGATTTTAGCGAAGCAACTTCTTACACGGTTTTAAGTGAAGCAGTTGACGGACTCATTGAAGCGGTTGACTTGGCAGAACTTGGCGTGACTATGTGGGTTAACGAAGAGGGGAAGATCGACCAGTTAGAACAGAACGCAATTGGTACTTCTTTATACGTTGACCAGTACGGAATGCATGACTTCATCAGTGGAAACATCATCTTTACAAACATTGAAACAGATGATGAAGGCAACACGCTTGGACTAACTGAAAAGCAGATTTCAACGCTTATGGATTACACACGCACAATTTACGTTGTCGCAACGTCTTCTCACTCATCCATAGGGGGTGAGTGATGAGGACAATTAGCAACGCAAGACAAAAGCTATACGATTACATAGAAAACATTAGAACTAATGAAGTAAATGGTTTAACTCAATTAACGCCCACACAAAGAGCGGTTATTGATAAACTGTACGAGGATGTATTCAAAGAAAAGGAAGAGTAAAAACATGGAAACAATTAGCGAAGTTCTAACAATTGCCCAAGTAGTAACGCTTATACGTGAGGCGGGCGGCAGTGCCCAAACGCTTTACAGCATGGCGGAAGACTTCGGGGTATTGCTATCAGAACCCTACAATGACGGGGGCGAAGTGTTCACCCGTAGCGAAGTAATCAAATGGCTTAAAAATTAATTAAAGCCCCCCCGTGGCTAGCTCTTCAGCTGGCTGCGGGGGGATCTTTTTTATTAAAAGCTTTTAATGAACTTGCTTGTGTTATTGGTTTAGTGTATTATTTAGTTGTGGTCGCAGGGTGCGATTACAGGAAGGTAATAATGGAAAAGTTTAAGTGTGAAATTGAATTAGGCAATGATGCTATGCAGTCAAATGAACACATAGCACGAGCATTGTTAGATGTTGCAGATGCATTACTTAGTACTGACATAGGCAACATTCGAGACGAGAATGGAAACACCGTTGGATCCTGGGAGGTGAAATAATGAAAGACCAAATCTGTCATCACGCAGGACTTTACTTTTCTTGCAAGCTTACCTATGCGCAAGCGGTTCACAACTTTGCAGAGGGTGGGAAAATGTGCGTGAAGCAATACGGAGCGCAAGCATGTGACCACGCTATGCAAGTTGCACAGCACGCTATGAAAGTTGCAAAGCATGCAATTCTAAAATGGAATGAAGTAGCCAAGTAACAACGACAAGCAAAAGCCCCGGGCGTAATTGCCCGGGGCTTTTCTTGCTTCTACAGTGATCTAATAGGCTTCAAAGTAGTTTGCAGTTGTAGCTAGCAAGTGGTCGTAATCTCCTGACGTTGCTTCTGTCATGTATTCATCAGCTAGCTCTGACTGACCATTATCTTTAAGTGCGGCGGTGGCTCTTCCGAGAATGCTAAACGCGTTCCCATCAAGTCCGACTAATTGTAATTTAATTCCTGTAATGCTCATTATGGATCCTTCCGTTATCTGGCAGTGTTGCCATTAACTAAATACTACACTAATTAAGCTTGACACGCAAGCACCCTAACTAGGTGCTATAATAAATACGTGGGGGCAAATAGCCTGCCACAGGAAGGAATGAAAATTATGGGAGACCGTGGAATTGTAAAGATGGTTAGCGAGGGGCAACCTTCACTTAACTTTTACACTCATTGGGGAGCAACAGACCTACCCGCAGTAGTTGCAGAAGCATTGAAGCGTGGCAAGGGTCGTTGGAATGATGAGTCTTACTTAAACCGAATTGTGTTTAGTGAGATGATTCAAGATGACGTTCTAAGTGAGACCGGCTACGGGATTATGGTTGGAGACGCTGACTATGATGCGTGGCGTTATGTCACTATCAACCACGACACCAAGACGGTCGAAGTAACCGAGATTGACAAAGTCTGGTCGTTTGATGGATTCATCACAGCGTTTGCAAATGAAACTGTTTAAGAAGTAACAAGGAAGCCCCGGGCGTAACTGCCCGGGGCTTTTCTTATTGGTTAAGCTTCACGAAACCAGCTATGGATCACTATAGGACTTTTGTTTAAGTGCCGAGAATCGAATCGTGCAGCGAGCTATAGATCACAATTCGGCGTGATCTTGTGAAGCTTGAAGCTTTAGGCGTGTCGATCAACATCGGCGGCGGGATGTATGTACATTTCTCTAGCTCATGACCCGGAGCGCCGGGGGGTGCAAAATTTTCCGACAAGAAAACGTATTTTAACTTTGCGGATCACGCAATTTTTTTAGACAAGAAAACGTATTTAAGCTTTGACACGACAAACCCCCGGGCAAACCCGGGGGCGGTGGAAGGCTACCTTTAATTGTCTGACCTTGTGGGTGCTATGCCTTGCCACCCTTCGAACGTGGTACGTGCTTGCCAACGTTGCCACGAACATCTGAACGTGCCGACTTGCCAAGTGACAACGCTTTGATACCAGCGTCAACAGTTGGAGCAACAATTATGTTGTGCTTGATGACCATCTTGGCGCACGCAACGTCTAGGTCGTCGTGCCAACTGTCAGTTGAACTTGTTACTTGACCGTCGCAAATCCAAATCAAAGGTTCGCTACCACGTCGCTTGCTGATAGCAAACTCTAACGCTGGGCCATCTACACCGTTACCACCATTCTTGGTGCAACGTGTAATGTCCTTCGCACGCTTGCCACGATTAGCAATAATCCAAGCGTTGGGTCGGTTAGCGTGCCTTGCACTGTGCGAGTAAGCAATAACCAACGCACCCGGAGCAAGTTCCAAGAACTTGTCAACGTGGTCACTTGTTAATTGCATTGAACCTGAACAGTCAATGACTACGACACCACCATTGTTGCGTGGCTTCTGACTAAAGATACGCTTGTGTGGGTCAGTCAACAAACGTGATGGATACAAGACACGCTTGCCAGTTGACGCTGAACGCTTGCGACGTGCTAAGTGACCTTTTACTTGTTGGTCGCATAGCAACGTGTGGTCAAGTTTCAATGGTGCAAAACCATCGTTACCACCAACGTTGTAGTCAATACCCGACGAACCCTTAACGGATTCAAATTGGCTATCGTCGCCTTCGTACTTCTGATAAGAATTGACAACTTCTGCTATCTCTCTCGTGTAACGCAGGAAACCACGACCGAGTTCGATACCTTCACCGTCAGTTCCAATGACGGTGTTGCCAAGATTCTGAACGTGCGTGCGCTTTGTAATCTTTAGTATCGCAAGTTCCATCTGACGAAGTTGTATTGCCATGTCCTTGTCAACTGAACGAACGCCAACAATGTAGTCACGAAACGCCTTAGTGCCAACAAGTCCAGCACCAAACGCCATTAGTTCGTTGTAGGCGTTAACTGACTTATTAGCCTCTTTAGCACCACGCTTGCCTGATTCTTTCTCACTACCATCTTTGAGTAGATTCAAGTCGTAACCAAGACGACCAACAATTGTGTTGACTCGGTGCTCCTCGGCACACTTCGCTACTCGGTCGGTGAAACCATAAGTCTCGCACCACTTGGCAAACATTTTCATGTTGTTAGGTGAGACACGAACGTGTACCGCTTCGTGCGCACGCACCACTCGTGCAACGTCATCGTTGATAAGTGGAATACGCAACACGTTGTCTTGAAAGTTCGTGTATGCGTCGCCACGTGAAGTTGAACCTTCGTCAACAGTCCAGCGTGTAACTTCTGTGCCATCGTCACGTAGTGCAGTAATGACTTCGGGAAACGCAACAACTTGCTCCCGACGCTTCTGTGCGTGTTGGGTCGTCATTATGACAACGACCCGACACGTACAGCGTCAATAATTGCTTCTGCCTTCTGCGCACCAAACGTCAGAACGCTTGCACGCTCCATTGTCATGCCAGACTGCAACAGCGTGTTGTACGCATAGAACGCACGCAACGAAACACGACGCTCCGGTTCGCTACTGATAACTGCGTTGGCAACTGTGCGCAAACCAACTGGTAGTGACAACAACGCACTTGGGTGCGGAGCGTTAATCTCAATCGCAACTGGGAAACGGTCACGCAACGCCATTGGTAGGTCGTCGGGGTGCTCAATGTTGCTGGTCATAACTGCGCTGAAACCTGCGAGTGGTGTAAACACTTCGTTAGTTTCAGGGTGAGCAAACGATGAACTGTCAGTACTATCCAAGAAGTTGAGCAACTCACCAAACACGTCACCACTTGCCTTGTCAACTTCGTCAACGACCAAACGACCACCGACTTGTCCGTTGCCCTTCCATGCACGAAGTGCTGAACCTTCCATGAACTTGAAACCACTTGCGTCGGGCATGAACGCACCCGATACTTGTGCAGTCGTCATGTCCTCGGTGCAGATAAGACGGAATGAACCACCGTCACCAACACCAAGTGTTAGTCCACCGTAAGTCTTGCCAGTACCGGGAGCACCAAACAAGATAACTCGGTCAACGCCTGCGCTGATTACATCTTTAAAGTCCTGCCAACACTTAGGTAGAACTACTGATTCCTGTACTGCAACTACTGGTACTACCGGGCTAATGCCTTCCATGATTAATTCCTTCCAATTAATACCACTAAGCATTGTTGCTTAACTGGTATCACTAAGTATACACACTTTAAACACGCACGCAAGTATCTTTCAGCTTTTTTTAGATCACTTGCGAACTGGATCACTTCGTGTATAGTCATCCCTAGTTCGTTAGCTCGGAGGGATCCCCAGAGCTTGTGCTGCGATTCGATCGAGTTTTAGTTACTGGCGAGTAACAAGAACTTTGAGTAATCTCAGCTGGATCTCTGAGCTTGAGCTCCGAAGATCCTGGAGCTTGGTTTTAGTTACTGGTTAGTAACTAAAAGCTTCCAGATCACGCGGGTGCAAAATTTTTCTGACAAAAAAACGTATTTTGACTTGACAGGGTTAGTGTAATCTGTTAGTGTTCTGGGAGAAGGTAGTAACTAACTAATAAAAGGAGCAGTAATGGAACAAGAGATTTTAACATTTGGTGCTGATAACACAGAGGTTCTTTGGTTTTCTGAGATTACTCAGGACATGATTGACAGAGCCTCTCTTAATCAAGAAGCAATAGCAGAACTGTTTGATGAATTGAACGAAGCAGTTGCAAGCATTTGTCAAGACTATGGGGTGCAGTAATGCCGAACTGGGTATCTAACACAGTAAGTATTACTGGCAATGAGAATGCGGTTACCGCATTACGTGAGCAGTTGCGCAAGCCAATCCAAATGCCATTAGGAGATGGCTACAAGCAAGTAGAGCCACTCACATTCAAAGAATACACGCCTGAATGTATTTCGTTTCAGAATGTGATTCCAATCCCAGAAGAAATACGTGATGAGTATTACAGCACTTGTGATTCAGAGGGTATGAAGAATGAAAACAACTGGTACAAATGGAACGTCAATAACTGGGGTTGCAAATGGGATGCCAGCGAAACCAATGAATGGTTTGAGGTTGAAGATGGTATTGCTACTCTTTCGTTTTCCTTTGACACACCATGGTCACCACCACAGCCAATCATGGACAAACTGATTGAGATGTGCAGAACACAGGATTTGGAAATGTGTTGGACGTATCGTGAGGAACAGGGTTGGGGCGGAGAAATGACGGTTGATTCCAACGGAGAAGTAACCACTACTGAATACGACATCCCAGAATCACACGCTGATTATGTAGAACTTAACATGTCAGACTCGTGTCATTGTGCAGATTTCTCTGAACAGGAGTACTGGTTTGATGATTGCCCCCGAGAAAAGGTGGGGGTGTGATGAGTAAGTACGAAATCGTTATTGATCTCAATAGCCTACGATTTGAAATCCAAGCTGAAGACGAGGAGGTAGCAATTGAACAGGCTCGTAAACTGGCAATGGAAACCCTGGATCCTTGGGATGCACTTAAGTGGGCAGAGTTCCATGTCGAGGAGGTAACCGAATGAATGAGCTAGCCAAACGTCTTAACAACGTTCACTCTATGGTTCAAAACATAGAGTCGAGCATTCATCAAGATCTATTTGATAAAGCTGAGTATGAATACATCTACGCCGCATTGCAAGATGCGCGTGAGCTGATGGAGGTTTTGTACCCTGTTTAGGTTACTGATGAGTAACTAGAAAAGGATCCTGGTCTGGGCAGCTTAAGCTGCCTAGCTCAGGTTACTGGCCGGTAACCAGATTGAAGCTGATCTGGCCTGGATTCTGGGGGGTGCAAAATTTTCTTGTCGAAAAAACGTATTTGGGTTTTGCCTGGTACAAAAAATTTGTGTCAAAAAAACGTATTTAGGTCTTGACAAATGATCTAAGTTAGTGTATTGTATTAGTTACATATGAAAAAGGAAGGATTTATCATGAAGACACAAGAGTGGATTTGCCTATGCGGCAACAAATCAGATCTAGATGGTTTTGACACATGTCTACCTGACGGCCGCAGGATTGAACCAGAAGGGCCTTGGCAAGATCATTATATTTGCAACCGCTGTGAAAGCGTTGTTAATCAATCAACCCTCGAGATTGCCTGGAGCGGCCGCCAATGACAGACGAATCAAATGACCTTACTCTTAAGATCAAACGCAACCTTACTTTTGAGGAGATTCAAACCTGGAGCAGTGACATCATTGATGCAATTGACTCATACCTGGAACACAGGGCGGATCTAGACCTAGAAGAAGACATGAACGAATTAAGTTTGACAGACAGCGCCGCCATATGGGAACATGTAGCAAGTGTTCTTGTGGATGCTGCGGAACGTTGCCGCGAAGAAGCAGAGGAGGGCAAATAATGGAATTAGATCCAAAGGGGAAAGCAATGAGCGATACTAAACCAGCAATGTATTACTGGACTGAGGATGACCTTGGACATGAGTGGAGAATCCTCCTACAAGGTGAATACGAACAGTATCCAGATGGCAACAACATAGTTAGCGAACTCGAAGCAATTGAGTACTACCTGATGACTGATGAGAAGGCTTATCCCGCTACTCATGTGCCTGATGTGATCGCTGAGTTTGTAGAAATGCTTCTAGATGACAAAGATACTTATGTAGATATTCAAAAAGCGTATGAAGGGAAAAAATAATGATAGTTTACTCAGACTGGGAAACCAGGCGCATCTATTGTAATGATTGCGCTGATGAGCCAGATGTTAGCGATCTATATTATGAGGTCGAACTCGGGCCTCTTGATGCCGTACAATGTGTAAAATGTGAACAAATGATAAAGGAGGTGAAATAATGAAGAACATTGAATCAGTTAACGCACATGATGCTGGCAGAATTGCCTATGCTATTACATTGGCATTACAGGGTATACGTGAAAACAGCTTTGAATCAATTACTGCCGCCATAGATGACCTAGATCATGCACTATGGCTTTTGGGAACAACTCAGGAAGAAGTAGAATCAGAATTAGAAGAAGCAGAACTACAATAAAGGAGAAATAATGGCAGCAACACTTTGCTATCACTGCGATAAGGAGATAACAGCTCTTGACGCCGACGGGATCAAGCTTTGGTACCACAACCTGGACGGATTAATGTCCCGCGAATGCCCACCAACCTATGCCGAACCCGCCGAAATGTACGCTCAATGAGAGAGCAGCACCACTTCATTGCTACATGGGACTCAGACACCGGATGGTTCATTAACATAGATTTAATGAATACAGTATTACTCACGGGTAACGTACATGTATTCGCTGATCCCGTTGATACAGACGAGGAGGCGGACGAAATGCTGGAACGCTGGGACGAAGCTGGAATCCGGGAGCATCTAGCTGACAGAACCGACAAGCTGCTGGATGAGCTTGATACAGCTCTTGAGGATATGAACTACCGACCGGTAACCCTGGAGGACCTGGATCAGTAGCTGGATTTTTATGGCCGGGCAATTCCTGGTACAAAAATTTCTTGACGAGAAAACGTATTTAGGCTATGAGCTGCTATAATGACGTATAAGGGCCCTAGAATGCGATTCTGGGCAGGCTAATAGCTCTTGGGTACCCAGACCCATAATTGCTGGTACTAAAATTCTATAGACCAAAAAATGTATTTAAGGATTCATAATTCCTGGTACAAAATTTTTCTGTGAGAAAAACGTATTTAGGGTACAGATTTATCCCATAATAGTACAATATAGTACTAAATTGCACCGTTGTCAAGTACTTTTGATCAATAAAGGTACGTATTTAAGGGGTTTCTGCATAATAAAGTACCTATACGCGCGCGGAATGCAAAATGTGTGCATTAAATCATTACTTCCCATCCTGTATTCCTATCGATGTATGTAATTATGTACGTACTGCCGTGTACTGTGCTGTACCGTTAGAAAATAAAAATTGCTTATGGGTTCTTGTAAGATAACAAGTATGTGGGGGTGTATCTGTCCATGTGTAATTCGGAGTCCCGCATCATCTGTGGTTAGCTTCCCCCCGCCTTTTTGGGGGTGGTGTCTATGGGTAAAAAAGTACCTTGTCCTACGCCAAAATAGCGAGTACATGCCTAGAAGGTACTTTTATTATAATCCCTGATGAGAGGGGTTGCTACGAACTAGGCAGATTTAACGATTTCATCTTACGTTGTTTGTCTACAATGTCGCATAAGATTTTGATTTCAGCAGCTACACGCTCACCGAACTCTTCTGCACTGAGGTAGTTATCCCATCTTGTAGGAGAGGATTCGATGATGGCTACCTTGGCTATGTCAATTGCTATGCCGCGTAGGTCATCCTGTGTAAGTGGTCTACGTGGTGCTCTCTTTTGAGCAGAGATTATTTCCCCCGCCTTTTTTTGGAGTGGGCTTTCCATTAGTCTTTTAGTCTAAGGTTGTTAGCAATGATTGATGGGACAAATATCTCAAGTTCTTCTAGGGCCATGGCGATTTCAGCCATTCGATCCTCAATGAGACTTTGGGCAGTATTTAGGCCCTCATAAGCTGGGCTGTCTTCATAGCCGCCTTCCATCATAAGGTCTTCCAGTTCCTCGTGAATGTCGGAGAGGTTGTTCCAACGGTCTGAGAAAAGGTTGTGGTTGAAGATAAGCTCGCTTTTAGTCATTTCACGTAGCATTTCTAGGCGGTCTAGATCGTCCATTGCTTCTTCGTTTAGTTCGTCCATTATTCCTCGTTTAGAATGCCGTGGATTCCCGATTCGGGTAGAACCACGTATTGTTCGCCTTCAAGCTCTACGCCGTAAGCCATGTTCTTGTCAAATATTACTTTGTCCCCGACTTTTACTGTCATGGGCCGCAAAATGCCGTGGTCGTTGTATCTTCCCGGTCCAACTGCCATTACGTGTCCCTCGTTTGGGATGGGTAGGAGTTCTTGTGGGATGACTAGGCCAGATTCAGTAATCTTGTCCTCATGGGTCAGCTTTAGGATAACCCTGTCT
>Ga0194048_10001976_pt1 | contig 10205 bp, 3 predicted proteins | sample JunL225m_MetaG_FD_161685 | JGI IMG/M metagenome (GOLD analysis project Ga0194048, IMG submission 161685) | Anoxic zone freshwater microbial communities from boreal shield lake in IISD Experimental Lakes Area, Ontario, Canada - Jun2016-L222-5m | ecosystem: Environmental > Aquatic > Freshwater >... | reverse complement strand
GTGCTTACATCTATCAAGGTGAAGAACTAGGACTACCTGAACACACCACACTTGAAAACAAGTACCGTGAAGATCCGACCTTCTTTAGAACCAATGGTGAAAGAGTTGGCCGTGACGGCTGCCGTGTTCCACTTCCTTGGGAAGCGGGAGCTAATGACTCTAATGGTTTCTCAACCACCGGTAAGTCTTGGCTACCACAACCTGAGTCATACAGACGCTACGCACGTAGTGCTCAAGAAGGTGTTGCCGGTTCAACCCTTGAGCTATACAAAGCTTTACTAAAAGCTCGTAAACAATTCGACATGGGTAATGGTGAGTTCCGTTGGGCTCCAGAGTTCATGGATGAATCATCCCTTGCATATATCAACAACGGCATCTTGGTGCTCTCGAACTTCAATGGAGATCCAGTCGTCATCCCAGCTGGTGAGATCCTCGCAACAACGCAACATGATCTAACTATTGAAGGTGAACTAGAGCACGACAACACAGTTTGGATAAAGTTGTAAACAAGAAAGCGGTTATCTGAATAGGGCTCAGTCGTAAAAGACTGGGCCCTATTTCTTTTTCTTGTCCCAGCTACTTCAAGAATTCAACAGCTTCTTCATACGCTCTAGCGAGATCGGTTCTATAGTCCCAAGGTTTTGAGCGAACAGACTGACTCTCAATTCCTCTAGTGCCCACCTAGCCTTGATAATGTTCTCCGGCATACCTTCTTTCAAAGGTATGGAACCGCCTGCATTTTCAAATAAGAGAATTGCTTGGTTTAGCTCAATCTCTAAACGTCTATCTCTCTCTATGTCTTCTAATAACTTCTCAGTTCTTAGCCTGTTGGCTTGAATGTATAAAGGTAATCGGGCCATTCTTCTAAGGCCAGTCGTGCTGATTATTTTGCTGGTTAGTAACTGAGCAAGATGCTTCTTTTGGTTAGCTAAAACAAACAACAGAGAGATATCCTGAATCTGAGAGATGGCTTTACTGGCTTCGCGTGATAGCAGAGATATTTCTGAAATCACCTGAATGCAGCTACGGCTCTGCTCTACAACTCTCGCGCTAACCTGTTTGCTAATCGACTCGGCACTCGTGGCTGGAGCTAATTCACTTTCCAACTGTTCTTGGATCAGAGCTAAAACGACATCATCAACAAACGAAGCAACATTTCGATAGCCGACCGAGACAATCGCTAACTTCTCTTCTTTGCTTAGTTCGTCGGTTACTTGAGATACCGGTGAATCAATCTGTGCCATTACATCTGAGATGAAGTTATTGCGCACTTTCAGTGCATCAAGGTTAGGTTTTAGTACTTTGGCCATACCTGGTTTGTGTTTGATAAAAGCTGGGTCAAACTTTTGTTTTAGTTCATCAAGATCGAGACTGACACCTTTGACATCTTTGTTCTCTGCAAGGAGCTTGTATGTGATTCGAAGTGCAGTCGGTAATTCTTCTATGTTGAAATCATCGGCAGTCATATGGGTTCCGCTAAATGTTCTCAGAGTTTTAGCAACCGTTTCAAGGATTGGTTCGGTTGGTTTCTCAGGAAGAGTTGCCAGTGCTCTCTTAGCCCAGTCAACTGCCGGGACAACATTCTTTCTTATGTTCTTAGGAAGCGTTCTAATCAGTTCTGCAAGTAGCTCTGTTCTAAGCTCCGGTACAAGCCAATCAAATACATCTCTAGTGATTGTTGGTAGCTCTGCAATCGGGATAACAACTGTTAGCCCATCTTCAATTTCCCCTGGCTGATACTTGTATTCAAGCTGGTATGTGTTCTCACCAAAGATCCACTGACTTGGAATCTCTAATCGTTCTGTATTCTCGGGTGGCAATAAGTCTTCTCGAGTCATGGTGAGAAGGTTTGGTTTATCTCGCTTTGTTTTTTTCCACCAACCTTCAAAGCTTCGAGTTGAGATAACCTCCTCAGGAATCCTTGCTTCATAAAATCTGAAAACATCTTCATCGTCTGGAACGTATTGCGGCTTTTTCGAAGTCTCAGCTATTTCTTCTAAACGCTTAAGTAGTGCTCGATTTTCAGTATCAAAGGATTGAATAGAATTCCATTCACCTTGAACAAGTGCATGCCGGATAAATAGTTCTCTGCAGAGTTTCATATCCAACTTTGAATACTGCATTCTGCGACCTGCAACAATCGGAACACCAAAAAGCATTACCCGTTCGTAAGCCACCACAGAACCTTGAGATTTCTCCCAGTGTGGTTCACTAAAACTTCGCTTACACAGATCTCCTGCTAAAGCTTCAGCCCATTCAGGATTGATAGCTGCATTCATTCGTGCAAACACTCTGCTGGTTTCAACTAGCTCTGCGCTCATCACGGCTGCCGGTGGTTTCTTAGCTAGCGAAGAACCAGGGAAGATGACGAACTTCTTCGCACCAGATCCCAGATACTCATTGCTTGTTTTAGCGGGTTTATCGCCTTTTCTTATTTGGTCGCCGGGCTTATTTTCACTAAGTTGCTTGAGTCCTATCTGAGATAGCAAACCAGATAGCAAACTCTTGTGAATGCCATCAGGATCTGTCTTTGGGTTGCCAGGCTGTAAACCAAGTGGTTTAGCAATAGAAGTAATTTGCTTAACCAAGTCCTGCCACTCTCTCACCCTGAGGTAATTCAAATACTCCCCCTTGCAGAGCCTTCTAAAAGCAGATGAGGAGAGTTTCTTCTGATTGACCTCTATGTAATTCCATAGATTTAGAAGAGTTAGAAAATCACTTGTCACATCAGTGAACCTCGCATGAGCGGCATCAGCCTGAACCCTTTTGATAACTGGTCGCTCGCGTGGATCTTGAATGGTGAGACCGGCAACAATAATCATCACCTCACGAACCAGATCATGTTTCTTTGATTCCAAGAGCATCCGACCAAAACGAGGTTCAATCGGTAGCCTCGCCAGGTCTTTACCTATGTTGGTGAGTTCCACAGTTTTACTCTTAGGGTCTTTCAAACAACCGAGTTCACCAAGTAGTGCTAAACCGTCTTTGACTCCCCTTGTCTCAGGAGCTTGCAGGAAGGGGAACTTAGTTATATCCCCTAACCCAAGTTGAGCTGCTTGCAGAATTACCGATGCGAGGTTTGTTCTAAGAATTTCAGGATCAGTAAATTCTGTCTTAGCTTCATACTCATCTTCTGAATACAGTCTTAGGACAATACCCGCACTAGTTCTTCCAGCTCGACCTGCTCTTTGATTAGCAGATGCTTTAGAGATGGCTTCGATTGGTAAGCGCTGAACCTTAGCAGCAGGTGAGTATCTGGAGATACGAGCAGTTCCTGCATCAATGACGTATTTGATATTTGGGATAGTCAGTGAAGTTTCAGCAACGTTAGTTGCAAGAATGATTCTCTTCTTGAGACCTGCGACCTTACTGGTCTCAAAAACCCTGTGCTGCTCGGCTGCAGAGAGCCTGCCGTAAAGCGGTAAAACCTCAATGCCATTACCTAATGCACCAGAGGTGATTCTTCCTTGAATAGCTTCCTGAGCATCTCTAATTTCAGATTCACCGGATAGAAAAACTAAGACATCGCCTTGGGGCTCTAAATAGAGTTCATCTAAAGCACTGAGAATGCCATCAATGTAATCACGAGCTGTCGTACTGGCATCAGGATCTGGATTATCTTCTGCTTCTTGATTGATTGGACGATATCTAATCTCAATTGGAAAGGTTCTGCCTGAAACTTCAATGATTGGAGCATCATCAAAGTGTTTACTGAAAGAACCTGGGTCAATAGTTGCCGATGTGATAATCACTTTGAGATCTGGTCTTTTAGGAAGTAACTGTTTCAGGTAACCCAAAAGAAAATCAATGTTCAAACTTCTCTCATGAGCCTCGTCAATAATGATGGTGTCGTATTGCTGAAGCTTTCTATTGCGCTGCATAGCGTTTAGCAGTATTCCATCGGTCATTACCTTGACTTTGGTTTTAGCGCTTGACTGGTCAGTGAATCTGACCTGGTAGCCAACTAGGTCACCAAGATCTACCTTTAGCTCTTCAGCAATACGTTCAGCTACTGCTCTGGCAGCAATTCTTCTCGGTTGAGTATGAGCAATACTGTTTCTACCAAGCTCTAAACACATCTTCGGGATCTGTGTAGTTTTACCCGAACCTGTAGCGCCAGCTATAACAACTACCTGGTTGTTCTTGATGGCTTCCAGAATCTCTTCGCGACGAAGACTTACCGGTAGGTCGGCCGGATAGCTGATTCTTTGGATGTTCACTAGACCAATGGTATTTGTGTCAAAGCGCTAAAGAACGGTCAAGAAGCAAAAGAGCCTGATGTTTCCATCAGGCTCTTTTGTTTTCTCCCCGACTACTTGAGAGCTTTAACCCATGAGATTGAGCTCTTACCAACCTTGCGCATCTGCTCTAACCTCACCGCAATCCAAATCATAATTCCAGCAATCAACAACAAGATCATCCATAAGAACCAGCTACGCGAAGCTATTGGCTTGAATGCGTAAGGCAACACTCCTAGGAATACTCCAACCAAACCAGGGAAGAATAATCCACCAAGGCTTCGAAGTGATCCAACGATCAGAAGCACTAGAGAAACACAAACGGTGATTCCGAATCTCCACCAGTCAACAGAGGTTAGTTCTGGGTTACCCAAAGCCTTAATGCTGATGAATAGGGTTGGGACAATCGCAACGACCATTGGTATACCTAGATAGATGTAACTGGTTCTAGGTAGCACTTTCACTCTGGTCAATAGCGCTAATAGCGCCCACAGGAATGCTGCTATGACTATCGATCTAAGTGAGACTATCGATTCTGGGTTTGCGGTATCGCCTGCACGTACCCATGAAATAGGTAACACCATCAGTGCCAGTGAAGAACCACCAACAATTGATATACCTAGGTTTCCTTGACGCATAGCAAGTACAAATGAGACAAGGGATAAAACAATCAGAACAAGGATTCTGATGAGCTGATCGATAGCCATCACATCAAAAGATGCTGAGAGTGCGGCGTAAGAATAGAACACTGATGGAACAATCAGGGTTGCAAATGGCAAACCATTCTTGAACAAAGAAGTCTTGAATTCTTGAACCTTGCTTATTCCTTGGTTTCCTAAGAAGACAGCACCGGTCAGAGCAATGCTCATAATCTCAGGTCCAGTCCAAATGCCAGGAGCGAAGATGTATAGGACTCTAACTAGAACTAGCGCACTGCCAACGGTTCCAAGGTAGCTAAGCGCTGCCCAAGCAGTGATCTTGCTTGCTGCCAACTTCCAACGGGCATATCCTGTGAAGACAAGTAAGGACACCAAGAGTCTTGAAACATTCAATAGATCAGATAGGTCCTGCGTTACTGAGTAAGCGATAGAAATAACTACCGGAATAAGAACAGGTATGTCCACTCTAAGCAAAGACCTAGTAATTGCCTTTAGCTCGGTTCGATAGCCCAAGAACATGGCACCGACATAGAGGCTAACTGCTAGCAGCACTGTGTAAAGTTCTGGAACCACAAGATCTGGAATAAATCTAGTTTGTAATTCCCTACCGATAGCAATAGCCGCTAAACCACCTGCGACATAACCGCCATAAACCCAAACGATACGTTTCTCAGCAACCGATCTCCAGTAAGCAAATACTGCAACAGCTGCTAGAACGATTGCAAGACGATCTAATCCAGCAGCAGTGTTCACACCTGCTGTTAGTGCCTTACCAATTTCAAGGAGCGCAAGCACCAAAACAGGAGCATCGAGAGTAGCGAGAGCCCTATTGTTCTTAGCAATACTGTGATTGAAGAAGGTTGGGATGGCCAGTGCAATTACAAAAGGTAAAAGCGACAGTTCATCCAGCCAGGTTCCTGATGGCAACCAGTACTTGAAATACATCGGCACGATAACACCAAGCAGTACTGGACCAAGATAGCTAAGCGCGAACCAACCAGTTGTCAAAGCCTTATTTTCAGCCTTACTTACCTTTGAAAGCTGTCTGATTGCAATAACGGCGAATACCAGGCATACAGCCATCTCTCTAAGTAGTGGTGAAGTTGTTTTCTGTTCGCCGATCATCAAAAGACTTACGAACTCAACATTGGCAAAGCCAACAAAACCAAATACTAGATAAGCCAAGCTATTGATTCGAAGTGCTGACTCAGACTTAGTGCCCTTGCGTTCAGCTAACACTGCTCCGCCGATAGCGATAACTAATACTTCTGAAAGACCAATCCAAACCTGGTCGCTGTTGAAGCCATCGCGCCATGCTTTTAGGTTCATGAAATATGAAGAAAGTGCAAAGGCAAAACACACCACGTAGGAAACGTATGGAGCGGATCCAAGCCCGGCTCGCTTAGTAACTAAGTTGTGAGCAACAGCAATAACTAGTGATGCACCAATAGCTAGAGCTAAGTGAGCTGAGATCTGCCAGTAAGGCAACTGAGCACTCAGTGCCATCAGCAAGCTGATTAGCGCTAAGCCATAGCCCAACCAACCTTCAACCTGACGTTTGCCAAGCCAAGCTAGTGCGTAGTTGAGGATCGCTAAGCCAGCCAAACAAATGGCAATAAACGCTGCATTACCCACTTGAGTTGCACTGACTATAAGTAGTAAGCCGAGTACACCTTGATAGAGGTGGCCATAGGTTCTAAGGAGTTGCTGTAATACAGCTGGAGTTTTCTTCAAGACCACTGAAGCAAGTCCGGTTACTAGAGCTGTGATAAAGCTCAGCAGTATCAAGTTCATGTATTTAGTGATATCTGTTACCGCAGTAACAGGAGCTACTAATACCAGAGTGACGACACCTGTGAAGATCAACATTAGGAGGTTGAAGATGTTTTTCGACTCTTGCTTATGCTTTCTGTTCACCAACTCATGTATAGGTGAGTAAGCAACAGCCAAGACAATAACAGCAAGAACAATTAGCGCGTATTCAATCGTGGTGTGATCCGCAAAGGCGTTAGTGCGAATATTCAAAGCCAATAGGAATAAACCAATGGCGTGTGAGATAAGAGCGGTAATGAGTGCTCGAACACTAAAGCGTAGCCAGTGTTCCAACATCATCGCTAGACCAAACATTATTAGCAGAGCGCCAACAACAGGAAGGCCGACCATCGGTGTTAGTTGCACTGGGGCGAACCAGAACAACCAGGTCGCTAAGAGTGAATACTGAGCAACCATCATTGCTATTGGATGCGCAGCAATCCTCTTGACCTTGGTCGCAAGAACTGCAGCTGCAAAGAATAGAACGCTGGTTCCAATAACTCCAGACCAATGATTTCCTCCAGATACGTAAAGCACCCATGAGTTCAGAGCTAGCGCAAGGGATACGAAACCCACGATGTGTTGCCAGAAGTTCAAGGTCTTTTCCTGAGCTTCACTAGCGCCTAGGACAGAAATCCACTTATCTTGGAAGAAACCGGCAGTTACCCAGGCAAGAGCGAAAGCAGTGAACGAGACTGGTTCGATACCTGAGATAAGAGTTGTCACCAAGCCGAATAGAACATAGCCAAGGCCCCAACCTAAAAGCATCCCGGTTGCGACAGTTGCCACCCTGCGCATGACGTTATCTTCACGAACCGCCAAATCTTTCTCATAGTCAAGATCTTGACTGTCCTTAGGAATGCTGTATTTGTAGTTCAGAACAATCTTGCTCACTAACGCAATGCCGACACCGGCAACGGTGCATATTGCCGCTAACCAACCGAATGTTGCAGAACCGACAGAATTCAAATCACTCAATGGTCCAAGAATCAAAGCCCAAGAAGAGCCGAATAGCGCAGCAATCGAGATCAGCTTCCAGCCAAAGTTAGCTTTGAACCTAGCCAAGATAAAGGCAAGTGCTCCAACAACAAATAGATCAACACTGAACCACCAAGCTGGTGCGGTGTTCCAAGCAAACTCATAGAACATATCTCCAATGATGAGCATGCTAAACAAGTGCATCGCTGATGAGAACGTTGCCATAAAGTTCACTAGCATCACTGAGAACTTACGTCCCCAGAAAGCTAAGAAACCAGTTACTGCACCAACACCGAGAGTGACCATGAGGAACTGGGCTGAAGAAAGAGTTGCTATGTTTGCTGATACGAAAACACTTCCAGCCATCACGGTAATAGCAGCTGCTCCCATGACCAACCACTGCTGAGCAGAAAGCGGAACTCGCTTTCGCTTGACCACTACCGGTGGCACAAATGGTTTTGCGGCTTGTGGTGCGATAGCAGGTTTATCAAGAGCAGGAACTCGGGCAGCAGTTGCAGGTGCCTCAGCTGTTTGGCTCCTTGAACCTTCAAGAAGTTCACGTTCAAGAATGACTAGCTTCTGCTGAGTCTCATTGAAGCGTTTGGTTAGTTGAGCGTAATCACGAAGTTTTTTAACGTTAAAGGTGTAACCACATGGACATGTCACAAACTCTTTATCTTTAAGATCTGCTTCAGAAAATATGTGTCGACAAACGCTGGTTTCAAAACCAACGCCAGACACAGCAACCACAGGTTGAATAACTTGAGTTTGGACTGGTGCCTGCTGCTGTGTGACCTGTTGCTGCATTACCTGCTGCGGTTGATTTACCTGCTGTGCTTCCCAGGCTGCGATCTTCAGTTTAGTTTTTTTGCTTTGGTTGACCACCAGCAGAATGATTCCACCGACAACTAACAAGAAGATGATGAAGCCCAATGATCCACCACCGGTAAACATTGCTCCGATAATTGTGGTGAGCAGTATTGGCACTGCGATTATGCCAAGGCACGTGAAGCCGATAATCTTGCCGACACTGGTTTTTTGCTGGCTCATTTGAATCCCCCTTTGATGTTGCTATTCATGACAATAACTTCATCTTTCGATCATTATTGGAACCGTAAAGTCTTTGTTACTTAATCGTAATTCCGAATTTACTTGTATTTAGGCAGTAATCCAGTGTTTCCGCTAGGCATCTACACAGATTATTATTGAGGTATCCCCAAGGGTTAGGAGCTGTCGTTGAATACAGATCTGGTTACAGTTGAGTCCATTGAGATGCCTCGCGACAACGTTGCAAGATTCATATTCTTGCTAGCTATTTACCTAGTCATAGGAGCTATCACCACTTGGTATGGCACCAGGCGTGGCTACCGAGTCCCAGCAAGCTCTGTTTTGAGTTTTCTGATTACCCCATTATTTGCAACTCTGATCTTCAAGTTCTTTCCAAAAGACGACAAATAACACTTCCCCTTAAATACAAAAGACTCGGACGTGAGTACCGAGTCTTCTGCGTGGCTAGTGAGGGATTCGAACCCCCGAAGGCTGAGCCGGCTGATTTACAGTCAGATCCCTTTGGCCGCTTGGGTAACTAGCCAGTGCTCCCGACCGCCTGTAATCAGCCGGACGGGTGCGGAATAAGAATACCTGAATCAGGGGGTTTGGCGCTAATCGCCTTTACACAACAATAAGGTTGCAATGACTGCAAATGTTCTGCAAAAGCTGTTTTATGTTTGTAGATTACATAGGGATTTGCATACCTTTACAGAAATGGGTTGTTGGTGGCTGGAATTGTTGATGTTGCACGTGAGGCTGGGGTCTCAACTGCAACTGTTTCTAGAGCCCTAAGCGGCAAGGATTATGTCTCTCAGGAGACTAAGACTTTGGTTCAAGCTGTTGCTGAACGCTTAGGTTATGTCCCTTCAGCTTCTGCATACACCCTGGTTACCGGTAGAACTAAGAACATCGGTGTTGTGGTTCCTTACGTGGACAGATGGTTCTTCTCAACTGCACTTGAAACAGTTGACCGAGAACTAGTAAAAGCTGGCTATGACGTTACTTTGTATAACCTCTCCAGTGGTGATGATCACCGTAACTCTGTTTTCACTAAATCTTTGGCACGTAAACGTGTGGATGCGGTTATGTGTATTTCAGTGAAGATGACTGATGACGAGACAGCAGCGCTAACAAAGGTGAACAAACCTATTGTTGCTTTGGGCGGTCCTATTGCAGGGGCGAAATCAATCAAGATTGATGACACTGCAGCTGGACGGTTAGCAACAGATCATCTGTTAGCTATGGGGCATACCAACATAGCCATGATTGGTCAGAATGAGAAAGATGACAAAGCCTTCAATGTTTTCAATGAAAGACGTGACGGCTATGAGACAGCTCTAAAGCTAGCTGGCATCTTGCCTCGTGCGGGTTGGTATAAAGCAGTAAACAAATATGCAATTAGCGAGGGTTACTCGGCAGCTAAACAGTTACTAGGCGATCCACACAATGCCCCAACGGCTATCTTTGC
>Ga0194048_10001974_pt1 | contig 10220 bp, 8 predicted proteins | sample JunL225m_MetaG_FD_161685 | JGI IMG/M metagenome (GOLD analysis project Ga0194048, IMG submission 161685) | Anoxic zone freshwater microbial communities from boreal shield lake in IISD Experimental Lakes Area, Ontario, Canada - Jun2016-L222-5m | ecosystem: Environmental > Aquatic > Freshwater >... | reverse complement strand
GAGCCTGCCGTGGTGTTCAGAATCTTTACCCCGAGTTCCCCGAGTAGTTGCACGAAGGCGAAGGTCTCGGTGAGGTCGATGTCGATGGGGTTCGCCTGATTCACCCCGAAGGCGTAACGGTAGGGCAGGCAGGCCGCGTAGTCTTCGGGGATGCCGGGTCCGAGCTTACCGGGCTGCGAGAGGGCTGGGTCCGGACGGAACGGCACCATGTCGAAGAGGCTGAGGCGGACGCCGATGTCGATGGGGTTACCGTCGGCCCGGATACCCGCGATGATGTCGCGGAGGATGCGGGTGCGGTTCTCAAAAGAGCCGCCGAACTTACCCAGGCGCGTGTGGGCACCGAGGAACTCGTGGAGCAGGTAACCGTGGCAGTGCTTAATGTCGACGAAGTCTGCCCCGCAGGCGCGGGCAATCTTCGCGGAGTGAACGTAGCAACGAATCAGTTCCTCGACGTCCGTGTCGGTCAGGACTTGGTCGTCCGAAGTCACGTTGAATTTCTTGTCGAGCAACGGGTGGCGAAAGGCCACGCGGGATTCCCACTTCTTCTTATCGTTTGGCCGACAGAAGCGCCCCGAGTGCGTGAGCTGAAAACCGATGACGAGGTCGTCGGTGGTGCCCCACTGGGCCAAGTGCTCAGTCTTGAGAATGTCGACGAGTTCTGTGATGCCGGCCTGATTCTCCACGTTGAGGATGAGTTGATTGGTGTTGGCCCGACCATCGGCGCGGACGGCCATGGCTTCGGCCCCGCAGATGAGCTTGGCGCCGCTCGCACCGAAGCGCTGCCAGCGCCGCTTCATCTCGGGGGACGTACCGCCCGTCGTGGTGCCGTCCCAGCCTTCCATCGGATGGATGGCGATGCGGTTGCCGATACGCTTACCGTTGATCAGTACGCGTTCAACGGGGTGGGAGAGCGGGTTGTCATTACCAGTTTCAATGGTGTCTTCCATCGGCAGGTCGATACCGAGGGCGGTGCAGTGGGCACGGAAATCCGCGACCGTCTTGAGCGACGCTACGCGGGTGAGTTTGAAGGGAGTCATCGAAAGGGTGTGTTTTAGAGACCAGGGATAGCGAGGCGCTTAGCCACGCGGCGGGGGCGGAGTAACGCTTCGCGCATACGAGCTCCCTCGTCGGCCCCCCGGAGGTCCGTGCAGGCCGGGTGGGCTTCGGGTGCGGCTAGGATGCCGAGCTCGTGGAGGAGATGGGCGGTGCTGTGCTTGTAGGCCGCGGCACTGTGCTGACCGTTCAGGCGGAAGACTTGGTCCTCCAGCGATTGGAAGCATTCGAAGACCTTGTAGACGCGCGTGTCAAAGCGACCAGTGCCGGTCGGGAACTTTTTGCCGGGCACACCGTCCTCGAGCCACATGTCTTTGGCTGCGCAGATTAACGGTGCCGCACTACTCGACGCGCCAATCAATAAGGGCAGGCCGGTCTTGATGGCAGTGGCGATGCCGTAGTCGTCGCCGCTATGCGGAGAGAAATCGAGTTTCAGGTCTTTGCACATCGCCGCCCAGTAGAGGAAGTGCGGTTCATCGAGCGTGCTGATTTTGCCCCCGACGAACTTTGGGTGGATGGCCAATTGGTGGAGAAGCCATGGTTCATAGGGCGTTGCCCAGGGGACGAACGAAGGCTCAAGTGCGTGCACGATGCCTGGGCGGATGAGCCATTCGGCAAGCTGGTAGTAACCATCGCGTCGACGTTCGGGGTCCAAAGAGTTCAAGCCTTTGGACGTCATGATCATGACCTCGCAGTTTTCATGGGCCTGCGCCATGTCGAGCAGGGCGCGGTAACGTTCGGCTTTGAAGTCGCTATCTTGGGCGGCGCCGCGGGCGGTCACCCCCGCGATAAACTTGCGATCCGGGAACGCGGCGCGGAAGCGGCGGAGCACTTCGGCATACATCGTATCATCGAGGTCAAAGATATACCCCGTGTCCGCGTTGAGGACGGGCACAAGTTCCACGCCGTAGTGTTCGGCGGCGGCGTATTGCCAGCGGAGGGCGGCGGCGAAGCCTTCCCAGTCGGGTTGCTTATCCTTAAAGGGCAGGAGGGCGGCGGCACAAAGCCGAGCCTTCGTGCGGTGGTCGACCAGCGACTCTTCGGCGGTCCAAGCCCATTTCGTCTCCGACCATGGCGTGGTCGGGGTAAGGTCCTCGGGGCGGGAGATGAGTGGCTTCATGACGACGTCGGAAACCCTAACATTATTTATATCGTTTGAGGAAGTTTTGTTTCGGAAGGGGTAGGTCCAAAATCGCCCCTTGAAGGCGTTCGGTATTACCCTCAGAACTTCGGCACCCCGCCTATGAGCTCATCTTCCGAGTCTGACCCGCGCTCCCAGGCTATCTCGAGCGGGATGCAGCTGACCTTGGTGGCTGGTTTTCTCGGCTGGATGATGGATGGCTACGAACAGGCCATCTTCCCCTTGTTGGCGAGTCCCGCGCTGAAGAGCATGGTGCCGGCTGACTTGGTGGCCGCGGGTCCCGCCGCGGTCAATGGTTGGGTTGGCGGCTGGATGGGTTGGATTACGGCGGCCTTCCTTTTCGGGGCCGCGTTGGGCGGGGCCGCCTTCGGCTGGTTAGGCGATCGCATCGGGCGCGTCCGGGCGATGTCTTACAGCATCCTATTTTACTCGATTTTCAGCGGGGTCTGTTATTTTGCGCAGGACCCCACGCACCTCGTATGGGCGCGCTTCTTTGCAGCGTTGGGTATGGGCGGCGAGTGGGCGTTGGGCGTGGCCCTCGTCATGGAGGCATGGCCGGAGCGCCATCGTTCGAAGATGGCCGCAGCTATCGGCATGGCCGCTAACCTTGGCATGGTGCTCGTGGGGTGCGTCGCAATCGCGTACCCTGCCTCGGCCGATTCCTGGCGCATCCATTTCCTGATTGGCGCTTCGCCGGCGATTATCACGTTGCTGATCCGCTTCTTCGTACCGGAGTCGGAGAAGTGGAAGCGGGCGACTGAAAGCGAAGTACTCGTGCCGCAGGGGTCGAAGATCGGTGAGGTTTTTGGACCCGAATTCTGGCGGTCGACGTTAGGCGGCATCCTGATGGTCTCGGTCGTATTCGTGGGCACTTGGGGGGCGGTGCAGTGGATTCCTCTGTGGATTACGGAACTCGCTGGGCCCACGGTTCCGCAGGCCAAGGCCTATGCGATGGTCATCGTTTCGCTGGGTGCCTGTGTGGGCACGGTCTTGGCGCCGCTAGCTCTGGCCCGCTTGCCGCGGCGCTTGGGTTATCAAGTGCTCTGCGTCCTCGCGTGCGCTTCGACGGCGTGGATTTACCGCACACCCGCGAGGTGGGACGGGCAACTTTTATTCGCGGTGTTCCCTGCCTACTTGGCGTTAAAAATCTTCGTCCTCGGGATGACCGCGACGGCGTTCTTTGGTTTTATGCCCCTATACCTCCCGGAGCTTTTCCCGACCCGGGTGCGTGCAACGGGGCAGGGTATCTGCTACAACACGGGTCGTTTAGTCGCTATTCCGTTTGTGTTGCTGAGCGGTAAGCTCGTGGAGACTTTGGGTGGATACCAACACGCGGCCGCCGCCATCACGTTGGTTTACCTGGCCGGACTCGGTATCGCTTACCTTGGCCGGGAGACCTCGGGCCAAGCCCTGCAGGACTAAGTCATGGTCGTGAACCCGCATGACGTTCGCATCCGGGCAGCTCGCTGGTATGCGTTGCCGGTGCAGACGCGCGTACCGCTGAAATTCGGACGCGATACGTTGACCGAAGTCGTCTGCGCACGGGTCTGCCTAACTGTTTCACGGGCTGACGGCACGCGGGCGCAAGGGTGGGGCGAGACGCCTTTAAGCGTCCAGTGGGTCTGGCCTTCGCCTTTAGCCTATGCCGTTCGCTTGAATGCTCTGCAGGAATTCTGCGACCTACTTGCCGAAGCCTATGCCCAATTTCCGGCCCGAGGGCATGCGATGGAGATCGGCCATGACTTCCTCGAGGCGGCGTTGCCGGCGCTACTGAAGAGTTTCAATGACACCCTGCCGCCAGGCGTGCGCATTCCGAAGTTAGCGGCCTTAGTCTGCGCCTCCGCCTTTGATCTGGCCTTGCATGACGCCTATGGCGTCGCGAACGAGGTGCCGACGTATGAGACGTATCGGCAGCCATGGATGAACCATGACCTCGCGGCCTTTCTGCAACCAGCCGCAGATGCGCTTACAGTCTCTTTTGCGGGCCAGTTCCCGGTCGACTACTTCCGGACTCCACCGGTGACCTCTTTGCTGGCTTGGCACCTCGTTGGTGGGCTCGATTACCTAACCATTGCTGAAGCGGGAGCGAACCTCGTGGTCGATACTTACCCGAGTAGTTTAGATGAGTGGATTCGTCGTGACGGACTCAAGGCCTTGAAGGTGAAGCTGCGCGGCGATGACGCCGTGTGGGATTTTGAGCGCCTACGTCGCGTCGCTGAAATTGGCCTGGCCCGCGGCGTCGAGCTTTTTACGGCGGACTTTAATTGTACCGTCACCGACCCTGCCTACGTCAATAGCGTGCTCGATCGTGTGAAAGTCGAGCTGCCGGAACTTTGGAGCCGGCTCAGCTACGTCGAGCAGCCTTTCCCGTATGAGCTCGAGGAGCACCGTATCGACGTCCATTCCGTCAGCGAGCGTTGCCCATTGTTCCTCGACGAAAGCGCCCACGACTGGCGCATCGTCCGACTCGGCCGCGAACTGGGCTGGACTGGCGTGGCTTTGAAGTCCTGCAAGACGCAGACGGGAGCGCTGCTCAGCCTCTGCTGGGCGCGGGCGCACGGCATGCAGCTGATGGTGCAGGACCTGACGAATCCGATGTTGGCGCAGGTCACACATGTCTTGCTGGGTTTACACGCTCCGACCATCGCAGGCATAGAGACCAACGGGATGCAGTTTTATCCCGCAGCTTCGGCGCCGGAAGCTTTGGTGCACCCTAGATTGTATGCGCGCCAAGGCGGGCAAGTCGACGCCAGCACCGTGACGGGCCCTGGTTTCGGCTACCGACTTGAAGAAATCAGCCGAAACCTGCCTGAGCCCCGCGTGGCCTTCCCCCGCTGATTCAATCGGCTTGCGGACGGGTAGGGGGGTGCCCTTATGCTATTAATCTTATCACCCCAATGACCTCCCGCCTGCTTCTCCTCCTCGCCATGGCCGCCTCGGCTTTTGCCGCTGACGCCCCTAAGCGCAAGATCCTGTTCTTTACCAAGTCCTCGGGTTACGAGCATGAAGTCATCTCCTACAAGAAGGGCATGCCCAGCTTCGCCGAAAAACAGCTGAGTGAACTCGGTAAGGAGAATAACTGGGAATTCGTCTTCTCGAAGGATGGCTCGAAGTTCTCGCCCGAGTACTTGGCGCAGTTTGACACCGTGATGTTCTACACCACGGGAGATCTCTGCTCCCCTGGGACCGACAAGAACCCTCCGATGTCTCTCGCCGGCAAGCAGGCACTGTTTGACTTCGTAAAGGCTGGCAAGGGCTTCGTCGGCACGCACTCCGCTGCGGATACCTTCCATACCGATAACGAGTCGCAGAAGGGCCCCGAACGCTTCAAGAACCATGGCGATAACGCCGACAGTTACGTCTGCTTCCTCGGCGCTGAATTCATCCGCCATGGTAAGCAGCAGGCCGGCGTGAATAAGGTTATCGACCCTTCCTTCCCTGGTTTTGCCAAGGTGGGTGACACCTTCTCCTTCGTGGAAGAATGGTACACCCTTAAGGACTTCCGTCCGGAAATCCACGTCCTCACGACCTTCAATGACCCTGCGCTCGAAGGCGACGACTACAAGCGTCCGGCCTACCCGAACTGCTGGGCCCGTAATGAAGGTAAAGGCCGCGTCTTTTACACCGCCATGGGGCACCGCGAAGACGTGTGGACCAATCCGACCTTCCGCCAGATTTTGGTTGGTGGTCTCTCGTGGGCTAATGGTGACGCCAAGGCCCCGGACATGTCGCACAATCTCCTGAAGGTGGCCCCGGGTGCGATGACCAACCAGCCATTCTCGGAAACGGCACCGGCCAAGGCCACGCCGAAGAAGGCCGACGCTAAGAAATAAGCCCTTAAGCAAGGCGGGCCCAACGGCCCGCCTTCTTTTTTGTCGATTATGACGACCGCCCCCGCCGAAGCGACCAAGCTGAGCGAGCTCACCGAGCATCAGCGGAAGTCCGGCTTTGCCGCTTGGTTGGGTTGGTTCTTCGATGGCTTGGACCTGCACCTCTACACGTTGGTCGCCACGGTCTTTATTGCCCAGCTGCTCGGAACCGAGACGACGCATGCGGACGTGCGTAAGTATGGTGCCTTCGTGATGGGTGCCTTCCTGCTAGGCTGGGCGATGGGGGGAGCCGTCTTTGGCTATATTGGCGATCGTTTTGGGCGTAGCCGTACGTTGGTCCTGACCGTCCTGACTTATGCGCTGTTCACCGGCTTGGCATTCTTTGCCCAGAACTGGTGGCAACTCATGATCTTCCGCTTTCTCGCGGCCCTGGGCATCGGTGGAGAGTGGGCTATCGGAGCCTCATTACTTTCTGAGACGTGGCCCAAGAAGTGGCGGCCGTGGATTGCCGCTGTCCTGCAGTGTGCGGTTAATTTCGGGATCTTAGCTGCAATCTTGTCGGTCGCCGTACTCGAGTTTTTCTTTCCGGAAATCAAGACCGCGCCGAAGTGGGTCTTCCTTATTGGGGTGCTGCCCGCTTTTGTGACCTTGTGGATTCGGCATGCCGTGCCGGAGACGGATGAGTGGAAGTCCGAGGCGGAGCGTCGTAAGGTGCCCCCGCTTTCCGAACTCTTTGCACCGCAGATTCGTCGCTCAACTTGGTTGGCGGTCGCACTCTGCGCCATCTCCCTGACCGGCCACTGGGTTTTCATGTATTGGCAGCAGGCCTTTATCAAGTTGCACCCGGGCGTGTCCGCGGCCGATCAGGGTGGCATCGTGAAGTGGGCCTTGTTCACTGTCATTGCTTGTTCGGTGGTAGGTAACTTTGCTTCTGGCTGGGCCGCCCAACGTTTTGGTTACGGGCGGGCCTTGTGCGGGTTCTTTGGCGCTTACTTCCTATTGATGGCCGTTGCCTTTTGTACAAGCTGGAGCCTGTCGGCAACTTTTGTCTTCTACGGTGCCATTGGCTTCTGCCAGGGGGTCTTTGGACTCTTCACCATGTGCTTACCACCGCTTTTTCCGACGCTTCAGCGGACCACTGGGGCGGGCTTTAGCTACAATATTGGACGGGTCTTTTCGGCGATCGGCGTGGTCATCTTTGGGCTCGTGACAATTCAGATTGGGCAATGCCTACTGTACGCTTCCTTTCTTTTTATCCCGGCAGCCATCCTCGCCCTCTGGATGCCAGAGCCAGAGTAATTACGGGAGTTAGGTTAGGCTTGTTTCCGCGCCGGGTGTCCCTATTCTAACTATGTGACGCTGAAACAAAAAGTTCGGTTGTTCGTCAAAATTCAGGCTGCCACTTTCGCCATCGGCTTAGCGTTTATCATCCGTGAGAACAGCGAGCACGGTTTTACGTTGCAGATGACTTATGATCATGTGCGCTTGGCCTTGTTTGGGGATGCGGACCAGAAGGTCACGCGTTGGCTCTTTTTGCTACCGCTGTTCGGGACGTTCTTGTACTTCCTCCGAACCGACCGCCGGCCGCGGAACTTAAAACAGGTATTCTTTAAGTGGAGTATTCTTTTCCTGATTTTGGAGTTTACGACGGAGTGGACGAAGTATGGTTGGGGGCAGGCGACGACGGATTTCCCAGTGCTCTTGGTTCGTTACGCCGCGGGCGGAACCTTAGCGGCTGCGGTTTGGTGGTTGATTGAGCGTTCGCCCCGCACCCACCCTGATAGTTTCTATAAGCCCCATGGGCACCACCATGGGCATGGACACGAGCACGCCTCGCCGGCCGTGCCGCCCAAGCGCAGTCACTGAGCGGAACATTACTTTTGGCCGAGCCCGCAGATGGCCTTGAACTCGGCGGCCATCACGGGTGTGACAGAAAGTCGGTTACCGGAGCGCAAGATGAGCATCTCGCCGAGGGCTTTGCAGGCACGGAGGTCGGGCAGGGTGACGTGTCGCTGGAAGGTCTGGTGATAGGCCACTTCAACGCAACTCCAGCGCGGGTCTTCGCGTGGGGACTTAGGGTCGTAATAATCGGACTTTGCGTCGAACTGCGTCGGGTCGGGGAACGCCGCTCGGGAGATCTTCGCCACGCCGGCGATACCAGGTTCCGGGCAGTTAGAATGGTAGAACAGCACGAGGTCGCCCACGGTGGCCGCCCGCATAAAATTGCGGGCTTGGTAGTTGCGCACGCCTGTCCACGGCTCGTTCCTACGGGTGCGGAGCTGCTCGAACGAGAACTCGTCTGGTTCGGATTTCATCAACCAATAGCGCATGCGAGCACGTTGGTGGCCGGCCGGTTTTTGACAAGCGTCTTGGCGACCTAAACCTTGCCCTGTGCCCGTGGGTAGCCCTAATGACCCTATGCGCCTGTTGGATTCCCATTGCCATCCGATTACCGCGATTCGTGCGGGAACGCTCGGGCCATGGTTGGAGCAGGTGAAAGCCGCCGGGGTAGAGGGCGCCGTGGCGATTGGGACCGACCTGGATGACTGGTCGGACTACCGTCGGCTGGCCCACGAACATTCTGGCTTTTTCCGGCATACCGTCGGACTGCACCCCTGCCATGTGACCGAGGGATGGGAAGATGCCGTCATGGCGTTATCGCCGTTCTTCGCCGACTCGGTTGCGCCTGCCGCGTTGGGCGAGATTGGTTTAGACTACTTTCGCCTTCCGGCCGACGCTGCCGAGGCGGTGCAGGTCAAGGCCTGGCAGCAGCTGGCCTTCCGGCGACAATTGGCGTTAGCCTATCAATTCGATTGTCCGGTCGTCATCCATTCGCGTCACGCCTTTGCGGACTCCGTCCTGCTCATCGACGAGAGCGGCGTCGATTGGCGTAAGGTCGTCTTCCATTGTTTTGTGGAAGGCCCTGACGCCGTCCGTGAGGTTAATCGGCGCGGTGGCCGGGCTTCCTTCACCGGGATTATTACCTACAAGAACGCAGATGAAATCCGGGCGGCCCTCAAGGCCCAAGGGTTGGCCCGCTTGATGTTGGAAACGGATGCGCCGTATCTCGCCCCGCTCTCCGTGCGGGGCAAAGAGAATACGCCTGCCTTCCTTCCGGAGATTGCCGCCAAAGCCGCGGAGCTCCTGGGTTTACCCGTCGATGAAGTCGCCGAAGTGGCGACGCGGAATGCCCGCCAATTCTTTGGTTTCTGAGCAGCCCAGCGTGGCACAGGAATGTCACCGAATTGACGTGTTAAGTGCTCGTTCGTCATTTATGATGCGAACCGATGACAACGGCAAGGCATGGGGCGAATGTGGCAGATCTCCGCGGGGCGTTAGGTCCCTTGGGCTGGTCGGCCCCGCTCATGGATCACTTCTTTAAGGCGCGCGAATTCGACGAGTTCTTAGCGAGAATCATGGCTTCAGGTCGGCCGGATTTCTTTGCCAGTGCTAAAATTGAAGGACAGTTATCGGCCTCTTGGGACGATGGCTGTTTGGCGCGTATCCCCCGCCAAGGTCCAGTGGTCGTGATGGCCAATCATCCACACGGCCTGGCGGATGGGGTTGTGGCGATGGACTTCCTCCTGCGAGCTCGACCAGATGCCTTGGTGGTAGGTAATAAGTGGTTGGCACAGATTCCCGGTATCCGGCCTTGGTTGATTGAAGTGAATCCATTCGATCCTGACCAAGCTGATTTGGGGAACCTAGCGGGCACGCGGCGAATCCTCAGCCATCTCAAGGCCGGCGGTTGTATCCTGACGTTTCCCGCGGGCGAGGTATCTAATCTATCTTTAAAGCACCGTGCCGTCCGCGACCCCGTCTGGTCACCGCAGGTCGTACGCCTGGCCCGGCGGGCCAATGCCTCTATCGTACCGCTGCATATTTCCGGCGGTAACTCGCGGCTCTTTTATTCCCTGGGCCTGCTCCACCCGAAGGCACGTACCCTGATGTTATTGCGAGAGTTTTTTTCGCATCGCGGTAAAGTCATCCATCTTCGGACCGCCAAGGCCGTGCCCCCAGCGCAACTCAACGATCACCCGGACGACGAGGAAGCGACCAGTTTATTGCGCCTGCGTTGTGAGCTGTTGTCCAGTCGGGAGTCGGCGGTCAAAGTTGCGGAACGTAGAAAACTTACCGATGCATGGGCTCCCTTGATTGCTCCAATCAAGCCGGCCTTACTGCGGGCGGAACTGGAG
>Ga0194048_10001970_pt1 | contig 10226 bp, 3 predicted proteins | sample JunL225m_MetaG_FD_161685 | JGI IMG/M metagenome (GOLD analysis project Ga0194048, IMG submission 161685) | Anoxic zone freshwater microbial communities from boreal shield lake in IISD Experimental Lakes Area, Ontario, Canada - Jun2016-L222-5m | ecosystem: Environmental > Aquatic > Freshwater >... | reverse complement strand
GATAATGATAGTGTTTATCATGCTGCTCAAGTAGTAGATCTTAAAAAAGTTAAATTTGGAATTAGAAATAGAGAAGATTTAACACCAGTGAATAGTGATGGTTGGTTATTTGGTGCTGTTGATGAAGGAGGATTAAAATATAAAAATAGTTTAACTGATCAATTAAATGAAGGTCAATACTATGCTGGTATTGATAAACAAGGAAGTATGACTATAGCAAAAGGAAAAGAGTTTGCAAACAAAGAATATAAAGTTTTACCTTTTAGAGTTGTAGAAAATACAGAAGGTTTTGCTAGAGATGCTAAAGGAAATTATAAAACAATGGATGCATCAGGTGCAGCAGCTGGACACAGAAGTCCTGTTCTTGAAAATTCATCAGGTTCTTTTGGTGCTGGTGTTATATTTAAACCTAGTAAAAAGAATGCTTATGAATCTTATGCTCGTGTTGATGGAGGTCATTTAATATTAAGTTCTCCAGATGGTAGTAAACAAATACAAGTAACAGGTAGTATAAATGAACTAGATAGGCAGATTAAAAAGTTTAAAGAAGATAATAATCTAAAAAAGATAAATATTGTTATAACTGATAATGGAGCTTTTTCTAGAAGTTATTTAAAAAAGAATGGTAAAATGACAAAAGGGGATTGGTATCAGTTAGATCAAAGAAATGATACGGGTGGTGCAGGATTTTATCTTTTAGGTAAAGGGTATAAAACTGGTGGAGTTATTAATACTCAACCAGAATATAAAAGAGGTGGTCCAATAGTATCAAGAGAAGGATATAAACAAGGTCCTCCTCCTGATGGGTCTTACTATCAGATTCCAGGAGATACCTTATATAATCCCACTCCTTATAAAATAAAAGCTACATCTGATAATGGAATTACTAAAACTCTTAATCCTTTTGATGAGAGTAGTGTACAATTTCCAGGTGCTAAATATGTTAATGAACAACACTATGCAGAAGGTGGTGATGTTAAAGATGCACTTTCAAACTATTACAATCATAAGTTAGCTAAGGGTGGATCACCAAGAAAGCCTGTTAAATCTATGGTTAATAACGAAAAAAAGGTTAAATTAGAGTATAAGCTCAAGTATAAAATTGATTAATTATGTATAGTTTCTATGACTACCTACCTTATATGGCAGATGGAGGACTACCTGAAATGAAGAAAGGTGGTTCTGTAAAAAAACACAGTAAAAAACATGCTGCAAAACAGCAAGCTAGTAGACAATCTAATGCTGATAGGGGAGCAGAGCAACAGATAATGCAAATTATACAAGCTTTTGCTCAGATGAAAGGAGTAGATCCTAGACAAATAGCACAACAGTTACAGCAGATGCCTCCTGAACAACAACAGCAAGCTGTTCAACAGATGGCTCAAGCTGTACAACAAGGAGCTGGTCAGCAACAACAAGGACCTCCACAACAACAAGGTAGTCCAGAACCTAATGGTATACAAGAGTACCCTCAAGGTCAAGAACCACAACAAGAGATGCCTCCTCAACAGATGCAACAACAACAAATGATGCAGCAACAAGGTAGTCCTATGATGGCATATGGTGGTATGTATCAAGCAGGTGGTATGTCACAACAAGGTGGTGGGGGTCAACAAGATGAGGCACAACAGATTATAACTGCTTATGCTCAGATGGCTAATATAAAACCAGATGAGCTAATAAAGAAGTTACAAGAGATGGAACCTGCTAAACAAAAGAAAGCTTATGCTGAAATGAAGACCACTGTTATTAAAGCTTTGCAAAAACAGCAATCTCAATCTCAAGATATGAGTCAGCAGCAAACTCCTTTTGCAGGATATAGTCCACAGGATGCTCAAGGTATTGCTAGGCATGGTGGTTATATTAGTCATGATGGATCTTATAGACAAGCATCTGGATCAGGTACAATGTCAGGTAATGTTTATTATGAAGATGGTGGAATGTATAATTATGGTGGACAGTATGAAGATGGCGGAGATATCCCTAACTACATGAAAGAAACATCTCCTATGTATAACTTTGGAGGATACTTTCCACAAGGTCCTAGATTTGAGGATGGTGGTCAAATGATGGATGGTCAGACAATGGGTCAGATTCCTGTATATAAAGGTGGTGGTATACATATTAAACCATCACACAAAGGTAGATTTACAGAGTATAAAAAGCGTACAGGTAAGACTACAGAAGAAGCATTACATTCTCCTGATCCTCATGTTAGACAGATGGCTAACTTTGCAAGAAATGCTGCTAAATGGAAACATGCAGATGGTGGAATTGTAGTGGGAAACACATATGATGCTAGTCCAGAAATGATACAAAAATTAAAAGATGGTGGTTATAACTTTGAATATATAGATTAATATGGCAAAGATAAAAATTACAGGTCAAAGAAAATTAAGAGTTACAGGTCAAGGTGCTCCTAGGTATCAGTCACAACCTGGTACTATCTTAGGATCTATTGGACAACCTAATAGTTTTTCTATTCCTGGTTTTCCTACATTTGGGCAAAGTATACATAGTGTTAACTATCCTTCTACTCAATGTCCAGATGGTCAACAAAAGAATCCTATTACAGGTGTTTGTGAACCCATAATGGATATGAATGGACAAGCTCAACCTAACTACACAGGTGGTACACCTAGTATAAGTATAGACCCAGGAGGTCCTAACACTGTTAGAAATCCTACCACTGGAAAGTATGAAACAGTGGATAGTTTTCAGAAACAACCTGATATATACAAAGGACAGAAAACTCAAAGAGATTTATTTAATTACAACACAATGGTGCCCTCAGCAATAATAGCTGGGATGTCTGGTATTAGAGGAATGGCAGAAGGATTACAAGGTAATAACTTAGATATAGAGTATGCTAAAAGATTAGGTCAGACAGATGCTTTTGTTGGATCCACTCCTAATAAAATGGCAAGAGGTAATTTAGAAATTAATACAGGTGCACAAGGTTTATATACCACTCCTGTACAATTTGCTGGTAGACCTACATCAGAATTTGTAGGATATCCTTCATATCAACCTCAATCATTTTTTAGAAAAGAAGGGGGTGAGTTAGAACAATATCAAAGTAAAGGTCAAGTTACACGTCCTATTATGTATACGAATGATCTTAATAAAGTAAAACTTTCTAAAGATAGTTCTGATTTATTTAATCAAGGAGAACTATTTAAAAATAAGTTTCAAACATATGTAAATGAACATAATAATTTTGCAAACCAGCTCATCACTCCTGGTGGTAAAAATGTACTTCCAAAACTTAATTTATTTGATTTAAGACAACCATTAGATAATCCTAAAATTAAACCAACAAAAATTCAATATGTTTTAGGAGAAGGTGCAATGGGAAATAGTAAGGGTGATCCTAACTATCAACTTACAGAAAATATTAATCAGAGAAATCATGTATACAATGATTTATCATTACCTATAGATCATTTTTCTGAAGATGGTAGTAGATTTAATGTAAATAGTTATGTAAACAGAGTTATCAAACCTTTAAGAACATATAAAAATCCTGTTTATAATTATCAATATAGAAAAACAGAACCTACACCAGAACCTACATTACATCCTAGTGTAATGCATATGGATCCTATATCATTTAATACACAACACTCTACCCCACAACTTAGAACCATGCAGCAGCCAAACATAGAAATGCCTGCTGTACAAAGAGGACAATATAGAACAAGCTATTATGATCCTCAGATGAAAGATTGGAATGAAAGAGCTTTTATGTCTCAACAAGAGAGTGATCAATTTGCTAATGAGATGTCACAAAGAGGTTATCCAGGTTCTTATGGTAATGTTACACAAAGAATGCAATATGCTGAAGGTGGGTTAGCTGAGTATCAAATGGCAGGTTCTGTATGTCCTCAAGGATTTACTAAAAATGCTTTTGGACAATGTGTAAATGCTTCAGGTCAATCTCCTAATCAAAATAGTGCATCTAAAAGTATAATATCTCAAGCAGCTCAACCTGCTCCTGTTAATACAAAACCTTTAGCTACTCCATATAAAACTAGAAGTCAACAAGTAAAAGAAAATACAGATAGAGCTAATAGAGAGAATTATCATTTAGGAGAGTTTAGTGACCAAGCTAGTGTAGGTCAAGGACAAGCATCCACTGCTGAAAGTGAAGCAAATAGAGCAAGGTTAAATCAACAATATGCTCAGATGCATCCATATTCTAAAATAGATACACAAGGAAATCTTAGTAGAAGTCAATATGATAGAAGTATGGAGGGTATGGCAGATCCAAATACAACAGCTGCTGGTATAGATAAAGGAATGACACATATGCAAGGAGCTATGGATGCTGCAGGTATGGCAATAGGTGTAGGAGAATTAGCTAATATAGGTTGGAATGGTTTAAAATCTATGAGAAGACCTATTATGTCAAATGCTGCTGTAGAAACATTACCTGCTATTCAACAGTCAGGTGTTGGGAATTTAAAAGAAATGTTTACTAACCCTAAACAATATTTTACCAAGCCTATTGGTAAACCTTATATAGCTGAAGGAGCAAGTAAATTTAGATTTGAACCTACAGCTCCTCAAAACTTTACACTTCCTGAATTTAGAGAAGCAGAAAGTATAGCTGATTTAGGAGGTAGAGAAGGATATAATAAATTTAATTCTCATTTTAATCAACGTATAGGTAATTTAAAAAGAAGAGGAAGTATGTATGATCAAGCAGGGGTAGCTGATTCAAACTGGCTTAATCCAGATACTGTACATTATCATGGAACTTTTGATGGTAGACCTATTGTAGAAACTAAAATGCCTAATGGTAATTCAGAGTATTTTTATAAGTCATCAGGATGGGCAGGTAAACAAGGAGCTGGAGCAAATGGGACAACTGAAGGCATGTGGCAAGTTTATGATCAACATGGTACAGCACTTGGTAAAGATGCAAGAATTACTAAAAACTGGTTTGCTAAAGGTAATGAATATGACAACTGGTATGGTAGTAATACTTTTAGAAATTTTGCTGGTAATATGGATAAAACACTTACTGAAAAATATGCACTACACCCAGATGAGTTAGACCAATTTTTAAACTTTCAAAATAGATCTCATAAGACTGATACATTTGTTCCTGGTTATTCAAATGATGCAAGTTTAGAAGCTATTACACCTAAAAGTAAAGGTGATTGGCATACAGAAAAAATTGAAATCCCTGCACCAAGAACTTTAGATTGGAATAAAATAGGGACAACAGCAGCTGGTGTAGGAGTAGGTTCTGGTTTACTTTCTGCTGCTGGTAAAAATTGGTTAAGAGAACCAAAGAAAAAAGATGGTGGGCTCACTCAATATCAACAAGGTAACAGTGTATTAAGAGGAGCATTAATACCAGACAGACCAATGTCTTATAGTGATATGCCTGTAGTAGCTGAGTACTTTCCTACAATAGGTAATCCTCAAATAGCTCCTGTGTCAGCAAGTGCAGATAATATGCCTGCTCCTTATCAAGCAAGTGGTCCTATTGATATAGATGCTGCTTTAAAAGCTGTAGCAGGTGCAGAGTCAGGATCAAGACCTGGACAAACTAAATTAGGTAAGAGAACAGATTTAGTTGGTGAGGGTGGTAAGAGAGCTAGTGCTAGTGGTACATATCAGATTACAACTGACACATTAAAACAAATTTATAGTAAGTATTTTAAAGATGATTACCCATCATTTACTAACTTTAATAATTCTGTAAAAACAAACGCTGAAGTTGAATATTCAGCAGCTAGAGCATTAATGACAGAGAATATTAATAAGTATGGTATCTATGGTATAGGTGCTTGGTACTATCCTCAGTATGCAGCTAAAGCAGCAGCAGGGGATATGAGTGTATGGAATAAAATACCTAGACAGGACTATGGTAATAAATTAACTTGGGGTCAAGACTTTACAAAGAAATATAATCTTTATAAGCAGTATGCTAAGTTTAAAGAGGGTGGTGAGTATGAATTGGATGATAATGAAATACAAGATATATTAGCAAATGGAGGTCAAATAGAGTACCTTTAAATATACACGTCTATGAAAAAAAGAGTAAAGTTAACTAAGTCACCAACTGGTGGTAAACATATGGGAGACCAAATGGGTTATGGTTTGTACAGAGGTCAAGGTGTTAGAGACTTTCAACAGTTTACACAGAATGATCCTGATACTGATTTAAGAACCACCTATCCTGAATCACCTAGAGATAAGGCTAATATTGAAGTGGAGAAAGGTGAAAAGATTATTGCTAGAGATGGTCTATCTATATTTGATGTTGGTGGTAAGAAACACTCTAAAGGAGGCACACCAGTTAAAGCTGAACCAGGTAGTTATGTTGTATCTGATTTTATAGGTGCACCAAAAATACTACAAGCTCAAATGGGTTTTGAAGTTAAGTCTGATAAAAAGAAAGATAATACATGGGCAAGAGTATTAGATAGTAAAGTGAAATCTAAAGATTATAATAGACTTAGTCAATTATTACAGATAGCTCAGTCAGGTATGCAAGTTGATCCTCATGAACTTAAAACTGCACAAATTAAGTTTCCTATTTATCAAGACTATGTATCTAAAGCAGCACTTGGTGGTGAACTAAGTAAAGCACTATTAGGTAAAGAATATGAGATACCTCAGCTAGGTATGCCTGCATTACAAAAAATGCAAGAACAACAAGGAGGAGGACAACCACAAGGTGGTATGCCTGCACAACCTCAAATGGGGGCAGGTGGTCATGTACTTCCTATGTATCAACAAGCACCAGGTAGTATAGCATCTCAAATGAAAATAGATGAGGATGGTAAAGTTTATTATGCACCACGTGTAAATAAAGACTTTAATCTCACAGGATGGAATCAATACCAAACATTACCTAATGGTGCAGTTTATCAGATGCCTGGTCAAGCTGGTTCAACAGCACCAGGAGTAGAAGCTGGTAGTGCTATTGGTGGTGGTAAACCAGATGCTCGTTGGGAAGCAGCAATTATTAAAAAATTACAGAGTGGTGTATCACCTGAAGAGTTAGTTAAAGGTAAATTTATAGGACCTGAAGGAGCAAAGAAATATGCTAAGTATTATGTTCCAGGTAAAACTACACCAGGTACAGAACAAAAATTTGTATACACTGCTACTGATGAAGAACCTAAAAAAGGTGGGGGAGATGAGGGTAATAAAGATGAGGGTGGTAAAAAAGGTGATGGTAGTAGTGAAACATATACAAACCCTTATGGTAGAATCCCTTATGAGCAAGACATCTTAGGTTTTGCAGGTGCTTTGAGAGATAAGTATGCCTATCATAATATTCCTCCAACACAAGTAAAAGCTCAACCAGCATATATAGATCCTACATTTGTTAATACAGATGCTGCTAATAGACTAATGCAATCTCAAGCTAGAACATCTATGGAAGATGCTAGTCTTTATGCAGGGTCACCACAGTCCCAAGGTGCTAGACAACAACAAGTGAATGCTCAGTTGTTTCCTAGTCTTATACCTGCAGCTATGCAAACTAATGCACAAAATGCACAGTCTGCTATGAATGTAGCTCAGTATAATAATCAGATTTATAATCAATCTGCTCAACAAGATGCTGCTGCTACTAATGCTCTTATAGATAAGAATGCTCAGTATGTTTACAATGTAGACAAGAGTAGAGTGATGGCTGATAATAGAGTGCAGAATCAACTCAGTAATTTACTAACTAATTCTGGTAACACTTATTTAATGAATCAAAGATATCCTCAAATGGCATTTAACCCATTATCTTATGATGTAGCATTTAAACCAGGTTCTGGTAAATCATATTCTGATCAAGCTGCAGCATCAGGTATGGGTGGATATGGAGCAGAGGGTACTAGTTTTCCTACAGCACAATATAAAGCATTAAAAGAACAAGCATTAGCTAGTGGTGTTCCTCCTGATAAAGTAGATGGATTTGTATGGGATATTATACAAAGATCTCAACCTAGATATAGAAGTTCTTACAACCAAATGACAGGTATGCCTGGACCATATACCACTTCAGGATATGGAGGATATTCTGGTGGAGGTTATGGTGGATACCCTGCAGGACCTAATGACCTTTATGAAGAAGGTGGGTACATCCCAGAATACAATGTAGGAGGATGGTTTTAAACATTATAAGTTTAGCTTTAAACTTATCAGATTTTTTCGTATATTATATTATATAGAGCAATATGGCAAACTACTTACAAGCGGACTATGTACCAGAAGATAAACTCTTTGTCCCCAATTATAACTTAATAAACATGACATTACAGGCTCGTCAGAGTCAGTATGATCAAGGGTTTGCACAAGTTAAAGGATTATATAATTCGGTATTAAATTCTAAAGCTACCAATGCTGGTAACATACAACAACAAGGTGTCTATCTTAAAAATATTCAAGATAGTTTAAAGAATCTTCCTTCAGTGGATTTATCAGTTAGTAAAAATGTATCTGCTGCTAATGATATATTTAATCCTTTTTATGAAGATCAGGAGTTAATGAGAGATATTGGCATCACTAAAATATCAGGGTCTGAGTTAAGTAAAGGGCAATCATTTCTTACATCAGATGATGCTAAGAAAAGAGCTATGCACTCTTCAATATCAGATGAATATGTTGGTATACCATTAGATGAATTAAGAAGAGGTCAAAGAGGAGATGGTAGTCTAATGGCAGTTAAGCCTAGATATTATGTTCCTGCTGTAGATCTTGGTGAGAAATTTAAAAGTTTTCTCACTGAAAAGGGATTGTCTGTATTCTCTGATACAAGAGATGGTAAGGGCACTATATTAAGATCAACTAATGGTAAACTTCAAGAAGCTCCATTAAGATCTTTATTTGATGGTCTTGTTACAGGAGATGATAGAAAGTATTTTGATGCTTGGGGTGAAGTGTTATATAATAGACAGGTTAACGGTTATATGGGTCAGGGCATGGGTGAGAAAGAAGCTAAACTTAATATATCAAAAGACTTAGCAACACAAACAAAGAATTATTATCAAGAGGAATTAACATCTAATCAGTCTGCTTTAACTAGAGCTACTACAGCATGGACTGATTATAAATCATTGAATGGTGTAAATGGTCAAGTTCCACAATCAGAGGATGCTTTTAGACTTAAAAGTAATGTTATGTTTTATCAACAACAAGTTGATGATCATAAACTAAAATTAAATCAATTTGATTTTAATAAAGTATCTAATGAATATTTAACACAGGGTTCTGGTTATTGGTCTACAAGATTATATGATGATGCTTTAACTAAGATAGTTAGAGGATATGTAGGAGCAACAGAGTCTAAAGAAATTAAAACAGATGAGAGTTTTTGGAAAGGAATAGAACATAATGATAGGGTTGCTCAAATGCAAAATCAAAGGGATATAGCACAAATGAATATTAATAAAATTCAATCTGGTGGAGCTGGTGGTATGACACTTAGTGTTAATCCTGAAACTGGAGCAATAGAACTTGTACAAGCAGCAACAACAGGTACATCTAAAGGAAGTCCTGCTAAACAAACTAAAGAAGAAATTGATTTAGAGCAAGCTAATGCAAAGTTTTATTTAGGTGAACAAAACACTCCTAAACTTGAAACTAGAGGATATCTAGATAAATTATATGCTACAAGAAAAAGTACAGAAGCATCAATGAATAAATCTAGTCTTTCTTTTATAGATAAAGTTTTAGCTAGTGAATATCCAGAAATAGGTGCATTAATAACTAAAGGGTTAGAAGAGCAATATAAATTTGGTACTCCTAAAGTGAGTGGTGCATCTACTAATGAACCAGAGAAATGGGAGAATAAAGGTCTTAATGGAATAGTATCAAAAGAGTTTAACAAGTTTGCTCCAATGATGGATGATCCTAGTAAAGATATAGCAGCTCTTACTCCTAGAGAGGCAGCCTTTAAAACATTTGTAGTAAAGTATGGTAAGGAGTTTCAAACATATTTACAAAAAATTCAGAACCCTGCTCCAACATACTTAAGTATGCAAGGCTTTTTATTTGATAAAGCTAAAACTACTTATTTATCAGGTAAGTCATCTATAGCTCCTGGAAGTAGAGCAGAGATAGATGTTCATCTTGATGTACTAGATAGAGGATTAAAAATTCTTTCTGGGTTAGATAAAGATGTAAAAACTATATCAAATACTATATTAGATCCTGCTAAAAAAATTGTACAGCCTTTAACAGTAGTTAATGATAATGGCAACTGG
>Ga0194048_10001969_pt1 | contig 10226 bp, 10 predicted proteins | sample JunL225m_MetaG_FD_161685 | JGI IMG/M metagenome (GOLD analysis project Ga0194048, IMG submission 161685) | Anoxic zone freshwater microbial communities from boreal shield lake in IISD Experimental Lakes Area, Ontario, Canada - Jun2016-L222-5m | ecosystem: Environmental > Aquatic > Freshwater >... | reverse complement strand
GTAATGCCTGCCGCCAGCATCGAGCACCACATCATCAAGTTCGTGCAGCATCGCCGCGAGACCGCTCGTTCCGGCCGGCACATCGAGCGTGAGGGTCCAACCTGGCGCCGGAAAGCTCAACGGAGATGGGTTCGCTGCGCCAAAGCGCTTGAGCACCGTCACGAAACTGGCTGCGCCTGACGTAGCGAGGCGCTCGACCACACGCCGCAACGCGTTCTCTTCGCCCACAGGTACCAACACTTGGTACTGCACGAAGCCTCGCGGACCATATGCCTGGTTCCATCCGCCGACCATGTCGAGCGGATGAAAGTACTGAGGAATGGTTTGCAGTTCGCCCACGCGGTATAGCGGCGCCTTGCGGAACCATGCTGCGTTGAACGCCTTCACCGACACCCGATTCAGCGCGCTGATCGGAACAATCGGCGGCACCGACACCAACACCGAGGGCGAGTATTCGAGCGGTGGGCCATCGTTGTCAGAGCCGAGTTGTTCGCGCGTGGCGTGTTCGCCGCGCGACAAAATGCTGCGACCGAGATGACGCCCCGTGGCCATCAGATCGATCCACGCCACCGCGTAGCGATAGCGATCATCGCCTTCCTCCATCAACGTCATCACGTGATCAAGGTCGTGCGCACGTGTGGTGTCGACAATGCACTTGCTGGTCTCGATCGGGATCACGTTGATCGTGACATCAAGGATCACACCCGTGAGCCCCATGCCGCCGATCGTTGCCCAGAACAGGTCGGCGCGGAGAGTCGGGCTTAACTCGGCAACGCTGCCGTCGGCGAGCAACATCGAGATGCGACGCACGTGGTTGCCGAACGAGCCTTCGAGGTGATGGTTCTTTCCGTGGATATCGCTGGCTACTGCACCGCCAATGGTGACGAAACGCGTGCCCGGCGTTACTGGCACGAAGAAACCCTGCGGCACGAGCACCCGCAACAAATCGTCGATGCTCACTCCGGCACCAACAGTGACCTCTCGTTTCGCGATGTCAAGCGTCGCGGCGCCTGCGTCGCCCGCAAGGCGCAGCACAAGGCCTCCGCCGTTTTGAGCGGCGTCACCGTACGAACGGCCGAGGCCACGCGCCAACGCACCGCGCTGGGGTGCACCACGTACGGCCTCGGCCACGTTGCCGTCGTTCACCGGCAACAAGCGCGCGCCACTCGCAGCGGTGCGACCCCAACCAGCGAGGCGCGACAGGTGTACCTGTGGCATCAGTACGGCCACTCGGGCACTGGTCGGCCGAGACGCTTGAGTACTTTGCCGAGACCTGCACTGAGCAGAACCTTGAGCGTCACGTTCTTCACAAACCACGGCAACTGCATTTTCTGGCGCACCATGTTCATCAACCGTGCGCCGATACTGGTGCCCAGATCGGCGCGATAGATAGTCATCGAACGGGCGCGACCCACATAACGAAAGCGGGATCCGAACATCAGCTCGCGGGCAATCGCGGCAGTAACCCCCACCGACGAAAACGAGTCGTGAATCAGCATTGTTCCACCGGGCACTACCCGAGCACCCCACTCGCGAATGTCTTGCAACGCTGGGGCGTACCGATGGGCGCCATCGATGTACAGCACAGCGATACCGCCCTGCACCTGATCGTGCGCTTCGTTGCTCATCGCACGTACGTGCTGCACCCGATCGGTGACGCCAGCATTGGCCAGATTGGCGTTGAAGATCTCGTGGTCGCCTTGGGCCTGTTCAACAAAGCCATCGAGTTCTTGTGGCCCGCGGTCGTTACCTGCGTGAGGATCGATGGCGATCACGCTGACGCCTTCGGGCGCAGCCGAGGCGAGCACCACGGTGCTGCGGCCTCGAAAGCTACCGATCTCGACAATCTGGTCGCCACTACGACAGCCCGACGCTGCATCGAACAACGCGCGCGCCTGATCGGGCGACATCCACCCATCTACGCCATCGACACTGCGCAGAATCTCATCGAACGATTTCGACGTCATTTGATATATACCCCCGAGGCAAAGACAATGACCCAAATTACGCCGAGCACCTGCAGGGCTCGGTCGGCAGCGAAGATCTCCTCAGGCGCGGCACCATGGCCTTGCTCGATGATCAACAAGTAGCGCAGCAGCGCAGTAAGCATCGGCACGATAGAGAGTTCGTACGACGGCCAATGCGACCCGCCCAGCTCTTTCGATTCGAACGCCCAGATGCAATAGGCCACGAGCGTTGCACCACAGCTAATCGCAAGCACCGTGCGCAGAAACTCGAGCGTGTACTCCTCGAGCGTGGCTCGAGCTGTGGTTGGCGCGTCGCCAAGTTCGCGTAGCTCGGCGTATCGCTTGCCCGTCACAATGAACAACGATCCAAACGTGGTGCACAGCACGAACCACGTGCTCATATGCACGTTGGTTGCCTCGGCGCCAGCGATGGCTCGAAGCACGAAACCTGCCGCAACAGCAACGAGATCGACTACCGCAATGTGCTTCCAGATGGTGCTGTATGTGGTGGTCAGCACTACGTAGATCACGCACACCACGCCCGCTTGCCAACGCGTGGCAAACGCAAGCGCGGGCCCGGCGATAATCAACAGTGTGCCCAGCACACGCGCTAGGCCGATGGGCAGCGCGCCACTTGCGATGGGACGATTGCGCTTCTTTGGATGAGCGCGATCAGCCTCGACATCGAGAATGTCGTTCCAGTAGTAGGTGCCGCTGCTCGCAAGGCAAAAAGCCGCCAAGATCACCAGCGTCTGCACCAGCTCATGCGAGTGCGACAACACTCCGGCGGCGCCAGGGGCAGCGAACACCAAGACGTTCTTGAGCCACTGCTTGGGGCGAGCTTCTTTGATGATGGCGCGGATCATGACAACTCTTCTGGAACTGCGGACAACTGAGAATCCTTCACAAGGAACGAGTGATGCGCCGCAGCCAACAGCTCGCGGTCGCCTTTGCTGTCACCATACGCCCAGAGGTCGACGTTCTCGATGTTCATCTGCGCCAACCAATCGCTCAATCGGCGCATCTTTTCGGGTCCACGACAATTGGCCCCGACAAGTTCGCCGGTGTAGCGGCCACCTTCGCCAATCACGACCTCAGTGCATAGCACCGCGTCGACTCCGAGCATTGCCCCGAGCGGATGCAAGTACGAGCCGAGCGACGCTGACACCAACACCACTCGATGGCCTTGTTGACGATGCCACTCGAGCCGCTTGGGCGTGTCAGCGCGCAACAATTGCGCGTGCACGCGTTCGGCGAACGACACGCCAAGCGCGCGTACCGAATCAGCGTCTCGATTGGCGTAAGCGGCGCGCACCGCAATGGCCTTGAAGCGATCTCGGTCGCGTCTCACGAGTGCGGCCGTGCTCGCCACGGGGCGCCCCACGACGGCAGCAGCCAAACGCGCCCGACCCACGAGCAACTCAAGAAATGGCACAACGCAATCGCGTGTGGTGAGCGTGCCGTCTACATCGAATGCGGCAACCGTGGTCATGCACCACCGCGCATTGACTCAAGCGCCAACCAAAAATCAGGCCAGCTCTTCGACACCACCGCAGGATCATGCACCCGCATTCCGGGGATGCGTAGTCCCATCACCGCGAACGACATCGCCAATCGGTGATCGTGGTGAGTGTCGAGCGCAGCGCCGCTCTCGAAGCCTGGCTGCACTCGCAGTCCGTCGTCGAGTTCTACCGCATCGATACCGCATTTGCGAAGCTCGGCGACGAGGTCGCCAAGCCGGTCGCTCTCTTTAGCCCGAATGAATCCGACGCCGGTGATCTCGGTAGGCGACGAAGCAAAGGGTGCAATCGCTGCAAGCGTTGGCACGAGATCAGATAAGTCGGCCATATCGATGTTGATGCCGGCGAGCTCTGCGTGGCGCGACACAACCGTGCCACCAGCTCCACGCTCGACCGTGCAACCCATTGCAGCAAGCACATCAACAAACGCAGCGTCGCCCTGCAGGGCATCGTTGCCAAGGTCAGGGACGCGAACACTGCCGCCACAAATAGCTGCTGCAGCAAATGGATAACTCGCCGAACTCGCGTCGGGCTCAATGTCGTAGCTGCACGCCGAGTACCGACCTGGAGCAACGGTAACGACGGTGTCTGCGACGGTCACATCGGGCACGCCAAAGCTCCGCATGACCGCTGCCGTGATTGCCACATACGGCCGCGACACCAGCGGCGTGGTGAGTTCAATGCGCAATCCCCCAGCAAGGTACGGGGCGATCAGCATCAACGCCGTGATGTACTGGCTGCTGATGTCGCCGGGCATCTGCACTGTGTTCGTAGCCGTGGCATTGCGGTCAGGGTCGGCCGCATCAGGTGCGCCGAGCCCTTCGATGACCACCGGCAGATGGCCCCACTGGCCACCGGGTTGCACCGACACGCCAAGCGACACCAACGCATCGTGCAGCGGACCCATCGGGCGAGCGCGCAGCGGAGCAAGGCCGTCGATTTCGTAGTGACCAGACCCAAGCGCACACACCGCAGTGATAAAGCGAGACGTGGTGCCCGCCAACTGGGTGGGCAAGGTCATTGGCCCGTCACGCAACACGGCGCCAGTACCGAGCACTGTTATCTCAGTCAATTCATGTGCTGACACGGTCACGCCGGCGCCAAGCAACGACACACACGTAAGCATCGCTGCGGTGTCGTCGCCGCCAGGAACATTGCGAAGCACCGACTCGCCATCGGCCAACGCAGCGCACACCAGAGCGCGGTTCGCGATGCTCTTGCTGCCCGGCACCCGAACGACTGCATCGAGAGGACGATCCACGTGTTGCACGTGGTACACGTCGCTGGACGAGCCCATCAGTCGAGCCGTTGGATTGCGGGGCGAAAGCCGCGAGCGACCAGACCGCCCCGAAACAGATCGGCCGAATTCACATCGATGAGCACAATCGCAACGCCGCGATTGCCCTCGACGCTATGCACCACTTCGAAGCTGGCGATGTTCACGCCAAGCTCGGCTGCGAGCGTAAAGACCTCGGCGGCAGCACCGGTGCGGTCAGGAATTGGGATGCGCACTTCGGCGAGTTCGTTGGGTCGCATGCCACGTGTGGGCAAATTGGCGCGAGCATCGCGCGCCCTACGCAAGCGCTCGTGAAGAGCGGCCCTGTCATCGTCGCGAATAATCTCGCGCATGCGCCGCAATCCATCGATGAGCCCGTCGAGGCCACCGAGAATTGCTTCGCGGTTCTCAGCGCAAATGTCGAGCCAGATTCCGGGGTGTCCGCTGGCAATGCGGGTCATATCTCGAAAGCCACCCGCAGCAAGTCGCAGCAACGCTGCGTGCTCTTCGCCTCGCTCCGATGCCAAACCCATCAACGTGGCTGCCGCCAGGTGCGGCACATGGCTCACCACGGCAACAACTTGGTCGTGGCGATCTGCACTGAGGGCCACAACATCGGCACCAAAGTCGGCAGCAATCGATGCCATGGTGGCAAAGGTTGAGTCGGCCGTAGTTGCCGTAGGCGTGAGCACCCACACGGCGCCAGCGAACATGGTGGCGTCGGCTCCGTCGAGGCCTTCGAGTTCGCTGCCCGCCATCGGATGACCGCCAACAAAACGAGGATCCTCGATGGCCGCCACAATGGCGCCCTTCACGCTGCCAACGTCAGTGACGATGCCGGTAGTTGCGTTCAAACAGCGCTGAATCTGGTCGGCAATCGTGAGCACCGGCGTGGCTACAAACGTGACATCTGAGTCGGCGCACATGGTCTGCTCGTCGATAGCGCCAATCGCCATAGCGCGGTCGACGCGCCGTTGATCGTTGTCTTCACCGTGCACATACCAGCCCCGCTCGCGCAGGGCGAGACCGACGGAGCCACCGATAAGGCCGAGGCCCACGATGTTTGCGCGTCGCTGAGTGGTCACGGGCGTCGATCGTAGCTGCGCGGCATACCGGCGACTGATTCAACAACTTGGCGCACCTCGTCAAGCGTGAGCTCTCGCCATTCGCCCGGCGCCAACGACGAATCACGCAACGGACCAATACGCACGCGCACGAGTCGTTGCACGGGGAAACCAACGGCCTCGCACATCCGTCGAACCTGCCGATTACGACCTTCGTGGATCGTGATGCGCAACAGCCCAGGACTGAGCTGGCTGGCCTTGGCCGGCGCCGTGATGCCGTCTTCCAACTCGATGCCTTCACGCATGCGGTGCAGCACTTTGCCGGGCACATTGCCGTTCACATACGCGAGATATTCCTTCTCGACACCGTGGCTCGGGTGAGCAATTCGGTTGGCAAGCTCACCATCGTTGGTGAGCAACAGCAAGCCCTCGGTATCGGCATCGAGACGTCCGACCGAGAACACTCGCGGCTCATCGGGAACCAACTCGGTCACCGTTGGTCGACCTTGCGGGTCGCTGGCAGTGGTGATCACGCCGACTGGTTTGTTCAGCAGGTAGTACACCAGGTCGGGCCGCAACCCAATCTGTACGCCGTCGACCTCTACCGTGTCGACCTCGGCATCAACGCGACGGCCGAGCACCGCAACCTCGCCATTCACCGTGACCCGGCCTTCAGCAATCATGTCCTCGCAGACTCGGCGGCTGCCCCAACCGCGCAGCGCCAGTACTTTCTGCAAGCGCTCACCAGTTGCCATCGCGCGCTGGTCTGCCCATTGTTCCCACAACGGCTTTTCGATCTCGCGCTCGCTCATTGTGAGTGTGCCTCGTCGCCTGGCAGCGTTGGCGTGTTCGCCCGCAACTGCTTGGGGTCGGCGCCCGGGGCGCGCAGTCCATGCTCGAGCGCCTCGACCACGTCGGCGCCGGGCACGAACTCGGCCAACGCAGGAAGGTCGGACAGCGTGTTCAATCCAAGCTTTTCAAGAAACTGCGGTGTGGTGCCGAACAATGCTGCTTGCCCCGGACCCGGATCGGTGGCCACTTGGGTGACGTAGCCGCGCGCCGACAGCGTGCGCAACACCCCATCAGGATCGACGCCACGAATCGAGGCGATCTGGCCGCGCGAGATCGGCTGCTTATAGGCGACGATTGCCAACGTCTCTAAGGCCGCTCCGCTCATGCGGGCGCGTTGACCATCGAGCAAGAATCGCTCGACGTATGGCGACAGATCGGGATGCGTCTGGAAGCGCCAGCCACCGGCCACACTGGCGAGCTGGAACCCATGTCCAGCTTCGTCGTATGCGGCCGCTAACCGAAGGCACAGCTCGTTCACTACAGCAAGCGGCTGCTCAAGCAACTGGGCGAGCTGCTCGGCAGGAACGGGCTCGGTGGCCACAAGCACGATCGCCTCGATAGCGCGAACAACGTCGGCATCAAGCACCTTCTCAGGCGCGGCCTCAAAGGAGTTATCGAATGGTTCGTCGGACATGATCAGCCTTCGTAGTCGTCGATTGCAATTGAGCCAGCCGACACGGACATGCCGTCGGCTAGCCACACGATGTCGATGTCACCAAATCGCTCGGCCTGATCGAGTTCGACCATCCCCTGCTTGAACAGTTCGAGCAAGGCGAGAAACCGCACGATCACTTCAAGGCGATCGACCAGACCGTTGGTCAGTCGGCGGAACGAGATGCGGCCCACGCGTGGCAGTTCGTCGATGAGCTCAATCATCGCATCGGAAACACTGGCCTTCACCGCCGACACGTGGAACAGATCAACCACTGGAGTGGGCTTTGGCGTCACCGCACGCATGTACGCGTTGTAGATCTGGCGAGCCTTCATGCCCTCAAGCAGGTCTGGTACCAGCGCAATGAAGCGTTCGTCGGGGCCAACTGCACGAGCAAACGACAGGTCTGCATCGTCGGCAAGCGACGAGAACACAGCAGCGACATCTTTGAAGGTCTTGCACTCGAGCAATCGAGCCAACAGCAGATCGCGCTCTTCCCACAACGAGAACTCTTCGTCGAGATCAACGTTGTCTCGGCCCGGCAAGAGCCGGCGGGCCTTGAGTTCAACCAAGGTCGACGCAATCAACAAGAACTCAGTGGCGAGGTCTAGGTTGATTTCCTGCAGCTTGTCCACCTCGGCCAAATAGGCAGCCACGATCGTGGTCAACGAGACCTCATAGATGTCGACCTGCTCACGAAGAATCAAATGCAGCAATAAGTCGAACGGACCTTCGAACACCGGAGTGGAAACGTCGTAGGTCACGACGCCACTTTACTTGGCCTAGCCAACAATCGAAGAGACCGATGCGGCCCCGTTTCGTTAGCCTTGCGACGTGACCCGCGCACTTTCGTTTATCCAACCAACCGGCGATGTCCATCTCGGCAACTTTCTCGGCGCCTTGAACCAGTGGACCCTCGGCCAACACGACGTCGATGGCTTCTACGGCGTCTGCGACCTGCATGCCCTCACCGTCACCGACGCCCCCGGCGTCATTGGCCAGAACACGGTCAAGCTGGCCGCCATGCTGTTCGCCATCGGTCTCGATCCCGATGTCTCCACGGTGTTCGTGCAGAGCCACGTCCCTGAACACGCGCAGCTCGGGTGGGTGATGGAGTGCATCGTCAGCTTTGGCGAGCTCAGCCGGATGACGCAGTTCAAAGACAAGTCAGCAAAGCGCGAAGGCGAATTCATTGCTGCCGGGCTCTTCACGTATCCCGCACTCATGGCCGCCGACATTTTGCTCTACGACGCCAACGAGGTTCCCGTGGGCGACGACCAGCGTCAGCACATCGAGATCACCCGAGATATCGCGATTCGTTTTAACAGCCGTTTCGGCGACACATTTGTTGTGCCAAAGGCCGTGATGCCCAAGACAGGCGCTCGGGTGATGGACCTACAAGACCCAACGTCGAAGATGAGTAAGTCAGCCGCCACCGATAACGGGCTTATCTACATGCTCGACGACCCAGCAGCCATCCTCAAAAAGTTCAAGCGAGCGGTCACCGACAGCGACTCTGAGGTGCGCTACGACCGCGAGAACAAGCCCGGCATCAGCAACCTGCTCGAGATTCAGGCCGCAGCAACTGGCCGCTCCCCCGAGGTGATCGCCGCCGGTTACACCCAATACGGTCCGCTCAAAGTAGACACGGGCGAAGCAGTCATCGAGCTGCTGCGCCCGATTCAGGCTCGCTACAACGAACTGATGACCGACCGCGCTCAACTCTCGGCGTTGCTCCGCATCGGCGCCGCCAAGGCACGCGCCACAGCAGCCGCCACGCTCGAGCGGGCCTACAGCAACATCGGATTCTTACCGCTCTAGGTCACCCGCTGCGGCTACACGTTGTCGGCGCGACGCAGCGCCGCCAATGCATCCACTCGTTGCGTGGTGCCATCGAGCAGCGACAGCGTTGCGGCCGTCGAGCCTGCCTCTCGGAGCAACTCGATTCCGATCTGCTCATGATCGTGATAGATCCGAAACGAGCGCGTGCGAGGGCCAACAACGGTGGCGAGCACACGACCAAACGTGCCGAGATCGACCGAGACCTTGCCAATATCGTGCAGCAGCGCCCCAGCCATTTCGTCACGTGGCGATTCACTGAGGTCGGCCGAAAACCTTCGGGCCACGTCAATGCTGTGGCGTTGATCGGCGCTGCCGAGCTGTTTCCACAGCGCAGCCTCCCCCTCAAGCAAGAAGCCAAGCGCCCACGCTTGGTCGCTGCTGCTTGGGGCGCTCCGAGACAGTGCCCCAAAGAATCGGCGTGACAGGTGAGGGAGCTGAGACAGCCACGAGCTCATGCGGCACCTTTGCGTGCCCGAGGGTGCGATTCTCGATACACCTGCCACAGCCGCTCCTGGGACACCTTGGTGTACACCTGCGTGGTGCTGATCGAGGCATGACCCAACATTTCCTGCACGATGCGCAGGTCGGCGCCGTGGTCAAGCAAATGTGTGGCGCACGAATGTCGCAGCACATGCGGAGAGAGCCGATCACCAAAGCCGCACAGGTCGCCGTATTGGCGCACCACAAGCCAGGCCGACTGGCGCGACAACCGAGCGCCGCGATGGTTCAAGAACAATGCCTCGGCGTCGCCTTTACGCGCCCACCGCAACGGTTCCATCGCCGCTCGCCCGCTTGGTGCCAGCCATTGGCGAAGCGCCTCCCCGGCAGCGCGCCCAAATGGCACGATGCGCTCTTTCGAGCCCTTTCCAAACACGCGCACCAACCCAGAGTCGACATCGATATCGCTGAGCGAGAGGCCGACGACCTCGCCAATTCGAGCACCCGTGGCATACAAGAACTCAATCAAGGCCCGGTCTCGACGCGCCACTGCATCATCTCCCAGCACCGAATCGAGCAGGGTCAGCACCTCGGCTTCACTGAGCGGATGAGGAA
>Ga0194048_10001968_pt1 | contig 10228 bp, 12 predicted proteins | sample JunL225m_MetaG_FD_161685 | JGI IMG/M metagenome (GOLD analysis project Ga0194048, IMG submission 161685) | Anoxic zone freshwater microbial communities from boreal shield lake in IISD Experimental Lakes Area, Ontario, Canada - Jun2016-L222-5m | ecosystem: Environmental > Aquatic > Freshwater >... | reverse complement strand
CCTATGTTGCCGAAAAGGGACAGGTCGTCCACACCCGCTTCGCTAACTCGTTCACGGCTTCGACCTACGACCGTTCCACGGGCTTCGTTCCTTCGGATGCTGATGCTACCGATGTCGCTATCACGCTGGCTGACCACAATTATGTGTCTGCCTCGTTCACCGATACGGAAGTCGCCACGATCTCCCTCGACATGCTTCGCCGGGTGTTCATCGCTCCGATGGCAAACGCCACTGTGAAGTCCCTGTTTGATGCCGTCCTTGCTGAAACGACTATTGCGAATTTCGCAAATGCCGCTTACTCCGGCAACAAGAGCAATTTCACCCGCACCGCTGTCGCCAATGTCGCCACGAACCTCACCCTTGGCAACCTGCCTTATAACGACCGCTCGATGCTTTTGAGCCCTGCCGCTTTCGGTCAGCTCCTGCAGGATCCGTCTGTTGCGCAGTATCTCTCCATCGGTGACACGAGCGTAATCCGTGACGGCAAGGTTGGTCGCCTCCACGGTATCGACATCTACGAATACAACGGCTTTGCCGCTGCTCCCTCCGGCGAACACCTCAATGGTATTGCTGGTTGCCGCGAAGGACACGTCATTGTCACCCGCACCCCGGCTGCTCCGACCACGGGCGGTGGCGAACAGATCTCCGTCCAAGACCCCGACTCCCAGTTCGCCTTCGCTCTCCGCAGCTGGTATGATTGGACGAAGGGTCTGTCCAGCATCTCCGCTTCGTGGATTGTTGGCACCTCGGTTGGTAATCCTAACGGCGCCCAGCGTATCGTCATCTCTGACCTCTAAACCGAAAGGTTTAAAGGTTGGTGAGCAAGACCCCCTTCACCGGGGGTCTTTTGTTTGGGTGGGGTCAAAGACCCGTCTGGCTTGCCCGTGGCGCCGTTTTCGTTGCTTCCCAGACCTAGCACCCCCTTTGACTGCCGCGTAGGGTCATGGGTTCAATCCAAGACGAATGGAACGAAGATGCCGGGGAAGTCCTTGCGGAGATCCCTAAAGCAGTCACAGTTCGTCACGGAAACGGCGCCGCTATTTCATTCAATGTCCTAATGGGTCCACCAATGGTTCAGCAGGATTTGGAAACGGGTGGTTTCCTCAACTCCACATCCTTTGATGTCAAGTTTCTAAAGGCTGACGCGACCGCCCATCCCGGTTTGGTTATCTATGGCAATTTGCTCACCTTTAACAACGAGCAGTATCGTATAGTTGCCATTAATGACCGACCCCCTTCCGCTTGGCTAATCGTCCGTGTCCAGACAAAGGCTGGCCCGGCTAGCTAATGGCAATCGGCGTCACGAAAGGGACTCGTACCGATGCTTCAGCATTGATGGGTCACCTGCACGATTTTTCCAAGGTGCTAGGTCGGGAGCTAGGGGAAGTTGTCCGGGAGCAGGCTGGTCTATTCTGTATGGATATGGCAAAGCGCACCAGACCATTCACCTCGCCCGGAAAAGGACTCACCGGGGATTCCAAGCGCAAGGGGATGGAGAATGTCAAGTCGAGCATCATGCGGATCTTCAAGCCATTAGAAGCTGCCTCAAAATATGAAGTTGCCGCGATTGACCGCTACGATGTTTTCAAGTGGTGGACGGCTATCCACGGAGAGCAGACTATTGGTCCAACGAAACCCCATCGCTGGCAGAGCTTCAAGATGAAATATGCCGGGGGTCGCGCAATTCCATTCATTGATTCCGGGGACATCTCCACGATGCAAACAATGCACACAAAGCTCCGCAAGTTTTCTGGAAAGGGTGGTCTTGTAGAATATGCCCGGGAGTCCAAAAATGCATTTGGTATTGTCCGCAATAACAAGACCATCAAGGACTACATCACGAAAAAGCAAAAGGATGTGGGCTCACTCAAGTCCGGCTACTATTATGCTGCAAGGAAGATCCGGGCAAAGGACATAGATGCCCCGGCTTGGATTCAGAAGTCGGAGGGAGAGCAGTATGGAATTGGCATTGATAACATTGTTCAAGAGATGATGCCAGAAGCGACAGTTGGGAACACAGTCGGGCTTCGCTCTACACCTCCCGGCTTGGTTAAAGATGCCATCAGCTATCGAGCTTACGCTATGCGCGTTAAGATGGCGGCAGAGCTAAACAAGAGGAAGATTCCTCTATGGGAAGCTTGCGCCAAGGGAATGACCTCAAACACTTTTAAAAGATTCTGACATTATGCCAACCCCACCTACATTTTATGGCATCCGCACCATCGCAGAGCAGTCGCTGGCTGCTTGGTTTGCCACTAACTCCGATATGCTTCCCAGCACTACTGTCCACATCGGGCAGACCGGGGACATCCGGGTAGTGCCTATCGTCATACTTTATGCAGACTCTGCGGTCGGCTGTGCGGATCTCGGCGCCAAGCCGTTGGGCAACTTCGAGCTTTCCATTAAGGTTTATGTCTATTCGTCCGCTGACGATGCCGATACTACCGAAATTGCTTTAGCCAATCACCGGGCTAGGGTGGAAGCCGTGCAAGCAATTATGCAGGATGTGGACGGGCTGAAGTCGGCGTGGACTTCCGGGACTCTCTATGAGGCGTGGATTACATCTGACGAAGAAGGGGTAGCCGACCGCCGTTATGGTAATGTTTTGACCTACACTCTGGTCGCAGTCTATGCCCCTGCCTAGCCCGGCTTGACTGCCGCGTAGGTTCATACTTCAAGCCTATGTCACTCCCAGCTACTTTCGGCGTTGCTCATGTTTACGGACTTTACGATACTGTGGCGTTTGTCACCCTTCAGAGCGATGACATTGGTATTAAGCCTGCGTTGGATGTTGAAGTGACCGATGAAACGGGTCGCGTTATTACCGACCGCCTTGACGATCAGCGAAAAGAGATTACTTTAAATGGTGTCCTTAAACCCGATGTGGACATTCCTAGCGTTGGTCAAACCATCACTTATTTTTCGGTGGTTTATATCATCAAAGACGTCACCACCAGCGGTGTGAATAACAACTTCCGCAAGGTGTCGCTGAAGGGTGTGAAATACCAAGAGATTGCCTAATCCCCAAAGGGGATAAAAAGCCGTGGCTACCCGGTGGACACAGGCGGCGACTATTCTCACACCTACGATTGAGGTGTGCGGGTATCGCCTTTTGCCTTTCTGCTTACGACATAGGGTTGCTCTGGAAGCAATCGGTTCCCCGGCTATGGATAAAAGCCTGCCTATGACTTGCAGTCACATTCTGGCGGCAGCTAGGATTCTATCATCGCACGACTTGGAGATCCTCCGGAAGCCGTCCAAGGCATCTGACAATTACTACGCCACCCGGATGGGCTTCAGTCAGAAGTATTTGTTTAATGAAATTATGAAGCTTCATTACTACTTTGAAGCACAGTCGCTATGGCCTAGGTTTTGGGAAAAGGAAGGTTCGCCGGAAGGACGAGACAGCGGCACTCCTTGGCAGCTCGTTATTATTGCATCCCTAGTCCGCAACGGATTCACCAGCGAGGAAGCGTGGACGATGCCGGAGTCTCAAGCCGTGTGGCTTCACATCGCTAATTCTCAAGCTTCTGGTTGCGCTATTGAAATTGTTAGCGATAAAGAATGGCAAGCAATGGAAGATTTCAAAAAGTCACAACTAACACAACCCCCTACCCCACCCGGATCTAATGGCTGACGATGTAAAAGTTAAATTTGGCGGCGACTTCTCGTCCGTTGCAGACGGCGCCAATACTGCTGCCCAGTATGCCGGGACTGCCATGGTCAATTCCTTTAAGGACTATGGGAAAAGCATTATGTCCAGCGTGGCTAGCTTTATGTCGGTTGAAAATCTGGCAGGGAAGTTGGTTTCTGGAGTCAAAGATGCTTTGTCATATTTTCGTGAGGTGGATCAGTTAAGCCGAAAGCTTGGTGTCAGCCGGGTGGAAATGCAACAGTTCGGAAAGCTAGGGGTCGAGGTTGGTGTTTCGATGGAGACGATGGCTCGCTCAATTCAAATTGCCAATAAGAACATCGGCGCCGCACAGCTCGAAGCCGGGAAGCAGCGAGATACTTTAATTGCTTTGGGGTTCACCGAGAAGGAAATCACTACCAATAAAGTGAAAGCCATCGATGTAATGATGAAGCTAGCGGAGCAGTATGACAAGAACATTAATTCAAACACAGTAGCCAAATATACGACTGATATGTTTGGTCGTTCCGGGCAAGAGCTTAACGCCATATTGAAGGAAGGGACTTCTGCTATCAAGGAACGCATTGATGCGATGAAGGTTTATTCTGACGCAGAAGTAAAGGCTGCCGCTAACGCAGACCGGGCAATCGAGCGTGGTCAAAAAGCATTACTTACCCCGTTTCGTAATTTTGCTGTCAACGTCGGAAGATTAAATGATATTAATACAATGGAGTCTGCGCTTGAGAGAGCAGAAAAAAAGAATTTGAAAGAAGATTGGTGGAGTGGACGAAAGCGGTCAGCAGAAGATCTAGCCGAGACACCGGGTGTTGTATTGACGATGGCTAAAGACATGTCTGACTACGCTAAAAAATACGGCCTCGGAAAAGACCAAATGTCAGAAATATTGACTCAACAAGCTATCAAATTTCATGAAGGCATTGGAGGTGAGCTTGATGATCAAGGACAATTAATGGTTCGTATTGCCGGAATCCTACAAGACCAATTCCAAAACGCTCCAAAAGCAAAACAACAAGAAGCAACAACTGCTGCTGCTGCTGCACTTTCAGTTTCATCCCTTCAAGCAATTGGCGGTGGAGACATCCAATCAATCTTTGGTGGGACTTACCAAGACCAAATGCTTGACGCCCAGCAAAGAATTGCCAACGCTACCACCGAAACGGCTTTGAACACCAAGACCACCCCGGCTACTACCAAGCCAACAACCCTTCGATAATATGCCAGACCCAACAATCACAATGATTCGCTACGGCAACCCGCTTGCCGCACCCGGGCAACGCCAGCCGTCCGGATCTATTAACATTGATGCTTATGGTCTTGTTCAAGCACAACTGACTTTCGCTTTTGACTCCGCTGTTGATAACACGACAGACATGATTGATGAATACTCAATGGGTTTAGCTTACCCGGATGATTTAGGGTTTGAAATGAAGTCCTATAAATACCACATCACATCTGCAAAAGGAGATGTCGCCATGATGACTGTGGATTACATGGGAATTGCCCGTGGAGTTGGATACACCGATGCGCAAGTGACCGGGGTTTCAAATACGATGGCGCAACCAATCGAAACACATCCCAACTTTACCAAGCACCAGACTTCTTGGGCTGGCGGTGTTCTTGGCGGGACTCCAACGGCGCCGTTAAATAGAGCTATATTCGTCCCGTCAACTTCTGTCCCCGGACAATTTACTTTTGGTGGGTTTGGTATTTCCACGGATCCGGCAACCCCAAACATCAAAGCCGGGGTTCGTCAGTATCTTCGCCCAATGGTAAATACCCGTGGAACAATCTTTTTTGACTTTGCCAATGCATCTCGAGCAGCGGCGTTAGTAAATGCGAATGGATGGCGGTTGTCATCCTCAGATGATTTAGGGAAATTGCTTGGAGGAATAACCACAGCTTCAACTCCCGGAAAGTGGCTATTCACTTCGGTCAATGTTGAGCCCATCGGAACACCATCAAGCAACCCTTATTACAAAGTCACCTATGACTTGATGTATGCCAATGATGTGCTTGGCTGGGATGCGGACATCTACCCGCAACTGACTGCGGCAATTTTCTAACCGATGAATGACTCCGGCTTCCAAGGCTCGGGATCTAGATTCAACACTCGTTTTGAATCCGGGTCGGATGTTTCCGCGAAACAACTTAACGACCTAGCTTCCGGGATTCAGACCAGCCTTCCCACCCCATATTTAGGGAAAGGCACTTCCGTTTCTTATCTCCCGGGAGGTGCTATCATTACATCGGGTGAAGATGATGGGGGTGGACCAAGACTTATTCCTTGGACTGTTCAAGTGTTCCCAAATAGCGAAGATGAGGAAGCTGGATTGCGTTGGTTCATCCGGGTCGTCCGGGGTGTCTGTAATTACACTTGGAGCGAATTTCCTTTTAGTCCTAAAACCACAACCTCTGGAGCTGCGCTTCCTATTTTGGATTTAAACGGCAACAAGGTTTACCACAATGAGTGCATAGTAAAAGACTACGCTGTTTATCCGTCTGGGTCTTATAAATCCGGAACCGATGAATTGTCTGATTGGATGGGTGGTGATGCTGCTATTCAAATTAAAAACGCTGCCGCAGGTGGCGCCGATGTTTGGTATGTCACAGTTTCCAAGCTCGATTGGTGGAACAAGCTTTCATGGGACGATTCCGCGAGATTGCAGGATAAAGAGCGTCCTTGGGTATCCGTATTTGCTCACGGTTCGGAAGCATACACGAAGATCCTAAAGCCAACTCAAAACTCATTTTCTCTTCATCGCCTTTTCCTGCCTCAACCAAACCTTCCACCATCTCCCTCCACGACTGACTTTTATCAAGGGAATGTTATCGCCAAACATATTGGATATGATGTCAAAAAGGTGGCTTCAATAACTTGGAATAACGACACAAACCGATGGGACTTGGTTCAATACATTTTACATCAAGTTGAAATTGAAATCCCTTATCAGCAGCAATCCATCTGGGACTATTTTATTTATAACAACTCACCCCCGGTGAATGATTATCAAATTGCGGTCGATGCTCACTTTGTCGGATCTATCGATAACCTAGCTTTGCGTTCGGACTTATCGGCCATTACGGGCTACACCATCAACACATCTAATTGGTGGTATGACTTGATTGCCAATACCACTTCCCGCTAGTCCGGGAGCTGGATTTGACTGCCGCGTAGGGTCATGGCGACAACCCCTATTTCGTGGAAGCGAGGAAGCACCTTTGCCGCTGCTGTGGACTATACCCCCGGTGCAGGAGATCCCGAGACGCTAGAAGGGGTGACCATCGAGTGCTCCGTGATGGACAATTCCCAGACTCGCTACCCGCTTACCATTACTTTACTAGCTGGCGCCGTTTCATTTACGACCCTTTACACCGGGGACTCGTCCGGCTGGGCAACCGGGACTGCCGCTATTGACTATAAGCTCTCGAATGGTGGGGTCATTTTCTATTCGACCACCGCCCGTTTCGTAATCGAACCCCAAATTACTTTCTAAAATGGCAACCTTGACCACGACTATTACCTATGGGGAGCCGACCGGATCTATGGTCAGCACTCTGGGGACTCCCGGGCCACAAGGGATTCAAGGCATCCAAGGGATTCAAGGCATCCAAGGTGACCCCGGCATTGGTGTGCCTCCGGGTGGCGCAACGGGAACGGTGCTGAAGAAGCTTTCATCGGCTGATTACGATTCCGGTTGGTCAACGGATACCAACACGGGTGTTTGGGGTTTAATTTCTGGAACCCTCTCGGCACAGACCGACCTTCAGTCTGCTCTGGATGGCAAATATAGCACGACCAATCCGGATGGGTATGTCGATGGGCCGTATGTCGCAAACGCTCTGGATGGCTACGCTTCGCAGGCTTGGGTTATCGGGCAGGGGTATTTGACCTCATCGTCTTTGTCTGGCTACGCTACCGAGGCTTGGGTCAATAACGAGCTGACCCCCTACGCCACGCAGACCTATGTGAACAGCCTTGGGTTTATCACGGCTTCGGCTCTAACGCCTTATCTGACCTATGCCACGGCTGCCAGCACCTACCAGACCATCTCTGGGATGTCGGCATATTTGACGACATCGTCAGCAGCTACCACCTATGCTCCAAAAGTCAGTCCATCGTTGTCCGGAACGCCGTTAACGCCTACGGCCACAGCTGGGACAAATACAACGCAAATTGCGTCAACTGCTTTTGTCAATACGGCAATCGCTGTAAAAGCAAACATCGCAAGCCCAGCATTTACGGGAACGCCAACGGCGCCAACTCCGGGAGGAGGAGACGGCTCAACCCGGATTGCAACTGCTGCTTTTGTTCAAACGGCAATCACAAGCAAAGCCAATTTAATTAGCCCGGCATTAACCGGGACACCAACTGCACCAACTGCAGCGGTGGACACCAGCTCAACGCAATTAGCAACTACTGCTTTTGTTATTAATCAAGGTTATCTTAAAACCTCAATCGCTGCGTCAACTTATGCTGTCACCTCTCGCGGACTCCCGGCATCGGGAACAGTAGGGCAGGTGCTTTCCAAAGTTAGCGGAACAGACTACGATACGACTTGGTCTACATTTGTCCCGGGTGACCGATATCTTACGACCTCGACTACGAGCAACTCGATTGCCAACGGCGCAAAGACCTTCACGGTTGGGACGGGCTTATCCTACACGACCCAGCAGGATGTGACGATTGCCTATGATGCCGCGCACCATATGCATGCTGTGGTAACGACATACGATTCGGGGACGGGTGTCCTAGTAGTCAATGTCCAGCAGCACACGGGAACGGGAACTTACACGGCTTGGACGGTGAATGTTGGTGGGACTGTCCCGGCTCAATCCGTCACTTGGGGAGACATCGTCGGAACGCTGGGTGACCAGATAGATCTCGCTACGGCTCTCAATGCCAAACTTGAGACTTCCACGGCGGCATCGACCTATACGACTTTCGGTTATACGGCCTCAACTTATTTCCCGATTGCTGGCGGTGCTATCAGTCTCAACTCGCACATCACGGTTGCGGACACTTCCGACTCTGATGCGGAGATGGCTGGCTTCGGATTCGGGGTGCAAAAGTCCTCCGATCATACCAAGGGAACAACGGTTGAGTTTGACGGCCTCGACACCTACGACGGCGCAAGCCATATGCAGGTCAACCCGACCGGACTAGTATTCCCGGACGCCACGACTCAGACCACCTCGGCTACGAACCTTGGCTACATTTCGCAGGGAACGGCTGACGGTCTTTATTACAGCATCAGCAATCCGTCTGGTTTCACTTCAAACTACTTTAACTCAACGGCCGCAATCCAAGCAGTATCGAATAGTTATGCCTCGTCGGTAAGCAATAATCCCTCGACCGGAAACTATCTGAAATACGATGGAATGAACCTTATTTGGGACACCCCCGGTGGTGGTGGTGGCGTGGCTTGGGGTGCAATCACGGGAACGCTTTCTGACCAGACAGATTTGAACTCTGCTTTGGGAGATAAGTATCCGAACAGCAATCCGAACGGATGGACGAACTACACCGACAGCAACGCAATCTCGGCAATCTCTGGTGGTGCTACCAGCAGCATCTCCGGGTCTCCCTCAAGTGGGAATGTTTTAGGTTACAACGGCTCGCAAATCACTTGGGTGTCTAACGGCGCACCCTATACCAATTCTGTCTGGGCGTACGGCAATTGGTATTCAGCCAATGTCACGGGCATCTATGATGGATATATGAACTATTACACCGTCCTAACTTTCTAATGAACCCCAACGCTCCCAAGACATCGACCCCCGTTGAAGCCGGAAAGGTCGGGGTATTTTATTTTCCAGAAAATAAACAGATCGCCTACAAGATGGCTTTCCCCAAGGCTGGAAACATCGTGACCTCGCTCTCCGTGATTGTTGCCAATGATGATGCCGCGTTGACTATCGCCATCGCCAAAGCCGGACTCATCGAGCGCAAGTAATACAATGTTTTCTTTCATCCTAGGTCTGGGAATCGGCGCCGTTGTTGGTGCTCTTGCGTTCCGAAACAATGCTGCAAAAGCCGGGAAGATTGTAGAGCAGGCAAAGCTTACGCTAGATGCAGATCGAGCCGTAGCTCGGAACATTCTTGCGGATCTAAACAAGAAGTGAGCCCGTGCGTCTTGCCCTGCTTACCTGTTTTAGTTTGGTAGGGTGCTCCACGCTTACGGCGCCGATTCCAAAGCAGCCGGATGCCCCGGTGTCCACGGCTTCCGTTAAAGTGGTAGCTGCAACGCAAGAGAAAGTGGACGGGAAGATTGCCGCAGCTGTTACAATTGCCAAAGAAAACTCCACCAAGCCACGCATCGTGGAGTCGGAGCTAGGGGTCGCACTTTCGTTCCTAGACAAGCCTTCGGACTCCGAGATTGCTCTAGCCCGGCAAAGAGCAGAGAAGGCGTCCCCAGATGACTACGAAGCTGCCCGGTCGTTTGGCAAAAAGCTGATGGCAAGCCTAGATGCCGCCCAAGCCAAAGTAGAAGCGGACACCGCCGAAGCCAAGCGAGTGTCGGATCTAAAGGATGCCCGGATTGCCGAACTTAAAAAAGAAATGGAGCAGGTCAAGCG
>Ga0194048_10001964_pt1 | contig 10238 bp, 19 predicted proteins | sample JunL225m_MetaG_FD_161685 | JGI IMG/M metagenome (GOLD analysis project Ga0194048, IMG submission 161685) | Anoxic zone freshwater microbial communities from boreal shield lake in IISD Experimental Lakes Area, Ontario, Canada - Jun2016-L222-5m | ecosystem: Environmental > Aquatic > Freshwater >... | reverse complement strand
GGAGTTGCGTCAGTGCATTGGGATTGGCACAGAAGATTCTGATTGGAATGTTGGTGTAGTGCAAGAGTGGCTGCGTAGGGTAGAAGCCAAGCTCAAGGATAAGAACAATGGATAACCTTGTTAAATGGGTTTATGCAGAGAACATTGTGACAATTATTTGTGCTTGTCTGTCTGCATACTTTATAAGTTATTGGTGCTTTTTTTTGCTACTTAACATTTCTGCGATCAAACTCAAGGGGAAGAACGGTGCCTAACCACATCTGGGTTGGTGTGCAAGATGGCGTTTACACAGTGGCTGAGTTTCCTTTTTATGTGGGCAGTTGGAAGCGGGTGTGCAAGGAAACCAATCCGTTGATAGAACTTGCGAGGAAGGATGGAACGCCCAAGAACCAAATACGAAAAGATGAGTGGGATAACTACTGGCTCTTGCTAAACGCACCAGAAGAACTAATAGAGGATGTAAAAAATGGGTAGGCCAATACCAAAGCAACCGATGTGCAACACATGCTGGAACTCACCGGCAGTTAAGCTAGTCACAGTCCCATCAGGAACACGACGCTGGAAATGCCAGCACTGCATTGACGCAAGCAAACCAAAAAGGAAAGTGAAATGAAATCATTTGGGCAGATCGCGCACGACAAGGGCGTAGAGGTAGGAGGCTGGGCAAGGCGTTGGGCAACAATGAGCGAAATGCAGAGGCGTGAGTGGGAGCTGATAGCGGCGGCGGTACTTAATGCACGTTATTTTAGGGTTAAGGAGGAAAGAAAGGTTGTAGCGTGGTACGACCCCACCAATCAGCATGTCAGCATCAATAAAGATGATCCGTTGTTTACACCTCTTGGTCAGGTATGGCCTTTATATATGGAATCAAAATGACAGCAAGTGAAGTTCTGCAAGAAGCACTGGATGTACTGGAGCGGCACGTTCCTGCTGACACTGAGGACGGGGCTGTGATAGAGAAAGTAAGTAAGGCAATCGAACGATTCAAAGCAAACTCAAGGGAACAAAAACGTGAACCTAGCCCAAGCAAGAAATTCCAATTGGACATACAAACAACCACAGAAGCAGTATCCGGTCTATGTGCCAACCCTTAATGAACCGTGGATTCATACTAGATTCATCAAGGCAAAGCCCAGACCAAACGCAGCAATCGGGAACCTTGTTGACATCTGCACGAGGCTGGCAGCAGCACTAACCGACAAGCCCCAACCGGCGATAGTAGTATCTAAGGAAGCAGTGGTTACGTTGGAGCAAGCTTTAAACGCCCTGTCCAAGATGGCAAGAGAAGGTCTTGTGAGTAGGACGAAGGTATCCAAAAAGTGGCTGTACTTTAGAAACCCAGAGGAGACTGTATGAGTGCTAAAGAAAAGACGGTAAGGGTTGACCTCACCATGCAAGAGTCGGGGGTGTTGTGCTGGGCATGGTATGACTATATGGCCCGTAGCCCGAGTAAGGAAGAACTGCCACCGTGGGCGCATGAGTTGGCTAAGAAACTAAGAATCGCCAACGATAAGATTATGGGCAAAGCACCTGAGAAAAGGAAAAAAGCAAAATGAGTACGTTTAAAACAGAACCGATCAAGTGGTCGGTAACAAGAATGATGTGTGAGTGTGGCGGTGAGTTTGAACACAGGTTCAGCGTCAAGTACAAGGACAAACCGTATACACACGTTTGCAATAAGTGCAACGCACTGGAAGAGACAGATGTTATCTACCCAAAGACTGAATGGGAGATAGCAAATGATTGACTACAGCGAAAGCCTGATAAAGATACGACTGCTACGCAAGAAGGCGCACGATGCCATTCTTGACAAGAAATGGGCAGAAGCTTGTGATTATCTGGATGACATCGTAATAGCTGCCCGTGCAGCAAAAATGTTCTGTCTTGCGGAGATTAAAGAATGAGAGGGGTATCAGATGAGGTTAACGCGCAACAAAGAGTTGAACCAAGTTTTAACCTCAGCGGAAGAGAAGGGGTGGACCTTTGTTTATGGCGGCAAACATATAAAAGGTACACACCCGACGGGTAAGACGACAACTATATCCCGCACTCCAAGCGATGGACGAGCGGTTAAGAATATCAGGCAAACTTTAAAGGTGCAGTAATGGATGATAGAAACATAAACGCTTTTGGAGACATCATTAAGAAAAAGGGACGAGGGCCGGGGCGTAAGCCACGTAAGGTTCACGTATCTTTTAGGTTAGACAAGGTAGTCTATAACGCCTTAGTAGAACGATGTGGTGACGAATGGCGCAATGATCTGAACGATCTACTACATAAAATTTTAGTTGATAGAACTGTTGTGGACCCGCGTAAAAAAGAGTAAAGTGTTTTACTATGGCCGCTACCCCCGAAGTGAAGGTGAAGCAATCCGTAGTCAAGCTTTTAAAGCACTACGGGGCGTATTACTTTTTCTCTGCAACACATGGTTTTGGTCGGTCAGGCATACCGGACATTACCGCGTGTTTGCGGGGGCTCTTTGTGGCTATAGAGTGCAAGGCAGGTAAAAACAAACCGACAGAGTTACAAGAGCGGGAACTTGCTGACATACAAGCGGCGGGGGGTGTGGCGTTGGTAATAAACGAAACCAACCTGCACGAGTTAAAAGAAATTCTTGACCAGTTCACAGGAGTAAGCAATAGTGCCGAAAACAAAAGTGGGGATAGTAGAGCGGGTGCTTGATCGGTTTGTATCTCCAGAAGCTAAAATCCTTGCCGACCATCTACATAGACCGTTAGAGGACGAGCTCGGTTATTTTGACGTGGCTAAATACATATTATTGGAGGGGGAATTTTCCCTACTAGACTGTGCGTATCTAAAGCTTGCTGCGCACCAGAACATGGTACAGGAAACCAAGAACACCATCCTACGCAACGTGCTTGAAGTTACCAAAGTTGAAGTTAAGCCAACGCGTCGTAGGAGCAAAGTATGAACTTACTTTGTTTGGATTTTGAAACGTACTACGACAAAGACTATTCCCTAATGAAGATGACGACTGAGGAGTACATTCGCAGTCCGTTGTTTGAGATTATTGGTGTAGCAGTCAGTACCAACGGGGGTGAGCCTGAATGGTTTAGCGGTAGCGTGGATGCTACGGCGCTGTGGCTACGAAAGTTTGACTGGGAGAACAGCATGGTTCTTGCTCACAACGCCATGTTTGACATGTCCATACTTAATTGGCAATGCGGGGGTCTACGCCCGAAGCGTATAGCAGACACTCTTTCTATGGCAAGGGCACTGCATGGCACTGAGGTCAGAGGTAGTTTGGCGTACCTTGCCGAGCATTACAAAGTGGGGGTCAAGGGTGAAGAAGTAGGTAAGGCCATCGGCAAACACAGGGGCGACTTTACTCCCACCGAACTTGCCGCCTACGCAGGGTACTGCCGGAACGACGTTTCGCTTACCGTAGACATCTTTAAGATCATGGCCGAGGGGTTCGCTGCGTCAGAGATGGAGTTGATCGACCTGACCGTACGGATGTTTTCAGAACCCAAGCTCACTATTAACTCTATAGATTTGTTAGAGCATCTTGGCAATATAAAAGCCGCTAAAGAAAGCCTGTTGGATAAGGTAGGCATAACCCGCAAAGAATTGATGAGCAACATCAAGTTTGCAAAGGTTCTTATTGCGCTTGGTGTAACCCCCCCAACTAAGATTAGCAAGACTACAGGCAAAGTAACCTCGGCATTTGCCAAGAGTGATGAGAAGTTTAAAGAACTACTTAATCACTCCAACCCAGACGTTCAGGCGTTGGTAGCTGCGCGGTTGGGTGTCAAGTCTACGTTGGAAGAAACCCGCACCCAACGCTTCATCGGTATAGCCGGTCGCGGTTTAATGCCAGTTCCCCTCCGCTACTACGCGGCACACACCGGTCGGTGGGGTGGAGATGACAAACTGAACCTCCAGAACATACCGCGTACGTCCCTCATAAAGAAAGCATTACTTGCCCCAGAAGGATATGTCCTAGTCGATGCCGACTCCTCCCAGATTGAGGCGCGGACTTTGGCTTGGTTCGCGGGGCAAGAGGACTTAGTTGATGCGTTTACTAATAACGAAGACGTATACCGCATGATGGCGGCTAAGATTTACCACATCTTCCCGATCAGCAGAGTCTCTACAGAGCAGCGTTTTGTAGGCAAAATAGCCGTGCTTGGCTGCGGTTACGGCATGGGTGCGGATAAGTTTCAAGCCATGCTGCATAGTTACGGTGTACATATGACGCTAACGCAAGCCGAAGAAATTATCTACATCTATAGGAGAGCTAACGCTAAGATAAAAGACTTATGGGATGCCGCACAGCATGCCATCAAAACAATGACTGAGAACAAAACATGTAGTCTGGGTAAGGATGGGGTGTTGGAAGTGTATGGGTTACAGGGTATCAAGCTACCTAACGGGCTGTTCCTTAAGTACCCTAATTTGCGTAGTATGGTTGATGAGAAAAAGAATCAGTATGTTTATGCATACGACAACAAGCGCGGGGCGCAAGTTGTAACGACTCATATATACGGCGGCAAGTTGGTGGAGAATATTTGTCAGGCCCTTGCTAGGATAGCTATTGGGGACCAGATGAGGCAAGTGGCGAAAAAAATTCCCGTGGTACTTACGGTACACGATGCAATTGCATGTATCGTACCAGAGGATAAATGGGCCGAGAGCATGAGGTTCATTTCAGACTGCATGCGTACTGCCCCCGCTTGGGCTGAAGGGTTGCCGTTTAATTGTGAAGTTGGTTACGGTAAGAACTACAGCGATAGCGGTAAGAAACAAACAATAGAAGCGTGGGGTCTATAGCATGTCCAAACCAATAACGTGGTCTTACAGTAGTTTGTCGTTGTTTCAGCAATGCCCCCAGAAGTACTATCGGTTGAGGGTTGCGAAGGACATAAAAGACCCGCCATCTAAACAGATGCTATACGGGACTGAAGCACACAAAGCTGCCGAGGACTATGTTAGGGACGGCACCCCCCTACACCCCCACTTCAAGTTCATGCAACCCGTGTTGGATACCCTCCGCGACATAGACGGGGACAAGCACTGCGAACAAAAGCTTGGGTTGACAGAGGACTTGCAGCCTTGCGGGTTCTTTGATCCAGACGTTTGGTGGCGCGGCATAGCCGACTTGGTCATCCTGCAAGACGATGTAGCACGGGTGCTTGATTACAAAACAGGTAAAGCGGAATACGCCGACACCAAACAGCTAGAGATTATTTCTCTGGCAATATTCAAGCACTTCCCCAAAGTGGAATCAACCAAGTCAGGGTTGCTGTTTGTAGTACATAACAAGTTTATACCCGCCGCGTACAAGAAAGAAGATGAAGCAAAGCTATGGGCCAAGTGGAAGCAGGAGACCGACAGGCTCAAAGCGTCTTATGAAAACAATGTATGGAACGCGACAAAGAACTTTACTTGCCGGAGTTGGTGTCCGGTGTTTGATTGCCCACATAACGGAAGGAAATCATAATGCCCTACGTAAACAAACCAAGGCCGTATAAGAAAGAATATGCACAGCAGCAAGAGCGTGGGGAGTTACCCGCCCGTATGGAACGCCAACAGGCGCGACGGGATATGGATAAGAAGGGGATAGACCGTGCGGGTAAGGTCATTGATCATGTTACTCCCCTGTCTAAAGGAGGCACAAACGCACCGTCCAATCTCAAGCTAACTTCAAGGGCAAAGAACGCGTCGTTCAGCCGCAACGCGGACCACTCCGTCAAGAAGAATAAGCCAAAAAGCAAATAATGGATATCATTGAGGACAGGGCATTGTTAGTACGCACCAAGAACCCACAACGTATAACAGACGCTATAAAAAAAAGTAGCCTTGTGGTGGATGGTTCGACGGACGTATTCAAAGTGCTGGTTAAGTGGGAGTTGACGGAAGCTTCGCAGCTTGCAAAACTTATTAAGGATGTGCCGTCACCTATCAGCCGGGACTATACTTGGCCGGGGATTTACAAACCTTTTGCACACCAGAAGAAAACGTCGGAGTTTCTGTCGCTACGCCATCGGGCGTTTTGCTTTAACGAGCAAGGCACGGGCAAGACCGCGTCGGCTATCTGGGCTGCTGACTATCTGATTAAGCAAAAGGAAGTGCGCAGAGTGCTGGTTATATGCCCACTATCTATTATGCGGTCGGCGTGGCAGGGGGATTTGTTCCGGTTTGCGGTTCACCGCACCTGTGGTATCGCGCATGGTAGTCGTGCCGAGCGGGAGAAAGTTATATCCAGCAACGTAGAGTTTGTCATCATAAACTTTGACGGTGTTGGTGTTGTTAAAGACTCCATAATCAAGGACGGTAAGTTCGATTTAATCGTCGTAGATGAGGCATCGGCGTACAAGAACGTCCAAACCATTCGGTGGAAGGTACTACGGGACATAGTTACGCCGACCACCCGCGTATGGATGATGACAGGAACCCCAGCTTCGCAGTCCCCCGTAGATGCTTATGGGCTGGCTAAACTGGTGAATCCTGCCAGTACGCCTAAATTCTTTGGGCAGTTCCGTGATTCTGTTATGACTAAGGTAACGCAGTTTAAGTGGGCCCCCCGCGCTCAAGCCGAGAACATTGTGCATGCTCTGCTGCAACCGGCCATACGGTTTGAGAAGAAAGACTGCTTGGACTTACCCCCTGTCGTGTATGTAGATAGAGAGGCCCCCCTTACCGCACAACAAGTTAAATACTACAAGCAGCTCAAAGACAAGTTTAGACTGTACGCGGACGGTGAAGAAGTAACGGCGATAAATGCAGCCGCTAACATGACAAAACTACTGCAAATATCAGGGGGTGCAGTCTACACAGACTCAGGGGAAGTTGTAGAGTTTGACGTATCCAACCGCCTCGCCGCCGTAGAAGAAGTAATAAACGAAGCAACCCAGAAGGTATTGGTGTTTGTCCCGTTTCGGCATACCCTACAACTGCTCAAGAAGTATTTGGACGGGGTAGGGATTACTTCGGAGATTATCAACGGGGATGTAAGCCTTAATAAAAGGTCGGCAATATTTGACAAATTCCAGACCAAGCCCGACCCCAAGGTGCTTTTGGTGCAACCCCAGACAGCTTCACACGGGTTGACTCTTACCGCAGCGAACGTGATTATCTGGTATGCCCCAGTAACGTCTGTAGAAACCTACCTGCAAGCTAATGCGCGTATTGACAGACCGGGGCAGAAACATAACATGACCGTCGTACATATTTCAGGCAGTCCGGTAGAAAGCCGTTTGTACGCAATGCTAAGAAACAAAATAAACATCCATAACAAAGTCATTGACCTGTACAAAGAAATGATCAATAAAGACTTGACAATGTAAAACAGTAGTATATACTGTGAAGACGCATCACAATAAAGGGGAGTAACATATGGACGTAGAAGTTGAAGAACCACAAGAAGTAGTATCTACAGATAAGCTCATAGAAGCTTACGTAAGAATACGAGATAGCCGTACAGAAGCAAAGCAAGTGTTTGAATCGAGTGATGAGGAGTTTGCCAAGCAGTTGAAGGTGCTGGAGTTAGAGCTACTGAATATCTGCAAGGCCCAAGGTGCCGACAGCATCAAAACAAAAGCCGGTACTGCCATACGCACTATCAAGAGCAAGTATTGGACGGGTGATTGGGAAAGTATGTATGCATTCATCCGCGAGAATGACGCGTTCCTGCTTTTAGAGAAACGTCTGCACCAAACCAATATGCGGCAATTCTTGGATGAAAACCCCGACCAGAAACCGGCTGGGTTAAACATAGATAGCGAGTATGCAGTTACCGTTCGTCGTAGCAAAAACTAAGAGGACTATATGACTACCCAACTAAGCCTGTTCCAACAAGAACTTCCCGACTTCCTTAAGAGTGCGGAACCCAATGCGCTAACCAAGTCGCTTGCCGGTAACACAGCAAACAAAAAAATCTCCATCAGGGGTAACGTATTCCGCATGGTTGTTGGGGGAGAAGAGATACGCAAGTCGGACTCCCGCTCGTTGCAATTCATTATTGTTAACGCGTCTCCACATGTAGCAAGGCAGTTCTACGAAGGTGCGTACAACCCAGAGAACAAAGCGGCAGCGGACTGCTGGTCTCTGGACGGCAAAGCTCCCGACGCAACTGCTGCTAAACCGCAGGGGACCAAATGCGATACCTGTCCGCAGAATATTAAAGGGTCAGGACAAAACGGTGGTCGGGCGTGTCGTTTCCTGCGTCGGTTGGCGGTCATGCTACCTGATGCTCCTGATGTGTACCAGTTGGTGGTCCCTTCGCAGTCTATTTTTGGTAAGGGGGATAAGAACACCATGCCGTTTGATCAGTACCTTAAGTACGTAGCTTCTAATCGTCGTAACATTGACGAAGTTATTACTCAGGCTACTTTTGATACGGATAGTGCTACGCCTAAGTTGTTCTTTGACGCCGTAGCGCATGTCAGTAGCCAAGAGCAGCTCGATATGGCAAGGGCGGCAGGGCTTACCGAAGACGCCCAACGCGCTATTACGTACTCGGTATCAGCGGTAGAAGGAGCAGGTAATACCAATAAGGCACTCCCCAAACCCGCTGAAGCAAACCCCGAGCCGCAGAAGGGGGAAGTTGCCGAGCCGCAGGAAGAGGAAGTTGCCGAGCCTAAGAAACGCGAAGGAAAAGCTTCTAAAGCCGAACCCGCCCCGAAGAAAGACCTTCAGGATATTATGAAGCAATGGGCTGAGTAATATGAATGGGTACAGCAAGAGATTGATTGATGAAAACAGAGCAGCTAAAGCGGATCACGTCGGAGTAAGGCTTGGGCGCTTGTGTATAAGGAGGGACACCCCCGTGACAGAAGTGGCTGAGTACTGCAAAGTATCGCGTATGACAGTCTACAACTGGTTCAAGGGGGTTACTTACCCACGCCTTGATATTGAACCGCTCGTGTTGAAGTTTATTGATAAGCTTGCTTCCCGCTCTACTTGACGTTTAATCTGTGTCTAATAGGCAACGGGCTAACCCCCCGTTGCTTTTTCATCTATAGGCTATGCCATGACAGACCTACTAGCCCAAGTATTGCCATCCGAAGGGTGGTACTGCATTATTGGGTTGCAGCAGGGCAGCATGCCGAGGCAATGTTTTGTTGAGACGCTGAATGACGCCAATGTAGAAGCTAAGAAGCTAGCTATGGCAGATTATGATGTCTACTTCGGTTGCGCCAAATACCGTGATAAAGGTAATAGATTAAAGAAGAACGCCGCGTATTTTAAATCTTTCTGGTTGGACATAGACTGCGGTGCAGCCAAACCGTACGCAACGCAAGCTGACGGTATAGAAGCTCTTAAGATTTTCTGCGGTACAAACAAACTGCCCCGTCCTACGCTGGTTAATTCTGGCAGGGGTATTCATGTCTATTGGCCTCTCACAGCTACGATAAGTCAGGAAGAATGGCTCCTCGTGGCCGAAAAGCTCAAGGAAACCTGTGTATCCGCAGGGCTCCACGCAGACCCCGTCGTAACTGCGGACGCTGCTCGTATCCTGAGAGTTCCACAGACATATAACCATAAAGACCCAGCACACCCCGCAAGTGTTGATATGCTTTATGAGGGAGTGCCGACGGACTACAACACGTTTCGTAGCCTGTTCGGATTAGCGCAAGCGGCCCCGACATCGGCACAGTCGGCTCCGGCGCATATACCCGTAGCTAATTCCCTGAATGCCTTAACTCTGTCGTTGCTTGGCAACCGCATATCCATATTCAAGACGATCATGGAGAAGACAGCAGAGGGCAAGGGATGCGAACAAATATATAACATAGCTATAAATCAGGCAACCATAGAAGAGCCGTTGTGGAGGGCGGGGTTATCCATAGCTCACCGTTGCGAAGACCGTGCAACTGCCATACACAACATATCGAGGCTTCATCCCAATTACAACGCTGCGCAGACGGAGCAAAAAGCAGAAGGCACGGAGGGGCCGTATCTATGTAGCACGTTTGAACGGATAAACCCCACAGGGTGCGCGAACTGCCCCCACAAAGGCAAGATCAGTAGCCCCATAGTGTTAGGGCACGACATTGCTAGAGAAGAAGAGGGGGATGTCACAGACCCAGAAGACGAACTTGATGAAGTAGAACGGGAACGGTTAAGCGTTAAACCTCAAATCCCGTGGCCGTATTTCAGGGGCAAGAAGGGAGGTATATACAGGGAAATAAAAGACGACGAGCCAGCCTTGATATATGAACATGACCTGATAGTAGTACAGCGGTTGAATGATCCGAAGGAGGGGAGTGTGC
>Ga0194048_10001963_pt1 | contig 10240 bp, 11 predicted proteins | sample JunL225m_MetaG_FD_161685 | JGI IMG/M metagenome (GOLD analysis project Ga0194048, IMG submission 161685) | Anoxic zone freshwater microbial communities from boreal shield lake in IISD Experimental Lakes Area, Ontario, Canada - Jun2016-L222-5m | ecosystem: Environmental > Aquatic > Freshwater >... | reverse complement strand
GAGCGTATTCGAATGGCTCTTGGTGCCAAGTATGCGATGATGAAGAAAGAAGAAGTTGAACTTACCGAATTGAAAAATAAAACATTACGCAGTTATCGCTACAAGGCAAAGATTGCAGCTCCTACCACTCGGGCTCCTGGTCGTGAACGTGCCGCAGAAATTTTAAAGAAACGTAAGGATGCACATCTAGCAAAAAAATCGGTACGCGCAGGCAATGCTAAGGCTAGACTGCAAGCGCGTATAGACTCACTATTCGGTCATCACTATGGAGCAGACAATTAACATGAATACTCAATTTGCAACCCTTGTGTCATTGTTATTTGCAAGCAGAACACAAGCACATATCTTTCACTTACAAACATCATCATACGCTGCCCATAAGGCGTTGAATGGTTATTATGATGACATCGTTGATTTAACAGATGGATTAATTGAAAGTTATCAAGGAAAATATGGCATTGTCTCAGATTACATTGGGTCAGCAACAGTGATTAACAAGGCAACGCAAACTGAGGTGAATAAATATTTCACAGACCTACTTAGTATGGTGGAAACCATTCGTAAAGAAATTCCACAAGATTCATATATTCAAAATCAAACTGATGCAATTGTCGAGCTGATTACCAGCACGTTGTATAAGTTAAAGTATCTACAATAGAAGAGGAATACTATAAATGGCATACACCATATTAAAAAACACCCCTATTCACACAGTGGTTGCAGTGTCGGGTGAGAGCATGGAAGAAACAATTGCACTTGTTGATTTAGCAACAGCAGGACAAACACCTGATGGTCCTAAAGCGAATATTCGGGGCATGCAGTGGACAGTACCAGGTATAGTCCCAGCAACAGTCACACGCGATAGTGAAGTGTTATGGTATCTTGCAGGCGCATACGATTTACAAATGAACGGATACAATGATAACAGAGGCAACACGGAAAGTATTGTTGTCACTACTCCTTCAACAGGTGGCACTGTTATTCTAGAAATAATGAAGATTTCTGGTTGGGGCGATTCACAACACTTAAACCAAAATCTCTAAGAGGATATTATGAAACTTATTTCTGAACTCGTCGAGGACGTACAATTTATTTCTGAAGGTGCAGGAGCAACAAAGAATTATTTCATTGAAGGGGTTTTCTTACAAAGTAATCTCAAGAATAGAAATGGTCGTGTCTATCCTAAAGATATCATGAAAAAAGAAGTTGGACGGTACATGAAGGAATATGTTGATAGCAAGAGAGCATTTGGTGAACTGGGACACCCTGAAGGACCTAGCATCAATCTTGACCGTGTATCACACATGATTGTATCACTCAGAGAAGATGGTGATAATTTTATTGGTAAGGCAAAAATCATGGACACACCCATGGGTAAAATTGCCAAGAATCTTCTTGACGAAGGCGCAAAATTAGGTGTTTCGTCACGTGGTATGGGAACAATGGTTGTAAACAAAGAAGGAGTCAATGAAGTACAAAGTGATTTCTATTTAGCGACTGCGGCTGACATCGTTGCCGACCCATCAGCACCTGATGCATTTGTTCGTGGAATTATGGAAAATGCTGAATGGATGTTCGTTAATGGTTCATGGACTTATCAGAATATTGATGAAACCAAGAAGCTTATTGAACAAACAAGTCGGAAACAGTTGGAAGAAGTGAAACTCAGAGTGTTTGAAAACTTCCTTTCAAGCATTTCAAAGTAGTAAGTTGTATAAATAATACGTAGATTTTGTACACTATATTAGGAGATAACACATGTCTGTAGAAAACAAGATTCGGGAATTTTTAAACAACAAACCAGAATCTTTATCAGAAATGTATCCTGGCGCAGAGAATTCAAAAGAGACAGAACCCATGATGCAGGGTTCGTCACAAAAGTCAGCATACGATACACTAGATAAGGGTTCAAAGGCGGGTGCTTCAGTTAAATCAGCAGCCAATTTAAAGCCACACGCTGGTCCAATGGATGCAAAAGCACCAGAACAAGGGTCATCTGAACATGCATCAATTGATGCAGAAACAGATAAAGAAACACAGGGCAAGACACAGGCAGCAAAAATGGCAAAGGATAGCACATTGCCAGCTGGTCAGGGTGCCGGTAAAGCAACAAACTTCACTGACTACATGGATTTAGTTTCTGCTGTTAGCCGCGTTGGTAACATCATGGCTAAGGAAGATGTTGATGTATCAGAAACCGAAGAAGAATTAACAGAAGAAGAATTGGAACTATTGGGAGATTTAACAGAAGAAGAATTGGAACTATTGGGAGAATTAACAGAAGAAGAATTAGAAGTATTAATGTCAGAAGAAATCGACCTTACCGAAGAAGAATTCAATGCATTGTCAGAAGAAGAACAGGCAAACTATGAATTGGTAGAAATGAGTAAGGAAGACGAAGAAGATGACGAAGAATTAGAACTTGAAGAAGCTGCTAAGTGGAGAAGCAATCCCAAGGCATATGATGTTCATCATGATGACTTCGGTGCACGCGCTGATGATATGGGTCATCCACATTCTGATAACACCTACAAGAAGTCAAAGGCAGATACCCCCAACAAGTATGGATCGTTGCAAACTCGACCGAAGCCACAAATTGCAACTAAAGGTCCAGGTAAAGGAAAAATTACTAAGACTTCTGCTGACCGTCTAAAGTCACGTATTAAAGCAAGAAATGAAGCCGTTGTATTAGAAGAAGTTGAAAAAGACGGTAAGAGTAAGATGACAGCCAAGAAAGATATGTTGATGAAGAAAATCAAGGAATCATTATCATCTGATGTTGAAAAATTATTTGCATCAGAAACAGACCTTTCAGAAGATTTTAAGGCAAACGCCGCTTCATTGTTTGAAGCTGTTGTAACTGCGCGTGTTGCATTTGAAATGGATGAAATCGAAGAATCTCTTTTAGAAGAATCAGCAAAAATTGTGGCTGATATTCAAGAAGAACTTGTTAACAACGTTGACGCATATTTAAACTTCGTTGCTGAACAATGGTTGAAGAATAACGAACTTGCTGTTGAAGAAGGTCTTCGCTCAGAAGTTACCGAAGATTTCATCGCTGGCTTAAAGACATTATTCCAAGAAAACTATATCGAAATTCCAGAAGAAAAAATTGACGTTCTCGGTGAAATGCAAGCGCAGAATGAAGCATTAATTGAAAAGGTCAATGAAGTAATCGCAGAATCAATCGAACTCAAGCAAGAGTTAGATGAATCAAAGCGTGATGCAATTTTTGCAAAAGTCACCTCAGATTTAGCGCAAACTGAAGCTGAAAAACTTCATGGTTTAGTAGAAGAAGTTGAATTTGAAAATGCAGCAATCTTTGAACAAAAATTGAATGTTATTAAAAACAACTATTTCCCAAAGTCATCAGGGTCATCAACACTTACAGAAGATAGTTCAACCATTCAAGAAGAAGTATCAGCATCAGTCGCAAAGTATGCCCAATCAATGGGACGTACACGTTTTGAAAAGTAATAGTTGTATAAATAATAGTAACGTTTAACACGTAAAAAACTAAACAGGAGAGCGTAAATGTTTTTATCAGAGAATCTTCAATCAAAGTGGGCACCAGTTCTTGACCATGCCGACTTGCCACAAATCAAGGATGCATACAAGCGCGCAGTAACAGCCGTAATTCTTGAGAACCAAGAAAAGGCAATGCGTGAAGAAAACAGTATGTTGAATGAAACCATCTCCAACTCAGTTGGCGGCGGCGGAATCGACAACTACAATCCAATTCTTATCTCATTGGTTCGTCGGTCACTTCCAAACTTGATGGCGTATGATGTTTGCGGCGTTCAGCCAATGACAGGCCCAACAGGCTTAATCTTCGCTATGAAATCGCGTCACCAAACACAATCAGGAACAGAAGCGTTGTTCAACGAAGCTGAAACAGGTTTCTCAGCTGGTTACCTCGGCTCACTCGCCGGCACAGGTTCAAACCCAGTTGACGGCACATACACCAACGTTGGCGGACGCGACACAGCAGATGCAGAAGCTTTCGGCGACGGCACGACATTGAATGAAATGGCTTTCTCAATCGAGAAGACCACAGTAACAGCCAAGTCACGCGCTTTGAAGGCTGAATACACTGTAGAATTAGCACAAGACTTGAAGGCAATTCATGGTCTTGATGCAGAAGGCGAGTTGGCCAACATTCTTTCACAAGAAATTCTTGCTGAACAGAATCGTGAAGTCATCCGTAAGATTTACACAGTTGCAAAGCCAGGTGCAGCATCAACAGCAGTCCCAGGCACATTCGACCTTGACGTTGATTCAAACGGTCGTTGGTCAGTGGAACGTTTCAAGGGCTTGATGTTCCAAATCGAGCGCGATGCAAACGTTATCGCACAGCAAACCCGTCGGGGACGTGGTAACTTTGTTATCTGTTCTTCAGACGTAGCTGCCGCTTTAGCAATGGCTGGCAAGTTGGATTACACACCAGCTCTTTCAACAAACGACAACATCTCATCAGATGACACAGGCAACACATTTGCTGGCACATTGAATGGTCGCTTCAAGGTGTTCATCGACCCATACTCAGCAAATACAAACTCAGCATCACAGTTCTTAGTCGTTGGCTACAAGGGAACAAATGCTTATGACGCAGGTATCTTCTACTGCCCATACGTTCCACTACAAATGGTTCGTGCAATTGACCCAAATACGTTCCAACCCAAGATTGGATTCAAGACACGTTATGGCATGGTTTCAAATCCATTCGTCACAACGAACGGTCTATCCAACGGCACAGCAGACCAAGATACATTCACTGCTAATGCAAACCATTACTATCGTCGGTTGAAGGTCACAAACCTTCTCTAAGATGTAAGTAGCTGTAAAAAAAGAAAAGGGAGAGTCCTTCACTGGGCTCTCTCTTTCCTTTTACGGAGTTTACGTATTATGGACTATATAAATAGTTACTAGTATTATTCATCTATCACAACATAGTAATTTTACTACGTTGTCAAGTGTATGTCAAGCCACGAATTTAACCAACATCATCATGACAATCACATCGAAAATTTCTATTGCTGAAGGACAGTGGGATAGTAAGCAACCAGACCAATTGAATTACCTACGTCCCAATGGATTTCGGTTTATTATTCAAAGCTTGCCCAAAGTCACATATTTTTGTCAAGCCGCAAACATTCCTAGCATCAATCTTGGTTTTGCAACACAAGCTACATCTTTGGTAAACATTCCCCGGCCGGGCGAGAAAATTGATTTCGGTGAACTCACCGTGAGATTTTTAATCCAGGAAGACATGGCAAACTACATTGAGTTGTATAATTGGATTGTTGCATTAGGATTTCCGTCTGACCACTCACAGTTTCAATCCCGCTTCATTCAGCAATCGTTTCGTAATCCACAAGTAAACAATACTGATGTGGGTGCAGGCAATGTGTTAACCGTTCCTAGAAAAACGGATTTAACCGAATATAGTGATGCCACCTTAATGGTGTTGGATTCAAACAACAATCCAGTTGCACAATTGGATTTTGCCGACTGTTTTCCAACCTCATTGTCCGGGGTGGATTTTGACATATCATCAGGACAAACACAATATTTTTCCGCTGTTGCTGTATTTAAATATCGTGTGTTCACTGTGAAAAGTTTGTTATAGGACTTGACAACTATTTGTCGCACATGTATATTACATGATGAGGTGAAATATGAAACTAAATGAATTACAGGACATGTGGGCAGAAGATTGTAAGATTGACCAAACAAATTTAGGTCGGTCTGCCGCAAGAGTGCCTGAACTACATGCAAAATATTTAAACATGCTTACGTCCGTTCGGTTGCAATTTCGCAAAACCGAAACGGAATATTTGCGTATGCGTAAACTTAAAACACGCTATTTCCGTGGTGAGTTGACCCGCGAAGAACTGACCGATCTGGGCTGGGAGCAGTATCTTAATAACCGCCCATTGAAAAATGAGATAGATGATGTGTTACAAACAGATGATGATATTATTCGTAGCATTGATAGATTGGAATATTACAAGACATTGATGTTTCAATTGGAACAAATATTGAAAAGCATTAATAGCCGAACATGGGATATTAAATCCTCGATTGAATGGTATAAGTTTACCAACGGGGGCTTGTGATAGTCACGGCAACTAAAAAGAATGAAGTGTATCTTCACGTGGATGCTGATGCAGGCATTCTACTTGAGATGAATGACTTCTTCACCTTTGCGGTGCCAGGCGCGCAATTCACCCCACAATATCGTGCAAAGCTCTGGGATGGAAAGATTCGTTTATTCAATGTGTTTGGTAAAGAATTATATGTTGGACTTCTTCCATATGTGCAATCATTTTGTGAGACAAATGGATACACGTTTGTTGACAAGTGTGAGGTTATGCGTGATGACATCACACAGCTTGACAGCTTTCTGCACTCATTGAATTTTCAATCACAAGGCAAAGACATTGAAATTCGTGATTACCAAGTTGATGCAGTCCGTGAGTCGCTTCGCCGCACCAGAACGCTGTTACTTTCTCCCACAGCAAGTGGAAAGAGTTTAATCATTTATGCGTTGGTGCGCTGGCATCAAGCGCAACATAGAACGCAACTCATCATTGTTCCCACAACATCATTGGTTGAACAATTGTATGGTGACTTTGCCGATTATGCCTCAGCAACCAATTGGAAAGTCTCAGAAAATTGCTCACGCATTTATTCAGGTAAAGAAAAGGTGAACGATGTTCCTGTGGTGATTTCCACGTGGCAAAGCATTTACAAGATGCCGAAATCATATTTCGAAAAATTCGATGTCATTTATGGGGATGAGGCACATTTGTTTAAATCGAAATCGTTGACATCCATTTTACATAAGTGCGTCAATGCTGTACATAAAATTGGCACAACCGGGACATTGGACGGCACAAAAACGCATCGCTTAGTGCTTGAAGGATTGTTTGGTGTCACACATAAAGTCACAACAACAAAGAAGTTAATGGATGTCAACCAACTAGCAGAATTGAAAATCACTTGTTTGCAGTTGGATTATACAGATGAAGAAAAGAAGTTGGCGAAGAATTACAGCTATCAAGAAGAATTAGATTGGTTGGTAACACATCCCAAACGTAACAAGTTTATTCGGAATTTAGTTGTAGACCAAAAAGGGAACACACTTGTATTGTTTCAATTTGTTGAAAAACACGGCAAAGTATTAGTTGAATTATTGAAAGAGAAAATGGTAGATGACCGAAAGCTATTCTTTGTTCACGGTGGTATTGAAGCGGAAGACAGAGAACAAATTCGTGCCATTACCGAGACACAGAATAACGCAATCATTGTTGCATCCTATGGGACATTCTCTACAGGCATAAATATTAGAAATCTGCATAACATTGTATTTGCATCACCTACAAAATCACGTATTAGAAATTTGCAAAGTATTGGACGTGGATTACGGTTAGGTGAGCAAAAAGAAAAATGTAAATTGTTTGATATTGGTGACAATTTATCCTGGAAGACCCATAAGAATTACACCCTATTACATTTAATTGAGAGAGTAAAAATATATAATGAAGAAGGATTTAATTACGCACTCATCACAATACCATTACATGGATGATACAACTGGCTTTTATAAAATTGTAAAGCTTAAAACAGGGGAGACCATCCTATGCACCATGAATAGTGATGTCAAATCTCTTGCGTCAGAAACGTTTATTTCCATTACCGCACCTGTACAAGTTATTCCTCATAAAGAAGTTCGAAAAGGAGGAAAGATTATAAGTGAATCTTTTCTTATGCGTCCCTGGATTGGACTTAGCGATAGCGAAGAATTCACATTGAGTGTAGATATTGTTATGACAATTGGTGGTGTGAAGCGTGAGGTGAAACGACAATATGTTGATTATCTTACTCATGCAAATGAAACACGCGATAAGATTGAACGTTCAGACGCGGTAGATGATTTTCTTAAAGAAATAACCCCTGGCGAATTACGCTACGTTGACCTTGATGATGAAACTAATTTTGAAGGAGAGTATTATGGCGAAGAAGAAAGAGGATAGTAAACATTACATTGATAACAAAGCATTTTTAGATGCGCTAATTATACATAAAACAGGTGTGATTGCCGCAGAACAAGCAGGAACAGAAAAACCACAAGTACCTGATTACATAGGTGATTGCTTCATTAAGATTGCAAACCACTTGGCATATAAAAGTAATTTCATTAATTATAGTTTTCGTGAAGATATGATTTTAGATGCCATTGAAAACTGTTTGATTTATATGGATAATTTCGACCCCAAGAAATCAAGCAATCCGTTTGCATATTTCACACAAATCACGTATTATGCATTTGTGCGAAGAATCCAAAAAGAAAAGCGTCAGCTACAAACCAAATACAAGTATATTGAATCATTGGATATTGATTCCATTATTCGCCAAGCGCATGACGAAGGTGAGTATTCCAATGCCTTTGTCAGCTATCTAAAGAAACAAGCCGATGTGGCACATAAAGAATTGAGTGATAGTAAAAAAGAAAAAAAGATGCCCACGCGGAAACCTAAATATCTACAGAGTGCTGATTTAGATGATATCATTATCAATGAAGCAGACCACGTTGAACTCATTGTGGATGAAGATTCTGAATTAGGTGAAACTCATTTCTAACATATATTGACAACACCAGTGTAGTGTGATAGTATTACTTTATACCATGGGAGGTGTTAAATGCAAGTACGTTATTCTGAAATCTTTTATTCGTTTCAAGGTGAAGCTGAATTTGCAGGCGTTCCTGCTGTGTGGCTTCGGTTCTTTGGTTGCAACTTAAATTGTCATGGATTTGGACAAAAGAATCCCACTGACCCCTCAACGTATGTGTTGCCATACGAGACATTCGATACAACCAATATCGCCGATGTGAATGAATTGCCCGTGTGGACCACTGGGTGTGATTCATCATATTCGTGGTCAGCGAAATACAAGCATTTAGCGAAAGATGTTGACCTGATGGAGCTGGTTGACCGGCTTGTCGATGCAAACAAGAATCCGCATAACCCCGAAGGAAAGTTTGTTCATCCCATCACTCAGCAATCAACCATGATGTGCTTCACGGGTGGCGAGCCTATGTTGCAACAAAAGGTTATCATTGCGGTGTTGCGTGAGTTGGCACACAGAAAGAACATGCCGAAAGTTGTCACTATTGAAACAAATGCAACAAAACCGTTATCAAGTGAACTGAAGGAGTTTATTGGTAAGGAGTTTCAATTGTTGGGTGGTACACGTTGGCACTGGGCAATGAGTCCAAAGTTGTTTACCGTGTCTGGTGAAGAAAATGTGGTAAATGAAAATACCATTTACGATTATACAATGACCCGTGCATCAAGTGTCTTGAAGTTTGTCTGTAATGGAACAGAAGCAAGCTGGAATGAGCTTGACAATCACCTAAATAGAATTAGATTTAAGTGTCACAACTTCATGCCGCCCGTTTGGATTATGCCTGTGGGTGCGACAAAAGATGCACAAGAGCATCCAGATATTGCAAATTTGTGTATTGAGGCAATGAATCGTGGGTTCAACGTAGCAACCCGAAATCAATGCTATGTCTTTGGAAACGTCATTGGGAGATAATATGAAATCACAGCAACGGTATAATGCATCGGCAATTCGTAACGCAATGGGCAAGTGTGACCCTGAGCTAGGCGTGCGTGTACATAAGCACCTTGCAACATTGGGTGTAGAGACACCTTTCATGGAAACATCTGATTTTGCTGATAAAAAGGTGAAGAAGATTGAAAAGCATTTCACTGAAATCATGAAAATTCTTGGTATGAATCTCAATGATGATAGCTTGCAGGACAGTCCTGCGCGTGTTGCAAAAATGTATGTCAATGAATTGTTTTGGGGATTAGATCCCTCAATGTTCCCGAAGTGTACTGCCATTGAAAACAAGATGGGGTATGATGAAATGGTATTGGAGCGTGACATCTCGGTCACCTCATGCTGTGAGCATCATTTCGTGACAATTAGCGGTGTTGCTCATGTTGCGTATATTCCTAAAAACAAGGTGCTGGGACTTTCAAAGTTGAATCGCGTTGTGGAATATTTCTCACGCCGCCCTCAGGTACAAGAACGATTGGTAGAACAAATTTATCATGCGCTTGCCTTCATTCTTGAAACACCTGATGTTGCGGTTGTCATTGATGCGGAACATTTTTGTGTGAAGGCGCGTGGTGTTCAAGACCCGCACTCCACGACAATCACA
>Ga0194048_10001959_pt1 | contig 10244 bp, 10 predicted proteins | sample JunL225m_MetaG_FD_161685 | JGI IMG/M metagenome (GOLD analysis project Ga0194048, IMG submission 161685) | Anoxic zone freshwater microbial communities from boreal shield lake in IISD Experimental Lakes Area, Ontario, Canada - Jun2016-L222-5m | ecosystem: Environmental > Aquatic > Freshwater >... | reverse complement strand
CTGTTGTTAAAGGTCCAGACTTCCCAACGAAGGCACTCATTGTTGGTCGCACTGGAATTGAAGAGGCCTACCGCACTGGTCGCGGTTCAATCATGATGCGCGCAGTTGTATTGGTTGAAGAAATAAATAAGCGCACATGTTTAGTTGTCACAGAACTTCCATACCAAGTTAACCCAGACAACCTTGCGCTAAAAATTGCCGAGTTAGTTAAAGATGGAAAAATAAAAGGAATTGCAGATGTTCGAGATGAAGGTAACGAACGTTTAGGCCAACGCCTGGTTATCGTCTTACAAAACACAGCTATTCCAAAAGTTGTTCTTAATAACCTATACAAACAAACACAATTACAAGACACATTTGGCGCCAATATGTTGGCACTTGTTGATGGCGTTCCCCGAACACTACGTTTAGATGAATTCATTCGTTATTACATTGAGCATCAAGTAGAAGTAATTGTCCGCCGTACAAAATTCCGACTGGCAGAAAAAGAAAAACGTGCACATATTTTGCTCGGCTACCTCAAAGCACTAGATGCACTGGATGCAGTAATCGCTTTAATTCGCGCAAGCACAACCCCAGAAGAAGCACGCACAGGTTTGATGAAACTTCTAGACGTTGATGAGATTCAAGCCAACGCAATTTTAGATATGCAGTTGCGTCGTATCGCAGCCCTTGAACGTCAAAAGATCAATGACGAGTACGACGGTTTAATGAAAGACATCATCGAGCTGAACGCAATCTTGATTAGCCCTGAAAAACAGCGCGAAATAATCAGATCAGAACTCTCAGAGTTGGTTGCAAAATATGGAGACGAACGCCGCACACAAATAGTTGCAAGTGAAGGCGATTTCTCTGCAGAAGATTTAATCCCCGATCAAGATGTAGTGGTCACAATTACACATGGTGGATATTCAAAACGCACTGTCGCTGACCTATATAGGTCACAACGTCGCGGCGGCCGCGGAGTAAAAGGCGCAGCTCTTAAACAAGATGATGTCGTTGACCACTTCTTTGTAGCTTCAACACATGATTGGCTTCTTTTCTTTACAAACCAAGGCCGTGTCTATCGCGCGAAAGTTCACGAATTACCAGATGCAGGTCGCGATGCTCGCGGACAACACGTCGCAAATTTGATGGCATTTAAACAAGATGAACAAATTGCACAAGTTCTCTCCCTTAAAGATTACCAAGCGGCTCCCTACTTAGTTCTTGCAACCAAGAGTGGTCATGTTAAGAAAACTCCATTAATTGAATACGACTCACCTCGCACAGGTGGACTCATTGCAATTTCACTTAAAGGTAACGATGAAGTTGTCAGCGCATCTCTTGTTAACAAAGACGACGAACTTCTTTTAGTATCTAGAAAAGGAATGTCGCTTAGATTTACAGCCGATGATGAATCACTTCGACCAATGGGTCGTTCAACAAGTGGTGTAATCGGAATGAAATTCCGCACAGGAGATGAATTACTTGCAATGGCTCGTGTTAACTCACAACTCGAAGGAAACTCATTTGTATTTACTGCAACCGATGGTGGTTACGGAAAGAAAACACCAATCGATGAATATCGTTTACAAGGTCGCGGTGGAATTGGAATCAAGGCTGCAAAGATTGACGAAGATTCACGCGGATCACTTGTTAGCGCACTGGTATTACAAAATGATGACGAAGTTCTCGCAATCACATCTGCAGGAACAGTTATGCGCACGCCAGCGGCAGAAGTACGCCAAACAGGACGCGATTCAATGGGTGTGCGCCTAGTAAACCTTGATGAAGGAGCCACTTTGCTCTCAGTGACAAAGAACAGCGAGGATGAAATACCCGCTAAAGATGTGTAGAGTTCACCCGAGTTTGGGCTCTTAGGAAGTTCGGGGTAACCTTGCGCTTCTGTAATTAGTGGAAACACTTTTTACGGGCCTATAGCTCAGCCTGGTTAGAGCGCTTCCCTGATAAGGAAGAGGTCGATGGTTCAAGTCCATCTAGGCCCACCCCGCTCTAACACGGGGACCTAGCTCAATTGGTAGAGCACCGCCTTTGCAAGGCGGGGGTTAGGGGTTCGATTCCCCTGGTCTCCACATGACAACAACTGCAACTCTTCACACCTCACTCGGTGACATCGTCATCGAGTTATTTCCAAACCATGCACCAAAAACTGTTGCGAACTTTGTTGAATTAGCAACTGGAGCACGTGAGTGGACAGATCCACGCACTGGTGCAAAGTCCACCGCAAATCTTTACGACGGAACAATTTTCCACCGCGTTATTGATGGCTTCATGATTCAAGGCGGAGATCCATTAGGTCAAGGAACTGGCGGCCCTGGTTATCGTTTTGCAGATGAATTCCACGGTGAATTAACTTTTGATCGACCATACATTCTTGCAATGGCAAATTCTGGACCAGGAACAAATGGTTCACAATTCTTTATTACTGTCGCCCCAACAACATGGCTTAATCGCAAGCACTCTATTTTCGGTGAAGTAAAAGATGCTGCTAGCCAGGGCGTTGTTGATTCAATTGCTAAAGCAAAGACTGGCGCGCAAGATAAGCCATCTACACCGATCACAATTAATAGCGTCACAGTTAAGTAACATATGGCTTCATTGAAGCGCTCTGCAACAACATCACTGATTACAATCATTGCTGCTGCCTATCTTTATAATCTTTTAATCGGTGGGCTAACAAATAGTTTTGCACTTCCCAACATTGATTACCTAACAGCAACAGGGCAGTGGTATCGACTACTGACCGTGGCCCTTGTTCATGGCGGAATCTTTCACTTAGCTTTTAATTTGTATGCGCTTATGGCACTTGGTAATCCAGTAGAAGCCGCGTTTGGAAAATCAAAATTCCTAATCATTTTCTTTATTTCCTTAGTAAGTGGATCTTTATTTTCAACTTATTTAGCAACACCAAACCAATATTCGGTTGGAGTCTCTGGCGCCGTCTTTGGTCTCTTTGGAGCTTTTGCAGTTGTTAGCAAGAGATACGGACTTGAAATTAAAAGCATCGCAGTCATTGTGGGCATCAACTTTGCGATGGGATTTGTTATTGGTGGCGTAGATTGGCACGCACACCTAGGCGGATTAATCGGCGGCTCACTTGCGGCCGCAGCGTTGCTTCCTAAACGTCGCTAGTTATCCACAGGAGTTATCCACCATGTGGACCGAATTACACGCGTGTAATTAGCGCCATTTAGTGGCGAGAGTGAACCCAAACCCAATAAAGCTAAAACCGATAACCATGTTCCATGAGCCAATTTTTGGAATTGGATAACTAGTTTGAGTTACATAAAAGACCACAATCCAGAAGAGGCCGATGAGAAAAGCCGCAACCATCACCGGAGCTAACCATTTAGGGCTCTCAGTAAGCGTTGGTGCGTGATCGACAACGTCTTGCTCGTGGGCGTGCGCCTTTTGAACCTTCTTGCGGAGTTTTGATTTTGGCATGAGGCGAGGTTACACCGAAACCTTCATAATTGGCACATGGCTACCAGGATCCTTGTTGTAGATAACTACGACTCCTTTGTCTTTAACTTGGTTCAATACCTTGGCCAACTTGGGGCTGAGTGCACTGTTGTGCGCAACGACGAAGTTAGCGCTGATGAAGCAAGCAAGTATGACGGAGTGCTTATTTCTCCGGGTCCTGGCACCCCAGAAAAAGCCGGCATCAGTATCGACATGATTAATTACTGCGCAGAAAACAAAATTCCCCTATTTGGAGTGTGCCTTGGTCACCAAGCTATCGGTGTTGCATTTGGTGCAACCGTTTCTCGAGCACCTGAGTTATTGCACGGAAAAACTTCGCAAGTAATTCATGAGGGCATGGGCGTCTTAAGTGATTTACCTTCACCATTTACCGCAACTCGCTATCACTCACTTGCTGTAGAGCCACAAACAATTGGTGACCAATTAGAAATTACAGGTCGTACCGAATCTGGTGTTGTGATGTCTATGCGCCACAAAACATTACCTATCGAAGGAGTGCAGTTTCATCCAGAATCTGTTCTCACAGAACACGGACATAAACTTCTTGCTAATTGGTTAACACAATGTGGAGACAAAAACGCACAAAAAAGAGCGCTTGGTTTATCTCCGGTGATTAGCCGTTAATTACGGCGCTGTGTTAATTGTAATTGTTACCGACTGACCAATTGTTTGCGTGCTTCCAGCATCAGGCGCTTGTCTAATAACAACACCGATTGGTTGGGTCGAGTCATAAGCCTGAACTTCACGAACCAAAAATCCCGCTTGCACTAATAATGTTTTAGCTTGGATTGCATCAATACCTATTAGTGATGGAACCTCTACTTCGCCGCTAGCAATTTGTAATACAACCCCACTACCGGCAGAGATTGTGGAACCCGGCTCAGGTGAAACTTTCAATACTGTTCCTTGTGGTCGATCAGAAGGCATGGCTTGAGTAGACGCAATTACTAAGCCAACAGCTGCTAATGAATTGCGCGCATCAATTAAAGAGAGTCCAATCAAATCAGTCGGAACAATCGCATCTCCTGGCCCATCTGAAATTGTAAGAATTACTCCAGAGCCTTTTTCTGCCCGTGTTGTTGCAAGGGGAAATTGATTAGATACGCGATCTTTTGGAATTCTTGAATCGTGTGCTCGCTGAATCGTAACTGTGTAATCAGTTAATAGCGCTTGTGCTGCGATTTGTGTAAGTCCAACAACATTTGGGATTCCATCGGATCCAACTGTTGAATTATTTCGAGTTAAGAAAACTCCGCCCACCGCGAGAGAAAGCGCTAAAACAAGAGCAATCGCAGAGGTGACAAATGTGCGGCGTGAAACTTTAGTACGGGCAATCTTTGTGGTTACAGCTTGGCCAGTACGCAAACGGTGTACATCATCGAGCATTAAACCTGCGGATTGATAACGATCTTGTGGTTTTTTCGCCAACGCAACAGCGAGTAACACATCAATGTCACCAGCAAGAGTTGGTTGGATGGATGAAGGTTTCGGTAATTCACCAGACACATGTTGGTATGCAATTGAAACAGGTGTGTCACCGGTAAATGGTGGGCGGCCTGTGAGAACTTCAAATAACAAACATCCTGTCGAATAAATATCACTACGCGCATCAGCGGTGTCACCCATTGCCTGTTCTGGAGATAAATACTGCGCGGTGCCGACAATGTTCCATGTGCTTGTCAGAGTTGCACCAAAATCATCCATCGCTCGCGCGATTCCAAAATCCATCACCTTTACATCGCCCATTTCAGTAATCATGATGTTTGCAGGTTTGATGTCGCGGTGAACAATTCCGCGTTCGTGTGAATATTCAAGCGCGGCAAGAATGCCTTCACCAATTTCTAGTGCGCGATCCAATTGAATTCTTTCTCCACGATGAATTAACTCGCGCAAGGTATGTCCAGATATCAACTCCATAACAATGTACGGCGCTGGATCTTCACCGGAGTCATACACCGCAACAATTCCAGGATGGTTTAAACCTGCAGCTGCAAATGCTTCTTTTCGAAAGCGTGAAACAAAGGATGGATCCTTAGCAAGGTCGCTACGTAAAATTTTTACAGCAACTTGTCTAGCGAGTCTTTCGTCCTGGGCAATATAAACATCTGCCATTCCGCCAGTGCCGATCATTTCGCCAACTGTGTAGCGCCCACCAAGAAGCGTCATTGGGCGGCTCCTAACAGTTGAACTAAATGCTTTTCCTCTTCAATAATATCTGCGACAACAACAGTGACGTTATCCGGAGCACCATTGATATATGTAGCTTCAACGAGTGCTTCAACTGCCTCATCACGATTTGATTTCTTCAACAAAGATTTAATTTCTTTTTCAGTTAAAACACTAGATAAACCATCGCTACATAGTAAAAAACGATCCTTAGAATTTACTTCATAAACCATGAGAACAGGCGCAATGGAACCCTCGCCCATTAAAACTTGAGTCAACATTGATCGCTGAGGGTGATCTTGTGCTTCCGACATAGATATCGAGCCAGAATCAAGTAGCTCTTGTAAAACCGTGTGATCATGAGTTAATTGTTCAAAAGTATTCCCACGCAAACGGTAGCAACGTGAGTCACCAACATGCAGAAGTGCTACTCGTCCATCTCGAATCAAAAGCGCAGTTAATGTCGTACCCATTCCACGCAACTCAATCTCATCACTAGCAACTCTTGAAATTTCTCCATCGATAGTATGTAAAGAGTTGAGTAATAAATCTTCAGTAGAGTCAGTATCAATTTCTAGAGCGGTTAAAACTGGAACTAATCCTGCAAGAGTTGTGATTGCAATACGGGAGGCAACTTCACCCCCAGCATGTCCGCCCATTCCGTCTGCAACGGCTAGGAGTGAAGAACCAGTAACGGCTGAATCTTCGTTACCACTGCGCGCTAAACCAATAGCGGTGCGTGCAGAAACAGCGAAGTAGGTCTTACTCATGCCGCCTAGCCTAATGGTTGTATTGCGTAATAATAAGAAGATGAAGTTCTACGCACATAGAGGTGCATCGGCAGATTTTCCGGAACACACAATGGCTGCCTACCGTGGGGCAATAGAACAAGGCGCACATGGTTTTGAATGTGATCTCCGAATTACAAAGGATGAAGTACCAATTTTATGGCATGACGCGAATATGAAAAAAGTAGCAAATAATGCTTCTGCTATTGCAAACAAAACTTACGATGAAATTAAAGTGATTTATCCAGCAGTTATGACACTCAATGAATTGTTGGACTTAGCTGTTAAATACAAAAAATCACTCGCGCTTGAAATCAAACACCCTGTTCCAACAGGTAATCGCGTTGAAGAGTTGGTTATAGCCGAACTGCACAAGAGAAAAGAAATATTCGCAAAATCTGAAATAAGTGTTGCCGTCATGTCATTTTCTTGGTTTGCGATTGAAAAAATAAAAAAAATGGATTCAACAATTAAAACAGTTATGTTGCTTCACGACTTTAATCAAAAACTCTCACGTAGATTTACCTCGGCCCAAGTAATCGGCCCAAGTATTGAAATGATTAAGAAATCTCCAGATTTAGCCGCCGAAATTAAAAAATCAGGTAAAGAGTTATATGTTTGGACTGTTGATTCAACAGAAGATCTTCAATATTGCGCGAGCCTTGGCGTAGATATCGTGATGACTAATCGGCCGGCGCATGCTCGCTCTGTGCTCGGCTATTCTTAGCCAGTGAGTACATATGCATACCTTGGCCCAGTAGGTACCTTCACCGAGGCTGCACTCAAGAAAATTACAGCTACGACTGATTTATTAGTTCCGTATTCAAATGTGACTGCCGCGCTAATGGCTGTGCGCGAAGATAAGGCAGATTTTGCACTTGTTCCAATTGAGAATTCAGTTGAAGGAGTTGTCGCACGCACACTCGATGAGTTAGCAACTGGTGATCCATTGGTTATTGCTGGCGAAGTTACATTGCCCGTTTCTTTTTCATTAATGTCTAAACCAGGCACACAAAAAATTAATCGAATTGCAACCCACCCGCATGCAGAATCCCAGTGCAGAGCGTTTATTGCCAAAAATTATCCAAATGCAGAAATTATTCCAACTGCCTCAACTGCTGCAGCCGCAGAAGCAATTTCTCGTGGTGAATTTGACGCGGCGATTGCCGCAGACGTGGCGGCATCACACTACGGTCTAGAAGTAATTGCAAAAAATATTGGTGATAACAATGGCGCCGTTACACGATTTGTACTTGTATCTAAACCAGGTGAGTTATCAACACCAACAGGTCGCGACCGCACTTCACTTGCGCTCTATATCGACATCGATCACGCTGGTGCGCTTCTAGAAATTCTGACCGAATTCGCTAAGCGTGATGTAAACCTAACTTTCATTCAAAGTCGCCCAACAGGGCGAGTTTTAGGCGATTACCACTTTATTATTGATGCCGAAGGTCATGTAAATGATTCATCTGTGTCACAAGCGCTAGAAGGTTTACGTGAGATTTGTGACGAGATTAGATTCCTAGGTTCTTATCCACGAGAGAGCAGCACAAAATGATTGACATAAAATTCATTCGCGACAACCCGGACGCAGTTCGCGCATCACAAAAAAGTCGCGGTGAAGACACATCAATCGTTGACCAATTACTCGCACTCGATGAAACCCGCCGAATTGCAATTAATGAATTTGAAACTCTCCGTGCAGAACAAAACACATTGTCAAAATCTGTAGGCGCTGCGAAAGGCGAAGAAAAAGCCGCCCTGCTCGAGAACTCAAAAGAATTAGCGAACAAAGTAAAAATCGCAGACACTAAACGCGCAGAGATTGAATCGCAAGCAAATGCTGTCGCATTACAACTTTCAAACATTCTTGATCCAGATGCACCAATAGGTGGAGAAGCAGACTTTGTCGTAATCGAACATGTTGGCACGCCACGCGACTTTACGAAAGACGGTTTTGAACCAAAAGATCACGTAGAGCTTGGAAAACTATTAGGCGCAATTGATACAGAGCGCGGAGCAAAAGTTGCTGGCTCACGTTCTTATTATTTGACCGGTACGGGTGCATTGCTTGAATTTGCCCTCGTTAATTACGCAATTGCATCCGCAACCAAAGCAGGTTTTATTCCAGTTATCCCACCAGTTCTTGTAAATCCTGCCGCAATGGAAGGCACGGGGTTTTTGGGGCAGGCCGCAGAAAATGTTTATCACCTAGAACGAGATGAAGTGTATTTAGTTGGCACGAGTGAAGTTCCGTTGGCTGCGATGCACATGGATGAAATTTTGCCTGCAGATAAATTACCACTTCGCTATGCGGGTTATTCAACATGTTTCCGTCGCGAAGCTGGAACATATGGAAAAGATACACGCGGAATCATTCGCGTTCACCAATTCGATAAAGTTGAAATGTTTTCATTCTGCAAACCAGAAGATGCTAAGGAAGAGCACAAACGTTTATTGCAATGGGAAAAAGATTTCCTCAACGCGATGGAGATTCCATTTCGCGTAATTGATGTGGCATCAGGAGACCTTGGATCTAGCGCAAACCGTAAATTCGATATAGAAGCGTGGATCCCTACACAAGATGCCTATCGCGAAGTAACTAGCACTTCTAACTGCACAGAGTTCCAGGGGCGCAGACTAAATATTCGCTATAAAGATGCTGAAGGCACCAAAGCAATTGCAACCCTTAACGGCACTCTGGTTGCAATTCCACGCATGATTGTCGCAATCCTTGAGAACCATCAAAATGCAGATGGAACCGTCAATGTTCCTAAAGCACTACAACCATTCTTAGGTACATCACGATTTGAGCTTGTGTGAATTTTCGCCCCAAATTAATTGCTTCAGATTTAGATGGAACCATTGTCGCTCACTACGGTGAAGTAACTGAAAGAACCATAAACGCATTTAGAACAGCCCACGACATGGGCATCGAAATATTTTTTGTCACAGGCCGTCCGCCTCGCTGGATGCCAGAAATCAAGGAAGCATTTGGCATAGGAAAAGCAATCTGCGGAAACGGTGCACAGTTATTTGATCTACAGAACCAAAAAGTTATTGAAGAGTGGTTAATACCAGTAGATGCACAGATCGAAACAGTAAAAAAATTGCGTAAAGCAATTCCACAAATTTCTTTTGCATCTGAAGCGCATAATTATTTTCATCGCGAAAAAAAATATATTCCTCGTTGGGATGTTGGATTAGATAACATTGGCGTTGATGACATCACAGAAATAATGACATCACCATCACTGAAATTATTAGCGCGTTGTTCCGAGCAAGAACTTTCTTCAGATGAAATGTTGTCGATAGCAACAAAAGAATTAAAGGATTTAGTTACAGTTACACACTCAAATCCACATGATTCTCTCTTAGAAATTTCAGCCCTTGGTGTATCAAAAGGCGCAACACTTTCTAAAATGGCAGAACGTCTAGGTATTAGTGCAGATGATTGTGTTTCATTTGGCGATAATCCAAATGACATTTCAATGCTCGAATGGTGTGGACGTTCTTACGCAATGGCAGATGGACACCCAGATGCCCACAAGGCTGCTAAAGCAATTGCAGAACCACACACAGATGATGGTGTGGCAATGATTATCGAGGAGTTATTGAAACTTCCTCCGCGCTAAATATTGGTCAATTTTTAGTGATGGCCTTCTTCAGGTAGATTACGCGACGGAGGGCTCGCATAGCGGCCGAGTGCACCGGTCTTGAAAACCGGCAGGTGAAAGCCTCGTGGGTTCAAATCCCACGCCCTCCGCTCTTATTTATTTACGACACTTTGTGGCTGACTTC
>Ga0194048_10001958_pt1 | contig 10246 bp, 8 predicted proteins | sample JunL225m_MetaG_FD_161685 | JGI IMG/M metagenome (GOLD analysis project Ga0194048, IMG submission 161685) | Anoxic zone freshwater microbial communities from boreal shield lake in IISD Experimental Lakes Area, Ontario, Canada - Jun2016-L222-5m | ecosystem: Environmental > Aquatic > Freshwater >... | reverse complement strand
TGTGCGGCGTGATTGATCCTTCGGGAAAATTCATGGTCATCGCCGACATTGGCAACAATCGCGTCCGCCGCATTGACCTCGCCACTAAGCTGATCACGACCATCGCCGGTAACGGCAAGAAGGGCCTGCCTAAAGACGGCGACGACGCCCTGCATGCGCCGATGGGCGACGTCCGCGCGGCCTGCACGGCCAAGGACGGCACGGTCTACGCGCTCCTCCGCGGCGGCCACGCACTCGTCGAGATCAAGGATGGCAAGGTCACTGTTGTCGTGAACAAGGCTGCCAAGGTCGGTCCCGCCACCGACGGCCCGGCGGTCGACGCGCACATGAACGGTCCGAAATACGTGACGATGGATGCCAAGGGTAACGTGCTCATCCTCGACACGGAGAATCACTGCCTCCGTCTCTTTGACCCGAAGACGCTGACGATCCGCACCATCATCGGCAACGGCAAGAAGGGCACCGCGGTCGGCACGGATTGGGCCGGCACGCAGCTCAATCGCCCGCACGGCGCCCGCATCGGACCGGACGGTCGTCTCTACGTCACCGACACGGAAAATAACCGAATCCTCATCGGTCCGGCCCCTTAAGCGGGGTGTAGCCTGCTGGGCGGGGTTTTTGGGTTTGTCTCTTTCAGCAGGGGGCGGTTGGGTCTGGGGTCACTTCCAGCCCAATGTCTTCGACCGGTTCCAACTCCTCTCGCCGTCCCTTCGGCCCCCGCGCTTTCGTGGGAGCCCATACGGCTTTGGTCACCCCCTTCCTCAAGGGTGCGGTGGCCTGGGATGACCTGAAGAAGCTGGTCGAATTCCAGATCGCGGAAGGCATCGACGGCCTGGTCGCCGTCGGCACGACCGGCGAATCCCCCACCCTCGACTACGACGAACACGTCGAAGTCATCCGCAAGACGGTCGAGTTCGCCGCCGGCCGCGTCCCAGTCATGGCCGGCACGGGCTCCAACGCCACGACCGAAGCCCTCGACCTCACGAAGCGCGCGGACGAAGTCGGCGCCGACGCGTTCCTGCTCGTCGCCCCGTATTATAACAAGCCCAGCCAGGAAGGCCTATTCCGCCACTTCGCCCTGCTCGCCGAGTCCACCGCGAAGCCGATCATCCTTTATTCCATCCCGGGCCGTTGCGGCATCGAGATCACCGTCGAGACCACCCTGCGGCTCCGGAAGAAGTATCCGAACATCATCGGCATCAAGGAAGCCGGCGGCCAAGTCGAGAAGGCCGCGCAACTCGTGCGCGAGTCCGATCCGGAATTCATCGTCCTCAGCGGCGACGACTCCCTGACCCTACCCTTCGCCCAAGTCGGCGGCCAAGGCATCATCTCCGTCGCCTCGAACCTCATCCCGGGCCCGGTGGCCCAGCTCGCGAAGCTCGCGCGGACGAAGCAGTTCGCTGAAGCGAAGGTCCTGCACGACCAGCTGGCCGACATCTTCAAGACCCTCTTTGTCGAACCGAACCCGGTGCCCGTGAAGCATTGCATGATGCGCGCCGGCATCATCCGTTCCGACGAGGTCCGCCTGCCCCTCTGCGAGATGTCCGAAGCCAACCGCCTTCTGGTCGAGAAGGTCGCCGACGCCACCCTCGCCTCCCTCCGATGAGCCAGCCCATCCGCATTCTCCTCAATGGTGCCAAGGGCCGCATGGGCCTCGCTATCATCCACGTCGCCGCCTCCGAGAAGGCCGTCATCGCCGCCGGCGTCGACCAAGGCGACAACCTCGCCGCACACATCGGCGCGGCCGACGTGGTCATCGATTTCTCCTTCCACTCCGCGACCCTCGCGGTCGCGCAGCTCTGCGCCCAGCATAAGAAGCCGCTCGTGATCGGCACCACCGGCCACACGGCCGAAGAGAAGGCCACGATCACCGCTGCCATCCAGGGCCTCCCGGTCGTCTGGGCCGGTAACTACTCTGTCGGTGTCACGTTGCTCAATGCGCTTGTCCGCCAGGCTGCCCGCTCGCTCGCCGACGCCGGCCGCTGGGACGTGGAGGTGCTCGAGATGCACCACCGCCTCAAGAAGGACGCGCCCTCCGGCACCGCCGAGACGCTCCTCAAGATTCTCCTCGAAGAGCGCCAGCTCGCGAAGGATGCCCTCAAGCACGGCCGCGACGGATTGGTCGGTGAACGCCCGCTCGATGAGATCGGCGTGCACGCCATCCGCGGTGGCGACGTCGTGGGCGACCACACGGTCCTCTTCGCCGCCGAAGGCGAACGCCTCGAACTCACGCACAAGGCCTCCAACCGCGAGATCTTCGCGCGTGGCGCCGTCCGTGCCGCCCGCTGGCTCAAGAGCCAGCCCGCCGGCCTGTATGGGATGGAAGATGTGTTGGGGCTGAAGTGAGCGTCAGGTAGAAGCGGTTAGCGGTAAGCGGTTGGCGGTTAGGAAAGCCCATGCATCTAGGTAGGGGCAGCACCGCGTGCTGCCCTAGTTGCTTTGTTTCAGGCGACGGGTGGCGGGATGAGCTGCATCCGTTCGCCGCAGGGCGAACCATGGTAGGGGCACGATTTATCGTGCACTCCGCATTAGGTATTGGCGGTTAGCGGTTGGCGGTTGGGAACACATCGAGACAGGAGGGCGCGGCGAAGCCACGCCCCTACCCTCGGCCGCCCTGCGGCGGCCTGGTAGGGCTGACCGGCTCGGTCAGCCAAGGTTGAGCGGGCCGCTCAACCCTACCCAAGACCGCAGCATACATTCCGGTTTCCGGTCTCCCTTTGCATCTTGGGTATCCAACCGCCAACCGCTAACCGCTTACCGCCAACACCTGCCTTATTTACCGCCCGAGCGCCGCTTTCACCAACTGATCGGCGGTCGCGCCAGCGCCGAGTTTCGTGAGCGCGGTGCGCACGCCCTTGTCGGCGTCGACGGGCTTGAAGCCGAGTGCGATGAGCGCGGCTAGGGCGTCAGAAGCAGGCGTAGGTGCGACGGCACTCGCCGTCGCCAACGTCGAGACAACCGTGGTGGCGGCGCCTTCGAGGCCGACCTTATCCTTCAGCTCCATGACGAGACGCTCGGCGGTCTTCTTGCCGATGCCCGGGCACTGGGAAAGCAACGCGACATCTCCACGCAGGATCGCGTCGCGCAGGATGGGTAACGCGAGACGGCTGAGGATGTTCAACGCCATCTTGGGGCCTACGCCCGAGACCTTCTCGACGAGCAGCTTGAAGAACTCGCGTTCCTCGGCGATGGCGAAGCCGTAAAGGGCCTGGCCGTCCTCGCGGAAGACGTGATGGATCAGCAGGAAGACTTCCGCACCGAGCTTCGGGAGACGCTCCGCCGTCGTGACGGGCACGTTGACCTCGTAGCCCACGCCCGACGACTCGATGACGACGCGCAGGACGCCGGCTTCGATGAGTTTGCCGCGGAGGGAGACGATCATGGCGCGATGAAAGCGGAAGCGGCCCGGGAGTTAAGCCCGAATCTCAATGATGAAGCCCTTGAGATAACGGCTCTCGGGGAAGTTCAGCAGCACCGGGTGGTCCGCCGGCTGGGACGTGCGCTCCAGCACGACGGCCTCGCGGCGGGCATCCGAAGCGGCGTCCTCGATGACCTCGAGATACATCTCTTCCGAGACGCGGTGCGAGCAGGAGTAGGTCGCCAGGATGCCGCCCGGGGCGAGTAGGCGGAGGGCGCGGAGGTTCAACTCCTTGTAACCGCGGAGGGCGCCGTCGACGGCGTCCTTGCTACGGGCGAAGGGCGGCGGATCGAGCACGATGAGGTCGAAAGAGGCTTCCCGGTGTTCGGTGAACCAGTCGAAGACATTGGCGACTTCGAACGAGGCACTCAGTCCGTTCCGTTCGGCGGCCGCGCGGGCGGCGGCGATGGCGTCCTCGGACTGGTCGAGGCCGAGCACACTGGTGGCACCAGCCTTGGCGCAGGCGAGACCGAAGCCGCCCTGGTTGCAGAAGGCGTCGAGCACGCGGCGGCCCTTGGCGAGCTTCGCGACGTTCTGATGCTGATCAAGCTGGTCGAGATAGGTGCCGGTCTTCTGGCCACCCATGAGGTCGATGAGCACCTGCACGCCGCCGACTTCCATCCAGGAAGGCTCGAGCGGCTTGCCGGAGACCGTGCGGATCTCCTGGCGAAGGCCTTCGAGCTTGCGCGTCGAGGCGTCGTTACGGAGGACGATTTCGCGCGGCTGCAGCAGGCGCTGCAGCACGTCGATGATCGTGGCCAAGCGGCGATCCATGCCGCAGGTCAGGGCCTGGATCGTGATCAGGTCGTTATAGCGGTCGACTACCAGGCCCGGGAGGCTGTCGGCCTCGGACCAGATGAGACGACAGACCGACTTGCCCGCGCGGCGGTTGACGGAAGCCGTGACGAGTTCTTCGAGGAGCGGGCCGTCGAGGGTGATCGGGCGACGCGAGTAGCGACGCCAGGCGATCTGCGACTTGCCGTTCCAGAGGCCCGCGCCGAGGCAGCGACCCTTGAGGTCGGTCAGTTCGACGCAATCGCCGTCGACCGGCGGCTCGCCGACGAACTCGACTTCACCGAGGAAGGCCCAGGGGTGACCCCGGAGTGCGCGCACGGGACGTCCGGGGCGGATACGAATAGCTCTAAGCATGGATTAATTGACGGCCCTCAGCTTCGGGATGACCCAGACCGCGGCGAGCACGGCGGGGATCCAGGCCGCGATCATCGGCGGCAAAGCACCGCTCTCGCCGAAGGCGGAGCAGAACGAGGAGAGAAAGTAGAAGGCGAGGAAGAGGCCAAAGGTCTTAGCGACGCCCACCATCGGGCTGATGCGGCCGGGGCGGACCGAGAACGGGATGGCGACAGCGACGACGACCAGGCAGATGATCGGCGCGGACATGATCGAGTGGTAACGCATCGCATAGGCAGCGTTAGGTCCGCCGGGGTTGGAGCCCGCCTGATCGACGAAACGGCCAACCTCGCGCAGGGAAAGCGTGTCCGGCTCCTTGGTCGAATAGAACATCACCTCGGGATCATCATCATAGTCCGGCAGCACGAGCTCCTTGAAGCGCGGCTGGGCCATGAGCGAACCCGTGGCCGGATCGAAACGCAGGTCGCGGCCCTCGCGGAAGGTCCAGCGCCAGCCGAGGGCGGTCTTGTGGAATTCGGCGAAGCGGGCCGTGACGCAGCGCACCTCGCGGTTCTGCTCGTCGAAGGAATGGACGATGACCTCGAAGGCCTGGCCGGTGGACAGACCCAGGTTAGAGATCAGCCAGAGACGGCGGGCCTTGGAGTTCTCGAAAGAGACCGAATAGGCCTGCCCTTTCGGGATGGTTGCGCCGCCCTTGGACTTGAGCGCGGCGAACTGGGCTTCCTCGATGAGGCTGTTCTGGGCCTCCAAGGCATCCGGCACGAGCACCGCGTTGAGAAGGGCCAGCAGACCGGCCAGCAAGAAGCCGATCGCCCAAAGCGGGGCCGTCAGGCGCCACATGCCGATCCCGGCCGCGCGGGCCGCCGAAATCTCCTGGTTGCGGTTCATGCTCGCGAGGACGAAGATGACCGAAATCAGCAGCGAGATCGGGATCAACATCGACAGGTTCTTGACGACGCTCAGGAAAAGGTAGCCTAGGATGGTACCGATAGAGGCGCCCCAGCTCAGGAAGTCAGGAATCCAGTTATACCCCTCGGAAAGCAGCAGCAATCCCATGAAGCTCAGCATCGAAAGGGCGAAGACCTTGGCCCATTCGGAGAGGATATAGCGATCAAGGATGCGCACTGCCCGGAATGACAACAAGGGTCAGCCTTCCAGCAACCCCAAACCAAGCCCGAGTCCCCGTTTCCGCCGATTAAGTGCGGGATTCCGCCACCAAGCAAAGGCACCCCCAATCGGAGATTGAAACCACCCATCACGGAGGCTGTCTCAAAGATGCTAACTCCAGACCCAGCGGTGGTCGTATTCTACAACCTGCCCTCCGCCCCCGACCATTCCTGCGTCGGGCACCTTCTGCTAAAATCTCCCCATGCCCCGGATCAGCCCCCTCCTCGCCGCACTCGCCGTCGCCCTGCCCGCCTTCGCCGCGAAGCTCGACTATAACGAGGACGTGCGCCCGATCCTTTCGGAGAACTGCTTCTACTGCCACGGCCCCGACGGCAATAAGCGTAAGGCCAAGCTCCGCCTAGACGTCCGCGAAGTGGCGTTGCAGAAAAAAGCCTTCGTACCCGGCGACGCCGAAGCGAGCGAACTGGTGAAGCGCCTCTTTTCCAAGGACTCGGAGGAAGTCATGCCTCCTCCGGATTCGCACCGCACGGTCAGCGCCGCCCAGAAGGAGATTCTCAAGCGCTGGATCGCCGAAGGCGCCGAGTACAAGCCGCACTGGGCCTACGCCACGCCGGTCCGCCCCGCCCTGCCCGCCAACGGCGAGACTAACCCTGTCGACGCCTTTGTGGTCGAGAAGCTAACCAAGGCCGGCCTCACGCTCTCTCCCGAAGCCCCCAAGGCCACCCTACTCCGCCGCCTCTCGCTCGACCTCACCGGACTACCGCCCACGCCCGAGGAGACCGCCACCTTCCTCGCCGACCAGAGCCCGGACGCCTACGGCAAGCAGGTGGACCGCTTGATGGCGTCCCCGCACTACGGCGAACGGATGGTGCTACCGTGGCTCGACGCCTCGCGCTATGCGGACAGCAACGGCTTCCAGCAGGACGGCGACACCTTCCAATGGGTCTGGCGCGACTGGCTGGTGAAGAACCTCAACGCCGACAAGCCCTTCGACCAGCTCAGCACCGAGATGCTCGCGGGCGACCTGCTGCCCAACGCGACGCTCGACCAGAAGATCGCCACGGCCTTCAACCGTAACCATATCCTCAACGGCGAAGGCGGCAACATCGCCGAAGAACAGCGCTACGTGAGCCTATTCGATCGGGTCGAAAGCACGACGACCACCTGGCTCGGCCTCACGGTGGCTTGTGCGCAGTGCCACGATCACAAGTATGACCCGGTCACCCAGAAGGACTACTACCAGTGGATGGATGCGTTCAATCACGTGAAGGAACGCGGCGTGCCCGGTGGTGGCCCCACGCAGACCGGCGGCCGCAGCCGCTTCCGCCTCGATACCACCGTCGTCGAAGCGCCCTCGCCCGAACAGGCGGCCGAGCTCGCCAAGCTCCAGGCCAACTTCGACGCGCTGAACAAAGACTTCTTCCCCCTGCAGACCAAGGCCTTCGAAGCCTGGCTCGCCAAGCCGACCAAGGATAAGGGCATGCTGCCCAAGGAACTCGAACCCCTGCTTGCGCCCGACAAGAAGCGCACCGCGGCCGAGACGAAGAAACTGCGCGACCATTATAATAAGAACGTCTTCACCGAAGACCGGAAGACCATCCCCGCGATAAAGAAATTGGACCAAGCCAAAGTACAACTCGACGGCTACCGCGGCGACGTCCTGCCGCGCGTGATGGTGATGGCCGACGACCAGCCGCGCGAAACCAACATCCTCGACCGCGGCGCCTACCTCGCGAAGAAGGAGAAGGTCACGTTCGACGCTCCTGGCTTCCTGCCGCCGCTGCCGAAGGACGCCCCGAAGAACCGTCTCGGCCTCGCCCAGTGGCTCTTCCGCCCCGAGCATCCGTTGACCGCCCGCGTGCAGGTCAACCGCCAGTGGCAGGAGCTCTTCGGCAAGGGCATCGTGCGCACCTCCGAGGACCTCGGTGTGCAGAGCGACCGCCCCACGCACCAAGATCTGCTCGATTGGCTCTCCGTCGAATTCCGCGAATCTGGATGGAAGACCAAGGCGCTCCAGAAGATCATCCTCACGAGCAAGACCTACCGCCAGTCCAGCCACGTCACGAAAGCACAACTGCAGAAGGATCCGGAAAACAAACTCCTCTCGCACGCCCCGCGCCTGCGCCTGCCCTCGATGGTGCTCCGCGACGTCGCCCTGCGCTCCAGCGGACTACTCAACACCCAGGTCGGGGGCGTGCCGGTCTATCCGTACCTCCCCGACAGCCCGTGGGAGAGCCTCGCAATCACGAAGGAGCGCGACTTCACCTACCCGCAGTCGAAAGGCGCCGACCTCTATCGTCGTTCGCTCTACACCTTCTGGCGCCGCACCATCGCGCCGGTGAACATGTTCGACATCTCGGCGCGCCAGACCTGCCGCGTCCGCACGGCCGTGACATCTTCGCCGCTGCACGCGCTGACGATGCTCAACGACCCCACCTGGGTCGAAGCCGCCCGCGTGCTCGCCCAGCGCGTGACCAAGGAGCAGTCGACCGACGAAGCCCGCCTTGCGCGCGCCTTCGCCCTCGTGCTCGGCCGTGAACCCTCCGGCAAGGAACCCGCCCTGATCGCCAAGATGCTCGCCAATCAACGCGCGGTCTACGTCGCCGACGTGAAGGCCGCCGAGGCGCTGCTCGTGATCGGCGAAAGCAAACGCGATCCGATGCTCCCCCTCGCTGAACACGCCGCACTCACCGCGACCTGCCTCGCCCTCTACAACCTCGACGCCGCTATCACCCGCGACTGAACCCATGGACTTCGAACTCTCTCCCTCCGAATGGCGCTCGCGACTCACGCGTCGCAGTTTCCTTAGCGCCGGCGTCCAAGGTATTGGCGCCGTCGCCCTCGGCTCCCTCCTCGCCCGCGACGCCAAAGGCGCGAATAATCCCATCGGCGGCCTGCCCGGTCTCCCGCACTTCGCCCCTAAGGCTAAGCGCATGATCTGCCTCTGGCAGGGCGGAGGCCCTTCGCACGTCGACCTCTTCGACCACAAACCGCTCCTCGAAAAGATGGCCGGACAGGAAATCCCCGCCAGCGTGCGCGGCGACACCCGTCTCTCCTCGATGTCGAGCGGCTACGCGAAATACAACTGCGTCGGCGCCATCAAGCCCTTCAAGAAATGGGGCTCCAGCGGTATCGAGATGAGCGAGATGCTGCCCTACACCGGCGCGATCGCCGATGAGCTCTGCGTCGTCCGCTCGATGAACACCGAGGCGGTGAACCATGCCCCGGGCGTGACGTTCTTCATGACCGGCTCGCAGATCCCTGGCCGCCCGGCGATGGGCGCCTGGCTCTCCTACGGCCTCGGCACGATGAACGAGGACCTGCCTTCGTATGTCGTGATGACGTCGTCCGACGCCGCCAAGACCTGCGGCCAGCTCTTCTTCGAACACTACTGGTCCAACGGCTTCCTGCCCGGCAAGCATCAGGGCGTCCGCTTCCGCGGCGTCGGCGACCCGGTGCCATATGTCGGAAATCCGGCTGGTGTCAGCCGCGAGGCACGCCGCACGATGTTGGACGACATGCAGGCGCTCAACCGCGAGCACCTCGGCCAGGTCGGCGACCCCGAGATCGATACACGCATCTCGCAATACGAGATGGCCTTCCGCATGCAGACGTCGGTCCCTGGCCTACTCGACTTCAAGAACGAGCCCAAGTCCGTCCTCGAGATGTACGGCCCGGAAGTCCTCAAGCCCGGCACCTTCGCCAACAACTGCCTCATCGCCCGCCGCCTTGCCGAACGTGGCGTGCGTTTCACGCAGCTGATGCATTCCGGTTGGGATCAGCATAACAACCTTACCACTGGCCAGCTCGCCCAGCAGTGCCTCGACACTGACCAGGCTAGCGCGGCGCTCGTCAAGGATCTCAAGCAGCGCGGCCTCCTCGACGACACCCTCGTCGTCTGGGGCGGCGAATTCGGCCGCACACCGTTCGGCCAGAACCAACAAGGCACTGGCTTCAAGGGACGCGACCACTTCGGCCGCGCCTACTCTTGGTGGCTCGCCGGCGGCGGCGTGAAGGGCGGCCACGTCCATGGTTCAACCGACGAGTTCGGCTGGAACATCACCAAGGACCGGGTGCATATCCACGATATGCAGGCCACCCTCATGCACCTCTTCGGGATCAACCACGAAGGTCTCCTCTTCCGCTATCAGGGCCGCCAATTCCGCCTGACCGACGTCGAAGGACACGTGGTGAAGGGTATCCTGAAACACGCCTGAGCAACGAAAGAGGCAGGGAAAGGGGCAAAGTCGGCATTTCGCCCGCTTTTCCCCTTGCTCCCGCCCCTTCCACCCCTTTTCTCCAAACTTCCACCCACCTTACGGCCATGACCCAGCACAACAGTTTCAAGTCCAGCGCCTCCTCCTCCGGAGCGAAGCGTAACGTCCTCAAGCGCTTCGAACGCGTGGAACTGCTCAAGAAGCGCGGTACCGTCAAGGACCTGAAGCGCGTGACCAAGCTTCCGAAGACCAAGCCTGACGCCTAAGTCCGGGTCTCGCACCTTTGCGAAAAACCCACCCGGACTTCCGGGTGGGTTTTTTGCTTTTAGGAGCC
>Ga0194048_10001956_pt1 | contig 10251 bp, 10 predicted proteins | sample JunL225m_MetaG_FD_161685 | JGI IMG/M metagenome (GOLD analysis project Ga0194048, IMG submission 161685) | Anoxic zone freshwater microbial communities from boreal shield lake in IISD Experimental Lakes Area, Ontario, Canada - Jun2016-L222-5m | ecosystem: Environmental > Aquatic > Freshwater >... | reverse complement strand
GTCTATGCCGGTGGCTACTTCGGCACCATCGCAGGGGAGGCGCGCGGGTGGGTGGCCTCATTCGCCACAACCGGCGTGCATGCAATTGACGCGTGGAATCCAAACGCTGCAATGGGGGCCGGGTGCCAGTGTGGCGACGGCGTGTACGACATCCAGGTGGTGGGGAGCACCACCTATCTGGCCGGCAACTTCTGGTCTCTGGGTGGCGTGCCCCGCAACAGGGTGGGCGCCGTTGACACTACGACCGGAATCGCCACATCGTGGAATCCCCACGTGGGCGACAAGGACAATGGCGGTGCCACCACGGTGTGGAGCATCGCGGTCGCGGGTACAAAGACGATGTTCGGTGGAACCTTCAAATGGGTGGGCGGAATGAGGCGCGACCACGTCGCCGCCGTCGGGCCTGACGGGGTTCTTACGGACTGGGCACCAGCAGTGAACGGCTCCGTCTCGTCATTTGGCGTGCTGGGCGACACCATCTACATGGTTGGCGGCTTCAGCCACATCAACGGGCAGTCCCGGCAAATGGCCGCGGCGGTGAAGATGGATGGAACCCTGATGCCGTGGAATCCCCTTCCCTCAGGCGATCGTCCCGTCACGGTCGTTACAGCGCCCGGCAAGGTCTACATCGGTGGCTTCTTTAATGCGGTGGCCGGGGAGGCCCGGATGGGCGTCGCAGCTCTCGACCCCATCACGGCCGCAGTTGATATGAACTTCAACGGCAATCTCGATGGTGCAGTCGACTCTCTTGCCGTGCAGGGCACCCGCCTGTACGTGGGAGGTCGGTTCGGCAACGTCGGTGTAGTTCCGACGGGTTCGCTGGTGGCGCTCAACGCCACGACCGGAGCCCTCGACACCGGCTGGAACGCCGGCACACTTGATGGGTGCGCGTATGTGTTCTCGCTTGCCATCTACGGAAACCGGCTCTTTGCCGGCGGGTGCTTCGACAGCATTACCAACGACGCCACGGGCACGATTGCGCGCAAGTACGTCGCGGCCTTCGATACCACCACGGGTGCAGTCGACCAGAACTGGGACGCACACCTCACCGGTGGCATCAACATGTACGGCGGCGTGCTGGCCATCGCGCCCACCGCCACCGTGGTCTACCTCGGCGGGAGCGGAGCGGAGGTCGATCCGGCTGGCTCGGAGACGCGCAGGGGCCTCACGGCCGTTGATGCCACCACCGGTGCGCTCTTGCCCTGGCGTGCCGACACCTCAGGCGAGGTACGGGGAGTTTCGGCATCCGATGCTGCCGTGTATGTGGCGGGCTCGTTCGGGACTATCGGTTCCGCGGGGCGAAACAACACCGCGGCGGTAGGGACCGACGGCACTGTGCTGGCCCCCTGGCCCATGGACCCTGCGACCACCCGTACGCTCTCGGTGCAGATGGACGGCACGGGCGTGGTGGCATCGAACCCCGGCGGCATCAACTGCGGTGGCAGCTGCCAGTACGCCTATGCCATCGGCGGCGACGTCACGCTGAATGCCGACAGCACCGGCTCGGCGTTCACGGGGTGGAGCGGCGCCTGCACTGGCAGTGCCACCACATGCACCGTCACGGTCAATGCGGCCACGTCGGTGGTCGCGCACTTCGCCGATGGCACCGGTACCTGGGGCTCCGGCGGTGATGGCACCGGCACGGGCGCAGGTGACGGTGCCAATGCGAACTCGAGTTCCGACGCGTGTGCGGTATCCCAGCCCATCGCATCGCTCACGAAGCGCCCGCGGTTTACGTCGTCAAATGGGCGCACCACGCTCAGCGGGCTCGGGCTCACGCTGAATGCGGCTGGTCGCTACACACTCATCATCGAGACGGCGAGCGGTGCCCGCGTGTCGCTGGTCAAGGGCGCGACCATCTCGCGCCGCACACTGCGCAAGACCTTCTACGCCCCGGTGATGCGCGCGAAGGGCCCTGACGCGCTCACCATGCACGCCGTCCTCAGGCACGCACGCGCCACGGGGCTCAAGATGCGGGTGATCGTCTCGAACCGGTGCGGCGCCCTGCAGGCGCAGGACATCCCTCTGGGGTAGGTGCGGTGGAGATCAGCGCACCGGGGGCAATCTGCCAATGCAGCGCCAGCGGCGCGTGAGTACGGAACAAGAATTCCCGAAAACATTTGGCCACCTCCGGCCCATGCCAGATCGCTATTCTCACCTGATGCGCGCAGACGGAAGACAACCGGACGAGCTCCGGCCAATCGTTATTGAGACCGGGTTCATCACCAGTGCCACCGGCAGCGTGCTCATTGCCGCCGGTGACACCCGGGTGATCTGCACGGCAATGGTGGAGGAGCAGGTGCCCGGCTGGCGCCGTGGATCCGGCAAGGGCTGGGTCACCGCCGAGTACGGAATGCTCCCCGGCAGCACCGACACCCGCAAGCAGCGCGACGCCTCGCGCGGCAAGGTGGACGGCCGCAGTACTGAGATCCAGCGGCTCATCGGCCGTTCGCTGCGCTCGGTGGTTGATCTGGGCGCGCTCGGTGAGCGCAGTGTGTGGGTCGACTGCGACGTGATCCAGGCCGACGGCGGCACCCGGTGCGCATCCATCACCGGCGGCTACATCGCGCTCGAGCTGGCATTCCACAAGCTCATGGCCGATGGCCTGCTCAAGAGCATGCCGCTGCTCGACTCCATCGCGGCCATCAGCGTGGGCGTGGTGGGCGGCGATTCGCTTCTCGATCTGCCATACGTCGAAGACAGCAAGGCCGAGGTGGACATGAACGTGGTGGCCACCGGATCAGGCCTCGTGGTCGAGGTGCAGGCAACCGCCGAGGGCCCGCCGGTGGAGCGCTCGGTCTTCGACGGCCTTCTCGACCTCGCGCTGGACGGCTGCAAGACCTTGACCACCATTCAGAGAGACGCACTCGACAGCGCCGGGGTGCGGTAACCGGTGCCCCGACTGTCTCAGCGCGGGTCGGGTCCAAAGGACCCCTACCCATCGCCAGTAGGAGGGGCGCCGGTGACCGCACCCCGGCGTTCGCGGAACGCATACTCATCGCTAGCAGGAGGGCCGCCGGTTTCCGCACCCCGGCGTTCACCGAACGCATGCTTATCGCCAGCCGGACGGGCGCCGGATTCCGCACCCCGGGGTTTCCGGAACGCGAGTCCGGCGCGAGCAGGATCGCCTCTCGTCCGTTCCAACGAGCGGTCCCGGAGCGCGAAGTGAGGATCGCCCTGGCCACAGGCAACACCGACAAGGTGCGCGAGCTCCAGGTGCTGTTCGGCGATGTCCCCATTGACGTGGCCCCCGACGGCTTCGACCCCGACGAGACGGGCACCACCCTGTTTCAGAACGCGCGCATCAAGGCCGAGGCCCTGCGTACAGACGTGCCCGATGACGTCATTGTGATGGCCGACGACTCGGGTCTGTTCGTGCATGCGCTGGGCGGGCGCCCGGGTGTGTACTCGTCGCGCTACGCCGGCCCCAATGCCACGTACGCCGACAACTGCAACCTGCTCATCAAGGAACTCGGCGACGGGCATGACCGCGGTGCTGCGTTCGGCTGCTGCCTGGTGGCCCTGGTGCCCGGAGGCCAGATGCTCATTGCCAATGGCGTGCTGCCAGGGGAGATCACCCGTGAGGCCAGTGGCGACGACGGATTTGGGTACGACCCAGTGTTCCGACCGCTGGGCGATGACCGCACCCTCGCGCAGATGACCCGCGACGAGAAGAGCGCCATCAGCCATCGGGGCCGCGCCGCGCGGTCGATGGCCCGCCTCTTGGAGATCGCATGATCGACCCCACCGGCATGAGCGCCCTCGTCACCGGGGGCGGGCACCGCATTGGTGGCGCCATGGCATCTGCGCTCGCCTCATGCGGGGTGGACGTGTGCATTCACTACGGCACCTCTGCCGACAAGGCCAATGCCCTGGCCGCCGAGTGCCGCGAGAAGGGCGTGAGCGCCGTCACGATGCAGGCCGACCTGTCGGTGCCCGGCGCAGCCGAGCAACTGGCCGCCCGCGCCGAGGACGCCTTCGACGGCGTGGACATCCTCATCAACTCGGCCAGCACGTGGGAGTCGGGATCGTTCGACGAGGTAACCCGCGACGACTGGGATCGCGCACTGGCGGTAAACCTCACGTCGCCCATGTTTCTGTCGCAGCGCATCGGCAGCGCCATGGCCGTACGCGGCTTCGGCCGCATCATCAACATCGCCGACGTGAGTGGCATGCGCCCGTGGGTGCACCGCGCGCCGCATTCGGTGTCGAAGGCAGGGCTCATCATGCTCACCCGTCTGCTGGCGCAGGCCTACGCCCCCCACGTGCTCGTAAACGCCATCGCCCCCGGGCCGGTGCTGGTACCCGATGGCGCTGGCCCTGAGGTTGAGGCCAACCTGTCTGCCGAGACCATTCTTGGGCGCATGGGCACCCCGGGCGACGTCGTGGATGCCATGCTCTACCTCGTGACCGCAGAATTCGTTACGGGACAGGTGCTGAGCGTTGATGGCGGCCAGTCGGAGCGCAGGTGAGCGCACCGGCCGTGCAGGCATCCATCTGGCCCCGCCCCGGCCGGCTCATCTCGTGGCTGATCAGCGCCGTGCTGGTGGGCTGGGTGGTGGTGTACAACGTCATGCGCGTGGCCGGTGGCACCCCCGCAGGCGTCGCCCTCCCGTCGTTTGTCATCGGTGCCGGTGGGGGCATCGTGGTGCTGATCGTGGGCCTGATCATTCGCAGGCGTCTCATCAACGCCGGTCGTATCCACCCGGTTGATGCCGAGGCCGATATCCCAGCACCCGGCGCCATGGACGACGACCAGCGAAGGGTGATCAACGCCACATGGCCGGTGGTGGCAGCCGCCGCGGCCGTGGAGCTGGTGTGTGGCATCTGGATGCTGGCCGATTGGAACAGCACCCCCTCGATGGTGCGCGCCACTGCAGAGGTGGTGATGGCCGGCTGGTTCATCTTCGCGGCCATCTGGATGGGATGGGAGGCCAAGAACCTGCGCAACATGGATGCCGGTGGCATCGATTCGGTGGCCCTCGGGGCGCTGCTCACCACGGTGCTCGCCGGCGTGGGCATCACCCGGCACTTCGCCACTGGCATGCAGGTGCTCACCGTCATCGTGGTGGGCCTTACCGCCGTGGTGGCCTACTGGCTGGTGTGGTTTCTGGTGCGCCGTCGCGGGGTGCCATCCATGGCCATCCTTGCCGGGCTCATCGCACTGGCATCGCTGCTGCTCCCGCTTCTCACCCGATGAGCGCACGGTTGGTATGCCCGCTGTGCGCCACAGTGGTGGTGGACGGCGCGGACGACATCACGCCCGGTGCCTGCCCGTCGTGTGGTGCCAGGTACGAGGGGGGAGAGGGTGACGCCCCGGGTGCAGTGGCCGCCGCACTGCACGGGTTTGGTGCCGACGACCTGGACGCCCGTGCGGTGATCGACGCGGCATTTCGCCTCACCCCCGCGCAGTCGGTGGATCGCGGCGTGGCGGTCACATCGGATGCCCGCGACGCCTATTACCGCTGGTGGCTCTTCGTACGGGCCCCCGCGGGAGGCGACCACCGGGCTGTGATCGCCTCCCTCATCGCGTAGCGGTCTACTTGGTGGAAGCCTGATAGATCTGGAAGCCGATCTTGGTCGCCGCGCTGCCCTTGTACAGGTTGCGCCCGGTCAGCCCCTTGAAGGCCACCACCACGTAGCCGCTGGCCTTGCCGGTGCTGATGTAGGTGTTGGCCACTTTGGTGACTGTGGAGCAGGGCAGCAGCTGCGACTTGCTGGGGGCGAAGTCGTTGAGGTGCCAGGTGCTGGCTGTACGAAGCCAGGTGGGCTTTGCCGTGGTCACGACGATGCTGCCGCAGTCCTTGGCCGCGCCCTGCGCACCCGCGAGGGCGATGGCGGGGGTGGCGGCCATTGCAACGGCCGCGACGGCGATGATGGTCTTGCGCATTCGGAATCCTTTGGTCATCGGGGTGGTGGCGCCACTGTACCGGCGTACAAATCCCTAGGCTCCCGCGCGTGATCCTGCACACAGTTGATGGCCTCGCCGTGGGCGGCGTGGTGTGGATGCATCTCATGGACATCCCGGGCGATGTGCACGCATGCGGTGAGTGTGCCTTCAAGCTCGATGGCGACCCGCTGGCGCTCATCGCCGAGATCCACGAGAACGGCACCCAGGCGCTACCCACCCGCGATCCCGAACCCGAGCGCACCTTCCTCACCATCACTCCCGATGAGCCCTCGCTCGGCACGCTGGCCGTGAGCGCCACGGGTGTAATGGCGGTGTTGCCCCGACTGGTGGGCAACGATCTTCCCCAGGTTGATGAGGGCGTGCTTGTTGGCCACCATCCGGCACCGGACGACATCGCACGCACATGGGGCCGGTGGCTGTTTGCGCGCGATGCCTGGCGCCGGGCCTTCGCCAATGCCAAGGCGGCACCCGGCGAGACCTGCTGGGAGATCATCGCGCCCGGAGTTGGTATCGCCGTGGTGCAGGCGCCCAAGGGCGAAGTCGCGGTGCCTGATCTCGATCGCGGTCCGCTTGACGCCAGCGATGCGGCGCGCGTGCACCCGTCGAAGGTCGGCTGGTGGCGTGAGTGGGACTACGCGGGCGACGTGATTGATCGCGTCACCGCCATCATGGCCGTGGCACCCGGCCAGTGGGATCTCATCGCCGAGGCAGCCATTCCCAGCGATGCCGAGGGCATTGCCTGGGACCCGGGTCGCCGTGCCATCGCCGGTGCGTTGGGGGGCGTTCCCGTCACCATCACCACCGAGCAGGTGCTGGCCTTCGCTGCCGGTGAGGGGCTCACTCCCACAGAGGCGGCCACGCTCATTGTGGCCGCCACGCTGCAGCCCTTCATCTCCGGGGAGTAACCGCGGGCGAAAACGACGACGGGCCCCGACCGCATTGCGCTCGGGGCCCGTCGGTGCGGACTTCCATTCCCCCGAAGGGAAGTCCTGCAAGCCCCCGACCCGCGCCGCCTCTCCCGGACGGGGTGCGGGTCGATTCAGGGGCCTAGGACACCGTCATGTTCTTCCACATGCCGCCCGCGTAGTGACCGGGCAGATTGCACAGCACCACGTAGTGACCGGGCTTCAGATCGACCGTGAGCGACTTCACGGCTCCGGCTGCCATGTCGCCGGTCTCCGCGATGCTGCCCGTTTCATCGGCCTGCCCGTTGGTCACCTTCAGCTTGGCCCCGGGAGTCGTTGTCTTCAGGATCGAGAACTCGTGGGCCATCTTGCCGCCGTTGGTCACCTTGAAGGTCACCTTGCCGGCGGGAATTGCCGAAACACCGAGCGTCAGGGTGAACTCAGTGGGCGTTCCCAGCGTCACGGGCACCGTGGTGGCCGCTGCGGTGGTGGATGCCGAAGCGCTTGGCGCGGTTGATGCGCCCTCTGCACCGGCCTTCTCGGGTGCTGCAGAAGCGCTTGGCGCGGTTGATGCGCCCTCGGCACCGGCCTTCTCGGCCACGGCAGTCTCCGCCTTTGCGGCCACACTTGAAGCTGCGGGTGTTGACGATGCGGTGCTGGCGCTCGAACTGCCGCCGCAGGCAGCGACGCCCACGGTTACCGCACCAATGGCACCAATGGCACCAATAGAGCGGACAAGGCGCGAAGACATTGCCAATGAAGATCCTTTCAACGGGGTCAGGCGGGGAACAGGTAGAGGATCGCCACTTTTGCCTGACAGCCTCCTGATTGAAACCCCGCCCGGGTTCCGGTGTGACACTCCGCCACCGTCTTGCCGCTATGCGGCGGGAAGTCGTACCTCAAACCGCCCACCGGGCCCGGGTTCCACGCGCACGTCCCCGCCGGCGGTCCGGGCCAGACGGCGTGACAGCGCAAGCCCCAGGCCTGAGCCCTCGCCCGTTGCGCCGGTGCCGCGCACCCCCGGTTCAAATACTGCCTTGTGCTCGCCAACCGGTACGCCGGGGCCGTTGTCGCGCACGGTCACACGCACCTCGCCATGGGCGCGCGCCACGTGCACCACCACCTCGCCGGTCCCGTGCCGTACGCCGTTCTCCACAAGCGGGCTGAGAATGCGCGCCAGCACGGCGGGGCCCACGCCCACGGTGATGACGTCGTCGTCTCCCTGCACCACCACCGGCGGTCCGCCATCCTGCGGGCCGCCCGAGGCAGCCACTTCGCGCGCCACAGCCACGGCATCGGCCACCGATGACCTCCCGTTGGCCTCGGCGCGGGAACTCACGAGTAGGGCCTCAATCGCGCCGTCCATGCGCAGGGCGCTTTCGCGGATACCCTCGAGCGCCACCCGGTACTCGGCATCACCGCGCGGCTGGCGCAGCGCCAATTCCGTTTCGCCGACGATCCGTGCGAGCGGCGTACGCAGTTCATGCGACACCTCGGCGGTCAACCGTCGCTCATGTCGCAGGCTTGCCTGTATGCGGTCAAGCATGTGATCGAGCGTCTGCGCCAGGGCCCCGATCTCATCGGCCGGATCACCGCGGTCAAACCGGCGTGCCGATCCCTCGTCGGTCCATGACGCGGCGGTATGCGTCATGTCATCAATCGGCCGAAGCGCCGATCGAAGCGCCCAGGCGGTGACCACCGCCACCAGCAGCACGATAAACGCGGCCAGTGCCACCGATGCGATGAGGGCATGGCGCTCAGTGCGTTCGTATGGGGTCAGCGGAATGGCAGCAACCACGGTGCCAATGCGGGTGCCATCCACTGTGATGGGTGCGGCGCCGAGCATGGCCGACTCCCCGGCCACCTCACGCGTTCCCCGCTGCGCTGAGAGCAGGTCGAGTGCCTCGCGGTCGAGGGCGGGCGTCACTCCCGTGGGCGACCGCGTGGCGCCGCCGTACGCAATCCATGTTTCGGCGCCACCTGCGGCCAGCAGGGGCAGGGTGGCTGAGATGGCGGAGCGCTCGGAAATGGCCAACGATGAGGCCTCGGCGCGCTCAGTGGCTGCGGTTCGCGCGTCGTCCAGAAGCGACTGCCGCAGCAATACGTTGAACGCCGCGACGGCACCGATGAGCACGATCAGGATGGTGCCGGTGACGATGAGCAGCAATCGTCCCCGCAGGGTGCGTGGACGGGGCACTCTCATCCGATGCGGTAGCCCACGCCCACGACCGTGGCGATCTCCGGCGCATCGGGCAATGACTTGATCTTGCGGCGCACCCGGGCGATGTACGCATCAACCGAGTTGTCGCTCACCATTGCCCCGGCTGGCCATCCGGAGCGCACGATGTCGCGCCGTCGCACGGCATCGCCCGGGTGGGCAAGGAGCACACCCAGTACGCGGAACTCTGTGGGGGTGAGCGGTACCGACATATCGCCCTGACGCACGGCGTGCGCAGCGGGGTCGAGCACCAGGCCGGCCTCGCGTGTGACGCCATCGTGCCCCGCCCGGCGAAGTGCCACGCGCAGACGCGCGATCAGCTCTGCAAACGCGAACGGCTTGGTGAGGTAGTCGTCGCCACCGGCGTCGAACCCGGCCAGGCGGTCCACCACTGCGTCGCGGGCGGTGAGGAAGATGACGGGGGCAGTGACGCCGCGCGCCCGGAGCGCGTGGCACACATCCCTGCCATCGGCGTCGGGTAGCCCGATGTCCAGCACCACCGCGGCGACGCCGTCAGTTGCACCGGTCTTCAGTGCAGCGGCCCCACTTGCTGCAAGGCGGGGCACGATGCCCTCGTCTTCAAGCCCACGCGCCAGCAGGTCGCGCAGGGCGGGGTCATCCTCGACAATGAGCACGATCGGGCGGGGCATCGCCCGGAGTCTTATCGAATACGGAAGTACGTGGGGTACGACGACGCGTACGACATCCCAGTGGAGCGGTCGTTGATCTTGGCTGACACGGCCCAAAGCCCCGTGCGGTAGCGGTCAGGTTGCGTGGCGGTGTAGATCATGCATCTCGCTGTCGAAGTGCCCTTGGTGCCGAGGTTGAAGCGTCCGCCACCTTTGCGGATCATGTTGAACTCGGCATGGATACGGTGGCCCACCCCGCCGGTCTGGCACCACTGGGTGAAGAAGCGGATGGTGCGGCCTGCATCAACGGCGCGGATGGTGGTGACCTCGGGCAGGCTCATCCGTGGCGAACCGCCACGAAGCACCCAGTGGATCCACGGGTAGTACGAACCCACATGCGTGTAGGCGGTGGGCGCGGAGTTGTCGCATTTGGTGGGTCCAAACGACACCAGCCCGATCAGCTCATCGTTCTGCTCGAGCGGACCACCGCTATCACCCGAGCAGGCCGTCGGTTCGAGGCTGCCGGGAAGCGTGGCGCAGATGGTGCCCCATGGGGCACCGAGTGAGCGGCACTCCTCTGGCGTCGAC
>Ga0194048_10001955_pt1 | contig 10252 bp, 12 predicted proteins | sample JunL225m_MetaG_FD_161685 | JGI IMG/M metagenome (GOLD analysis project Ga0194048, IMG submission 161685) | Anoxic zone freshwater microbial communities from boreal shield lake in IISD Experimental Lakes Area, Ontario, Canada - Jun2016-L222-5m | ecosystem: Environmental > Aquatic > Freshwater >... | reverse complement strand
TGCCCTACCCTATACCGTCATAATCTCCTGCTCTTTTGCACGAGACAAAGTGTCTACTTCTGATTTCGAAGAATTCATACCGTCATCAACTTGTTTTTCTAGACGCTTAGCATCATCTTCTCCGACAAGTTTATCTTTTTTCATTTGGTCGATTTCTTTTAGTACATCATGTCGAACGCCACGCAAACTAATCATGCAATCTTCTGCTTTTTCTCCGAGTTGCTTAACAATTTGTTGGCGTCGTTCAGTTGTTAGCGGAGGTACGGGCACTCGTACGACTCGTCCATCGTCACTAGGATTCATACCAAGACTAGGATTATCGCGTATAGCAGCGGCAATAGCTTGAATGTTAGAAGGATCAAAAGGAGTAATCTGCAATAGCTGAGCTTCTGGAGCAGATACTGTTGCAACCTGAATAAGTGGCATTGGCGTGCCGTAGGCGGTTACTGTTACTCCGTCGAGCATTGTTGGATGAGCTCGCCCTGTTCGCAACTTCTTAATTTCTTCTTGAAAATGATTTAGCGCGGCAGTCATTTTAGTTTTTGCGTTATCTACTACGCTTGATGGATTCATGTATTACCCCTGTGTTAATTGATTTGCTTTGCTAATCTAATTATAACCCACATCGGGCCACAATCGACTTTTTAACTGGTGGACGACGAGCCATAAACAATGTATCGCGCAATAACAGGTGTGGCCATCGCTCCTAGCTTCTGGCCTTTGCAACTAGCTAATACGCCAGCAAAATTACTGTAGTCTTATGAGGCCTGGCTATATTGTGCAGACATTGCAATACTCAATCCTCGCCTGTCGAGCTCTTGCCTTGCGTCGTCTACATCGTATTTATTAACACCTTGGTCGTATATTGTAGTAGCTATCTCTACGAGAACAACGGGATCTAATCCAGCACGCGAAAAGCCAACATCTCGCACTTTAGGCACCCAGCCTGTATGCAGAATCTCAGAAATGCCATCACGCAAACATTCTGCCTTCAAGACGCAAGATCCACAAATCTTAGCCTTTTCTATTCTGGCATTTTTAGTATTGTCTAGCCGAAAAGTTTCAGCATTTTTTGGAGTTGCGCAATTAGGTTCGACACCAAGAGACCTCTTTTTGTTTAGTTCGCTAATGTATGGCACTGCCTCTCTAAAATCTTTTGTAAGAGTGTCCGAACTAACTAGCTGATTATTTGGAAATCCCATTTTGGTTGGCTAAGCTAATTCTCCAAGAGCAATCCGGTTAAAGCGTCTAACAACAATGTTTTCACCAAGTACGGCAATTGATTCTTTGATACGATCTTCGACTGTTTGGTCTGGATTCTTAATATATGGCTGGTCTAGCAAACATTTTTCTGCAAAATACTTCTTGAGCATTCCTTCAACTATCTGTGCGACCATTTTTTCGGGCTTGCCGTCAGCTTTAGTTTTTTCGGTAAATTCTTGTTCGGCCTTAGCTCGAGCATCAGCTGGCACAGCATCATTACTAACAAACTCTGGGTTACTAGCAGCAATATGCATAGCTAGATCTTTTACTAGGTCGCTAAAAATTTCGTTACGGGCAACAAAGTCTGTTTCGCAGTTAACTTCAATCAAGACACCAATGCGTCCATCGTGATTATAAGTTCCAACTACGCCGGCACGTGCTTCACGCTCACCACGCTTCTCAGCCTTGGTTATACCTTTTTTACGCATAGCTTCTAGAGCTTTATCAAAGTCCCATTTGGCTTCTTCTAGTGCTGCTTTAGCATCGGTCAATCCAACGCCAGTTAGTGCTTTCAATCTTTTGATGTCATCTATGTTCATCTTCTTTTCCTTTTATTAATCTATTTACTTTTTAGAATTTAGCTTAGAGAATTTCTTGGTCAGGCATGACCTTAACTTCAGTTTCAATACCGAGCTGAGCAAGACGACGCATATAAGCATCGTTTAATCTTGGGTCAGACTCTCGTAATCTGTCAGTTATATGTCTAGACATATCGATACCAACCGGTGGCGTAACATCGAATTGACTGTGACTTCTAAATAACTTTCCGTCGTTAATTTCTGACATTTAGGCTTTCTCGCTCTTTTCAACTGGTGCTTCTGCAACTTCTGTCTTGTCGACAACTGGAGCTTTGATTTTAGAACGACCTAGTTCGATAGCCTGCTGAACATAATCAGCAATAAGTTGTAATGTCTTAATAGCGTCGTCGTTTGAAGGAATTGGGAAGTCGATCAAACTTGGATCAGCATTAGTATCGACGATACCAATAGTCTTAAGCCCTAGCTTAGTAGCTTCTTTGTGAGCGGTGTGCTCGTGAGTAATATCAAACATAAACACAGCACCAACGCGTGATGCCATTTCTTTTACGCCACCATAAAGGTAGTTCATGTGGTCGATTTCTTCTTGGTAACGCTGAATCTCTAGTTTGTTATATTTAGCAGATAGATCACCTGAAGCCATGTTTGCTTCAAGATCTTTAAGATGCTTAATACGTCCACCAATAGTCTTCTGGTTTGTTAGCAATCCACCCAACCATCGCTCGTTTACGTATGGCATTTTAGTTGCTTCGGCCAAAGCCTTAACAATATCCTTAGACTGGCGCTTAGTACCGACAAATAGAATCTGTCGACCTTGGCTAGCAGTTTGAGTGATAAATTCTAAAGCTGAATCAAGTGCCGCAACCGTCTGAGTAAGGTCGATAATGTGGCTACCGTTTCGCTTAGAGTGAATAAAAGGCGCCATCTTAGGGTGCCAACGGCTTGTTTTGTGACCGAAATGAGCTCCGGCTTCTAATAATTTTTTGATATCTACTTCAACAGCATTATTTGCCATATAGTAAATCCTTTCTCTTCGTAAGGAGCTAACCCGAGCGTCCCTACATAGGATGACTCAGGAGGATTACTGCCCCAAACTGATTAATTAATTGTGGACATATTGTAACAGATGACGTCTCTCTTAGCAATACCGCTTGACCAGATACCAACAGATGTGTATACTGATTTGGATATGAAAAAAGATATTCACCCAGATAATTACCGCCCAGTGGTCTTCCAGGACCTCAACAACAACACCACAGTATTAACGCGCTCAACAGTTGCGACTGATGAGACGATTAAACTAGAGGGCGTTGAATACCCATTACTAAAAGTTCACATCACTAGCTCTAGCCACCCCTTCTTCACCGGCGAAGAACGCATCGTTGACATCGAAGGTCGCGTTGACAAGTTCAAAGCTCGTGCAGCTGCTGGTCAGGCTGCTCGCGACAAGCGAACAACTGCTGCCAAGAAATTAGCTACCCGCAAAGAGTCACAAGACGACAAAAAAGCCGAAAAGTCAGCACCAAAAGCCGACAAATAACTACTAGAATTTAATTAATCACCGAAAATACCAAATTTTCGGTGATTTTTATATATACTAAGGATTATCAGTTATGGAAACTAAAGAACAAAGCTTACGCCAAGAATATCAGGAACTCGAGTCTCGATTGAGTGACCCGTCTATTTTTAGTAGCAAAGATTATCCTAAATTAGCCAAACGCAAAGATGCTGTCGAAAAAATCTTGAGCTTGTTCGACGACAAAAAAGCCCAAGACGAAGCTATTAAATTTGCCCGTGAGCACCTTAGCGATCCAGACATGGCCGAACTAGCTGCTATGGAACTAGAAGAAGTCACCCCTAAACTAGCGGAAACTATCGCCAAACTTGAAGAAGCCTTAACTCCAAAAGATCCTAACGACGAAAAAGACGCAATTATCGAAATTCGTGCTGCAGCTGGTGGCGACGAGGCTAGCCTGTTTGCCGGCGAACTTTACCGAATGTATATCCGATGGACCGAAATGCACAATTATAAAGTCGAGCTAATCAGCGAAACGCCGTCTGAAGCCGGTGGTTTCAAAGAAGTTATTTTTGCCGTCCGTGGCGACGACGCTTATAGTCAGTTAAAGTTCGAAGCTGGTGTCCACCGCGTCCAACGCGTGCCAGTGACTGAAAGCCAAGGCCGTATCCACACCAGCACCGTCACTGTTGCGGTGTTGCCTGAAGCTGAAGAAGCCGACATCGTCATCAACCCTTCAGACCTCCGTATCGACGTTTATCACGCCAGTGGTCACGGTGGCCAATCGGTCAACACTACCGACTCAGCCGTCCGCATCACTCACCTGCCGACTGGACTAGTTGTCACCCAACAAGATGAAAAATCTCAGACCAAAAATAAATTAAAAGCCCTTGGTGTTTTGCGCTCCCGCCTATTGCAAGCTCAAATCGAAGCCGAGCAACAGAAATTATCCGACTCACGAAAGAAACTAATCGGTTCTGGTGATCGCAGCGAGAAGATCCGCACCTACAACTTCCCGCAGGACCGTATAACCGACCACCGGATAGGTTATTCACGCTCCAATATCCCAGTCGCAATGACCGGTGACATCGACGACCTTATAGAAGAACTCCACAAAGCCGAACACGATTTGCTCAACCAAGAGAATTAAAAATGGGCTTGTTCGACTATTGTCGATAAGCCCATTAACTCTTATTATATTAAGCGTTTAATTAGATTCTAAAAATTTATATTTACTTATAATTGTTTACTATTAATTTCGGCTTGTGCAACGACTCCTCTTATCGCACCCAACTGCTGTGCTGCTGTAGATATTAATTCTTCCTTACTGAAACCGTTTGGATTGTCTCCGTTGGGTTGCTGTAGCCCGGTTCTATTATCTTCATAATTTAGAGCACTCCTATACGCTGTCATACTGTCCCTGGCAGGTTCGACTCTGATCCCAGTGACAGGGCCTACTGTGCTGCGATCTCCAAGTCCTTCTGATAGGGTGACACTATTGCCATACTCCCCGTTCACACCCTCTCTATTATTTATACTCAAACTTAACGGCTTATTATTAGTATCTACATTACCTGTATTAAATTTAATAGTTCTGTCAGATAACCTACCTTCTACACTTATATTTGGAGAACCAATAGCTACTTTCATTGCTCGGTCTCCTAGCTTATTTGCTATACGACCAATCTGGGCGGCTATTTCTTCAGGAGTTTTGCTTGTTTTTTCTAAAGTGCTTGTTTGGGTTTTTTCGCTCATTTTTTTTGCTTTCTATTTTGTTTGGGTTTTTGTTTTTTTAGAACTTAAATAAATCTTATCACACTTGTGTTTAAATGTCAAGATTGTTAGACTCTTTTGCCAGTACCTGGAGTATACGCGTTGTACTTCGTTGGTGCTGGCCTACCTTTTTTGTCATCCGTATCCATATTCTCAAAAGTTTGCGCAAAAACCCCTCTGCGCAAAGGAACAACTACTCCCCTACCATTATAGGCAGCAAAATATTCTTGCTGAAGCTTCACGATTGCGACTGCAGCAACCGCCTTTCTTTGATCAGAAGTCATAACTTTTGGGTCCTGACCAGCTTCTGGCTCTATAAATGCCCTTTCAGGAAAACCGTAGCCTTCGCCCAAACCAATCAAAGCTTCTTCATTGGCAAAAGGCTTGTGACTTGTCCTGTCTACTATATAAGTGGCCGGCTTGTTGTTCTTATCGTGCATTCCAACTACATAAGCACCTGGATCAACCTCTCCGTTTTCGTCTGATGAAGCAAAGAATACTCTATCAATACCAGCTTCTCCAGCCCTGTCAGATCTGCCAGCAGCACTATCATCGATTGGTCTATCGATTGTAGGTGTTGGTATTTGCGCCTCACTATCTTTCTTTAATCTTGCTACTCCGTATTCTGCATCTCTAGCGTAAGGAGCTTGATCTATGACTTTAATGAGAGGTATTGCTATTGTGGCGCCACTCTCACCATAAGCATACTGACCCATGCCGTAAAACTCAGAGAAATGCGGCACAACGCTATGCATTGTATCGCCGTCGTGATTTAAAGCGGTCGTATTATGCATTACACCAGTAGTTCGTAGCTGTTCATTTCGCGACATCAGGCCGTTCACATTTATACCCCCAACGTTGGCTGTACCGTGGAATAATAATTGTCCTGCCTGCCTAGTATCGGCCCAGAATTGTTTTTGAGAGGACTCGATTCTTGACGCAACATTTTTAGAAGCAAGAAACTCTGTTCGGTTCGATGGTGAACCATAAAAAAGCTCACTTGTCCTGGCTGCTACAATTACCTTGTCGGCTAGTGAGCCTGCTGCAACAATATCACTCTCTTCAAGCGTTGATACGCCTACAGAAGATTCTGTATACAGACCGTCAACTGCTTGGCCGCTAAGTCTTAACAATCGTAGTCTTGATTCTGGAGTTTCGGAGTCTGCTAATAAAGCAGCTGATTTTGCCTCATTGGCAATTCTTAATGCATAAACTTTTGCGTTTGGCGCCCCCATTGCGCGGTAATTTCCGTCAGAAAAATCAGAATAGGGAGACTCCGAACCCATACGACGCTCCCAATCTTGAGTTTCAGATGACTCTAAGATTTGGGCAAAAACCGGGCTGGAGTAATCTCTGTCAGCTACTGCTTCAATTGCAGCCTGCAAGGTCATATGGTCTGTATAAAAACCCTTAACTGCTTCCATGATTTCTGGTGTGGGCTCAAATTCGAGGTCTTTAATGGCTCTTTCAGATCTTTCGGCTATTGCTGCGTTTAGCTTTTCTACTGGATCAAGCTCTTCTGCTTTAGGTATCAAAGTTTCGTCAATATCTACTATTCCTACGCCATCTAAAACTACACCACCAATATCTTGGGTAGTCTCAGGCTCAATCAAGTCCTCTTGCGGAGGAATAGTCTCAATCAATTCTTCTTGCGGTGATTCATTTGATGGTGAGCTGCGGCGGAATATGTTTCTCATATGGTGATGTATAGTGCTGTTAAATATTTGGTATTTATTGTTAATTACATCTTAAACTGTATCATACTTATGATTAACCGTTAATCCTGTTGCTATGCGGTAATGCTACAATATATTCATGACTATTAACGAGTGGTTAACTACTACAACGAACACCTTTAATGAGCTTGGCATTGAGACTGGCCGGCTAGACTCGGTAATATTATTAGAAGATGCACTTGGTAGGGACCGCGCCTATCTATTGGCACAACCTGAGACTGCACTAGATGACGCAACACTACAGTCGCTTAACGATATGGTCATAAGGCGCAGTAGTCACGAGCCGCTTGCCTACATACGAGGTAAGTCTGAATTTTATGGCAGAGAGTTTATTGTAAATGATTATGTGCTTGTGCCTCGGCCAGAAACTGAGTCTATGATAGAGCTACTGAAACTTGAAGCCGACAACGCCAGGAATATTATTGATCTTGGGACTGGGTCGGGGATTCTGGCTATTACGGCCAAACTGGAAATTCCTAACGCTAAAGTAACCGCCATAGATATCGACGAGTCCTGCTTGCGAATAGCCCGGTCTAATGCAGCAAAACTTGGGGCCGATGTTGAGTTCCTGCGTAGTGATTTGTTTGAAGGAGTATCGCCAAATGTTTATAGCCAGCAGTCGACAGTACTGCTAGCCAACCTGCCCTATGTGCCTGACGAATTCGAAATCAACAAAGCAGCAACTCACGAACCTTCTATTGCTATTTTTGGTGGTGTCATGGGGATGGATTTTTATAGAAGAATGTTTGAGCAAATTAATCACTTTAACACCAAGCCGGTATATGTATTTACAGAGTCTTTGATAATTCAGCACGATGTCATGAAGGTACACGCCCAGCGCAGCGGTTACACACTAGTAAACACTGATGGACTGGCGCAGGCTTTTCGATTATAGAAAGTTATTGTTGGCTTTTTAGAATATAACCATGACGAACTAATCCTGCTAATAGGATGATGACGACGATGATCATTATAAACAGAACTTGTCGTCTAATCATTGCAGACAAGCGATCGGTTTTCTCTAAATAATAGACGCCACCAAGACCAAAAGCGACCACAGACAAGAACAATGTCGGGACGGCCATAAAACCATAAAACAATAGAAGATGGGTGAGTACCCAGATTATTGACGCTGCAAAATAACCCCATATGCTTGATAGATAACGGTTTAGTGGATCCTCAAAAGCGCTGAAGAAGTGACGGGCAGACATATAACAGATGAACCAGCCTAGGGCTACTAAGGCAAGGAGTGGTTTGTCGCCCCAATGAATGAATAATGCGCTTAGGCCAAGAATTTGTGCTGTCAGGGCTTGCAAGGCAACGCCAGATTGGTCTGAGCGACGCTTCAAAACTATTAACCAGCCAGCATAGACTAGAGTCCAAACAAGTCGGAACTGCATTGACCCACTCTGTGACATAAAAACTAGTAGCGATAAGCCGACGATAATATCTACAGTGTTTGCGCGAATGCTCGCCAACCAATGTCGGGGCTTGATAGCCAACATTCTCCACTTTGACAACAAGACTACTGCTGTTGCTATTTCGTACCATCTTAAACTAACTAAGGCAAAAAGTATTGCTGGCAAAAGCAACAATAAGAAGATATGTATAAAATGCGAAAAACCGGCTTTAGGCTTTAATGATTTTAATATTGAGCTCAAATTAACACCTTTCTTTAGGGGGTGGATGACGAACCGGTCGTATTACTACCTAGTATTATAACAAAGTCGGTCGTAACTGCAGTAATTCCAGCTGGCAGAGTCGTCACAGCCTTAACACCTAGGCGTTTCTCGAGGTAGTTCACCGTATATTTCTTCGTTCCCTTGCTCAAATCTACAAATACCGTTTTTTGGTAATCTTTGGTTGGGGCATCTCCGACGCTTACAACATTATATCCGTAGGATTTTAGTTCTTTTGATTTGAGAGACGCTACTCCTATAGTATTGGTGCCGTTTAATATTGCGATTGATGCGTTCTCTTGGAAAATAAAACCATCTACTAAAGCATTTCTGACATAATTCTGAATATCTTCGTATTGATACAGACCGGCTCTTGGCATTACTACAGACAACCCGTTATGTGCACCTGTAGTTAATAATGAGTGCGGCGGTGTAACCATATCAAGCGACAATATACTACTAGACGGAATCATTGAACCGATTTGATACAAACGAGGTATATCGCCCGAATCAATATCGGTATAGATGTTATTGCCAAAAGTACTTAGCAACTGAGAAATTTTTATTGGATTGCTGTATGTGCCGGCCGACAATATCTTTTCTTTTAGAGCTACAATTAGCTGTCTTTGGCGCTCGGCTCTGGCGAAGTCTGAGCTTGTCTCTCGGGAACGAGCATATAGTAGTGCGCGTGCGCCGTTAAATGTCTGGACGCCCTTTGCGGCAATTACTGATTTATTACCATTCTCCCAGGCAATAGTTGGATCGTATAACTGTTCTGGCACATCAAATGTTACCCCACCTACAGCGTCAATCGCCTGCCTGAAGGCGGCAAAATCTACTACCACATGATAATGAATAGGAACATTCAACACTGATGCTAGAGTTTTTTCGGCTAGAGCTATACCATCTTTAGTCTTGCCACTGTCGCTCTTCTCTTTTGAATTTTGCTTCCCGTAAGAAAATGCAGCGTTAATTTTTTGACTGCCATATCCGGGGATTTCTACCCATAGATCTCTTGGAATGCTAAGCATAGTAGCTTGGTTATTTACTGGGTCGATGCTTATTAGCATAATAGTGTCGGACAAATCTGGTGCTTCATGCCCTGGCCCACCAATTCCAAGTAACAATATATTTACTCGACCATCGCCCTCACCTTTTAGTTTGGTGATGTCTACTTTCTTGGCTAATCCAGGCGCGTTTCCACCACCCTTAAAGATGTTCTTTTCGACAATATAGAGCTTAAATCCAAAATATATACCTGTGACTAATACGATCAAGACTATAGCGAGTATTGATCTTTTGATAATTTTGATCCAGCTACGCCGAGGCTTCATACCTGTAGAAAGTCGACGTCCCTTATTATTACGTCCGAATTTCGAATTCTTGCGAGGGCCTGAATTTAATAATGGTGCAGGGAGAGGTACAACTGGCCTATTTGCTGCCTCCGCTTGAGAACTCCCATCAATTGATTGTGCAGATGAACTAAAGCCTTCTACTCTACGAAAATCGTCTAGTCTAGTAGCCATTTTGCCATCGGCAAAGTCTTTCTTGTCTGGAAATCCTATGCTGCCAGCGCGCTTAAAGCTATCTGGCCCCACGAAGCCGTCCATTGTAGCTCGGACACGAGATTTATTATGAGATGGTTTTTTGAATTTTGATTTATCCATTAAATATCGTAGTTACTCTATATGAATTAATAATTGTATAAATTCGCTGTTTTCAAGTCTGTTTAATTTGGTGCCCTGTCAA
>Ga0194048_10001954_pt1 | contig 10252 bp, 11 predicted proteins | sample JunL225m_MetaG_FD_161685 | JGI IMG/M metagenome (GOLD analysis project Ga0194048, IMG submission 161685) | Anoxic zone freshwater microbial communities from boreal shield lake in IISD Experimental Lakes Area, Ontario, Canada - Jun2016-L222-5m | ecosystem: Environmental > Aquatic > Freshwater >... | reverse complement strand
CACTAAGGCTTTGCTAGGTAAGAAGATTGGCACACGCGTCAGCGCGTAGTTTTTAAAACAAGGAGAAACATGATTAACGATATTTTGGCAACCGCCAGCGAAAAAATGGGCAAAGCTGTTGAATCAGCTAAGGAAGACTTTGCCACTATCCGTTCAGGTAGAGCAAACCCTGCCATGTTCCAGAAACTAATGATTGATTACTACGGCACCCCAACACCGCTATCTTCACTAGGTTCTATTGCCAACCCAGAAGCTAGAACTATTGTTGTGACACCTTATGACAAAGGTGCTCTTGCTGCTATCGAGAAGGCAATCAGAGATATTCCTAACCTCGGTGCTAACCCAACTAACGACGGAACTCTTATTCGTGTTTCTCTTCCAGAGCTCACTGAAGACCGTCGCAAGGACTACGTCAAAATCGTAAAGACCAAAGCAGAAGATCACCGAGTTGCCGTTCGTAACATTCGTCGTAAGGCTAAAGATGAACTTGATGCACTCAAGAAAGACGGTCTTGCCGGCGATGATGACTTATCTCGTGGCGAAAAAGAACTAGAAGCAACAACTAAATCTCACGTTGACGCCATCGATGAAGCGCTTAAGCGCAAGGAAACAGAACTTCTAGAGGTTTAGTTTGAGTCAGAGCGAGCCTAAGGGTGGTAGGAGCCTCTCCCAATCAATAGTTTTTGGGTTGATTCTTGCCTTCTCCTTTTTGGGTTCTGTGCTTTTTGTTCAGGAACTTTTCATAGCTCTTATCGCCGTAGCTTGCGCAGCTGGAGCCTGGGAACTATCTAGTGCGCTGAGACAAAAGAACTGGCATGTCCCCAGAGTTCCTGTTTCTGTTGGCTCTGCGCTGGTTATGCCTTTTGCTTACTGGGGCGGGGAAGTATGGCAGTGGCTAGGAGTGTTGGCAATTGTTGCAGCTCTCATGCTCTGGCGCGGTATAGAACTGATGGCTCAACATGCAACATTGGAGCGCAGCTTTGCTGAGATGATCAGAGATTTCTGTGCCTCTGCCTTTGTGGTTATCTACCTGCCACTGACCATGAGCTTTGCTGCTTTGTTATTGCGTGAACCTGCTCACAATGGTTTCGTTGAGGGTAAATACTGGGTTATCACCGTTGTCACAACAGTGATCATCATTGATTCAACGGCTTACCTCTTTGGTAGAAAACTTGGCAAGCATCCGATGCTTCCTAAGGTTAGCCCTAAGAAGAGCTGGGAAGGTTTCTTTATTTCCGCTCTGTTTGGACTTGCCTCATCGGTATTGCAAACAGTTTGGTTGCTGCAACTTCCTTGGTGGTTTGGTTTTGTAATTGCAGCGGTGGTTCTGATGGCTGCCGTGCTTGGAGATTTCGCTGAGTCACTTATCAAGCGAGACCTTGGGGTCAAAGACATGTCTAGTTGGATTCCAGGTCACGGTGGAGTGATGGACAGACTTGATTCCATGCTGCCGGCTGCCTTGAGCGGTTACGTGCTGATGGTTTTTGCGGTCAGGCTGTTCTGATTAGTTTGAGAGAATAACTCTGTGAGTTTCGCCTTTAGTAAATCCGGATCAAAGCTTGGTTATGTTCCTAACCAGGTAGATGAATTTCTAGCATCTGCTAGGGAGCAGTTCCTAAATCCACAAGCCCAAGCCATTGATGCTGCAGCTGTTCGCTCGGTACGATTCGAACTGGTAAAAGATGGTTATTCAATTTCTGCAGTTGATGCTGCCATGGAGAAGCTTGAAGATGTCTTTGCAGAACGTGAACTTGAGAGAACCTTAGGTTTGATAGGTTTATCAGAATTCACAGCAATTTTGGATGAGGGAGTCCAACTACTTACAGCTAGGGCGAGTAGGGTTAGGGGCAAGCGGTTCGCTAGACGCAAGTGGCCCAACCGAGGTTATAACCGCAAACAAGTAGATGCTTTTTGTTCTCGTTTATCAACACACCTAAATCAAGGTGCAGAACTAACTGTTAAAGAAGTAAGACTTGCAGTATTCAAGACTCAGAGGAGCGGTTATGCAGAGTATCAAGTTGATGCCTTCATTGACAAACTCGTTGAAGTCCTCCAGCGCGAAAGTATTCTTTCGAAACAGCGCAGCTAGTTTTCTAGCTGTAGGGCTTATCTTTAGTGCCTTTGAAGTAGCTACTGTTGCGCATGCCAGCACAACACTAAAAGCAACCACTGTTCTTGCCAAGATACCAATCAAGGGAAGAGCTCCTAAGACAGGTTACGACCGAGCACTATTTAGTGATGGCTGGGGCAATATTGCTGGCTGTGATACCAGAAATTACATTCTCGAAAGAGATCTAGTTTCCATAACTTGGCGTCCTTCACCTAACTGCACAGTTGCCACCGGTGTCCTAAATGATCCTTATACGGCCAAGAAGATTTACTTTGTTCGCGGTGTTGGAACATCGAATGCGGTTCAGATAGACCATGTTGTTCCAGTTAGCGATGCCTGGCAAAAAGGTGCTCAGAAGCTAAGTTCCAGCCAGCGTTATTCCTTTTATAACGACCCTTTGAATCTGCTTGCCGTTGATGGCATCTCCAACATGCAGAAAAGTGATAGCGATGCGGCTAGCTGGCTACCACCTAATCGCAAGTACTGGTGCCCTTACGTAGCTCGCCAGATTGCTGTGAAATACAAGTATCACCTTTGGATAACTAGTGCTGAGCACGATGCTATGGCTCGAGTTCTCGCCACCTGCCCAACAAGAACAATACCTAGAGGCTAATTCCGAAGCAAAAAAGGGCCATCTGGTAAACTTGGGACTTGTTGCGAAGGTGGTGAACAAATGGGTAGATATGAACTTGTTAGACCCTCGCTACGCAAACGCCTAAGTGCGCGCATATTCGGGAAAACCATAAGCCACCAGCTGGCAACGATTGATATCGCTAAAAAGGTTCGTCTTGTCATAGCCAACTTATTGGCCTTTGGTTTTGCTGGCAGCTATGTTTTGGTAACAGTAGTAGATCCTTATGGTGGTGCTCTAGCCAATGAATATACTTTTTACTCAGATGCTGATGCTCAAACCTATGGCTACGCATCTCAGCAGAAGATTAGCTTTTCCAGGGGTGGCTGGGAAGTTGTTACCGGGGATGAAGCAGCAGCTATCTATGTTGCCAATGCAGCAACCCCTGAAACTGGAACTGTCAAAGAGTTCGCTTACGGACTTGTCACAGCGAATGGCTGGGGTAGAGATCAATATTCTTGTTTGGTAGCGCTCTGGACTAGAGAATCCAACTGGCGTTGGAATTCATTCAACGCAAGTTCGGGTGCTTACGGCATCCCGCAATCTTTGCCTGGCGCCAAGATGGCTGAGATGGGTGCTGACTGGCAGACCAACCCTGAAACTCAAATTCGCTGGGGAGTGAATTACATCAAGCATCGCTATGGTGCACCTTGCGGTGCGATGGCTCACTCAAACAAGTTCAATTGGTACTAAACCATGCCTAGAAATAATAGACCTAGAGGTCACCAAAGAGACGATGGTGATGATGAGCCAATGGACATCGCCAGATTACGTGATGGTATAAAAAAGACTGTTATCAAAAATGGCATTGAGTTCTTCGTGCAAACTGCTTCAGGTAAGAACGATGAAGAAACTAAACGTTGGATCTGTCCGTTCTGTCATCTAAGTTTTGGTCCTGGCCTTTCCCATGTTGTTGCCTGGGAGAGTGAGTATGGACCTGAAAAACGTAGACACTTCCATAACGCCTGTTGGCAAAAGTTTCAGGGCAGATTGTTTTGAGTCAACAAGAGATACGTTCATCAGTTGAACTTCCTTCAATAAGAGAAGCAATCACTCTGCTAACCGAAGATGGATTGCATCTTGTTGCTGAGTTAGCAATTCCTAAAGATAAAGATCCAGTGGCAACTTTGATCATGTTGCACCCACTGCCAACTGCAGGTGGTTTCATGGATTCGCACATCTATCGCAAAGCTGCCAACCGGTTACCTGCTTTAGCTGATCTTGCAATTCTTAGATTCAATACTCGTGGTACCGAATCTCCGCACGGTAAAAGTGATGGAGTATTTGATGGCGGGGTTGCTGAAAGATTTGATGTTGCATCTGCTGTTGCTTTTGCTAAAGAGAGAAAGCTTCCTAACCTTTGGTTAGTCGGCTGGTCTTTTGGAACTGAGCTGGCTTTGAAGTATGGCCCTGATCTAGATGTCTTAGGAGCAATTTTGCTCTCCCCACCATTACACAGAACTACTAACGAAGAACTTATCCGCTGGAATGAGATCTCAAAGCAGCTAGTTGCACTAATTCCAGAACACGATGATTATCTAAAACCGGCTGAAGCCAAAGAGCGTTTCTCGATAGTGAAGAACATTGAACTTATTGATGTTGAAGATGCCAAACACCTCTGGGTTGGTGAAAATGCAACTAAGCGCGTATTGAACGAAATAGTAAAGGTAGTCAACCCGAAGGCTTATCCGCTACCTGATTTTTACTAGCGTTTGTTTTGGTGGGGGACCCAAACTTCACGAAGAATAATTAGCAGTGTCGCAGCCATTGGTATGGCAAGCAATGAACCTAGTAAGCCAAGTAGCGATCCTCCAGCTAAAGCTGAAACAACTACTAGCGCTGCTGGAACATTCACTGCCTTCTTCATGATGCGTGGGGCAACGATATAGGCCTCAATCTGGGTATAAACCAGGATTGCTATGGCAACTCCGAAGGTGGTCTGTGGTGGCATTGTTGCTGCCGTGACAATGATCACGATGGCAGCTCCTGAGATAGAACCAATCATCGGAATTAGTACTAGCAGGAAGTCAATGAAAGCCAAGACAACAGCGAATTTGACGCCAGCAATCAACAACACAATAAATACGATGGATGCGTTGATTGATGCAACAGTTACCTGACCCATAACGTATCTACCCACAGAACTAAAGACCTGGTCAACAATTCCTTCAACACGCTTACGGCGAGATTTTGGCACCATGTTGATTCCAACTGCCTTGATGCCGTGTAGCGAACTCATGAAATACAAGGTCAAAATACCTACGGTAAGAGTTGCCACCGCTCCATTGAATAGTGAAATACCAACCTGAACCACACCTCCTAATAAGTTAGGCCAGTTCTTACTATCAACTAGGTAACTACCAGTTGTATTTAGCGCTGAAGAGATAGCGCCACCGAATCTATGATCCGCTGATTGAATCCAAGGGAGTTTTGAGAACTCGTTCAACAGCGTAGGAAGATTTTCGATGAAGGTGCTGGTTTGTGAAATAAGTGGCGGAAGAATTAGGACAATAACTAAGGAACCAACTGCAAGTAAGCCAAGAGCAACAATGCTGATGGCATAGCCGCGACGTTTAACTCGTTTTTCCAAAAGTTGAATAAGTGGCTCTAAGCCAAGAGTGATAAACAAAGCAGTAAAAATAGAAGTAATGATGCTGGCAATAGAGATCAGAGCATTTCCAACTGCCAGGGCAGTTAGCACTCCAAGGCCACCTAGTAACCCGATTTGATAGGCATGACTAATACGAATGTTGCTAGGTGCTGACATTAGTGCTCCTTAGAAAGTGTTACTTGATGTCCTTGTTCATTTGATCTATTACTTGTTTCAAGTTGTTTAGGTATACCAAGATGCTTTCGCGTTCGTGGCCAAGCTTTCGTTCAGCAATTTCAAGCTCATGTAATCTAGCTGCGACTTTAGTTTGGTTTGAACTCAGAATAGCTCTTGCCTCTGCTTCAGCTGCAGCAATGATTTCTTCTGCTCTAATTCGAGCTAGCTCTGTAGTTTGCTTGTTGATAGATCTTGCTGCCGCCTCAAGTGTGTCAGCTTCCAAACGCGCTGCAGAGACTCTGGTCAAGGCATTAGACAACTGAGCGTTGGCATCATCCAGGTATTTCTGTGTTTGTGAGACAGCTTCCTGATATTTACGTTGGTAGTCAGCCTCTGCTTCTGCTCTTCTTGCAGATAGCTCCAAATCAAGGTCAATTCTTGCCTGCTCACTTACCAGAGCAGTTGCTAAGACCCGATCCACACCTTGGGTAATTTGTCTTTCAATGATTAATCTTCGTTCAGCCAGAGTTCGATCTGTTTCACTCTGTCTTACTTCAATCTCACGCTTAGCCGTTGCCCGCATTTTGGCAACCTCTGTTGAGATGGCACCTCGGGTGCTACCAGCTTCACGCAATGCCTCATCAATTAGTCGATCTGCCTCTACCTTGGCCTTAGCCATGGCCTCGTCATAGTCAGTTTTAGCTGAGTTGATAATTCTGTCTGCTCGACGTTGTGCTTCAGCTACCAGTTCGTCATAGTAATCCTGGCCATCAACTTTCTGCTGCTCAATGTCTTTGTTTACAGTGGTTAGTAGCGCGGTGCGCTCGGCTTCAGCATCGGCAACCATTCGAATAGCAAGGTCTTCGGCTGTACTAAGGATTTGGGCGGCTTTTGCCCCCACTCCTGCATAACTAGGGTTTTTAGCCTCTGCAGCGTTGCCTTCGAGCTCAATGAGGCGATTCTGGGTGTCTCTAAGCTCAGTAACCAACTGGTTATTGAGGTTGGTTAGGTTGATTAGCTCTTTACGGAAGTCCCGGATGGCGTCGTCGACGGCACCCCGGTCATAGCCACGCATAACCAGCGGAAATTCAGTCTCATCGGCTGCCAAAGGGGCACTCCTAGGGCTTAGGTAGAATAGTCGGGTTGCCCCGTACCCCCCAAGTTTAGCCTGAAAGGAGCACAATGCGTTTTGTTATAGCCCTCGTGCTCCTAGTGGCCTCTGCTCTGAGCGTTTTACTTGGTTTCGTCCTCAGAGGTCCATATGCTGCTAGCGCTGGGCACAAAATCGAATTTCAGGTCGATTCTGCCTATTCTTACCTAGTTATTCCGCATGACACCTTGACCAAGTTCGATGGCAATATCTCAATTCAAGCCTCTGGCACAAAGAAGATCTTCTACGCCGATGGTCGCGAACGCGATATTCAAGATTGGATTGGAACTTCTGACTTTGTTCGCCTGAATTTGAATCCAGCAACGGGCAAGCCAGATGTTTCCCCAATTGCAGCCGGTGGCCAGGACTCGAGCCCAGACGGCAGTGACCTTTGGCGCTCTCAGCTAAATGTGAAGAACAACTTACTTACCAAGGTTGGTATGTATGACGATACCGCGGTGTTGCTAGCCAGTGATGGCTATCACCGAGCACCAAGCGATGTCACCATAATTTGGGAAAGCGCTAACCTGATCAACTGGCCATTGATTCTGATTTACGGTGGCTGCGTCCTATTAGTACTTGCGCTGATCATGAACTATCTTGCTTTCAGACACATTCGTAAACTTCGTGGTCCTAGAAGAAGAATTCCTAAAGCACCTAAGGGTCCTAAGTATCGCCGCAGAATCAGACCAGATGTTCCTCGTAGAGGAAGACGTTCTTCAACACGAAGGATGATGGTGGCTCCCGTTGCCCTTATCAGTCTTTCGCTATTGGCTGGTTGTTCCTCGTCTAACCCAGCAAAAACATCTGATCCAGCAAAACCAAAGTTTGAACAGGTCAATGTAGTGGTTACCGATAACCAATTACAACGCATCGTCGGTGAAGTCGCCTCAACTGTTAATCTGGCAGATCAATCCAGAGATGAGAAAGCTTTACTTACCAGAGTTGCCGGTTCTGCTTTAGAGATTAGAAAAGTGCAGTACTTACTCCAAGTCAAGAGCAAGAAGATTCCTAAGCTTCAAGAACTAGTTGCTAACCCTGTCACTGTTGCTCTTCCTATGCAGTTACCTGAAGTCAGTCAGATATGGCAACCAAGAACTCTTATGGTTGTGACTAAGTCAGATTCGACTACTCGTGCTCCACAGCTAATGGTCTTACAGCAAAACACTCCTAGAGAGAATTACAAACTTTGGTATTTGATTGACCTGTTGCCAACTGCTAACTTCCCTAAGGTGGCAGCTCAAGAAACTGGTGCGCTAGCGGTAGATCAGAATAATGCTTACTTGGCAACAACGCTAAAGAGTTTGCCATTCAAATACGGCGACACGATAAATAAAGGCTTAGCTAGCAAGTATTCTGCTGAGTTTGATCTTGCTTCAGATAAGTTCTATGCAGCGCTATCTGAATCGCAGACTAAGCAAAAAGCGGATCTAAAAAAAGCAAATGCTTCTATCAAATTCATTCACTCGCTGGGAAATCCAAACATCATCGGAATGTTAACTGTCGAATCAGGGGGATTAGTTGCAATCGCGATGAATGACACATCCGTTATTAAGCCTAAGATTCGTGGTGTTGCAGTCTCGGTTACTCAACTAGACCACAAGATTCTCCTTGATGCACCAGGTAGCGCCAGTGGACTGAGGATCGTTTATGAAAACATGTTGCTGTTCTATGTTCCAGTGGCAGGTTCGAAGGAACAGATCAGACTGGTTGGCGCATCCCAAGGCATCCTGAGCGTAAAGGCATTGAATTGAGTGAGATGAATTCAGCGTTCAGAGGTGGAGTTGACCTTTCATCCTTGGCAAACAAAATTGTCAAAGAGAAGATTGAGCAAACCAGTGGCGTGAAAGTTGATACCCAGGACACCATCAAGGTGCCAGCTTTTGCAGTTGAGCTTCATGAAGCCATCCTCAGAAGCGTTATTCAAATCTCTTCAGTTGTCCCAGTAGTGGTCTGCTTTTATGAAGCGGCTAACCCAGAGAGCATCTCTTTGGCCGCAAAGCTGGAGAAACTAGCCAATGCTGGCTTAGGTCGCTGGTTACTTGGCAAGGTTGACATGACTGCAAATGCTCCGCTTGCTGAAGCATTTGGTGTTACAGAGCCAGCAACAGTTGCCATGATTCTCAAAGGGGAACCTAAGCCACTATTCCAGGGTGATCAGGAAGAGCAAGACCTAGCTGAATTCCTCAGGAAGCTAGTTGAAGTATCTACCAGTCAAGGAATTTCAGGTCAATTAGAAATCTCTGATGAAGCTCACATAAACCCAGAGCCACAATTAACAGAATCTGAACAAGAGGCATTAGATGCCATGGATAAAGGTGATTTCAGCACTGCAGTGAAGATCTATGAGGCAGAACTAGTAAAGACCCCAAACAATGATTTGCTGATCGAAAGATTAGCTCAGGTCAAATTAGTTGAACGCACCTATGCCGGTGAAATTGAAACAGAACTGAAGGTAGAGCCAGCCAACATTGCTGAGGCTATGCGTAAGGCTGATTTCCTATTGGCTATAGGGGACTCCGAAGGTTCCTTCAATTTACTTTTGGAATGGTTTGATAGAGCAACAGCTGAGCAACGCTCAGCTATCTCCTCACTACTACTTGAACTCTTCAACGTAGTTGGTAAGAATCATCCAACAGCGATAGCTGCACGTAAATTACTAGCCGTGAAGATGTTCTAACCATGACTGTCTATCTCGATTACGCTGCCACCACACCACTTCGTAAAGAAGTCTTTGATTGTTATGTCTCATACCTTCAGCAACTAGGTAACCCTTCTTCGGTGCACAGTTCTGGCCAGAAGGTAAGACGTGCTCTTGAAGAAGCCAGAGAATCATTAGCTAAGAGCGTTGACTGCAATCGAAATGAAGTTATCTTCACATCCGGTGGCACAGAAAGCGACAACCTAGCTATCAAAGGTCTTTACTGGCAACGAAAAGGCGAAGACAGCAATAGAAACATCATCATCTCAGCTGGCACCGAACACCATGCAGTAATCGATCCAATCGAATGGTTGGAAAAGCATGACAGCGCAGAAATTCTTTGGCTTCCAGTCAATTCAGAAGGTGTCTTAGATCTTGACTACCTGGCTACTTTCTTAGAGGAAAGCAATGACAAGGTAGCTTTGATTACTTTGATGTGGGCAAATAACGAAACCGGTGTGATCACCGATATTCCAAGAATTGTTGCTTTAGCAAAGCAGCATGAGATTCCAGTGCACTCTGATGCCATAGCTGCCTTTGGTCATATTCCTGTAAATTTCAAAGACTCAGGGCTTGCAGCCATGAGTATCTCAGCTCACAAAATCGGTGGACCTGTTGGAGCAGGTGCTCTCTTAGTTTCGAGAGCCACAAAGCTAGTTTCTCTAGTGCACGGTGGTGGTCAGGAGCGAGGCATGCGATCTGGAACCATGAATGCACCGGTTGCTAAAGCTTTTGCATTAGCAGCGGAACTAGCGGTAGCTGAACTAGATGCTGAAATGCAAAGACTAGAAAAACTCAGAGACTATCTGGTTAGTGAAGTTCAACAAATAGCAAAAGTTGCCAAACACACCGGAAGCCAAGTAAATCGTCTTCCAAATAACGCCCACTTTATC